>JADEYI010001421.1_pt1 | contig 18254 bp, 23 predicted proteins | sample 8542331 | NCBI WGS metagenome assembly JADEYI01 (sample SAMN16510988, study PRJNA670497) | mine drainage metagenome | isolation source: biofilm near Copperflume 1 | place: Germany: Marsberg coppermine Kilianstollen | collected 2018-02
CCCTCTCCCCTTGTGGGAGAGGGGCATGGGGTGAGGGGAGGGACACCCCTGCACCCCAACTCTGAACACCTACACTTTGTTGATGAGTGTTCAGAGTAAACCATGACCCTGCGGGCCACCATTACGAATGAAAATACGAGTGATTTAGCACCCCTCTATACTACTACCCTTCTCATTTCTAGAGGAGTTGTGGTGGGGCAGGGCATATGCGCGGGCGTGCCCTCACCTGCCCGCGCATATGCCCCAAGAAGGTTGCCCCACCCCGACTCTGAACGCTTACAGCACACCTGCGGCTCGTATTTTTCAGCCTTCCCGCCTATAATAGAGCAGACCTGCCAGGAGAAGGGAGTTATATGAGCGACGAAGTATCAATCGAACAATGGGTGGAAGTGGCGACGGTAGATGACGTGCCGCCAGGGTCGTGCATTCGCATCAGCCACGAGGGGATAGATATAGCCATCTTCAATGCTGATGGCGACTTCTACGCGATAGGCGACACATGCACGCACGCCCAGGCATCGTTATCAGAGGGCGACTTCTACGAGGATATGAGAGGTTGGGTGGTGGAGTGCCCGCTCCACGGCTCTATCTTCGATGTGACCAGCGGCAAAGCCATATCTCTCCCCGCCACCGGGAACGCGGGCCAGTACGCACTGATGATAGAAGATGGCGTTATTTACCTCAACCCCGAGCCTCTAATGCCCTTTCACGAATAAGTAACCATCTCAAAACTCGGATGATAAGGCATAACCACCTGCAAAAAGGAGATGCAGATGGGTAAAGATACAAGAGCGACGGATCGGCACTGCTTTCATAAATCGTGCCCCAGTATCACTGCCAAATGCACAGGGTCGAATACACCCTGATCCATCATTACACACAGTGTAAACCCTCTCGACTGCTGCAGGTGGCCTGCGCCAGTACTGTGCGCTTATGCCCTCGTGTGCCTTCGTATTCCCGGCCGCATCAGGTGGGGCTTTCGATTGTGGCTCTCAAATCCGGCCTCAGTCAGGCGCACTGGATTTGTATTCGCGTCCATGTCCGCCTGGTTTAACATAGTGACCTGGCTCAACGCCCTGACAAACGAGGATCGAATGCCTCGTTCAGGCCATCAGCCACGAGGTTCATCGCCAGTACGGTCAGGGTGATGGCAAGCCCGGGAAAAGCTGAAATCCACCAGGCCTGACGCACGAACTGCTGCGCGTCGTTGAGTATAATACCCCAGCTCATGACGTTGCGATCGCCCAACCCCAGGAAGGAGAGACCCGCTTCCGTGAGTATGGCCCCTCCCACCTGGAGTGCTGCTTGAGTGATAACCGGGGGGAGCGCTGCGGGTAGCACGTGGCGTATCAGTATACCCGGCTCACTCACACCGATAGCACGCGCGGCCACAACGTAGTCGCGCGTGCGTAGCGATAGCACCTGAGAGCGTAGCAGCCGCGCTGTGCTCGGCCACATCGTCAGGCCGAGCACCAGCACAATCAGCCATATGCTTCCTCCGAAGAGGGACACGACGACCAGTACCAGGAAGAAGCGAGGCACCACCATGAACACTTCAGTCAGGCGCATCAGCACGTCGTCTACCAGGCTACCGGCGTAACCGGCCAACCCGCCGACCAGCACCCCAATGAGGGTAGCTGTAAGGGCGGAGACGAGGCCCACCAACAGCGAGACACGAGCGCCGTGTACCACTCCGCTAAAGACGTCTCGACCCAGATCATCGGTGCCGAACAGGTGCACAGCCGAAGGCGGGCGGAATGCCTCGGTCGAGGTGCTGAACGGATCGTGCGGCGCGATCACGTCTGCGCCCACGGCTGTGACTATCAGCACGAGCATTATGATAGCCCCGACCGCTGTAGCAGGCTGCCGCAGTATCCGCGGCAGTATCCGCGGCAGTATCCGCGACCAGAATCGTGCGCTCGCTCCGGAGCCACGACGCCCGCCCACTCCAGGCGCTGAAGCGGTCAGGGGCCCGGCAGTCTCGCCTTGCACGTCTCTAACCTCTCCGACCGCCATCTTAGCTGTACCTCACACGTGGGTCGAGCCATACATATGCCAGGTCTGTGAGCAGATTGGCTACCACAACGGTCACTGAGACCATGATAAAGATAGCCATCAAGAGTGGGTAGTCGCGGCTGAGGGTCGCGCCCAGGAGCAACCGCCCCAGGCCCGGCCACGCGAAGATCACCTCGGTGAGCGCCGCACCGGTGAGCATCGTACCGACGTGCCCGCCTACGACCGTTACAACAGGCAGCAGAGCGTTACGCAGGGCGTGGCGCGTCAGCACAGCCCGCTCCGAAAGCCCTTTGGCGCGGGCTGTACGCACAAAGTCCTCGCTCAGCATCTCTCGCAGGCTGGTGCGCGTCAAGCGTGAGGTGACACCAAGCTGCAACATACCCAGTGAGACTGCGGGCAGCACGAGGTGGTTCAGCACGTCTCCTACTGCCTGTAGGCCCGTGTAGCTCTCTCTGACAGATGAGATACCCTGTACCGGGAACCACTTGAGCCACACCGCGAAGACGATTACAAGCAGTTGGCCGAGCCAGAAGACCGGCATCGAGTAAGCCGCCAGCGTAGCAGCGGTGATGCAGTAGTCGAGTGGCGTGCGCGGACGCCTGGCGGCGAGCACCCCAAGTAGCAACCCGACGGTTGTCGAGAAGAGAAGCGCACTCCCCATGAGCAGCAGCGTTGCGGGCAGCCGGCTCAGGATCACACTGAAGACCGGCTGCTGGTAGCTGAACGAGTAGCCGAAGTCGCCATGTAGAACCGCAAAGAGGTACCGCACGAGCTGCTCAGGCAGCGAGCGGTCAAGGCCGTAATAGGCATGCATCTGTGCGTAATAGGCTGCGTCTCCGCCGTCGCCCGCCAGTATGTAGATAGGATCGCCGGGGGCGAGGTGGATGAGCATGAAGGTGAGCACCAGCACACCAAGCAGCACGGGTACGGCCTGCAACATGCGGCGGAGCAGATACCTGCCCAGGAAAAAGCCTCTTACGCTTCCTCTATCCAACGTGCCTGCTCTACCCTGTGCGCTGGTGCTCACCTCTACTTATCTCTACTTACCGGCATCCGTCGTCCAGGCCGTCTCAACAAGGGGGCCTTTGGAAACCTGGAAGCCCTTGAACACAGCGCGATATGCCCTGTACCCCTGGGAGTCTACGAGCCAGAAGTATGGCAGGTCGCCGGTGATGATCTTTTGAATCTGGGCATATATCGCGGCGCGCTGCGTCCGGTCAGTGAGGGCTGCTGCCTGATCGAACAACTGGTCTACTGTAGGATTCTTGTAGCCCGCGCCGTTGGAGAAAGCGATTGGCCCTATGTTGCTCGAAACATACGCGCGGCGCACGCCGACCTCCGGGTCCGACCCGTTGCAGTAGGAGGCAATACCCAGGTCGAAGTTCTTCTTTACGAAGACTTTATCCACCGCCGTATTGAAATCCAGGCTTTCCTGGTTGAGAGTAATACCCACCTGCTTCAGTTCGTCGGCCATCGCCGCCCCTAGCTTATCGAATGAGGTAGCATGCGTGAAGGTAATGGCGAATCGCGTGCCGTCAGCGCCGCGAGGGTAGCCCGCCTGGTCGAGCAGTTGGTTAGCCATAGCTACATCGTAGGGGTACGTGGTCACATCGGAGGTATAAGCCCACACCATCTGCTTGCTTATCGGCCCTGTCGAGAGCGTGCCCTGGTTGAAGTACACCTGGTTGAGGATGAACTGCCGGTCCAGAGCCATGTAGAAGGCCTGCCGCACCTGTAGCTTATCGAAGGGCGATTTGGTCAGGTTGGGGATAAGTGTGTCCTGGCATACGCTCCCTCCTGAACCGCCGTAGCCTTGCGCAAGGGTGATCTCTTTGTTATTTTGCAGGCGCTGAAGGTCAGAACCTTGCACTGAGCCGATGTAGTCCACCTCTCCCTGTTCGAGGGCCTGGGCTGCGGTGCTCGCGTTCGGTATGATACGGTAGATTACTTTATCGAGGTATGGCAGCCCTGCTCTGAAGTAATCAGGGTTGCGCTGTAGCGTTACATTGTCGCCTTTCACGTAGCCCACAAACTTGAAAGGCCCTGTGCCGATAGGCGTGAGATTGGCGGGGTCGTTTTGCACATCCTTGCCCTGGTAGATGTGCATCGGGATGATCGGCGCTTCCACCACATCCAGGCGTTGCAGCAACGGGCCGTAAGGCTGCTTCAGACGGAACACCACAGTATTAGTATCGGGCGTATCTATGCCGTCGAGCACCGGCGCAAGCCCAGCCTTCGTGCGCGCATGGTACTTCAGCAGGGCCTGCTCGAAGCTGAACTTAACATCGGCAGAGGTAAAAGCTACGCCGTCGTGCCACTTCACGTTCGGTTGCAGGTGAAACGTGTATGTTTTGCCGTCAGAGCTGATCTCCCAACTCTTCGCCAGCTCAGGGATAGGATTGAGGCTGTCGTCGAGGCCGACCAGGCCGTTATAGATTTGGTCTGCTACCGAGTGAGTGTTACCCGAGGTGGTGATGGCAGGGTTGAGTTGGCCGGGATCGGTGCCTATCGCTATGACTGCTGTGCCTCCGTACTTGGGTGTACCGGCGGCATACTTACGACCGTACTGGAAGCGGCCCAGCAGCGAGAGGAGCACGTCGTTAGGAGCCGCATTTTCCGGGTGCGCCTCGAATACCGCACGCTCGAAATACTGTACAGTGTAGGTCTTGCCGTCTGTCTGGCTGACCTCCTGGAACTCGTTGGTGAGGGGATAGCCCATCTGTGCCAGGCCCCCGTGAGACTCCCAGTAGGTGCGAAACTTGCCGCCCACCACTTTGCTCGTCTTATCGAACTTCAGTGGATTGTCGGTGCTGGCCTTCTCACCCGGCACACCCAGAGGGTGTGAGAGCTTGAGTTGGGAGACGCCGAGGAGGGAGAGGAGTATATCGTAGGGGGCCTGGTTCTCCGGGTGCGCCTCGAATACCGCACGCTCGAAATACTGTACAGTGTAGGTCTTGCCGTCCGTCTCCGACTTCTCCTGCATCTCTGACGAGATAGGCAGTCCTTGCTGCGCCAGCCCTCCGTGGCTGTTCCAGTAGGTGAGGAACTTGCCTTGTACCGTTTTGCCGGTCTGCGGAAACGTCTGAGAGCCGCTTTGCGCATGGCTTGTGCTCCCATCAAAGGCAGGAAGTGCAAGCGCTGCAAGCATAAGGGCGGCGAGTATAGATACCCACTTTGATGTCCATCTGACCATTTAGGGTTCTCCTTTGGTGAAATAGGGCCGGTAAATAAGTATGTTCCGTACTCTGTTGCCACTTTACGTCCCATTTGACCCTCGATCCGGGTCGTCTTGGTTATTAGCCAGCTAGTATAACTGGCCGTTAGTTCTCTTGCATGAAAGGTGCGGAACAGCATACATACCTTGATAGGTTGTACTCAATAACAGGCGAGCAAAGAACCTGTATATGCTCCCGGGCCACTATGGGCTGCTCTCTATTACTTCATGCTACAGCAGTGGAAATTTTTAATCAGGAAGCGTGCTTAACGCGCCTCGAACTGCTCAAAACAAGGGATGCACAGATTTTGCCCATCGTAGCGGCGGAGGCGCGTCTCCATCGTCATCTCCCCACACTTATCGCACTGTACCGACTGGTGCATCCGCGCTTGCCTGGGCACTTGAGCTTCGATCTCCCTGGTTTCGAATAGCTGCTCCTCAGGCACGCTCAAAATCGAGAGGGCGCGTTCTTCCTGGAGTTCCCAGTAGCGGCGCTGCTCGGCTTCGGTAGCAGCGCCCGCCCGCACCTTCTGAAAGAGAGCCGCACGCTCCGGGTTGTCCTGCCCCCAGGCATTCGGGCGTGTGACTATGCGCACCGCCTTACCGTCAGCACGACGTATAAAGGTGTAGGCGTTCTTGCCGTAATCGCGGTGTATAAGGTTGCCCTTGCCGAATGTGCAGCCGGTCAGCATCTGTATAGCATCCACAGCACACATGTCGGTTTCAACGATAGCGACCACTTCTTCGTCCTCGGAGTGAGGACCAATCTCGCGGAGGGCGATTTGCGCTGCCCGCACTCCCATCGTCAGACCGCCACACAAGTGCCCATGGAAATCGCGGACCTTCTGGATTGTTTCGTCCATCGTACTCCTCTATCTCCAGCCTGGAGCAGACTTCTAGCCTGGTAGTTGCGGCACGTGAGCAGGAGTGTGGTCTAGACGAGATTGAAGCCTCTCTACCAGCCCGGTACGCTCGATCAATTTGGCGAGCGCCCAGCCTACCAGGCCGCTCAACACGCCGACGACAAGCAGCGCCAGTATCTCGCCGCCAAGGAACGTTTGCCACGGTGCAAACTGCTCGGCCTGCGCGTTGCTCATACCGGCCATACCGCCCATCTTCATTTGTGCGCCGGTGCCAACACTGCCGGTGGCGACGGCGTTGGTGCCGCCAATTGCCGAGGTCACCATGGCCCACAGGTTTTCGAGCGTCTTCGCCCCGATTCCTCCCGCCAAAAACGCGCTCAACGCATCAAACCGGCGGTAGCGGAAAAAGGCAAAAGCAACTTCAGCCCCTGTGCCCTCAAGTAGGCCGAAAAGGAGATTGCTGAGGTCGCCATTTGCGATTGCCTGAACGCTGCCGTAAATCAGAGCAGTGGCAAGCGCCACGCCTGGCTTACGCAACAGCAGCATCACTATTACAGGGGCCATTGTAAAGAAGGAGCCATATGGCACCCTTGCGCCCCAGAGCATAAAGTGGTTGTGCACGATAGAAGAGATGGTGACATTGACGATGCCACCCAGGATGCCGAATGCCAACACAATTGCGGCATCAGAAACTGTATAACTTGCAACTCGTTGTAACTGCTTCACGGCTGCCATGTGATACCTCCTGTTGGTTACAGGGCGACCACCCTGTATCGACGTATTCACTTATCGCCATCTTCCATAGGCACTCTCTCTTGTTCGTCATCTCGCGCCTGCAAGACCCCAAACCTCTATTAGCTGGCTAATATCACCTGCCCAAAAATAGCCAGTGGCGCCCAGTCGAGTTCAGAGCCGTCTCTGTTGAAGCAAGTCGGCCAGCGCGCCGATTGCCTGTACAGCCTCGCTCTGCGGAACAAAATCCACTGGCGCGACCCCGCTCTGCTCCGCCTCTATGACTGCCTCATCATAAGGGATAGAGGCTAGCAGCTCCAGGTCGTGGCTGCGACAATATTGCTCTACAGCTTCCCTGTCGTGGGTTGTGCGGATACTGTTCGCAACTACTGAAAGCTGGGGAATGTGCAGTTGAGCCGCGAGGTCACGGATGCGCACACCTGCTTCTAACGCTCTGTAGTATGGCTCAACCACGATAAGCAATACGTCTACATGTTCGACAGTGCCCCGCCCCAGGTGCTCAAGCCCCGCTTCCATGTCAAGCAGCGTAACGTCGGCTACCCTCTCGCCACCTGAGAGCAGGTGGTCGGTTATACCTCGTGCCACTGCGTGCGCTTCGCAGCGACATCCGATGCTGGCCCGCAGCACCTGGCCCATAACCAGCAGCCGCACCCCATCAGGCGCGTGCATGCCGTACCTGGCTATGAGCTCCTCTACAGGCTTGTGCAGATGCACATGGGCCTCACCATCTTCGTCGTCTACCCATTCGGTCAGGCCCTGGGGCACCTCAGGTGCTGCTGCTGCTTGTTCCCTCGGGATTCCCAGCGCAAGGGCAAGGTTGGGGTTAGAATCGGCGTCGAGCGCCAGCACGCGCTTGCCTCTCTGTGCAATCACACGTGAGAGCGTGCCCGCGATAGTTGTTTTACCGACGCCACCTTTACCTGCTATAGCTATCCTCATTATTCTCCCCTGTCCTCTCGCCACCGACGCGTTACAGTAATCCTCTGTCTTGTCTTCTGTGGCCGCACCTTGCCGCGCCTTACACCGGCAAGCAACCGCAGCTATATAGCATACCATACGATTAGCGACTGTTCTACCCGCGAGCGGTTTCGGCCTATCCTCTAGCTTCTCGAATTGCTGTCATCGGCGCTACAGGCGCAGCCCGCGCAGGCACATCGCCCCTCGAAAAGAGAGCGTTCCAGCCGTAGCACACGCTGTAGCAACTCACGTTCTCGCCCTTCGAAGCTCTCAATGATCTGGGGAAGCTCCAAAGCAAGGACGATCAGGTGCTCAACTGTGGGCGCTTCTGTGCCGTTCTCCCAGAACGAAATAGTGCCCTGACTGACCCCCAGGCGCATACCGAGGTCGCCTTGCGTCAGCCCGCGCTCGATCCTGGCTGTCCTGATTGCCTGAGCTGTATGATAACTGGTCGCTCCCAAGCTACAGTTCCTCTTTTCCCTGCCCCTCGCCGTCATTGTCCGCACAATCGCACGCTTGCTGTGCGTTCAGCAAGCGCACCATGACCGATATGACCAGGGCTTCTGCCTCTTTGATAATGGCCTGCGCTTCGGGTGGTTGGGCGGCCCAGCCGTCCATCAGCTTCACGTCCGCCAGGTACGAGGCTGCTATCATGAGGCGGCCCGGCAGCACTCCCATCTCCCGCTCGTAGTAATCTATCAGCGGCGCTATCTCTGCCAGGGTAACTTCCGCTGAAGCGCCGACCCCCTGCCCGAAGATAGCAACGTCCCGGTATGCTTCCATAGGTAACTCCCCGGTAACTCCAAACTGACCACCAGCTAACTACCTGTGTGCTTCTCACACCCCGCTGGCGTGGGCGCAGACGCGAGGAGGCGGACTTCCCGCACCAGCCGCTCGACACTCGGCTCCACTGCTGCCGCTACCGGCTCGCTCAGGCCGATCTCAAACTCGTCTATATGGTGTGGCTGGCAGCCGAATATGTAGACTAGAGGAGGCAGCACGCCCAGGCTCTTTGCCAGCACGAAAGCCCGCGACGGTGTTGCCAGGTGTATATCTGCCATCAACTCCTGCTGGTGCTCAAGAGGCATGTCGATGAGGTTGGGCACCTCCGCTTCTAATAAGTAAGTCGTGCCGGGTTCTCCGCCGCGATCTACAGCATCTACAACAACCAGTGCATCGTAACCTGCAAACAACTCCTGCACCATGCTCATCCCACCTATGCCCACCTCCATCACGGTGACGCTGGGTGGCACATCTGCGCGCATGAGCCGTTGCGCAACTTCGACGCCGAAGCCGTCATCGCCCTGTAGCACATTCCCCACGCCTACAACCAGCACGCGACGCGGCGCAGTAACCTCTGGAGCCGTGACCGCTTCTTCTTCTACAGCTTCTACAGGCACAGCAGCTTATCCTAACGCCACCGGCTCGACGTTGAGGGCGAGTTGAATTGTGCCATCGCGCACAGCTACCGGGATCACCTGCAACCTGCCTTCTCCCTTATCGACGCGCCGCCCCGTGCGTGCGTCAAAGGCGCAGTTGTGCCAGGGACAAACCAGCACCGTGCCGTTGAGCACCCCCTCATCGAGCGGCAGGTTGGAGCCTGGGCACTCGTTGCCGTAAGCATATACCTCGCCTCCTACGTTGCACAGCAGGATGCGTTTTCCATCTACTTGCACAGCCCTCATCGACTGGGGAGGCAATGCTTCGATATAGCCGACGGTTGTGAAGACCGGGCGATTGAGCGTTCTTGCCTCCGCCCCGACCTGCTGCAAAGGGATGAAGCTAGCGGGTAACTTTCTTTGCGCCACGTCTACAGGCTCATGGACCTCGATACTCTGGAAACCCGGAAAGCCCTCTTGCAGTGCTGCCTCGATACCGCGCTTCAGCGTCATCGCGGAGCCTGCACAGCCCTGGCAGGCCCCGCTGAGGCGTATATGTACCACGCCGTCCACCACGTCGAGGATCTCTACAGCACCGCCATGGGACTGGATGTAGGGCCGAACTCCCTCAAGCGCCAGTTCGGCTTGCTCTCGCGGCTCTGGCTCTCCGGGCCCCAGGTCGTAGAGTTGGAGAAGCATATCAATCGCAGGGTCGCCTAGCGCTTTTTCGAGCACTGCCGGGCTACCCGTCCAGAGTAGCTCCACCAGGCGGTACACGCCGTCGCGGTGGAGTGCGTCTATCAGGCTGAGCATCTCAAGAGCGTCGCTACGCACCGCTTCTATCGGGTGCTGCTCAAAACTCTGCACCAGGGCGTCCAACCGCAGAGCGATCTGTGAAAGGCTCTCCTGGGAGGTCTGAGAGGTAATCTCTGTTGTACCGTTTTCCATGGATCTGCTCATTTAGCCACCTGATCTAGGTGAATAGCTCTTCGACCGCCATATACCAGCCTGGCAGAGCGGGTTCAGCTTCAGCCGTCTGATCTCGCCCGTATACGTCCGAATTTCCCGGGCTCTCCGCCCTATATACTTTCACAGCCTGACCTCAGAAGCTATGCTACGGCAATGCACGCAGTCCTCGGGTGGAAGGTCTTTGCAGATAGGGCAGTTGGGGGGGCAGTCGCCATGGCCTTGCTTGGTAATATCCGCGAACTCGTCAGCGAAGCGGCGTGCGCCCTCCCTGGCACCGAATTCGGTGAAGGAATAGTGCGGCACGTCACCCTGGCTATGCCTTTGCAGGAAACCCGCCTTTACCATCTGCTCCAGGTGGCCGCCGATGGCCTCTTCATCGATCGCCGTGAGGAAAGTCCGCAGCTCACGCGCCGCGATTTCAGTGCCGAAGCCCTCGCCCTGGTACCAGTACATCATTTGCAAGATCTCGTCACGCCAGAAGAGGTCCGAGAGCAGCGGCCTGCTCTCGCCTCCGTACTCTCCGCCCTCCATGTTATCTCCGGCGCTGCTGTTGTGCACTTGCTTCTCATACTCCTGCATTATCTTTGCGCCTCCACGACACTACCCGCGGGAGTTTCGGGTACAGAGGCTCTATCCTGAATCTCGTTGGTGAAATTGCTGACGTCATGCACGCCAGTTGCAGCCTGCACCCCGAATGGGCTTGCTGGCAATCCGTCCAGAGGCCCCAGAGCCATCTTGCGCACAGAGGATAAGATAGCGGGCACAGCGGCTGCTACGCGGTCGCTCAACTCTGCACCGAACTCCTCCTCACACGGCTCTACCTCTATTACAGCTACCTCAGCAGGCCATACCCCAAAATACTCACCTATAATCAGCAGATTATCCAGGCCGATTATGCCGGTCACCGCCTCGCATACGCGCTGCTGTATCTCGTCCGCAGCCGGCAGCGTCCCGTTCCATCTGTACGTGTAAACGGCCCCAGGCTCGCGGTTCCGGGTGACACCCGACAAGAGAATGATTCGGCTGTAGTAGCCAGGCTTCTCCTGGAGCCACTGCATGACGTGGATCGGCCCGAAGTGGATGTCGTAAATCTCCACGCCCTCCGGCCATTCCAGCTTCTGTAGGGCGGGCACGAGCGTGGGGCCAACCGAGACATCCCGCAGGAAGGGGTGCCCCACACCACCGATCAGGGTGTGCCCTCCTTGATACTCCCTACCTCCCTTATCGCACCGGTCTACCCGATCCTCTTGTGCTCTGTCAGTCATCTATGCCACAGGCGCATGTATTGACCTCTCTCGTGATCACCCGGTCCGAGCCGCTCACATGAACGTGGGTGGTGCAGGGCATACAAGGGTCAAAGCTGCGTATGGTACGCAATATATCTATGCCTTTGTATTCTGCTTCGCTGGAGAAGTTCTCAAGAATAGGAGTGTTGAGCACCGACTCCTCGTAAGGTCCCGGCTGGCCCCAGGGGTCCTTGGGGCTAGCGTTGAAGGTCGAAGGCGTCAATATCTGGTAGTTGCTGAGCGCGCCGTGATCTATAGTGGCGTGATGGGTCAGGAATCCTCGTCCCGCACCCCAGAAGCCGACGCCGATCTGCGAACCCTTGCGCGGCGTCTCAAACGGAGTATGCACCTGCGTTTTGCCTTGCTTGAGCAAGTCCATGCACACAAGCCAGTTGTCGAGGGCCACCACCGTAGTCATCACCAGGTGGTAAGCGCGGCCCCGGTTGCGCTCAAAAGCGTTCCACACATCGGGTATATGCCACTCCATGTCCATAGCGGGGAGAGTGCTCTCCGGCACGTGCATTCGCAGGCTCGTGCCCGTAGGCTCCAGGAACCGAGTGTGGGGCAGCACACCGCCTGCCGCCGTGTTCCACAGGCGAGCCGAACATTCGGCCTCCATTACCTTGCGGTCCCAACGAGGTGACGTGGACCACGAGTACTTTTCGCGCCAGTTCTGGCCGACAGGGCGGGGCTTGGTCTCCTTATTCCACATGTGATAAGGGCTGATGGGGTTGCCCACAGGATCGGTTTGGAAGCGTGGAGTGTCCCAGTTCTCGTAGTACGAATGCTCTACGAACTCTTCGAGGCCGATATTGAGCGCCTGGAGCTTGGTGGTAACCAGCTGCCCGTCCACGATCACGCCGGGTGTAGCCCAGCGACGCTCGCCCCACTCGTTGCAGTTGGCGTAGGTGCCATCGTAGGAGAACGGATCGTCCCATATGCCGGTGTCTATCATGTTGGCGGGCCGCACGCCGGTCTTCTTGTAATCGGGGTTGGCATCGTAGAAAAAATCTACTATATCGTCCCATATACAGGCTGTTTTCTTGCAGTAATCGAACAGTTGGCGCAGATGGGTGTATACCTCGTTGAAGACGGTGAGGCTTATCGTAGTGCTCATACCACCGGGGATCACCGTTTCGGGGTGCGGGTACTTTGCGCCTATCAGCACGTATGCTTCGCGTGCGGTGCGCGTCATGGCAAGCCCCGCCAGGTACAGCGCGCCTGTGAGGGGGTTGAGATCGGTCATGATATCACCGACCGTTTTGTAGCCGTGCACCTCGGCGTGCGGCGCTGGGGTGTGCCGGGCCTTCTCCCAAACCTCTGGATTGGTCGTCTGCACTATAGCTTGCGAGTAGTCAGGCCCCGCCAGCAAGAATAGGTGCAGCGGGTTGTCGTACCAAAACTCAAGGGCCATCATCAGGTTACGCAAGGCGATGCCCAGAGGAGGCGGGGCCACGGGGAAGGCCATCTCCATACAGAGGGCCGACACCGTGGAATGCACACCGCCGCACACGCCGCAGGCCCGGCTGCTGATAAAAGCGGCATCGCGTGGATCTCGGCCTTTGAGGATGACCTCGTACCCTCGGAAAAGGGTAGCCATCGAGTTCGTCTCGATCACCCGCCGCTCTTTCAGGTCTACTACCGAGTGGAACGCAAGCGCGCCCGCCACTCGCGTAACAGGGTCGAAGTTGACCGACTTGATATGGCCATTACGCTCCAAAAGGTCTTTGATCCGGTCGGCCTGCTCGTCGAGGGACCGCGTTTCGTAGGAGTATGGATTACGCACTCCCTCTTTGAGGTATGCTTTGCCATTCGCATCAAATTCTATCGGCAGATTCTTGAAGCACATAAAGCTCTCCTAACTTCCGGGTCCTCTGTTCGCTATTTCTTTACAGTAAAGAGTGACGGGTTAGCTCTGAACGGCTTGTATTACTTTCACAAGGTTAACGTCCACAGAAGTCAGCCCATCTCGCAACGCGACAGCTGCGCCGTTGATGGCAGTAAGGTCTTCGGCCAGAGGCGCTGTATTGTCACGGATCGCCACAAGACCGCCATCGAGCTTCGCCAGGTTGCTATTGGCGTGCAGTAGGGCCACCGCGATCTGCACTAGGTAAAACGCCACCACGCCGACGACGGCGGTGGCAACGAGGAGCGTCAATCGGGTCAGCAGCGTCTTCACAGTTGGACCTCCTCTGTCTTGCCGTTTCCGGTACCGTTGCCTGAGTTGGCGCTCGGTTGCGGGACAGCAGCCGGAGCAAGGGCCGCTGCGATTGTAGCTGTATGCCCTTCAAGGGAGCCTGCTGCCGCCAGCAATCCTGTGGCCGCAGAGATCGTATCCTTGAGAGCCGCTACATTAGCGGTGTTTTCGGCTATCCTGACACCCCCATCGAGCGCCTCTGCTGTGTACCGCTCGATGTTACGTGCGGCGTCAAGCGCGCGTGACAACAGTGTTACGGCAGCAGGCACTACAGCCGCGACAGTAGCGATGAGCATACCCCACCAGATAAGAGCGATTCCACGATTCACAGGGCGCCCTCCTTCCCTTTTGACAAAGCCTGCGCCACCGGTCCGAGATGGCCGTCAACTACCCCCAGGTTCCCCGCCAGCGTGGTTAGCCCCGCATTTAGCTGCGTTACCTGTGGAGCCAGATAGCTGGTCTCCTTATCTATGGCGCGCACGCCATAACCGAGCCGCGCCAGGTAGCTGTTGGCAGAGCCTCCAATACTTTCCAGGGCAGAAACGATCCGGCCCAGGAAATAGACCAAAGCGCCTGCGAACGCAAGTACTTCCAGGGCTGACAGAATGGTGAGTCGAATGCGCATTGGGTAGCTCCTTGTCAGGCTTGTCAGGTTTATTGGGCCTCTGCCTGCTCGCCTTCGCCTACTACCACTGCCGCTTGAATGCGGCTGGTGGCCCCCGCGATCCCCTCGCTTGTCGCCACTATATTGGCGGCGACCTGGTTTGTGCGGGCCAGCATCGGTATATGGACGGTGTTGTTGGCGATCAGCTTGCCGGTTTCCCAGACTTGAGCAGCGCCGCCGTTGATCTGCTCTGCTGTGCGGGTAAGCGTATTCAGCAGCAAGGCGACTACCCCCACCACCACAGCCCCCAGCGTGAGGCTGATACCCCAGTATTTTGCTATCGCCCCGTCAAGTGCGCGCTTGTCTGCGCTCTTCTTTGCGTGCTTCATAGTAAGTTGGTTCCTCCCCACACTGGCGTCAATAGGCTCGACACTGCTGATGTCAGCTATCAGCGCGCGGCAGGAGCTGGCGCTTCGAGAGCATCAGCTATCTGCGTAGCGTGTTGCTCGATAGCTTTGGCACCCTCTAGAAGCTCATTGGCAACAGAGTTAGTCTTTTCCAGGTCCCAGATCGGCTGCGTATTGCTGACGATTTCCTTAGCAACGCCAAGCGCGTGCGTGGCGTTTCGGAGGATGCTGCGCGCCACGCCGATGATCGTGAGCAAAAGTGCCGCTACAACGGCCACCACCGCACCGGCAATGCCCATGCCCAGATACCAATTACCCAGAAACTTCCGCTTGGTCATGCCGCCTCCTCAACTGCTCTGAAATGGACTGTATGCGCCCGGATAGCGAAGGATGCCAACCTGTACCCACCACTGTGGGAGCCTTGTAGCCCTCGGTCAGGGTGCTGTTTAGTCCTCAGGGCCCGGCTCCGGATGATGTGGCTGTAGCCCCTCGTGCACGGGTGGTGCGCCCGTCTGCCCAGGCCGCGTACCCGGCGCTTTATAGCCGTCACGGTACTGCTCATAGGAGTGGGTGCGCCCTGGGGTCTCGGTGTCAAAGTGCTGCAATTTTTCATAGAAAAAGTGCGTGACCTTCTTCAGGGGTCCCGGGTCATCAATGTGGCCCCAGCCGCTCGGCACCTGGTCCTTCAAGTCCCACAGCGGCTCGCGGTTCTGAAACTGCATCGTGAGGCGGCGGAGCGGGCGAATGAACGAGCCAGTAGTCCGTGAGGCCGTGGAAGAGACAGTAGAACCCGGGGAGCGTTTGTAGAATGGCGCGAAGCGGTCGGGGAAGCCAGGCATGGTGCAGCCGATGCAGACGCCCCCGGTATTCATGCAGCCGCCGTAGTGGTTTATAGCGCCGCGCTTGGTGATGTTGCACTGCACGACCGGCCCCCAGCAACCGATCTCCACCAGGCACTCCTTGTCGCCGTAGTGATGTGCGAAAATGCCCTCCTCGTAGAAGCCGCCGCGCACACACTGCTGGTGTACCGTGTCCTTGAAGAGCCAGGAAGGGCGACCCAATTCGTCGAACTCAGGCAAGGGGCCGAGACCATTGAGGAAGAGCAAAACGGCGTTCACAGTCTCGGTGAAGTTGTCACCTATCGGTGAGCAACCGGGCACGTTGATGACGGGAAGCCCCAGAGCGCTAACGTAGTCTTGTCCTAAAAAGTCCATCACGCTCATTGCACCTGTAGGATTGCCGTAGGCAGCCGGTATGCCTCCCCACGTCGCACAGGTGCCGATGGCAAGCACCGCCGCAGCGCCGGGGGCCAGGCGCTTGAGCCACGCGGAGGTGGGAATGGGTTTGTTCTGGCCGTCCACTGTTTCGACACCCATACCGCACCAGTACCCGCCTGTTTCAGAGGCAAGGCTTTCGTTGGCGATTGACCCTTCGTATATGACAACATAGGGTGTGTTGAGCTTGCCTTCAGCCGCAAGCTCGTAATTGTGCATAAACGCTTCGCCCGATTCCACTGAGGTTACAGGATGATGTAACACAACGCGCGGCACACCCGGTATTCGTCCGATCAGCAAGTCCTCGACGCTGGGAGCGGTCGCGCCCGTCACGGCCACTGTGCAGCCGTCGCAGCTCATCCCCGCGAGCCAATAGGCATGCACCACCTTCACCGGGCCAAGCAGCGCACCGGCACGTTCCTCTCCTGGGGCCTTCTTCATTTCTCGATCGGCACTGGAGGTCAGCCAATCAACTGCCCCTACTCGCTCCTCAACATCGGCCTCAATGAGGGGCGAGGCGGGTGTTGTTACTTGCTCGGCCATTGTATGCTCCCTTCCATGAACCTTACGGAACCTTACGCGCGTCTTACTCGATGTCCGGTTCGCTTACATGTTCTATATCTATTCCTCCATTATACGCTGTTCTGCATACCTTACCAGCAGCATAAATCTTGCCACACTTCAGGTACCCAGACCAGTAGGGCGGCCCAAGCCGCACGACCTAGCCGGTGGTCGCTTCTGAGGGGGACTCTTGAAGCAGCCTGTCAACCAGTTGGTCAACCAGGCCGACGTAGCCCGGCTGAGGCTGGCGGTCGAGGACAGGAGTGCCCGCGTTATCGGCCTGCCGCACGTCGTCGTCAAAGGGGAGCACAGCGATGATCTCAAGGTCGCGCTCGGCGCAGTAATGGCGGATAGCTTCTTCATCCTGGATAGACCGCACTTTGTTCGCCACCACGTAGACCTTCTTAATGCCCAGGCCACGAGCCAGATTAGCTGTGCGCCCCGTGGTCTCCAGCGAGCGGTAATATGGCTCGGTGACTATGAGCATCACATCGGTATAGCGAACGGTGCCACGGCTCATATGCTCTATTGAGGCTTCCATATCCACGATAGTAAGCTCGTCTGCCTGCTCCATAAGCTGGCTCAACATGCCACGCACGGTGGCATGCGCTCCGCAGAGTCAGCCGGCGCCTGGGTGATCAACGTGAGCCGTAAGCAGCAGAGTGACGTTATCGGGGCCGACTACACCGTGCTCGGCGGTAACGTCGGACATCGGCTGAGTGAGGGTCAGCTGCTTTGCGCCGTAGGGGTCTGCATGCTCTTGGAGGATCGTGCGTGGGAGCGCATGGAGGGAAGAAAGTCCTTGCTGCGTGATACCGAGGGCCACCCCCAGGTTGGGGTTGGGGTCGCCGTCTATCGCCAGCACGGAGTATCCGCGCCGGGCAAACAGACGCGCAAGGGTCGCCGAGAGCGTTGTTTTACCTGAGCCACCTTTACCAGAGACAGCCAGCTTCATAGCTTTCTCCTTTACGTCGTTGTACGGCGAGGTACACCCTGGTTCAATGACAGGCTATCCCGCTCAGCTGAGTAGCCTGATAGTGCAGCTAGCGCCTGTACTTATATATTACGTCCATCAACGAGTCGTAAGTTTCGGCTCTACCATCGGCCTCTTGCGACTGTAGAGCGTCCGTAACGCAGTGTTCGAGGTAATTTCTGGTGAACCAGTGTACTGACCTGGGAGAGAGCTTCCTGCGCGGCAGATAGCTGCATCAGCACGGACGGTTGTCTATCATCTGCTCGGACCCCGCACCTATCCCTCGCTCGCGCTGAGTTTACGCCTAATCTGGTGGGTGCGCTCGGCTCCGAAGCGTTGCTAAGACACGGCATTGTCATTCATGCGCTTGCTCCTCGGGCACAATTTGCAACGGGTAGAGAGTATAGAGTTGAGGCTACCTTGAACACACTCCTGGAGGGTAAAGGTATTATACCTCTGGCCGTGGTAGGCGTCAAGACGGTAAAAATAAGTAACTGTTCAGAGTTAGGGTGGAGGGGCGTACCCTCACGCACCCCATGCCCCTCTCCCATGAAGGGAGAGGGGGCTTTAATCACCTTTGTAACCCCGTCAGGGGCCTGCCCCTGTGCACTCAGCATGCACAAAGCCCCCTCTCCCACAAGGGGAGAGGGGCTGGGGTGAGGGGAGGGACACCCCTCCACCCTAACTCTGAACAGTTACAAAAATAAGGTAGCTCCTCTCCACATTCCCTCCCCAACCCACCGACTAGGGGAGTGTGCCGCGTGCGGAGAGAGGTTGGAGTATTTCCATCGCACAGTAGTG
>JADEYI010001422.1_pt1 | contig 18252 bp, 17 predicted proteins | sample 8542331 | NCBI WGS metagenome assembly JADEYI01 (sample SAMN16510988, study PRJNA670497) | mine drainage metagenome | isolation source: biofilm near Copperflume 1 | place: Germany: Marsberg coppermine Kilianstollen | collected 2018-02
CCATGAAGGGAGAGGGGGCTTTATTGCTGGGGAGTATATCTCCCATGAAGGGAGAAGGGGCTTTACTCCTGCTGAGTGCACAGGAGCGGGCCCCTGACGGGGTTACAAAGGTGATTAAAGCCCCCTCTCCCCTTGTGGGAGAACAACTGTATCCCTTGTGCACTCAGCATGCACAAAGCCCCCTCTCCCTACATGGGAGAGGGGGTTGGGGGTGAGGGTAGGTGCGGGTAGGTGAGGGTACGCCTCCACAGCTACTCCTTGAAGATTGCTACACCTCTACTCTGAACTCTTACCGGTCAGGGCGATTGCATCTAAATTGATTCACGCTTGTGATTGCTCCGGTCTGGGACCACGAGAACCGAAAATATAGGCTGTGGTAAGATACCCACGGAGTTGAGCACTCTGTGACAGGCACGATCTTGTCTGGTTAAATCGCTCTAGCAAATTAGATGCAATCGCCCTGTCTTACCGGTACTCGCCAATTGCGTCCAACACGCTCTTATGCTATAGTAGGCGCAATCGCTATCCTCTTACATCCTGTACACCCCGCTTGCCCTAAGCTACAGGCCAATAATTTTACGTCCCGAATGGGGGCGTAGAGACGGTGGCAGGCAAGTCGTAACTCCGCCGCAGGCGAAAAGTAACTCGCAATTGCAAGAAGAGGTGATCCATGGATGGTGTGCAGCGCATACAGTGTGAGTGGTGCCAGAGCATGAATCCCGCGCAGGCGATCGCATGTTGGGCGTGCGGTGCGCCACTCGATGTGCGCAATCTAATAAGCGAATCGGGTTGGCGTGAAGCTCCGCGCATCAAGGACATGACCGAAATCCGCTTTGGCAACAGCACCTGCCAGGTGGAAGGCGAGATCGTGCCTGTGGCCGAGATGGGGCTATCGCAGGGCGATGCTGTCTACTTTGAGCACCACGTCCTACTCTGGAAAGACGACAGCGTGCCTCTTACAGTCATGCCGTTACAGGGTGGGGTAAAGCGCGCCCTGGCAGGAATGCCTTTCATCATCAGCGTGGCTCACGGCACGGGGCGCATCGCCTTTTCCCGCGATGCCACAGGCGAGTTAGTCGTTATGCCTCTCCACCCCGGCATGGAGCTAGATGTGCGCGAGCATGCCTTCCTGCTGGCGTCCCACCAGATAGCCTACTCCTATGTACGTATACAGGGGTTGCGTAATATCCTCCTCGGTGGGCAGGGGATGTTCATGGACCGCTTTGTTACCACCGACCAGCCCGGCCTCCTCCTCCTGCACGGCTATGGCAACGTCTTTGAGCGTTATCTCAGGCCCGGTGAAAGTATCTTGATTGAGCCTGGAGCCTTCCTTTACAAAGACGCGGCGGTCACAATGAATGTAGAGTCACAGAAGCTGACCACCGGCCTCTTTGGGGGCACAGGGATGAACCTGGCCCGCATGACAGGCCCTGGCCGCGTAGGAATCCAGTCTATGTATGTCCATAACAAAACGGACTGAGGGAATAAAGAGATATGTGCGCTTATCAGAACCAACAGCCGCAACCACCGCAGCCACCGCAGCACCCCACAGCCGGAGCCGGGCCGCAGCGCAGCTATGCGTGCCCCTGGTGCGGTATGGTGAGCGACGGCACAACTATGAGCTGCCCCGCCTGCGGTGCGCCCGTGGATGTGAAGGCTATCGCCACGAAGTCGGGCTGGTATGAATTACCGGGCATCAAGGATATGGCGAAGCTACAGTTTGGCAACTCGCATTGCCAGATAGAGGGAACGTATGTGCCGGTGGCAGATATGAACCTGGCGGCGGAGGATAATGTCTACTTCACCCACCACGTGCTACTCTGGAAAGACCCGCAGGTAAACATCACTACGATGCCAATGCGCGGCGGGTGGAAGCGAATGTTCGCGGGGCTCCCCCTCATCATGGCGCAGGCGCACGGCCCCGGCCACATCGCCTTCTCGTACGACGGGCCGGGCGAGCTTGTGACGCTGCCCCTTCAGCCAGGGCAGGCAATGGATGTGCGCGAGCATATTTTCATGGTAGCCACAGGCCAGGTAACTTACGACTGGTTCAACACCAACATCTGGTTCACCACGCACAACGGTGACGAGCATGAGACCAATTACCCTATCGGCATGTTCATGGACCGCTTCTATGCCCCACAGGTGCCTGGCCTGGTGTTAATACACGGCGCGGGTAACGTCTTCGTACGCCGCCTGCAACAGGGAGAAACAATCCTTGTGAAGCCCACCGCTCTCTTGTTCAAGGATATGGCGGTGCAGATGCAGCTACATATTGAGAAGCCGGGGGGCACATGGAAGTCGTGGCGGTCATGGGGCGAGCGCCACCTGTGGCTGCGTCTCTACGGCCCGGGCCGAGTAGCCATCCAGTCTGCTTTCAAGCAGATGGAAGACAACGGCAACACTATGGTAAATAGCTCCCCCGCCTCAAGCTGGAGCTGGTAGCTCCCCTTCGGGGATTACCGATTGTGAATTAGTAATTATGAGTTACTCGATGCCCATTATCAGCACATCTACCGACTTATAGGTGATGCATAATTCATAGTTCTGCCTAAATTCGCACCACGAACAAATAATGCGCCACAGGCAGTGGCTCGGCGTTTATGGGCCGCCAGCTTTGCCCGCGATTGCCGCTCTCCAGGAGAAAGCCTGATGCCGTAGCTGCATAGAGGCGGTCGCGTCGCTCAGGGTCGTGGGCGAGGGCAGTTACCGCCATCGGCTGAGGCAGCGCGGCCTCTTGCCACCCAGGGCCACCACCGGGGCTGATATATAACCCGATAGGCGTGCCCACCACGAGCGTCGGAGCTTTACCGGAGGCCCCGGCAACTGCCAGAATAGCAACTCCACCCGCAGGAGAAGCGGGCAACTGCTCCCAGAGAGCGCCCCGGTCACTGCTCTTTTGAACACCGCCCGACAAGGTGGCGTAGAGGTTGCCTGTACCCACGTCCTCAGCGATAGACGACAGGCCATGCACAGACAGCTTCTCCCATAGCCCCTCCTGTGGGCTTCCCACTAGAAGGCTGGCAGCGCCATGCTGCGCCACTATGAGATAGAAGCGCCCAGGAGATGCCCCGCTCTCGATTATAGAGGCAATTGGCCAATTATCTGAGGGCGGTGAGAGACTGGCCCAGCTAACCCCACCATCCGCCGACAGATACAGGCCACCATTGTCTGTGCCTGTGTAGAGTTGTGTGCCTTTCTCTCCACGCGATATAGCCGTCGCGGGCGCGGCAATAGCCCGGCTACCCACCGGCTGCCAGCTGCGACCACCATTCTCGCTCAGCAAGAGGCCAGCCTCAGCAGCGGCAAGCACTCTGATAGGCGGCCCCGGCTCCGCCCACACCGAAGCCACCCGCACGCCGTCAAGCACCCTCCGAGGTGGCAACCACTCCGGCAAAGTGCCCGGCCTGTTGATTATCACCAGCCCGTTATCAGTGCATGCATAAAGTATAGTAGAGTTTGCCATAGCTTTACTGCCTTCGGCGGGATTATCAATTACGGTAGGGCAGGCTCCGATGAGCAAATAAGACCATCCATTGGCATCAGCCTTACGACCTTACCGCAATTCGTAACTCCAGGCGGTAGGCGGTAAGCAATTTCCTAGCATGCGTATTGCCTCACGAGCGTCCTCTCCAATATAGACGCCGCCCAGGTGCTCGCTGATATGAGGGTAGCGATTGAAGAGCTGGCCGCCATAAGCGAGCAGGGGCGCATAACCCTCGTCGCGCTTGAGATTATCAAGGAACTCGCGCAACTCGAAGAGAGCAGAGGCTGTCTCAGCCCGCGTCGAGGAGATACATACCACCTCCGGATGCATGGCGTGGATCATCCCTTCCAGGCTATTTACAGGCACATTCTGCCCCAGATAAACTACCCTGTAGCCGGATCGCCGCAGGAAAACCGCCAGGAACATCGCCCCTAGCTCGTGGAACTCCTCAGGAGCGCAGGCCACCAGCACGAGCGCTCCATGCGGGTTATAAGCACTGGAATGAAAGAGATTCGCCAGCCGTGAGCGCACGAACGATGCCGCGAAGTGCTCGACCGCCACCGAAATCTCGGCGGTCAACCATGCTTCGCCTATCTGCACCAGCACAGGCTGCATCAACTGGAGGCAGACATCTTCCAGCGTGTACAGGCTCAGCGCATCACTCAACACCGCTGTCGCTCGCGCTTCGTCAACAGTGCGGAAAGCCACCATAAGCTCAGCGCGTAAAGCGTCAAAGGAGCAATTTTCGTTGGCTGCCTCAACGGGGTGAGTAGGCTGAGGGTGACCTGGGGCGAGGAGAGGCGAGGCCACGTCATTTGCGTTAGCAGCGTGGCGCAGGTTGGGGTCGCCACCTAGCTGGCGGAGCATATCGCAGGCGCGGCTGATAGATAGCCCCTCCTCAATTTTAGCCTTCAGCCAGAGAATAGTATCTACGTCCCGCTGCGAGTAGACACGATACCCTGTGCCGGTGCGCCTGGGTGTAAGGATATTATAGCGGCTCTCCCAGCGGCGCAAAGTGTCGGCGTGCACAGCCGTCAACCGGGCAACTGCTTTTATATTGTAAATAGGCGCCTCTCTTTGAGAGCCTGAAGGTGCAGCCAAGATAAACGTTCCTCCCCCCTCTACCACCTACTATACGGCACGGTTCAATCTTTGTCAATGGTTCCGCCAGCCCTGCGGTGTTGCTTGCCCGTGCCTCTATCTTAGTGCTATACTAGCAAACGCATGGCTGATAGCGCCATATCGCCATGGCGCAGAGGATCACCGCCAGGCAGAAGCGTAGAACACTATAGAACTCGCCGTAGAGGGCGCGAAGAGGCTCTATACAAGAGCGCAACCAGCCGCGCATCACCTCGTTAAGAGCAAGGGATAAATCAGCAGCACTTTACCAAAGAGAACGAGAGTTCCGGGAAGTGAAGTGATCGCTGAGCATCGACTATTGACCGCTAATAAGGAGCTACTTGATGAAGATGCGGTTTCTCTGGGTCGCAGTTGCGCTTGGCCTGATAGCTGTACTGCTCACCCCGCGCACGAGCGAGGCGAGCAGCCCTATATACAAGCCTTCCGGCGAAGAAACCAGCGTAGACCAGCCAAAGGTCGTGCCCGATTCGTCGGTGCAGTGGACCTACTACGCCGAGTTGGCGCCAGGCAAGGTAGATGTATATCAGCTCTACGCGCAGCGAGGCCAGCAAGCTAACCCCTCGTTGTCAGTGCCCAAGCTTGATGCGCTCAAGAACTTCACCCCCACAGTGACGCTAGTGGGTCCCGGCCTTTCATCTGCAGTAACCGCAGCCAACACCAACCCTGGTGTCAGCGCCACCTTTATAGAATCAAACACGTTGGCTAACTACCTACCTGTGGGTGTAGGAGCTAAGTTGGGTGAGATGCCAGGCGTAACCATAGACTACAAAGGCGATCCCCAGGCACGGCAGGTTGTCTCCGACGGCTCTACACAGATAAGCCTCTGGCAAGGGCAAAGTCTAAAGGTGGATTACCCCAGCACCAATATCTACTACTTGATCGTGTGGGACAAATCGGACAAGGGTGGGCAGTACGTCCTCTCTGTAGGTGGAGAGGATGAGTCGGGCCTCGGAGACCTGATCAAGACCCCCTACACCTGGGCCAAAGCGCACCTCTGGGTCGGCGACACAGCACCGGTGATCATCGCCGCTATTGTGCTGATCCTGATAATCGCCGTTGTAGTGTTTCTGCTGGTGAAAAGACCCGGGAAGCGAGTAGTGCGGGCTGGACAGTTATAAACCTGGTTCTCAGGCGTGCGAGCAAGCCGTAGCTATAACAAAGAGGGTTGAGTGGGTATGTACTCAACCCTCTTTGTTATAGCTACGCTCATAGACCACTCAGTCCTCAGTCCTCATTGCACAGCCCTCAAAGAATGAACCTGCTAAGGTCTTCGTCCTTTACCAGCATTTTCACTCTCTCGTCTACGTAGCTTGCATCCACGACAACCTTGCTGCCGCTCTCTTCGTCGGCGCGGAAAGAGAGGTCTTCCAGCACCTGCTCCATGATTGTGTGAAGCCTGCGCGCTCCTATATCCTCTACCCTGTCGTTGAGATCGCTCGCAACGGAGGCGATACGTGTCAGTCCCTCGCTGGAAAACTCTAGCTCAACACCCTCAGTAGCCAGCAGCGCCGTGTACTGCCGGGTGAGCGAGTTCTCAGGCTCGACGAGTATAGCCTCAAGCTCCTTTTGGCCGAGGCTTTCAAGCTCTACGCGCAACGGAAAGCGACCTTGCAGTTCAGGTATTAAGTCCGAAGGCTTGGAGTGATGGAAGGCTCCAGCCGCGATAAAGAGCACATGGTCAGTCTTTAGAGGACCGTAGCGGGTCTGCACAGTCGAGCCTTCAACGATTGGCAACAGGTCGCGCTGCACTCCCTCGCCCGAAACATCAGGCCCCGTATCCATCGCATGTCCGGTGATCTTATCCATCTCATCAACAAAGACCACGCCCGTCTGCTCGGCCCGCCTGATAGCATTATCTACTATGCTATCCATGTCGAGTAGCTTGTGCGCCTCTTCATCTGTGAGCAAGCGCCGGGCGTCGCGTACGGAGACGCGGCGCATCCGCTTGCGCCCCATATTCCCTATCGTGGATTGCATTGAGCGATAGCCGTCGAGGAACTCGGTGAACGACTCGGTCATCTCCTCAGTAGACATACCAGGCGTAAACTCCAGCACCCCTCCCAGTTCATCCTGTTCCATGCCGATGTCACCCACGTCTATCTCTATTTGCTCCTCGTCAAGCTTGTGTGAAGCGAGCAGTTTCGCCATACGCCTGCGCTGCGTCCTAAGAGCCTCATCTGAGAGCGTAAGCCGCACCTCCGGTTCAACAGCCACAGCCGTTGTGGTGGCTGTGGTAGTGGTAGTCACCCCTTCAGCAGGCACACTGAGGTCGGGGCCGCCACCTTGCGCCTGGGCCTGCATCCTGGCACGGCCCTTACTTTGTCTGCCTACGTGCAAGTCAGCACGTTGCTCCATCAAGTAGTTGACGATGCGCTCATTCGCCGTCGACTCGGCACGCTCGCGCACTTCACCCAGGCGCTCGTCGTGTTCCATGTTGAAGGCGGCTTCCGCCAGATCGCGCACGATTGATTCGACATCGCGGCCTACATAGCCCACTTCAGTGAACTTGGTGGCCTCAACCTTGATGAAGGGCGCATCAATCAGCCGAGAGACGCGCCTGGCGATCTCGGTTTTACCGACCCCTGTAGGGCCGATCAGCATTATATTCTTGGGTGTAATCTCCTCGCGTATGCTCTCATCTACCCTCTGGCGGCGCACACGATTGCGTAAAGCAACAGCCATAGCGCGCTTGGCGGCTCCTTGCCCTACTATAAACTTGTCTAATTCCGCCACTATCTGGCGAGGTGTGAGGTCTTGCATAGTTTACCTCGTATACTGCTTCTAGCTGTTATCGCAACACGGCCCGCAGGATAGCCCTCATGCGCGCCGCACTCTATTCACTATAAGGCTCAGGATATAGCCTCTTCGGGCTGCTTAGCTTCCGCTTCTACAGGAGGGCTATCGCCGTTCACGGCTTGCGCGGCAGCTATCGAATAGAGAGTAATATTGCTATTGGTGTAAATACAAAGGTCGCCCGCGATCTGCAAAGCAGAGCGTGCGATTTCTGCTGCTGGAAGCTCGGTGTGGAGCATTAAAGCGCGAGCGGCAGCCAACGCATACGCGCCGCCGGAGCCGATAGAGGCGACCCCATCGTCCGGCTCTATCACCTCTCCATCGCCCGATAAGATCAGGATTTGCGAAGGGTCTGCTACGATAAGCTGCGCCTCAAGCCTGCGTAGGTAACGGTCTGTACGCCACTCTTTGGTAAGGTCTACCGCCGACTTGCGCAGGTTGCCCTTGTTGCGCTCAAGCTGGGATTCAAACTTCTCAAAGAGGGTGAGGGCGTCTGCTACCGCGCCCGCGAAGCCTGCCAGTACGCGCTCTTTGTAGAGCTTGCGTATCTTGCGGGCCGAATGCTTCATCACAACGTCACCAATAGTGACTTGCCCGTCCCCCGCCATCGCCACGATATCACCGCGCCGAACCGCGAGAATAGTAGTGCTAAGTATCATGGATATTTTGCCTCTGTGTTAATTATACGTGGATGCACCCTAATGTAGCAAATGTGGAAAGAATGCCCGCCAAAGGCGGAATTATGAATTGTTCGCTAGTAGCTTGCCCCATAATTGCTAATTCTCTTGCGCTGGGGGCCTCTTGTTGCTATAATATCCCCTGCATGGGCGTGTAGCTCAGTTGGTTAGAGCGTTCGGTTCACATCCGAAAGGTCACAGGTTCGAGTCCTGTCATGCCCACATTGGCCGGTGGGCCTTTTTATTTCCCCGCCCCTGCGCCTTTCCTTCACATCCCCATCTAATGTACAATGCACGGCGAAAGAACAGTCAGGAGGCTTCACCATGCAGGCAAAATCCCCGCCCTTCAACGCGATCATTAGTGTATCCGACCCGGCAAATCTCGACACACTTGGTAAGGCTTTACAGGAGATGGGCGCGGTCATTTACGCCACAGGTGGCACGAAAGCTCGTCTCCAGGATGCAAGCGTCGAGGCGCATTCGGTGAGCGAGTTGACAGACTTTCCTGAAATAATGGGAGGGCGGATCAAGACCCTCCACCCTGGCGTACATTCGGGCATTCTGGCGAAGCGCGACGACAAGAACCAGATGGCCCAGCTACAGGAGCACGGCCTGCTAGCCATAGACCTGGTGGCGGTGAACCTCTATCCTTTTGCCAGAACAATCGAGCGCAGCGGAGTGACGCTTGAAGAGGCCGTTGAGCAGATAGATATCGGCGGCCCTACAATGCTCCGCGCCGCCGCCAAAAACTTCGCCTCAGTAGTTGTCCTCTCTGACCCTGATGACTACAGTGCGGTGATAGCTGAGTGGCGTAAAGACGGTGAAGTAAGCCAAAGCACACGCCACCGCCTCGCCGCCAAAGCCTTCCGCCATGTCTCAGAATACGATACTCTGATCGCAAACTACCTGGACTCGGCATCAGGGCTCGCCGTTGAGGAAGAGCAATCTCCTCCTCAAATAACAATCAACATGAGGCAAGTGCAACCGTTACGCTACGGCGAAAACCCCCACCAAAGAGCCGCTCTCTACAGCGATGATCTACCCGTAGGTGGGGCGACACTGGTAGGCTCCCTCAAGAAGCTGTGGGGGCCGGAGCTATCGTACAACAACCTCCTCGATGCCGATGCCGCGCTCTCACTCGTGCGCGACTACGCTCGGCCTGCCGTAGCGATCATCAAGCACGCTGGACCTTGCGGGCTGGCGTGCGGCAGTGATGAAGGCGATATGGCAGAGATATTCGACCGTGCCCTCGCCTGCGACCCTGTTTCGGCCTTCGGAGGCATAGTAGGCGTCAACAGGCCGGTGAGCGACCAATTGGCCCAGTCGCTAGCTAAAACGCGCTTCGATGTGATTGTAGCGCCCGGCTTCTCGCAAGGCGCGATTGACCTGCTGGCCGTCAAGAAGAGCTTGCGGCTGCTGGCGGTGCCCGATACCTACATAGAGCGGCGCGATGACTCGTTCGCGTCGCGGCTCGCCTTCAGGCAGATAAGCGGGGGCTTCCTGGTGCAGAGCCGTGATACGATAGGGCCCGATATAGTAATGGAGCCTGTGACGCTGCGCCACCCTACCCTGGAAGAGATAGCCGACCTCACCTTCGCCTGGCGAGCGGTAAAGCATGTACGCTCAAACGCCATCGTGCTGGCACGCAAGCTGGCGACAGTGGGAATAGGCGGCGGGCAACCCAGCCGGGTAGACGCGGTGAAGATAGCCACAAGCAAAGCAGATTGGCACGCCCAGGGAGCGGTCATGGCCTCGGATGCTTTCTTCCCATTCCCTGATGGCATAGAAGTCGCAGCCCAGGCAGGTGTCACCGCGATCATACAGCCTGGCGGCTCGGTGAACGATGACGCCGCAATCGAGGCTGCCGACATAGCAGGCATGGCAATGGTCTTCACCCACAAGAGGCACTTTCGGCATTAGAGAAAGGACTTCTACTCTTGAAAACAAAGAGACAACCCTGCACAAGGCGGGGTTGTCTCAACCCTAAATCTGAACGCTTACAGCAATGCGTCTTTGATTATGCCGAAGCTATTTTCCGCTCGTTGGGGGCGGGGCGCTATTAGGGGCGTTTACCACACTCTTGCTTGGCGGCTGGCCGTAAAGCTCAGGGTTCAGATAGAGGCCTTTTTCTGAGGCCGGCTTATCTTGCTCTACAGGAATGCGGTTCTGCTCAGCGTAAGGGTCCTGGCGTATGCCTGTTACCTGCCAGGAGACCTTTGAGTCGGCCTTGCCACCCGCGATCTTGAAGCTGTTGCCTTCTATCTCCTGGGCCACATATAGATCAGGGCCGGGTGCGCCAATTGGCGTTAGCTGGTAGCGGAAGTCGCGGTTTAGCGCCTGGAACCAGGCGGGCATGGTAACTGTGGCTTCTCCCTTCGCGTCGAGTGTGACATTGCCATTATACAGGTCCATCATGTCAGGGCTTTCGACGAAGGAATGGTACAGGTACTTGTTGGCAGGGTCTATCGGATCATCTATCTGGAACGAGCCTGCACTCTTGCTCAGGGTGCCAACCACGCGCACGTTGCCGTTGAAGGTGCCCGCGAAGCCCCCCGCGTTATTGTTGTCGCCAAAGACGGCGCTGCCGGAGCCGGAGCTTCTGCCCGCCACTCCAAAGCCGCCATTTGTGTTCTGACCAAAGACGCCGCTCGCATCGCTCGCGCTCGACACACCGTGAAGGCCATTACCGTTCACGCTGTCGCCCTCGATAGCTCTGCCACCGCCCACGGTGGTGCGGGCGATTATAGGCTGGGGGCTGCTGTCGGTGTTGATATTGATGCCGGGCTGTGAGCGCGCCAGGCTTGCATACTTGGACATCTGCGCACGTGTCACGGCGCTGTTGGGCCTGTAGTAAGGCAGGTTGTATGGCGGCACGCAAGGCTCGCCCGCTCCACCACAGTTGTAGCCGCTAACTATCCCCGCCAGGTAGATGCTGTGCAAGTAGCCGAAGAAAGGGTTGCTCACCGGTACGTCCTGGAAGTCCTGCGCGGGGGCAGTCTCACCATCGGGCACAGTTTGCGAATAGCCACTACTAAAAGGGGCAGCATTGACGGCTGCTGTGGAGAAACGACTGGCGCTCACGCCCACCGCGCCACCTACAAGGCCCACAAGAACGATCTGCGTAGCGACAAAGAGTTTGCGATTCATAATAACACCCTCCTATGTTGTTTATGTACGCGCCGGAGCGCCCTGACAGGAAAACCCACAGCCTACATTGCTATGGAGAGGAGCAAGCAGGATTGTAGCACATTCCTGCTGTATTAGCTGAACGAATCACAGTGGTGAAAGGTTGCTTTACCAGATGGGGCTATTGACCTTGATATTGTGCTATAGAAGGACCCCTCACCCCATGCCCCTCTCCCCTTGGGGGAGAGGGGGCTTTACTCCCGGCTCTTCCCATGAAGAAAGCCCCCTCTCCCTTCATGGGAGAGGGGGTTTGGGGGTGAGGGTACGTAAGGGTAAGTCTCCACAGCTACTCCTTGACGATTGCTCCACCCCAACTCTGAACAGTTACCTTCATACTCTTTGTTCGACAAGGGCCGAAGTGCTGTGCTATAATTTGAGGATTGCCACCTTTAACCCACTGGATAACAAGACAACAAGTTGTCGCCCCAGCCTAGACCTCGATGAGGAGGCCATTATCATGGATTTCGAGCTTTCTGACGAACATAAACTCTTTCGCGACACAGTGCGCGACTTCGCGGAAAAAGAAGTAGCCCCAGGCGCTTTAGAGCGCGACAAGACCCACCGGTTCCCTAACGAAATAGTCGAGAAGATGGCAGCCCTCGGCTTGATGGGTGTGCCTTTTCCCGAAGAGTATGGCGGCGCGGGGGGCGATACCCTATCCTACGCCATTGCCGTAGAAGAAATATCGCGTGCCGATGGTTCGCTCGGCCTGACGCTGGCGGCGCATACATCTCTTGGCGCTTCTCCCTTCTATCTATTCGGCACCCCTGAGCAGAAGGAAAAGTATCTCAAGCCGCAAGCTCAGGGTAAGATGATAGGCGCTTTCGGCCTCACTGAGCCGCACGCCGGGTCAGACGCCGGAGGCACAAAGACCTTCGCTTACCGGGATAACGGTGAGTGGGTTATCAACGGCTCCAAATTATATATGACCTCCGGGCGCATCGCGGGCGTGATGGTCATCACAGCTAAGACCGACAAGGAAGCCACAGGCTCGCGTGGAATCAGCAGTTTTATCGTGGAGAACCCCGCTGAAGGGCTTAGCTTCGGTAAAGATGAGGACAAGATGGGGCTGCGCTCCTCTATCACCTCGCCCGTCTTCTTCGAGAATGTGCGCGTACCTGAGGAGAATGTGCTGGGCACTCCTGACCTGGGTTTCAAACAGTTCCTTGAGATACTTGATGGGGGGCGCATCTCTATCGGCGCGATGGCCGTTGGATTGGGGCAAGCCGCGCTTGACGCCGCTCTCAGGTATAGCAACGAGCGCCAGCAATTCGGGCAGCCTATCTCTAATTTCCAGGCTGTGCAGTTCATGCTGGCAGACATGGCGACCAGGCTGGAAGCAGCCCGCCTGCTGGTTTATCAAGCTGCCTGGCTTAAGGACCGCAAGAAGCCGTTCACCAAGGAAGCGGCGATGGCAAAACTATTCGCTTCGGAAGTGGGTGAGGAAGCCTGCCACAAGTCTATCCAGGTGCATGGCGGCTTCGGCTACATCACCGAAGCCCAGGTAGAGCGTTACTACCGCGATGTACGCCTGACCGAGATAGGCGAGGGCACCTCCGAAATCCAGAGGCTGGTCATCGCTAGAGAAGTGCTAAAGAGCGCTAAAAAGGCCGGGGCACGCGCGTAACGTCTAATGCACCGCCGAGGACAATGTGCCGATCCTCAAACAAGGTGTGAGGCCCATAGCCAACGACGATGGAAATTGACATCAGACAAAAACTCTGCGCTCCCTGCGCCTCTGCGGTGAATTGATATGGAGCTAGAACTTACCCCCGAGCAGCAACTGATTCGCGACACAGCCCGCGATTTCGCTGAGCGCGAGCTTGAGCCTCATGCCCAGGAGTGGGACGAGAAGCATATCTTCCCTCGTGAGGCTTTCAACAGGATGGCCGAGCTTGGCTTCGCGGGTATGCTTGTGCCTGAGGAGTATGGGGGCGTGGGGGCAGATACCCTCTCTTATATACTTATGCTGGCGGAGCTAAACCGGGTGGTGCCTGCTCTCGGCACTGTTATCTCCGTTCATAATTCTCTGGCTTGTGGGGCTTTACTATATTTCGGCAGCGACGAGCAGAAGGCGCGCTACCTACCCTTGCTGGCTTCGGGTCAGTGGCTTGGCGCGTACGCCCTCAGCGAAGCGCACGCAGGCTCTAATCCTGCCGCCATGCGCGCTACAGCCGAGCGTCGCGGCGACACATACGTGGTCAACGGCACCAAGACATGGATTACATCGGGCGCGTCGGCGGAGCTTATCATCCTCTTTGCCGTCACAGGCCACAGCGACAAGCCGTCGCGCAACATCTCGGCCTTCGCAGTCACCAAAGAGACGTCCGGCATGCACTCAGGCAAGCCCGAAGAGAAGATGGGCATTCGCGCTTCCGAAACGACGCAGCTCATTTTCGAGGACGCACAGGTGCCCGCAGAAAATCTGCTCGGCCAGGAAGGTGAAGGCTTCAAAGTAGCCATGTCGCTCCTGGATGGTGGGCGCATCGGCATCGCGGCGCAGGCGGTAGGCATCGCCCAACGAGCTTTCGAGGAAGCCACTTCATACAGCATGCAGCGCGAGCAGTTTGGCGGGCCAATCTCCGATCAGCAGGCTATACAGTTCATGCTGGCTGACATGGCGACGGGGCTGAGCGCTGCCCGCCTGCTACTCTACCGAGCCGCCACCATGCGCGACGCGGGCAAGCGGGTGACCAAAGAGGCAAGCATGGCCAAGCTCTTCGCCTCGGAGCTTGCTATGAAGAGCGCCTGGGCCGCCGTGCAAATTCATGGCGGCTATGGATACGTCAAAGAGTATCCCGTGGAGCGATTCTTCCGCGACGCCAAGATAACCGAAATCTACGAAGGCACCTCGCAGATACAGCGCATAGTGATAGCGTCTAATCTGTTGAAAGGGAGGTAGGGCGGAAAGGCCTCAATGTGCTGGTTTGAAGATAGCGGCTCACGTATATATTATGAGGAGCATGGCACGGGCGAACCGGCGCTTGTGATGCCGGGCTTTACCGAAGGTGTTGACGAGTTAGATATGCTCGTCGCCGCGCTTTCTGCGCGCTATCACGTGATTGCTGCCGAGTTGCCGGGCTCGGGTAGCTCAGAGCCACAGCCGCGAGACTACACGCCCCACTTCTACCGGGAAGACGCTGCCAGGATGGCCGCGCTGTTGGAGCATCTCAATAGTGGTCCGGCGCACATCCTCGGCTTCAGTGATGGCGGGGAAGTGGCCCTGCTGATGGCTATCGATCATCCTGAGCAGGTACGCTCGCTTGTGGTCTGGGGCGCGGCGGGCACCCTGGGGAGCGGTGATCTGGCCCCAATGATAGACGCTATCGGCAATATAGTGGACACCCCTCCGCCTAACGCATATGGTTGGAGCAATTATCTCAAAGAGAGATATGGCGATGATGTGGCTAGAGCGACAACCCGGAGCTGGGCGCGGGCCTCACGCGCTATACTTGATGCGGGTGGTGATATCAGCCTATCGCGGGCAGGAGAGATCAACTGCCCTGTGCTGATTATCCATGGCGAATACGATCCATTCTGCACCCGCGACATGGCGCGAGAGCTTGCTTCGCGCATACCGCACGCCCAGGGGATAGAAGTGGCCGATGCAGGCCACCCCGTACACTCCGACCGCCCAGATTGGTTCAACAAGGTAGCGCTTGACTGGCTGAGCGTTACGTAACTACGAACTATGGACATTACGCCCGGTCGTTGAGGAGAAGTCATGCGTGTGGAAAGGCTCGATTTGCATGGGTACACTGTGGCTGCGGCCATCTACCGATTTGTCGAGAGATACAACGCACTGCTGCCGCAAGCCTCCGATCCCAACTACTATGCCATAGAAGCTATTCATGGCAAGAGCAGAGCCGAGTCGGGCAGTATCCGCGAGACACTGCGTGATTATCTTGCGGGCCAGGGTAAACGGATAAAAGGATTCGACGCGCAGCTTGCGTTGCGCGGAGCCGATTACCTGCTTGATGGCTGCGGCAGGTTGGCCTATATGCATGGCGAAGACGCTACCCACAATGCGGGATGCACGATAATAATCCCCCGCCAGCGCATCGCATCACCACGCGAATGGCTCCGCTACAGGTGAGCAATGAGCAGCATGGAGTGAGATAAGATTGCTCAGCACTCAGCCTCCATTGCTCGTTGCTCGCTTGCGTTCTATTTGCACTCTCTCCGTCGTTCTACAGATATACGCCAAAGGCAACGCTGTTGGAGGTGAAGCATGTCGCAACCTGGTGCGAGTATTGGGAAAGTAAAGGATCAAGCAGAGCAGGCAGCCAACAAAGCGCAAGGAGCCGCCGACAACCCCTGGGTCGAGCGCCTTGCTCGCTTTGGCTACCTGGTGCGTGGTTTATTGTATGCCCTTGTTGGGTTACTGGCCGTGCAGGTGGCGGCAGGTGTCGGGGGCCAGACCACCGACAAGAACGGGGCAATCGCCGCTATAGCCGCGCAGCCTTACGGCAAGTTCCTGTTGGTGCTGGTAGTAATCGGCCTTATCGGCTATTCACTCTGGGGTTTTGTCCGCGCAATCCTCGATCCACTCAAGCGCGGCACCGATCCGAAAGGGTTGGCTGTGCGTGGAGGCTACATCGTCAGCGGCCTCTCTTATGGCGCGCTGGTCATCCCGGCCATGAGCTTTATCCTCGGCAATGGTGGAGGAGGAAATGGGAGTAACGGCTCTCAGGACATCACCGCCAGGTTACTCACAGCGCCCTTCGGCGTCTGGCTGGTAGGGTTGGTAGGCGTGGTCGGAATGATAGGCGGTCTGGGGCAGATGTATCAGGCTTATAGCGCCGACTTCAAGAAGGACTTTAAGTCGGCTGAGATGAGCGCCGACGAAATGAAGTGGGCCACCCGTATAGGCCGCTTTGGGTTGGCGGCGCGTGGCGTGGTTTTCGTGATGCTTGGCTTTTTTGTGCTGCAAGCCGCGTTGCAGGTAGACCCCAAAGCGGCCAAAGGTCTGGACGGCGCGCTCCAAACCCTTGCCCGCCAGCCGCAAGGGCCCTGGCTCCTCGGCATAGTAGCCCTGGGCCTCATTTCTTTCGGCGTCTATTCTATCCTCTGCGCCCGCTGGATACGCGTCAAGAAATCTTGATACTTCTGCGTGGTAAAGAACCGCAAGAATAAACGACCACTATTACGAGATCGTTGCCTGGCTGGTGAGCCAGAATATCAGCCCCGCTACCAACAGCAGTGTTACCGTGATGAGCGCCAGCGCCCATGGTGATCGCTTAGAGGCGCTATCGTCGCCAAGCATTCGCCTGGATCGTAGATAGTCAAAGAGCGCAAAGATAAAGATAGAGGCTCCCCACAGGACGAGCAGCTGCCCTGCGATGCGTGCTATGAACTGGTTGTCGGGGTTGCGGAAGGGCACGAGTTTGACAACTGCCAGCCCTCCCCCTATCCCCGCCAGTCCTGTGCGTATCCAGGCTGAAAAAGTGCGCTCGGCGGCCAGTAATGTGCGTGTGTACGCCAGTTGATCCCTGGCATCCTTCTGCTCCATCACTCCTCAGCTTTCTCAGATTCCATAGCGTCGCGAGCCAGACAGCAGCTTGCCAGCCACATGCCGCCGACTATCCAGCCGCCAACTATGTCCGAGGGGCGGTGGACCTTCATATAGACGCGGCTCCAGCCGATCATGACAGACAAGGCCAGCACGGTCGCCCAGAGGCGAACGGCAAAACGCCTCTTTTTCTCCTTTTTAGCCCGCACCATCACATACACCAGAGTGCCGTAGGCCGCGAGGCTCATCGTCACATGGTCGCTGGGAAAACTGGAGCTAGACGCCGCCTGCTTCCTAAACACGATGATCGGGCGCGACCTCTTGACGACGCGCTTGAGCGCCCCATTCATCGCCGCGCTGCCCCCTATAGCTACCGCTGTGATGAGGGCATCTTTCTCCCGCTTCTGTGTGAGCCACCGCAGAGCAGCGAACCCTGTGAGAGGATAAAGGGTGAAAGGCTCGCCGGCAGCGCTCAACAGCTTCATCATCTGGTCGAGCGCTGGGTTGGCTGCGGCACAAAGTGCGTGGCTTATCCTTCTATCAAAAGTTCTGGTAGGGCGCTTTAAGGGCCCCTCAATGAGCTTGCCGGTCACGAAAGCGGTGGCGAGACTGGATGTAACGCCGCCAACCAGCATGGCAGCAGCATAACGCTTTCTTTTTGGCGCATTGTTCTGAGACATACGCTCCTCCTGGTAAGGGTCGTTAGCAAGGACAAATGACCGCGTGAGCAACGATCTTCATCCTTGCACCCTCTGTGCCAAGCTCTGACGAGGAGCTAACCGTTGTGAAATGTCATCTGCTGTTGGCCTAGATTTCTCAAGACCTTGGAAGCAGTCGGGTAACTGTTCAGACTAAGGGTGGAGGGGCTAGCTTAGCCCCCTCTCCCTTCATGGGAGAGGGGCATGGGGGTGAGGGCAGGGGGTGAGGGTGCGTGAGGGTGCGTAAGGATACGCCTCCACAGCTACTCCTTCAAGATTGCTACACCCCTATCCTGAACTCTTACGCAGTCGGGCAGTATTGATTTGTCAGAATAGGTGTTCTATAATATGAGATGTACAATATTGGCCGACCAGCTTTATGCAGCCAGCTTACATGTGGATTACGCAACGTTTACTTCTGTAGATGCTACTATTGTGAGGGAGGGTGCCGCAAGTGAAAAGCTTTCAGCTTACGGAAGACATTACTCACAAGACGTTGGAGGTCAAGGTAGCGCAGAGTGTTTGCGAGGCAACCATAACCTGGCGGTCGGCGGTCGAAAAGGAAGTAAGTTTAGATAATCAGCTACACTCTATTGCTGAACATGCAGTCACTAAAGCGCACAATAACGTTATGCGGAAGCAACTCGCCCTGTATACTGCTCTTGAGAAATTACCGGTCAACATATGACGAAGCTATGGCCTGGGCCAATAGCGACGATGGGGTATCATAGCAAAACTTTCAAGAGGTTGTATGGTAGA
>JADEYI010001423.1_pt1 | contig 18251 bp, 13 predicted proteins | sample 8542331 | NCBI WGS metagenome assembly JADEYI01 (sample SAMN16510988, study PRJNA670497) | mine drainage metagenome | isolation source: biofilm near Copperflume 1 | place: Germany: Marsberg coppermine Kilianstollen | collected 2018-02
CCCCTCCCACGTGTGGGAGGGGGTTAGGGGGTGGGCCTTGCCCTTGTACGATGCTCGCCTATTGCTCTGCTCTACCCCAACTCTGAACATTTATTATCCACCATGCGCTTGACGCTCCACTGCCTTGCTGGTATAGTGGCCGTTGGCGTCAGTAGAGAGGGCGGTGTGTAAGCTGTGGATAATGAGCACGACAGCACGTATACTTTCGAGCCGCATCCTGAAGGGGCTGGACAGGCCGAAGAGCCGTTGCGCAAGCTCGCCAGTTACGCCTTTATGCGCGAGGAACACGAGCGAGAGGTGCGCCTGCACTTCCGCAGCGTACCCGCTAACGGCGTAGCTGCCGCCCTCCGCGCAGCCGGGGCCACCCTCATTACGCTTACAGGCGAGCGCGTCAAACAACCGGGTGAGGCTTCAGCGATGACGGACGCAGAAGGGCCGGCAGAAGCTGCCGAGCGTGGAGCGCGCAAACGGCGCAAGAGCAAAGCACGGGCAGTACCCTCCGGTGAAATCATAATTCACTACTTCTACTCGCTGGGCGGGATCATCTATACCGTCAGCATAACCGAGCCTTCCGGCCTGGTAGCATCAATAGCAAATATCTATCCCGTAGCCGCTAACTCAGAGCGTGAGTTACAGCAACGACTGGGGTTGGTCTTCACCAGGGCCGCCCAGTAGCCTTTTATGGTTTCATCTTCTGCGAGCATCGCGCCACTCACCATAACCATAGGGCCTTACCACCCTGCGCTGCCGGGTCCCATGCGCCTGCATCTCGACCTGAAGCCGCTTGCAAGGGGCAGCCCGCTAGGGTGGGGCGCACAAATCGCCTCTGTAGAAATTGAGCTTGGCTACAACTATCTTGGTCTGGAGGAACGCGCCGCTGCCGGACTCGATTGGGCGCATGCGCTGTCTCTCGTTGAAGGATTGTGCGGTTGCTGCTCGCAGGCTAATACTCTCGCATACGTGCAGGCGGTTGAAAGTATGGCCCTTGCTATCGTACCACCCAGAGCAGCCTACATAAGGATGGTGCTCGCCGAAACAGAGCGTATAATCTCTCACTTGCTCAATGCTGCCGAGACGATGCAAGCGCTCCATCTCTACGAGCGAGAAGCAGTGCTGCGCGACCTGCGTGAGCGTGCAGTCCAGGCGCTTGATGAGTGGGCAGGAGCGCGGGCGCAGCCGGGAATGATTGCTTACGGTGGCCTGTCGCGCAATATAGATGATGCAGCTTGCAGGGAGCTAACGCTGGCGATACGCCATGTTGAGCGAGTATTGCGTACACAGATAAGCTCTATTATCAACAATAGAGAAATCGCGGCGCGTATGGCGGGACTTGGAGTAATAAGCAGCCAGGAAGCAACCGTGGCAGGGCTGCGCGGTCCAGTAGCGCGTGCTGCGGCCATCGCCACCGATGTAAGAGTAGCCTTCCCCACAGGAGCTTACGAAGAGGAAGGGGTCACCATAGTTGCCCAGCGCAACGGAGATGCCTTCGCAAGATTGGTCGTGCGGCTGCTCGAGGCACTGGAGAGCATGCGCATAATCGAACAGGCAATTGACGATCTACCCGCAGGCCCCGTGAGGGCGCGAGGCGTCATCGAGATGAAGAGCGGCAGCGGCATTGGGCGTGTCGAAGGCCCAAAAGGTGAGATATTCTGCTGGATTAGAGGCGAAGCAGCCGGTTTGCAGGCGCTACACCTCAGCACAGCCTCTTTCCCCACCCTCGGCATCCTGCCGGGTCTGCTGAGGACCCAGCAACTGGAGGATCTACGCTTGCTGCTCCTATCGGTTGATCTTTGCATGGCCTGTGTGGAGCGATAACACGACTTACTTTCCGCCTTCGGCGGAATCGGTTCCGCAAAAATGCTTTCTGCACTCCTTATAACTATAATTACAGCGCTCTTCTGCGGCTCGCTTGGCTTCATGGGCAAGTGGGTTCATGGTAGCCTCGCCAGGCTGCCTGCTGTGCTGGGACTCGCTACGGCCTTTGCGGTCTCGTTGGTAAGCGAAGGGCTGAATGGCGGGGGCGTAGCAAGCCAGCCACAGCCCTGGCCGCAGACACTTACATGGCTGGGTGGGTCGTTCTACAGGAGCGATACGCTATCAGCGGGGTTGGGTGCGCTCTGCTTGCTTATTGGCATCCTTTGCCTACTGAAGATCAGCAACGGCCCCAACTTGCCCTGGCAACTTGCCAACAGCACACTCATAGTGGCGACACTTTACAGCCTGGCGCATACCTTTGACTTGCGCGTTTTTGCTGCGCATACAGTCCTGCTCGTTCTGCTGGTATGGCTCTTCCAGGCGTGGAACGCCGAAGCAGAGGAGCCTACGAGTGAGCCTGTGACCACAGGGCGGCACCTCGTGGCGCTGGGGCTGGGGAGCCTGCTGTTGCTGGGAGCCGCGCTGATAATAGGCCGCACCACCGGGGGAAGCTACAGCCTCGTAGATCTGTCGCTGTCGGCGCTCACTGTCTGGCCTTTAGTGCTGATCGCAGGCTTCATATTTTTGTGGCTTGGGTTAGCGCCATTCACCGGGTGGAGCACGCGGGAATCAGATACCGGCAGCACACTCGCACAGGCGCTGGTTACAGGAGTGCCTGTGATAACACTTCTGTTGCGGCTGGAAGCGCTGCTGACGACGCAGAGCCTGGCGGGGTCGGCTCCCCAGGAGTGGGGATTATTCACCACCGCCCTGGCGTGGGGAGGCGCAACCACAGCAGTGGTCGCGGCGGCAGGCATGGTATTGTGGGCATGCACGGAGCGATGGAGCGCGCTCCTCACGTCGCATACGATGGGCCTGGCACTTTGGGCTATTGCCCTCGACAACCCTGCGGGCCGTTACGCTGCCCTGGTTATTCTCCTAACTTTCAGCGCCGCGCTAGTGGCCTACCGGCTTACAGATGGAGAGAGAGAGTTCTGGGAGAGGCTGGCGAGGGGCATTGCCCTGTGCGCGCTGGCCGCAGCGCCTTTGACAGGAGGCTTCGTTGGCCTGTGGCTGCTCGGCACAATCTTGTCCCAAAGCAAGCACCCTGCACTGGCCCTTGTTATAGTGGCAGCAGGCGTGATAGCCGCTATCGGCGTTGCGCTGGAAGCAGGAGCAGTAAGAAGCGTAGCTAATAGCCAGGAGCCATATATCCGATGGGCGGGTCTGGCAGCCGCAACTATCGTCGTGCTGGCAGGCATTCTGCCGGGCCTCTGGCTACCTCAGATCAACCAAATGGCAGCCATCGCGGGTGGAAACGCGCAAATAGACCTCAACTGGGCTGGGCTGCAAACAGGTGACGGCCCGCTGCTACCTCTGTTGCTGCTGGCGCTCGGACTATTCGCCATAGCAGTGCTTGTGTGGCTGCTAAATACGCTTTCCAGATCGGACGCTGGTCAGGGAGGTGTGCTCCTGCCCACCGCTCTCGCCAGGCTGCAAAAGAGCAAGCCGGAAGAGGCAGAACGCCGCTACACACTATCAAGATTGGAGCCTCCAGCCTTTATCTGGTGGATTTCGCTGGTGTGGCTGGAAGGTGGCGTCTGGGGTTTCGGCGCACTCCTCGGCAGACTTGGTATGAGAGCCGGAAGTTTGCTCGGCAGGCTGGAAGGGCGCTACTACCTACCGCTTGCCCTGATACTCACATTGTTAACATTGCTAGCAGTCACGCGGTGAGGAACCAGGAAATAGAAAATAGGCGGCTGCCTGCCCTCCCTGGCCCCTGATCCCACGTTCTGGTCAAAACCATGCAATCTTTCTTAGCTTTACTACTCATAGCCCTGGGCGGCGCGGGTTTAGTTGCGCTGCGAGAGGCGCGGCTTGTGCTTGGCGCCCTCCTGGTGCAGTGGCTGGCGCTGGCCTGGGTTGCAGGCAGACTGAACAATGGAAATAACGGGCCGGGGCTGGCGGCTGTGCTGGTGGAGCTTCTGACCGCCCTGGCGTCCGTTGCGGTGCTCTTTCTTACGGTAACGAGCGTGCGTGGCTTGCGCATGGATAGGATGGAAGGGTTGACCGAGGCGCAGCGCCAGTTGGCGCGGCAAGCAGATGAGGCAGATCGCCCGAGTAAGCGCGGCTCTAATCTTTCGGAGGCGTGGTGGCCGCTAGCGATAATCCTGATGTCGGGCGCTGCTGGGCTGGGCCTTGCCACTGTTTTCACCCTGGGAGCAGACGAGCAGACCATGCTTGCCTTCTATTGGACGCTCCTGTCGGGTGCGATGGCGCTTGTGCTCGACGGCTCGCGCAGCCCGATAAAGCTGGCAGCAGGGCTGCTGGCGCTCCTCAACGGGCTCGCGTTGCTCGTATTTGCCCTCGGTGTCAGTAGCCCAGGGCCCGCAACGCTGGGGCTGCTCTCGCTTGGCCGCATAGCTACAGTGGCTGTAATATCGTATGCCTACGTCGTGCTCAAAGTTTATTTTCTAGACACCAATCTCGACACCCTTTTCAACGTCCGAAGCGGCAGCCAGGGAAGCTCTACTGCTCTGACTGTGATCGCCAATGAACAAGATGCAGCGGGCGAGCCACCAACAACTGAGACAATCTCACAGCCTCGCATCGTCAATATCAATGAATGATACCCGCTTGATATGGACTATCCTGACCCCTCTGATCGCGGGCCTCGCGGCAGCGATATTCTGGACTGTGCCGCGCAGCAGGCTCAAAAGGCAGGAGGTTGGCCGCTGGCTGGATATTGCCGCGCTTGTAGTGCTCTGCGGTGGATTGCTCATTGAGGGATTATTGCTGGCGTTGGCGAGCGGCAGCGTAACACTGGCAGGCCTGGGACTCACCCTGACGCTATCGGCTCCGGCAAGGCTGGTGCTGATAGCAGCGAACGCGGCATTGCTGGCGGCTCTCTTTTTGGGCTGGTATGACGAGCAGGAGTTGGAAGCGCACAGCGGGCTCGGCTCATGGGTGGCGCTTGCCGTCATGCTGTCATCGACCCTCCTGGCCGCCGGGCTGCTGGTGCAAGACAGAGTTATTTCTGTTTTGTGCCTGTTGGGGCCTGCACTGGCAGTAGCCGCAGTGGCCGTAGCACGTCCCCGACGATCTGTACATATTGAAGGGGATACAGGGGCGCAACAGCAGCTTGCAAGGCGGGTGGCGGGCGGGCTGAAAGGTATCTCACTGGCAAGCATCGGCACAGGGCTTATAATGGGGGGCGCGCTGGCAGTTGCACGCTATCCACTCAACCTGGGCGACAGAGGGCTTCTACAGCTCGGCCTGGCGCTGATCGCGACTGGATTGTTGGTGCGCGCAGGCGCGATGCCTTTCACGGCTCCTTCCGCAGACCTTGTGGGCGCTGCGCCTGGTGCGGCTGCTATCTGGCTTGGGGCTGTGACACCCGCGATACTGGTTGCCGGGTTACTCTGGTTGGCTCCGATAGAGGGGAGCCTGCGGAGCTCCTCGGTGGCATGGCTGGGCGCGCTGGCGGCGCTACTGGCCGGCGTTCGCGCACTTTGGGCGGTGGCAATTACCCACCGTCGCGGCAACGCAGCCCCCGACACGGACGACCAAAGGACAGTTACCGACATGCTTTGCGCCATGAGCATCGCCCTGGCGACTGGCTGGGCGCTCTTTGGCGTTCTGTCAGGGTCCCAGGTTGGAGCTACCGGCGCGGTGATGCTCTCCGCGAATATTGCCCTTGCCGTGCCGCTGCTGGTGGCAAGCAGCAGGCTCCGTGAGGCACGCGCATGGTCGAGGGTGGGCACAGCGCTGGGAGCAGCATCTTTGCTGGGAGCGCCATTGCTGGGCGGTTTCTCAGCGACGCTCAGGATAGCACAAGCCGCGGCAAATACAAACGGCATTTTGCTGGCACTGCTTCTCGCAGGCACAGCCCTTGTGACCGCAGGCTGGGTAGCTACAGCAGCGCGGAGAAGTGAGCAATTGGATACAGAAGGCGTAAAGGAAGCCGGCGCACCTTTCCATTTGGACCCATTGAGGATCTTGATAGCAGTACTGATCGCCACTCAACTGGCTCTTTTCCTGGCATCAGGTCAGATAGTGGCCTCGCTGGCAAGCTGGGTGGCTAACACTCCCTGGCTGAGTGGACTGTGAAAAATAGAGTAAGTGTTCAGAGTTGGGGTGGAAAGGTGATAGCAGGCCCTTGAGGGGGTTGCAGGGGTGTCCCCTGATACTCACCAGGAAGCAAGCCCCCTCTCCCTTCATGGGAGAGGGGGTTGGGGGTGAGGGCGCACCCCCGCAGGATACCTCTTGAAGATTGTTCTACCTCAACTCTGAACACTTACAAAATAGAAGCTGCTTGCCCTAATACCCATTGGGGTTTAGAATAGAAGCATTAGGCTAACATTTCTGGGTTGGGGGCAGCGGTGCAGAATATACAGTGGGTGCTGTCGCGGGTCAACTGGTCAACATTGCTTGATCTGGCAGCCGTCACCCTGATTTTTTACTGGTTCCTGGCGGTAGTTCAGGGCACGCGCGCCGTGCAGCTTGTCCGGGGCATAATCATCTTATGGCTTGCATCCGCCCTCCTCTCAACCCTCTTTCAGCTTACTACCCTCACCTGGCTGATTCGCAACTCCGGTCTGGCTCTCCTGGTGGCTATACCTATCGTCTTTCAGCCCGAATTGCGCCGTGCCCTCGAACAGCTTGGGCGCACAGGCACCTGGTTGAACCGCGATCTCTTGGGGCGCGATCTCTTTGGTGGCCGCGCCGCCATCGAGACGATGATAGATGAGGTAGCTGCCGCCTGCGCCTTCCTTGCCCGGCAAAAGCACGGCGCACTTATCGTTCTTGAGCGCCAAACCCAACTGCAAGACTACGCCGACAAAGGTGTCGCGCTTGACGCCGAGGTATCACACCAACTCCTACGCAACATCTTCTACCCTAACTCGCCTATGCACGACGGCGCGGTAATCATCCGTAACGGGCGCATCGTGGCTGCGGGCGCAGTCCTGCCCCTCTCAGACAACGTGCTAGGCACACCGCAATACGGCACCCGCCACCGCGCAGCGCTCGGTATATCCGAGTATTCGGATGCGGTGGCTGTGGTGGTAAGCGAAGAGCGAGGCACAATCTCAATAGCTGCCAATGGCCGCCTGATAAGCATTTCCGGCCCCGACAAACTCCGCAAGACCCTGCTCGACCTCTTCCATGTAACCGCCAATCCGAAGCGCCCCGCTACGACCACGCCCAAGAAAAGCGATGAAGCAGTAACCGCCAGAGATTAGGCCGTGCTTTCAAAATACCATTGTCAGGCATCAAGGCCCGACAAGTTCTGTGCGTGGCGAAGCAATTTGAAAACAGGCCCTAAACTGATTCCAGGATGAGACCCACGCAGGGCTGCACGCGAAACATGTAGATCCCAGCTTGGAATCAGTTTAGTTGCTAACCCCTAGCTCGTAAACCTGTGCTGTGGTCCTCCCAACCATCCTGTATATCCCTGCGTAGCGCGGCTACTGCCGCATGTAGCTCTCGGTCTACTGCGCGGCGCGAACGCCCGCTCAGGACGGCAATCTGTCTGCTGGTAAGCCCCTGGCAGAAGCGTAAGCTAACAGTTTGTTGCCATTCGCTTCTCAGCTGCTGCGTGGTTCTACCCCACAGCACACGCCATGCTTCTTCCCCTTCCTGCACTTCTGCTTTGATTTCACTTTGCGGCGTACATTCGGCTTCCTCCAGCGCAACCGCCTTGTTCTTGCTCCGGTAGTGCAGCACACCTCTCACGTAGTGCAGCGCCTGCCAGGGCATTGTACTCGCCAGGTAAGGCACAAAGGGCGTACGCTCAGGCTCCCAGCCCATCAGCAGGCCGCAAAAGATTATGAATGCCTGTTGGTCTACGTCCTCCGGCGTGAGATAACCGCTCAAGCGTGTCAGACGTCTTGCCCGGCTGGTCCACCTGCGTATCCTTGCGCCGAGGCGTAAGAAGAGTTCGTTGCGTGCACTCCGCTCGCCTGCCTTTGCCCTCAAGGCAAGCTCTTCAAGCTCCATATCTTCTTTCGTATCAGTCTCGCACTTGACTCTATCAACACTCCCCATAATCTCGTTCCTCCTCTACTCAGACATTACACCACAAGCCGGGATTAACCAGCTTCTACGCACTATTTTAGAACTTATGTACTGATATTATAAGTAGCTGCATGGGTATAAAATGCTTGAGAGCAGATAGCCTGGGAGACCCTACCCCCTTGAAGGAACTTACAGGGGAAAGATTAGATGAAACTAAACAAAGGACGCTGCCGAGGCAGCGTCCTTTGTTTAGTTTCAAGAATAAAAGCCCCTCATGAAGAGTGAGGTCTTACCTTAGCGCAACGTCAGGATCACGGCAGCCAGTATGGAAAAACCTATCGTTGTAAGACCCTGGCAATGAGGAAGTACTGAAGTGAATCTTTACTACTCTTCCCAGCTTGCCAGCTTCTCCACAGGGTGGGAAAGAAGTTCGGCGGCAGCCACCAGACCGGCGATCAATGCCTGCGGGGTTGGAGGGTCGCCGGGCACGGAGATTCGCACATCGGCATAGTGGCTCAAGGCGTAGGGCGATAAAGCAGGCATGTCGGCCTTTGCCCATGCACCGCCGTTTATCGCCGCGTCCCCAGCAGCCATGAGGACCGATGGCGCGGGCGACGACTCAAGCTCCCCCAGCACCGCATCAACATTGCGCTGCGTGAGCAAGCCTGTTACCACCACCACGTCGGCCTCAGCCGCCGACTCCGTGAACGTTACGCCCATATTCTTTAGCCGGGGCGCGAAACGAGGGGCATATAACGCTCGCCACTCCAGCGCCGCATTATCCGGCCCGCCCATGTGAAGATGGTATACGTCCAACGATCCTGCCACGCTCACCTCCTCTGGACTCTAGATTAGCGATTAACAGCTGATCCTTAATTCCTGATCCCTGGTTCCTGAGCGCTACCTCCTGCTGGAAGCGGTTTCCTTCTTTTTAGAGGGTTTTCCCTGCGTGCTGCCTTTTTCATTTTCCTGCTTGGCCTCTTTGTCCATACGCAGCATTTCGCTCTGTAGGGTCGGCACACGGTCGTTATCAGGGTCAAGGCGGAGGAGGCGACCATACAAGCGTGCTGCTTGACCATACTCGCCCATCGCGGTAAGTTGCTTCGCCAGCATGTGATGCGCGGGCACATCTTCCGGCGCAAGGGCCAGCAATTGGTGGAGCGCGCCTATTGCCTCCTCCGTTCGGCCTTCCTGCGCCGACATCTCGGCCACCGAACGCTCGGCGGCAATTGCATCGCCCACCTTGCCCGACTGTACATACATATTGATAAGCTGGTGGCGAGCCTCAGTATCGCGAGGAGCAATCCGCACGATTCGCTCGTATATGCTGATTGCCTGGTCGTGCTGCCCCAGCGTGTAATGTATATCTCCGGCTTTCTGGTAGGTACGCATAGCATCCTTGAGCAAGCCCGCCTTCAGTTGCAGCTCGGCAAGGGTGCTAAGTTCAGTCAGCCCGTATTCGGTCATCCCCAGCTTGAGATACATATCACTGAGCTTGCGGTGTACGGCCACGTTATTGGGAGCCAGACGCGACATATGGCCCAGAGTCTCCAGAGTTTTCTCGTGATCATTCGCCTTTTGATAAAGTACCAGCAAATCATTAAGTTCGGCCAGCGCTTGCTGTAGCTGCCCCTGGCGGAAGTATATGTCGGCAAGGCGAGTATGCACAGAGTGGTCGGTAGGCATAAGGAGCTTGAGCGCCTGCAAAGCAGAGAGAGCACCTTCCCAGTGATTTTGCGAGGCATGCGCTTCGGCAAGGCCATAGTAAAGCTGTGTCGGGTCGGATAGGCGCACAAAACTATACTGCGGGCGAGGCGATTGAAGAGCAGTAGTTTGGAAGGCGTTGCCCACGTCGTCGAGAGCGCCATGCGTTTTCAAGAGGTCCAGAGCACGAGCATAATATTGCGCGGACACAGCCCCTTCTTTTGCCTGCAGAGCCAGGTCGGCGCGCGATTGGCACATCAATATCTCCAGGAGGAGCCACGACGGGTCCAGCTCCGAGGTAGCGCTGAGCGACATCGCCTGTAAACCCTGGTCAAGCGCATCTGCGGCGACATCAGGCATCTCTGACCGCTCGGCCAGGGTTGCGATACCGTAATATACGGAAGGTACCGGCCTGTGCTTCATTGCTGAATAAAGCTCTTCCATAAAGAGGCGGTTGTCAGCCTTATCTTTGGAGGCACGCTCCAGAACGCTCTGCAAAGCATCCCACTGGGTAGGGTCGTTCGTCATTGCCAGCAGTATGTAGAGCCGAGCAAGGGCAATATCGTTACCTGGGTTGAGTTGTAAAGCGCGGCCTAGCTCGGCAAGTGCAGACTTGACGTTGCCAAGGGCCATCTGGTACGTGCCTAAAGCCAGCGCTATCTCCGACGAGGCGGGCATCTGGGCGTTGAGCGCCTGCGCTTCCTGCAGGGCGCGTTCGGTGTCGCCTTGAAGATGAAGCTTATCAACTATAGACAGGAGAGCTTTGGCCGCCTCATCCGCCTTGCCAGCCGCCATGAGGAGCACACCCAGGCGCTGCTGCAACGACGGATTGTCAGGTTGAAGTTGCAGCATACGGCGGCAGACTTCGGCGGCATTTTCGGCATCCTGCCGGGCCATATAGGAGTCCATCACCGTTTGGTACTTGGTGAAGGCGTCCTCTGCTTTGCCTTGATGCAGGTATATATCCCCTAGTAGCATATGAATAGGCAGATAGCCTGACTCCAGCACGATTACCGCCATGCAGATATCTACAGCGGAGTTCCACTGGCCTTCGCTCATTGCCTGCTCTCCTTCGGCGAGTAGGCGTTGCACTCTGAGGCTTTGCTGCTCGATGTTCACCAGCGTGGAGTCGGGCAGAGCAGTGAAGGTGTGCTGGTCGGCGTTAGCTTGTAGCGCCGAAGGCGCTTCAGCGGCTATGCGACTGATAAGCGTAGAAGTGCCGCCGGTCTCTTCATCAGGCTCCTGATGGCCTGGAATATCAGCAGCGCGCAAGTACTCGGTAATCGTGCGCAGGTTTCCGCCTGTGCCGCGCATCATCGTGGTGGGCGCTTCTCCAAAAGAAGGCTGCTGGTTACCTGCTCCCTCCGCAATTGCGCCGGTGCCCACTGGCAGTTGAGTGGTCGCACTCTCAGCGCCGGGCAGCCCGTCAACTATAACGCGAGTAGCCTCGATAGGTCCCTTGTCGAAGTCGGCATCGTGCATGCTGCCGCCCCGGCTGATGCCCAGGAGCTTGCTCTGGATACTTGTGTTGTAGAGCTCCTCCGCTTTCTTCTCTAGCTCAGGAAGCTGTGGTATTGCCCAGCGACGCTCTTTAAGCAGGTTCACCAGATTGCCGTATAGCGAGGCGGCGCGGCCAGGGTTGTTGTCGGCAAGGTTGGCATCGGCAGCGGCAGTATACAATTCGAGTAGCTCATCTACATCTGTGCGAGCCAACTTACCGGGGTCCACCAGGGCAAGGGCGCGCTCAAGAACATTAGCGGCTTTGCTGTAATTGCGTAGGGAGTGGTGGCATTTGCCGATGACGTAGTTGGACGACATAGCGAACTCAGGGTCCTGCAAAGCACGCTCAAGGAAAGGAATAGCCAGATCAGGGCGGCCCATTTGTTGGTTGAGAAGGCCGGCGTTGTAGAAGACGGCAGGGCGGCGAGCACCTGCGCGTACTGCCTGGTCATACAATTCCATTGCCTGCTTGAAATAGCCATTGTCCTGAGCGGCAGTGGCCTGTTCGACGAGGGCAGCCGCTTCCGGCGGCTCAAGGTCGGCCTGCGGCAGCATATGCGTGCCGGGCACACCGGCCGGGCGTATACCCAGCTCGGAAATATCATCCGATAACACGCTCGTACCCACGCTCTCAGCGAGCTTACGTCGCACGGCGACAGACCAGCGGCGTACATCAGGGTTCTCAGGGTCAAAGGAAGCGGCAGCATCAGCATGGCCCTGCGCCTCTGTCCACTTGCCTTCTCCCAGGGCGATTTCGGAGAGCGCCAGATGCTCGGCGACCTGTGCCTGGCGGTCACCTACCTCCTGCGACAGTTCAAGAAGACGGTTGTGAGTGTCCCTGTTTCGTGGCATGGCGCGAGACAAATCTCGCAGGGCACGTATTGCCTCGTGCAACTGGTTGCCCGCGATGTAAAGATCGGCCAGGCGAGTGTAAGTGGACAGCGCGTTATCGGGCTGGCCGATAGCGAGGTAAACCTCTGCGAGTCTGTTGATGGCAAAAAGGTCCCCAGGCTCGGTATTGATAAGCTCCTGGTATGACGCCAGCGCTTCGGGCCATTGCCGCAATCGGAAAAGGCACTGGGCCATATTGCGCTGGGCAGTGCGATCCTCAGGGAACTCTGTGAGCGCCCGACCATACTCTTTCTGAGCGCGATCCCACTGGTTGGCCCATGCATACTCGTGGGCGCGCTTCATAGCTGTGTCGTAAATTGCCTTGTTACCCGCCATGAGCTGTCTTTCCTTTGCTTTATTCTGAACGTCAGCACGCTGCGCTGGGTAGCTGCCAGGAAATAGTGGCTACTTTATACAGAGCACCGGCTCGGGCCAAGAGGTAGTAGAGAACAAGATAGGCAGCGGACGCTTTGCCGCTACGATAGGAGTATAGCACAAAAATCGAAGGTATCGCTAAATATGGGACAAAGGGTATCCCTTGCTGGGAAGGAAGTACTGTGCGGGGTTAGGGTTCGGGAGTGGGAAGGCCCTCACTCCAAACACCCAATCTGAACAGTTAACAGCTCCGCTAACAAGCCACCGCACGGCTAGCGCCCTTTGGTGTAGCCTCTCCTGCTTGCCTGGCCTGCGGCTCCCTGGTTCTTCACAAACTGCCGGTCCATGTGGCGCATCCTGTAGTCGCCGGACGCCATAAAGACATGCCTGCAAAGAGCGGGGTCGCAGAGGCGCGAGCAGATTCGCGGGTCGAGGCGGTCAAGGTCAATATTAGAGGTGACCACTGTGGGCAGGCGCAAGTTGTAGCGATAGTTGAAGATCTGGTAAAGCTTCTCTACAGCCCAGGGCGTGCTCTGCTCGGCCCCCAGGTCGTCTATGATGAGCAAGTAGACCGAGCGTATCTGCTCGAATCGCTCATCATAGGTGACATCGCTGCCGGGGGCATAGGTGGCGCGAAGATGATGCAGCAAGTCGGGCGCTACGGCGAAGTAGACCTGCATCCGGTGATCCTGCACCACATAATTAGCGATAGCTGCGGCCAGGTGTGTCTTACCTGTGCCGTAACCACCGAGCAAGATCAGCCAACCTTCCGGCTGGGTAGCAAAGTCGGCAGCGGCGTAATATCCTTCAGAGGCAGAGGGTACTTCAGGGTTGAAGTTGGCAAACACCTGGTGCTGGAAGGCATCGAGGTTGCTCAACCGGTAGAGGTCCTCCAGGTTGCGCTCCTCTTTGGCGTGGGTGCGGCAAACACAAGGCATCAGTCTGCCGAAGCGCGCATCGGTTACCGGCACCTCAACGCGCAGCCACCCGGCCCCGCCGCAATGAGGGCAGCTACCTTCTGCGGGGTTAGAGGCTGCATTCGCCTGCCCTTGCCCGGCGGCCACTAACCCTGCCTCGCTTGCCTCCGGCGCTAAGGCGGGATCAACGCCCTTCTGGGCGGAAGAGGAAGGCGTACTTCCCCTTCGTGTATTTATCGGGATCGAGAGATCGTTCAGCAGGTCCCCCATTTTTTCCACTCGCTTTACCCTCCGCTGCCCATCGTTCGAGTATTCGCTCAATATAGCGCCAGTTGCGCTTGTTGTTGGTTACAGCCTCTTCAAAGGCCGACTCTATCCACTCCGCCGGATAACGCCCCTCAGCCTCTTGCAATCGCTCGGCCAGTATCGGTGTCAACAGCCCTATATTCTGCTCATAAAGCGCGTAGACACTGGGCCGCTCGATTATTATCCGCAGCGACTTTCCATTCACACTATGCCCATTAGAGGTAGCATCGGTATACAGCGTTGTGTCAACCAGAGGCGTTTGAGAGATGTCAATCTCCCCATTCCCCAGAGCCTCTATCCACGCTCGGCTCTCCCGCGTGTTTAACATATACCAGGCAACAGAAGGTACTCCCCCCTTTGCCACCTTCTTACCGTTACCATTAGAGGTAATTTCCTGCCCCGCGCTTTCCTCTTCTCGCACAAATATCTGCAAGAGCGTACCTCGCGCCACTGCCAGTTCCAGCCCCTCACGCAGAGCATCAGCATGCGCCCTCGGTCCTTTTATCTGCGACAGAGCAGCACGCAGCCTATCGTCTTCCGCAAGCTCGCACCACCCGACCATCCGCGGCGACGCGCTGTTTTGGCCGCCTCGCGCCAGCCTCCAGAAAAGATAAAGAGTAACCTTCATCTCAAGCATAGAGGTTACCGCCGGCAGCACATCCTCAAAGAAGCCCTCCGGCACTCGGACGCTTTTCTGCCTGTCGGTTGAAAACCCAGTGAATGGTTTCATATGGGATAGGGGTTAGAGATTAAAAGGGCTTCCGTTGCATTTAGTCCCATTACGCATCGTGAGCAAGGCCAGAAGCGCAAAGCCTTATGCATCCTGATGATACACTTCCAGGTCAGCAAACTTGGTAGTCCTGTTGAAGAAGCGCAACGGCACTGTAGTGAGTGGACCGTTACGGTGCTTGGCGATATATATCTCGGCGATACCCTTCTTCTCAGTCTCAGGGTTATACATCTCCTCGCGATGAATAAACATCACGATGTCCGAGTCTTGCTCAATACTCCCAGATTCTCTCAGGTCCGAGAGCATCGGCACGTGGCTGGTGCGGCTCTCTACGGCACGGGAAAGCTGGGCGCAGGCGATCACAGGTATGTTCAGCTCACGGGCTAACATCTTCAGGTTGCGGCTAATCTCCGACACTTCCTGCACGCGATTGCCGTCTTTGCGAGCAGTGCCCTGCATAAGCTGAAGGTAGTCAATAATAAGTAGATCAACACCGACCTCGGCTTCCAGGCGGCGAGCCTTGGAGCGCACCTCAAGCACCGTCAGCCCCGGGCTGTCATCAATATAGACAGGCATTTGCGCCAGCCTGCCTATGGCATCCGATACGTGCTGCCAATCCTCGTCGGTGAGATAGCCGAGGCGCAACTGCTGGCTGTCAACGCCCGTCTCCACCGCGAGGAGACGCTGCACAAGCTGCTCGCGGCTCATCTCAAGGGAGAAAACGCCTACCTTGTTGCCCTTTGCCGCTGCGTTGTGCGCAATGCCGAGGGCAAGGCTGGTCTTTCCGACGCCCGGCCGAGCTGCCATGATAACGAGGTCGCTGCGCTGTAACCCACCCGTGACCTCATCGAGGTCATGGAAGCCGGTGGGCACACCTACCAGAGAACCTGGATTGTGCTGGATAGCCTCTATGCGGTCGTAGTACTCGTTGAGCACCTGCTCTATAGAGGCGAACTCTTTGCTTGAGGTGCGCTGCGATACCGTGAATAGGAGTTGCTCAGCCTTGTCAAGCACCTGCGCCAGGGGCTGATCTTCGGAATATCCAAGAGCAGCAATCTCACCACCCGCTGAAATGAGACGGCGCAGCACCGCCGCAGTCTCTACAATGTGCCCATAGTACTCTATGTGAACTGCCGTGGGGGTGCGATTTACAAGGCTGACGAGATAGCTATAACCACCTATCTGCTCAAGGCGACCGGAGCGTTCCAGCTCAGAGGAGAGGGTTACAGGGTCTGGTGGCTCGCGGCGGGCATAGAGGTCCAGCACGGCGGCATATATCCAGCCGTGCGCCTCGCGGTAGAAATCTTCCTGACGAAGAAAGGGCGCGATCTTGATAACCGCATCGCGGTCAAGGAGGAGAGAGCCGAGTACAGCCTCTTCGGCTGCCAGGTCATAGGGTACAGAGCGCTCTCCCAGCGTGGGTAAGGCAAGTGCCATCTGCTACCTCAAAATAAATTATGAAACACGATCTGTGAGACAACCTGTTCACAACTCATGGTTCATAACCAGCCAAAAGGCTGTAGCAAACTCAATACGAACTCTATTAATCTCGTTCCGCTCTGCTAACTGCTACATCCTCGAGCTTGTAGCACTTACCGCCTTTACCGCCTTCGGCGGAATTATGAATTAGCAATTATGAATTTGATTACCGCAACTCGTAACTCGTAATTACGTGGGGTTGGCTTCGGCTTCTTCTTCTATGGCAGCGTCACTTTGCAGACCTATCTCTCCGGAGTCCATTGCGGCATCACCCTGAGGAGCTTGCACTGCTCTGTCGGCGGGAGGCGCTGTGACCTCGGCGGTAGCAGGGGTGGCCTGCTCACCCTGATCTGCCTGGCCCGCGTTATCAGGTGTGCCTTGCGTGGCTTCTGCACCTACGCCTGCACCTTTTGTGGCCTTGCCTGTTGCGCTGGCAATTTCAGGAGCTACCTCTACGTTGAACTGGACCGATACGCCGCTGCCCAGGTCGGCAGTTGCCGTGTAGGTACCGAGGCGATGTATCGTCTCCGGTATGGTCACTTTGCGCCGATCTACCTCTATGCTGTACTGAGCGACCAACGCCTCAGCAACATCAACCGAGGTCACTGAGCCGTAGAGACGGTTCTCCGATCCTGAACGTGCACGGATAGTAACGGTCTTACCCTCGATTCCTGCGGCAGCCTTTTGCGCTTCGGTGAGCGCCTTGTTACTCTTGCGAGCAGAGACCTGAGCCTGGGCCTCCGCCTGCTTCATAGCGGTACGGCTCGCCAGCACCGCCAGCTTCTTGGGCAGCAGGTAATTACGAGCGTAGCCATCGGCCACTTCTTTTATAGTACCTGCCTCGCCCAGCCCCTGCACCGCCTCTAGTAGAACAACTTTCATCTGGGTCCTTCCCCTCTATTCTGTGTAGTCAAGGCGCAAACCCTTGCCTCGCATTATAACACAGCCCTGTCAAGGCGGTCAGATGTACACTGTGGTTCCACAACCGATCCACGCGCCGGTTACGCACAGGTACGCACAGGGCAGCAACCGGCCACTGAAACACAAAGATACAAAGAACGCAAAGATTCTGTGGGATTTATAGGGTGCAGCGCAGAAGATGTCTCGTAGTTCGGTGAGCTATAAGAGGGAAACCCCAAGGCGAGTAATAGCTATCCTGTCCCGGCACACGCCTCAGAGAGCAGCGTTCAAAGCCGGTTCTGCCCTTGCGACTTGCATAGGAGAAGCAAGTTGCCGAACCAACAGGAGAGCGGCGAGCGTCAGCAGAAGCACATCAGGCACGACCGTCAGGCCAGGAGCGACATCAGCCGCATCGCCATAGAAAGTAACGGGTATCAGCAGATATGCAACCCACAAGATGGCTAACCACAACTGTGACGTGCGCTTGTTCCACCTGCCTGACGTTGCGTATGCAGCCACAACCCACGCAGGAAATATAAGCAAGGTGAGGTCGTGAGGATTCAGGTGCAGAGAAGTAACTACAGCTATTATCCCACACAAAGCCCAGAGCAGATCATAGCCGGGACTATAGCAGGCGGACCTACCGGGCGCTCCGGTTTCTTGCACGCTTTGACCACGAGAGCGCCACCACGCCCAGACCACCAGTGCCACCGACAGCAAAGACATAATGAGGAAGAAGGGTGTAACGATGCCGGGCAACCACCCGCCGAAGAGATCGGTGGCGAACCCTCTCCAGTTGTGCATAATGCCGGGGTCTATCGCGCCCGTATCTTTCCAGTTAGCAACACCGAGCAGGAGTTTCGCATAGTCCAAAGGCCAGGCAACACCCAGGATGGGCATCACAGCCACAACGAGTGAGGCCAAAGATGCGGCAAAGGTACCCAGGGCCTTCCAGCGGCCCTGCAAAAGGAGCAAAAGCAGCACAACAGGCAATAGCTGAGGCTTAAGAGCGACGAGCAATAAGGATAGCCCCGCCCACCCCTGTTGATTGCGCTTTAGGGCAGCATATGTGCCGCACAATCCCAGCAGAACAAGAGGCGAGTTCTGACCAAGCATAAGCGCGCGCCAGAGCGGTTGGTAAGAGCAAAGCACCAGCACTACAAGCATGAGCAATCGCCTATCTATAGGGAGCGCCTTATTCATTAGCCACAACGACATGCCCATAGCAAATACCATAAGCAATGTCCAAAGCCCAAAAATGAGCGAGTATGGCAAGCCCATAAGTGGCGTTATGAGCAATGCCTCAAAGGGCATGTGGTTATAAGGCAGCATCTTGCCTTCGCTCAGGCGCATGTAGGGTGACAGCGCCTGGTTCTGAGCAACACGCTGAACGTCCAGATTGTAGAGGCTCACGCCGTTGCCCCCTCGTATCTCCAGCGCCCCTGTAAGCGTCGAGACGAAATCTGTCTTGCGCACCAGTCCTTCGGGGCCATGCGGGTCTTGCGAGAGGGCTGCTC
>JADEYI010001424.1_pt1 | contig 18251 bp, 12 predicted proteins | sample 8542331 | NCBI WGS metagenome assembly JADEYI01 (sample SAMN16510988, study PRJNA670497) | mine drainage metagenome | isolation source: biofilm near Copperflume 1 | place: Germany: Marsberg coppermine Kilianstollen | collected 2018-02
TGGCTCTTCCCAAGAAGAAAGCCCCCTCTCCCTTCATGGGAGAGGGGGTTGGGGGGTGAGGGCAGATGGCGCAACACCCGCACGGATACCCCAAGAAGATTGCTCCACCCTTACTCTGAACAATTACTATGCACGTAGCTATTGACAAAGCGACATCCTGGTGCTATTATGGGAGCGGTTGCAGAGACTTTTAACGTTGAGGCAGAGCTAAACAGCCTGCACTACTTGGATTGTCGGCGGGTAAGGGCCGTGAGCGCTCCCACCTGGTTGCGATGGAGATAGTGGTGAATGGCGACAACTCTTGAAGAAATAGCTAAATCCGCAGGTGTTTCACGCTCAACGGTCTCTCGCGTGATCAACGATCAACCTAACGTTGACCAGGAGACCCGGGCACGGGTGCTGCTCGTGGCGGAGAGCCTCAACTACCAGCCTAATATCGCCGCTCGTAGCCTGGCCGCTGGACGGACCCAGATCCTTGGTCTTGCCATACCCGCCGGCGTGTCAACTCTCTTTGCCGACCCCTACTTCCCACTCCTCATCCAGGGCATCACTTCCGCCTGTAATGCGCAGGATCATTCCGTTATGCTCTGGGTCGGGGAACCGGAATACGAGCGGCGCACGATCCGGCGGCTGCTCGCCGGTGGCTTAGTAGATGGCGTTATCCTCGCTTCGGCGCTGGTGGACGACCCCATCCTGGAAGCGTTGCTCAAACGGGGCTTACCCTTCGTTATGATTGGACGGCACGCCACCAGCGACAGGACGAGCTATATCGACGTTGACAACCTGAACAGCGCGCACGAAATGGTCGCATACTTGCTGCGCGCGGGCTACAAACGTGTAGCTACTATAACGGGCCCGAGAAATATGGTCGCTGGCGCTGACCGGTTGCAGGGTTACCTGGCTGCTCTGCGCGAGCGCAAGATTGCCTGCGATCCCTCTTTGATAGTAGAAGGGGACTTTACGGAAGAGGGTGGGTACAGAGCGATGCAGCGACTTTTGTCTCTCCCAACAGGACCGGGCGATGCGGTCTTCGTCGCCAGCGACGGTATGGCGCTCGGCGCTATGCGGGCTTTGCGCGAGGTGGGCAAGCGCGTGCCCGATGATATCGCACTCACCGGCTTCGATGATCTCCCTTTCGCCGCTCACATGGACCCACCACTTACCACGGTAAGGCAGCCTGTTTACCGTTTGGGAGCGGTTGCAGCCGAAACGTTGATAGAGATGGTCAGCCACCCTGGCGCGTCACCACGCCGTATTCTTCTACCTACGGAGCTGGTAATCCGCTCTTCTTGCGGTTCGCTACCGCACCGCTAGAGGCTATCACAGCCAGAAGGGTTGTATCCTGAGAATAGTATAAAGCTATGCCACCCGGCACGCTCACGCTGATCTGAGTACAATCGGCACAAGGCAAAAGAGAAGAGAGGCTAATATGGGACAGAGACGTCCAAGTGTGCGGGAAGGATTGTTGCATTTATGCAGCGACGATACAACGCTCGCGCCCGCCATCAGCCTACACTCCCCCTCCTGGTTCACCTGGCTGCAAGGGCACTCTATATTCGTTTACGAGCTCCCCTTCCTGCATTTTACCGCTCGCAAGGAAAGGCGCGCAGGTGGTGCGTACTGGTACGCATACCGGCGGCGGGGAGGTAAGTTACACACGGCATACCTCGGCAAGTCCGACGAACTGACGCTGGAACGCTTGAGCACGGTCGCCACCGGGATGCAACAAGTCGAAAACGCCACCCGTATGCCTGCTGCCATGCCTTCCGCCATGCCTTCCGCCATGCCTACCCACCACGCCGCAACACCTTCCACCACTGACTTTGACGCCCCCTCCGCGCCACACCTGCGTCCCACTTTACAACCTTGCATACAGCCTCCTCCCGGTCTTCCAGTTCCACTCACCCCCCTCATAGGCCGCGAAGTAGACGCCGCCCGCGCTGCCGCCCTTTTGTGCCGCCCAAGCGTACGCTTGCTCAGCCTCGTTGGACGTGGCGGCATCGGTAAAACCCGGCTGGCGCTCCAGGTTGCGGCAGAGATCGCGGAGCGCTTCGCCGACGGCGTCTACCTGGTGCCGCTCGCTGAGGTGCGCGACCCACAAATGGTGCTGCCTGTAGTGGCCCGTGCACTTGGGATAAAGGCAGAGCCTGGTACATCAGTGGCAGAGATGTTGAAAGCGGTTTTGAAGCAAAAGCTCCTTTTGCTGGTGCTTGACAACTTTGAGCAGCTGATGCCCGCCGCCTCGTACCTGGTGGACCTCCTCACCGCGTGCCCAATGCTCAAGCTAATGGTTACGAGCCGAGAGGTGCTTCACCTTTGCGGAGAGCAACCCTTTCCGGTAGGCCCGCTGGAGTTCCCAGACCTTGCGCATCCGGCACCGGCTGATCTGCTGCGGCACTGCCCCTCTGTAAGCCTCTTCCTCCAGCGCGCGGAGGCCGTTGCCCCAGGTATTGCTGCGAGTCCCGCAACTATTCGCGCGGTCGCGCAGATATGCGCCCGGCTTGAGGGTCTGCCGCTCGCGATTGAGCTTGCGGCTGCTCGCGTCAAGCTCCTACCGCCCCAGGCCTTGATAACACGACTGGAGCGCAAGCTCGAGGTGCTAACTGGAGGTGGTGCGGATATGGCTGAGCGACACAAGTCGTTACGCGCAACATTCATCTGGAGCCACGACTTGCTCACGGCTGAGGAGCAGTCTCTTTTTCGCAGGCTCGCCATCTTTGCGGGTGGCTGCACGTTGGAAGCGGCCCATGGTGTATGCAACGCTTCCGGTGATCTGACTTCGCCCTTCCTGGACCTGATCTCTTCTCTTGTGGATAAAAACATGCTGCAAACAGACAGGCGAGAAGCACAGCCGTCTCGGATTTACATGTTAGATACGGTGCGTGAGTATGCCCTGGAATGCTTGCTGGGGAGTGGCGAGTTACAGTCTCTGCGGAAAGCTCACGCAGCATACTATTCAGGCTATCTGCTGAGGGCCTGGCCGTGGGGGGAGGGAGATACGCCTGGGCAGGAGCATACAGCCAACTGCTCCGCTCGTGAAGATACTTCTATGCTGCGCACCCTTCCTGCATACGCCCCGCTCTGTTCTTCTCAGGGTGAGAGCCGTCCCGCTGGGCTGACCAACCGCGAGCTTGAGGCGCTGCTCCTCCTCGCCGAAGGACTATCAAACGACCAGATCGCCTGTAGGCTCGTGATCAGCACAGCTACGGTCAAGACATATCTGAGCGCCATTTATAACAAACTCGGCGTCTCCTCTCGTACGGCGGCAATGCGCTTCGTCATAGACCACCTGCATGGCGCGCACGCAGCTTCCCTTCCGCGACCGCAGGCCGACGCTCTCTCCAGCCATGCCTCCTGAAGAAGCCTGCCTGAAGAAGCCTGTTTGTGATCTCTCGTAGTGCAAGGCTGGGAGTGGAAAGGAGTGGGCGGTGGTGTTAGCCTTCAACCCGGGGCAAAGAAAAACATCGCGAAAGAAGTTCACAAAAGCGGCCTTTGTGTAACTATTACCTAACTTAGCGTACAGATGCTTACGGCTGACGGCACGGCGGGGTCACGTCAGACCCTCTAACAAGACGTTGATCCCCTTTCCTGACGGTAGACTCAGGCAGCCACTCAACACAAATCCCTATCTTTTTCCCGATGCATCCAGCATGCATCTATGCTAGCCTATCTAAGGCCTTGTATATCATCCGATATCTGATCGCTTAGCACTCTTTGTTCTCAGGCCGCTGGAGACTACCATACCGATTGGGGATTTATGCTATCGGCGCTACCTGTAGGTAACAGGTAGCGCACCGAAACTGCGCTTTGGGCAGCGAAAACGGCGTAGCAGAATGTCTACATATTGGAGATAGCTAAAGAGAGGTGCATATGAGTTAGATAGGAGGAAAGTTCGGCGACAGCAGATATTTGGATTACGCTAAAGCGCGCTGATGGCTGAGCCGTTGGGTAAGCGCGACAAAAGAGGACGGGGCAGCCCTGATAGCGCCTAGTGATATGTGTGACATATATCACCCACTGCACACCACATGTCACACTCAAGGCTGTGCCGACGTTTGTTGCATCTCGAAATTGAATGCAAAAGAGTATGGAGGCTCAAAGATGAACTTGATCCGTGTGAGATTTCGCTCCAGGTTGCAACTGCTCCTACCGCTATGTGTTGGGGCCGTTATGGTTCTCAATGCTTGCGGTGGCGAGGCATCCACGCCTACAACGATCCCAGCAGCCGGCTCAGTTGCCACGGCTGCTGCCACCGACACCACCGGGATGGCAGCCCCTACCGATACCATAGGAACCGGTGCCACAGCGTCTACACCGGCGACCGGCGCTACCGTGCCCCCAGCAGGCAACGGTATAATGACGGTGTCCGTAGCACAGCAGGCTACGTGGGTCCGCAACTTTAACCCTTTCTCCGGCGACTTCCGCTTCCCAACTATCAACGGCATTTACGAGCCGATGATGATCTACAACACCGTCAAGGGCGAATTGACTCCCTGGCTCGCAAGCGCCTATAAGTGGAGCACTGACAATAAAACCCTGACCTTCACCTTGCGCAACGACGTCAAGTGGTCCGACGGCCAGCCTTTCACTGCTGATGATGTGGCCTTTACCTTCAACCTCTTCAAGAACACGAACGGCTTGCAAGGCCCAGGCGGCCAGGCGATGAACGGCAGCACCGCATATGTTGACAGTGTCTCTGCGCCTGACAAGACGACCGTCGTCTTCAACTTCAAGACCGCCTTCACACCTGGCCTCTACGATATAGCAAGCCAGGATATTGTGGCCCAGCACATCTGGAAGGATGTACCGGACCCGGTGAAGTACACCAATGACAACCCGGTCGGCACCGGCCCCTTCACCCAGGTGACAGTCTTTCAGCCCCAGATATTTGAAGTAGATAAGAACCCTAACTACTGGCAGCCCGGCAAGCCCTACATCCAGGGTATCCGCCAACCCGCTTATCCCGGCAACGACCAGGCGAACCTGGCAACGGTTAACGGTGAGAACGACTACGCCGCCAACTTCATCCCCGACATAGACAAAGTCTTCGTCTCCAAAGATCCGACCAACAACGGCTACTGGTTCCCCCCCTTCGGCGCAACGGTGATGTTGTATCTCAACACTACCAAAAAGCCTTTTGACGACCCGAACGTGCGCAAAGCGATCAGTATGGCGATAGACCGCAACCAGATAGCCACTGTTGCCGAGTACGGCTATACCAAACCCGCCGATGTGACAGGCCTGAGCGACGCCTACCCGAACTTCAAAGTCTCCGATCCCTCCAAGCTCGGCGACTGGGCAACGATGAACGTGGACAAAGCCAACCAGATGCTCGACGCCGCCGGCCTGAAGAAGGGCTCCAACGGTATGCGCGCCAACGCCGACGGCTCGGCGATGACATACGAGATCAACGTCGTTGACGGCTGGTCGGACTGGGTATCCTCGGTGCAGATCATCGCCCAGAACCTCAAGGCTATCGGCATAACCGCCTCGGTGAAGGCCTACGACTTCAGCACCTGGCTTGACCGCGTGCAGAAGGGCAACTTCGACGTATCTATCGGCTGGAGTTCCGGCGGAGCTACCCCTTACAACTACTATCGCGACCAGATGTCACAGCGCTCCTTCCAGCCAATCGGCACGATAGCAGGCGCGGACTGGCACCGCTACGTCAGCAAGAAGGGCGACGACTTGCTGAACCAGCTGGCGGCCACCTCGGATGCTACGCAGCAAAAGTCTATCGCAGAGCAACTGCAACAGACATTTGCTGACGAAGCGCCCGCGATTCCCCTGTTCCCCGGCCCTGACTGGTACGAGTACAACACCACCCGCTTCACCGGCTTCCCGACGAAGGACAACCAGTACGCCATTGGTTCGTTCTTCAACCAGAGCACGCCTGAGCAGCTGATCGTGATGACGACAGTCAAGCCAAAGTAAGGTTTACAACCTTTGTCGGGAGACACCCGCCCGGGTGGGTGTCTCCCTCGTTTGCTAGCGTGGCACCCGGCTATTTCGGTTACACAGATGAAAATGGCTGCCACGAGCTGTCATGGCACAGCTCATGCAGCCTGTATTCTCTCGTAAGACCGCTCCTGGGAGGGCAACGATGCGCTTCATCCTCCGGCGATTGGGCTTCTACCTGCTTGCGGCGTGGGCTTCGCTCACCATTAACTTCTTCTTGCCCCGCCTGATCCCTGGCGACCCCGCCTCGGCTATTTTCGCTGCCGCGCGCGGCCAGATGCAGCCAGAACAGCTAACGCAAATACGCGCAGCCCTGGGGTTGAGCGAGGAGCCGTTGATCAACCAGTATCTCACCTATCTATCCAATATTTTTCGCGGTAATTTCGGCATATCCTTTTCGGCGTTCCCTGCGCCCGTGACGACGGTAATCGGTAACGGCTTGTTCTGGACGCTCTTACTCGGTTTTACATCGCTCGTCCTGAGCTTTATCATCGGCAACGTCATCGGCATAGTTGGCTCATGGCGCCGGGGTGGAATAGTGGATAGCACGCTCCCACCGCTGCTGATCTTCGTCGGGGCATTCCCCCCTTTTTTCCTGGCGCTGATGGGCCTCTACTTCCTGGGCTTCCAGCTGCAATGGTTCCCGCTACGCCACGCATTCGATGATAATCTCACCCCCGCCTTTACCCTCCCCTTTATACTGAGTGTTATCCAGCATCTTTTGCTTCCAGGTCTCACGATCATCGCCGTTTCGCTAGGCGGGTGGGTGCTTGGCATGCGCAACACGATGATTGGGGTGCTAGCCGAAGATTATGTGACGCTGGCCGAGGCCAAGGGTTTGTCGCAACGCAGCATCATGTTCAACTATGCTGCTCGCAACGCTCTCCTGCCGAGTGTTACCGCCTTTGGCATGGCGCTGGGCTTCATATTGAGTGGGCAACTCCTGGTAGAATTAATCTTCGGATATCCCGGCCTCGGCTACTTGCTGCTACAGTCGGTGCGCGGCCTGGACTACCCACTGATGCAGGGGTTGTTTCTCATGATCACGTTCGCGGTGCTGGCCGCTAATTTCATCGTTGACGTGCTCTATACGCGCCTCGACCCACGCATGCGCACCAGCTAGGGCCAGTTGGCACCCAGCCTGGGAGTAACAGTGTAAGTTAGCGTGTCAGAGGGGGAAACCGGATGCAAGCTCAGAATCAAATTATCGAAGTGGAGGCAAACCCAACTGGGCAGCTGCTGCCTCTCCCGAGGGTCGCGCCGGTGGGCAAGCGAAGGCGAGCCTTCATGCGCAATCTCCTGCGCAACCCCAAGGCCGTGGTCGGAGCTTCCATAGTAATCTTCTTTGTCCTGGTAGCAATCTTCGCCCCGCTGATAGCCCCGGGAGACCCGAGCAACTTCGTCGCCCGCCCGAATCAACCCCCTTCCGCCGCCCATATATTCGGGACCGAGGGGCAGGGTAAGGACGTATTTGCTCAGACCGTGTGGGGGGCTCGCATCTCGCTGGAGATCGGCTTTGCCACAGGCCTCCTAACAACGATAGTCGGTATCTTGATCGGCATGACCGCGGGCTATTTCCGGGGCAAGATAGACGATTTTCTGTCGCTGCTGATGAACCTATTCCTGGTGATCCCAGGTCTACCGCTGCTGGTGGTAATCGCCGCCTACCTGCGCCCTGGCACGGGCACGATTGTCCTTGCACTAGCCTTTACAGGGTGGGCCTGGCCAGCGCGCGTTTTGCGCGCCCAGACCCTCTCGCTACGAGAAAAAGATTTCGTTTCCGCCTCGATAGTCAGCGGCGAAGGCAACGCACGCATCATCTTCAGAGAGATTTTGCCCAACATGGCCTCGATCATCGTGGGCAGCATGTTCGGCTCGGTAACTTACGCGATTGGCGCCGAAGCGGCCTTGAGCCTGGTGGGGCTGACCAACGTCAGCAATATCACCTGGGGTACCAATTTGTACTGGGCGCAAAACAACGCCGCTCTGCTGGTCGGCGCCTGGTGGACCTTTATCCCGTCGGGCCTCTGCATAGCGCTCGTCGCTTTCGGGCTGACGATGGTCAACTACGGCATGGATGAAATCACGAACCCACGCCTTCGCGCTGAAAAGGAACTGAAGAATGTCCTCAAAGACCGCACCCTCCGCACCTTCCGTAACCTTCGAGCAACCCCAGTCCTCCGGCGCACGCACGATGCCCAGCAGTAGCTCGCTTTTGCTCGATGTACGCGACCTATATGTAGAATACGAGACGGAGCGGGGGCCAGTGCGTGCGGTCGATGGCGTGTCGTTCTCAATCGCTGCGGGAGAGGTCTTTGGCCTGGCAGGGGAGTCGGGTAGCGGCAAGTCTACGATAGCCCACGCGATTATGCGCCTCCTGCACCCACCTGCGCTCATTACTGGAGGCAACATCATCTTCAACGGCGAGGACGTGCTGGAAATGAGCCAGGAAAGGCTTGAAGCCTTCCGCTGGAGCGACGTCTCTATGGTCTTCCAGAGCGCCATGAACTCCCTGAACCCCGTGATGAAGATTAGCGACCAGATAGCTGACGTGCTCGTAAGGCACAATAAAATGTCAAGACAGCAGGGCAGGGACCGCGCCGCCGAACTCTTCGATATAGTCGGCATTGACCGCGAGCGGCTCGACTCATACCCGCACCAACTTTCCGGGGGTATGCGCCAGCGGGCAGTAATAGCTATCGCCCTCGCGCTCGACCCACCTCTGATGATCATGGACGAGCCAACTACGGCCCTCGATGTGGTAGTGCAGAAAGACATCATGCAGCAGATCGAGGAGCTAAAGGAGAAGATGGGCTTCTCGATCCTCTTCATCACGCACGACTTATCGCTGATGGTGGAGTTTTCGACACGTATCGCGATCATGTACGCCGGCGAAATCGTAGAGCTTGCACCGGCGCACCAGCTATTTGATGATCCGCTACACCCCTATACACGGGGTTTGATGAACTCGTTCCCCTCGCTGAGCGGCCCAAAGCGCAGGCTGGCCGGCATACCTGGCGCGCCGCCGGACATGGTCATGCCACCCTCCGGCTGCCGCTTCCACCCGCGCTGCGAAAGTTGCCAGCCTATGCACACAAGGGTGGTGCCAAAGCTACAGCAGGTCAAGAAAGACCACTGGGTGGCCTGCCACCTTTACACCGCCGACCCTGACGCCCAATGGAGACGCTCATGACCAACACTACGGGCAATCACACAGGCCGCGCCGCGCAAACAGCGCCTACAACAGTTACAACAAGCCGTGATGAAGAGGTAGTGCTCGACGCTCTCCACCTGACCAAGCGCTTTCCGGTCGGCAACGCTTTGCGGCCAAAACATGTGCACGCCCTCAACGATGTATCGCTCACTATCAGGCGCGGTAAAGTTATCGCCCTGGTCGGTGAGTCCGGTAGCGGCAAATCTACAGCGGCTCGCCTGATCGCCAGGTTGATGCCCCCGAGCAAGGGTGAGATAATCTTTAAAGGTAAGGATGTGCTCAAGAGCGAACCTTTCAGGGCCTCCCTCTCTTATCGTAACAGCGTGCAAATGATCTTTCAAGACCCTTTCGGCTCCCTCAACCCGGTCCACACTATCGGCTACCATATCGAGCGCCCGCTCGTTATTCACAAGATAGCGAAAGGCCGCGCAGTAATGGACAGGGTACACGAGCTACTGGCGACAGTAGGCCTCAACCCCCCCGTGGAGATGGCAAAGAAGTTCCCGCATCAAATATCGGGCGGGCAGCGCCAGCGCGTAGCTATCGCCCGCGCCCTCGCCGTCAACCCCCAGGTGATACTGGCCGACGAGCCGATTTCTATGCTCGATGTATCTATTCGCATGGGCATACTCAACCTGATGGAGCGCCTCAAGGAAGAGCACGGTATAGGTTATCTGTACATCACGCACGACATCGCCTCGGCCCGCTATATCGGCGACCAGACGAGAGTAATGTATGCAGGCTACGTGGTGGAAGGCTCTGAGAGCGACGAGTTGATACAGCACCCTGCGCACCCCTATACCAGGCTGTTGCTATCGGCAGTGCCCGACCCACATTCGGGCCTCGCTGCCCGGCAGGTCGAAGCGCGGGGCGAAGTTCCGTCGCTGATAGACCCGCCGCCGGGTTGCCCCTTCGCAGCGCGTTGTCCATATGTGATGGACATTTGCCGCAAGGTAATGCCGGGCGCCGAGGCGGTCGGCCCCGATCACTGGGTCCGCTGCCACCTTTACGGTGCCGGGCAGGACCCAGCGCCTCAGTAATCTCCAACCTTTTATCTTTTCTTTACAAGGAAGAGTACAAATCGATGAATGACATGAAATTACCAAGCTCCTTCCTGTGGGGCACTGCGACTTCCTCCTATCAAATAGAAGGAGCAGTCCACGAGGAGGGGAGAGGCGAGTCGATCTGGGACCGCTTCTCACATACGCCCGGCAAGATCCAGGATGGCAGTAACGGCGACATAGCATGTGACCACTACCACCGCTGGCGGCAGGATGTCGCGTTGATGAAAGAGTTGGGTCTGCAAGCCTATCGCTTTTCCATCGCCTGGCCGCGCATCTTACCAGATGGGCACGGGCAGCAGTTGAACCAGGCTGGAGTTGACTTCTACAGCCGCCTCGTTGACGAGCTGCTGGCTGCGGGCATCACCCCTTTCCCTACCCTTTACCACTGGGACCTGCCCCAGCCGCTGCAAGATAGAGGCGGGTGGCCCGCTCGTGCTACCGCCCAAGCTTTCGTTGACTACGCCGATGCGATCAGCCGAGCGCTAGGAGACCGGGTCCACAACTGGATTACTCACAACGAGCCATGGTGTGCTAGCATGCTCGGCCACCAGATAGGAGAGCATGCGCCCGGCTGGCACGACTGGCCCGCCGCTCTCGGCGCCGCTCATCATCTGCTCCTCTCTCACGGCTGGGCAGTGCCGGTGATACGCCGTAACAGCCCTGGGGCCGAGGTCGGCATTACCCTCAATTTGCTCCCCGTCACTCCCGCTACTGACCGCCCGGAGGATATAGAGGCGGCCAGGCGCTTTGACGGATATTTCAACAGGTGGTTCGTAGACCCTCTCTTCAAAGGCTCTTACCCCCCTGATATGGTAGTTGATTACATAGCTGAAGGCCACCTGCCCGCTTCCGGGCCGGAGTTCGTACAGAGTGGAGATATGGCAGCTATATCGGTGCCCACAGACTTCCTCGGCGTCAACTACTACAGCAGGGCAGTGGTTTCTGCATCCGGCGAGCCCACAATTGCGGCGGAGACGTTGCTGGGCACTACAGATGTTGAGCGAACGGAGATGGGTTGGGAAGTCTACCCGCAAGGTCTCTATGAGCTGCTAACAAGCCTGCACGCCGACTACAACCCTGGCAAGCTCTACATCACAGAGAATGGGGCCAGCTACTCGGATGGGCCAGGTGAGGATGGCAAGGTACATGACGAGAGGCGCTTGCGTTACCTGCGCGACCACTTCACTGCCGCGCAGAGAGCAATAGAGAGTGGGGTGCCTCTCGCGGGCTACTTTGTCTGGTCGCTCTTGGACAACTTTGAGTGGGCCAAAGGGTACAAGCAGCGTTTCGGGCTCGTCTGGGTGGACTACGAGACGCAGCAGCGCATACCGAAAGATAGCGCTCTCTGGTACAAGCAGGTGATCGCCGCTCATAAGGCAAGCCTCGATACAGGAGAGAGATAAGCTGGGTGCTAGCAGACTGCGAAGCGAGGGGGCTACCTTTGTCCGGCAGCAAGGGTGCAAGCTAGAGAGCACAGCCTGAGCGAGATGAACCAACCGGCACAGAGGTTAAGCGATATGCTATCTGCGGTCAGGCAGAGCCTTGACGGTGAGTGGGAGTTCCGCCAGGCCAGTAGTGAAGAATGGCTGCCCGGCACCGTGCCAGGCGGCGTGCACACTGATCTCTTGCGCCTGGGCCGGATAGCGGACCCGTTCGTCGGCGACGAAGAGGCGCGGGCGCAGTGGGTCGCCAAAGAGGATTGGGAGTACAGGCGCGCCTTTACCCCGGATCGCGACCTGCTCGCCATGCCCCTTGTTTTCCTCGTCTGCGATGGATTAGACACCCTGGCCGAGGTACTACTCAACGGGCGACGCTTGGGGCGGGCGGAGAATATGTTTCGCGAGTATCGCTGGGACATTCGGAGGGCGCTGCGCCCAGGGGAGAACGAGCTTCGCATACTCTTTCGCTCGCCTACACAGTACGCTGCTGAGCATAATAAAGTGCGCTCCATGCCCGATGTGAACAATCCCCTCCCCGGCGCGCCGTATCTGCGCAAAGCTCCGAGCCACTTCGGCTGGGACTGGGGGCCGCAGCTTCCCGCCGTTGGCCTCTGGCGCACTATTCGCCTGGAAGGGTACAGCACTGCCCGGCTGGACGACGTGGCGCTGCACCAGGAGCACAGCAACGGTAGAGTGACACTGAGCACGACTGCTACAGCCGAGATAGCTGTTGCCAAGATAACCGTTGGCGCGGCGAACGAGTGCACGCCGCTTCCGCCCTTGCACCTGAGCCTGAGCCTGATCTCCCCTGACGGCAGGGCGCAGTCAACAGGGGCACTGCTGGAAGGGGACCGCCAAAGGGTGAGCCTGACGGTGGACGAGCCACAGCTGTGGTGGCCGAACGACTATGGCGCGCAGCCGCTGTACCAGGTCGCTATCACGCTGGCAAGTGGGGAGACAGTCCTCGACGAGCGGAGATTCCAGGTGGGCCTGCGCACGGTCGAATTGCGCCAGGAGCCGGACGAATGGGGCCGCTCTTTCACCTTCGTCGTCAACGGGGTGCCGGTCTTTGCCAAAGGCTCGAACTGGATACCCGCCGACACTTTCCCAACGCGGGTAACGCACAAACAGCTCGACCATCTGCTAGCTTCGGCGACCGTTGCTCATCACAATATGATCCGTGCCTGGGGCGGCGGGTATTACGAAGATGATTATTTCTACGAGTTGTGTGATCGGTATGGCCTCCTGGTCTGGCAGGACTTCATCTTTGCCTGCGCTGGCTACCCTCTCGACGATGAGGAGTTTATCGAGAACGTAAGGAGTGAAGTCCTGTACAATGTTCGACGGTTGCGCCACCATGCCTCTCTCGCCATTTGGTGCGGCAACAACGAGATTGACACAGCGTGGGCCGATTGGGGCTGGAATACACCCGAACACGCGGACCTCATCAAGGCCTACCGGCGATTCTTTTACGAGCGCCTTCCAGAGTGGGTGCAGACCGAAGACCCGGACCGCCCCTACTGGCCCAGTTCGCCCTCCTCAGGCGCACCACTCCACGACCCCAACGGGGTTACGGCGGGCGACGTTCACCAGTGGGCCGTGTGGCATGCGAACAAAGCATTCAGCAACTACCGAGAGACCCCAGCCCGCTTTGTGAGCGAGTTTGGATTCGAGTCGCTGCCGAACCTCTCAACTATCGGGGCTTTCGCCGAGCCACCTGACTGGAATATAACTTCGTACGTCATGGAGTACCACCAGCGCAGCCCTCTAGGAAATGAGAAAATCGTCCTCTATTTGCTGAACAACTTCCGCCTACCCAAAGATTTTCCGAGCCTGATATATCTCAGCCAGTTGCTACAAGCTGAGGCCATGCGCTCCGGCGTAGAGCACTGGCGGCGGCACCCAGCGTGCAGCGGCGCGCTCTACTGGCAGCTAAACGATTGCTGGCCCGCGGTGTCGTGGTCTAGCATAGACTACTATGGCCGTTGGAAAGCTATGCACTACAGCAGCCGCCGCTTCTTCTCACCGCTTCTCCTCTCCATCGAAGATAACGACACTGCTATGACTCTCTTTGTCACCAACGAGCGGCTGGAACCCTGGGCGGGCGAAGTCCATTGGTCCCTGGAAACGTTGAGTGGTGAGCGGCTCGATAGCGGGCAGGAGATGGTAAGCGCCGGTCCATTTTCCACCGCACACATAGCATCTCTGGACTTCAGAAGGCGCGTAACAGGAGAAAACCGTCGCGGGGTGATAGTGGTCTGCGAGCTGTGGCGGGAAGGTGAACAAATACAGCGCACCGTCGCCGCCTTCGCGCCGACCAAGCACATCAACCTGGGAGACCCCCATCTCGCCGTAGAGTTGACCCAGCGCGGTGAGGAGCTAGAAATCGAGTTGTGGGCAGGCTCGTTTGCCCGTTTCGTTGAATTGGCGTTGGATGGCGCCGATGTAATCTTCAGCGATAATTACTTCGACTTACCTGCAGGGCGCACAGCCCACATTTCCTGCCCCCTACCGGAAGGCTGGACGCTCACCCAGGCCAGGGGCGCTCTGAGGCTGCGCTCGGTCTTTGGTAGCTACTAAAATCTAAGGTCACTAACGTCACCAGCACAGAAATGGGTGCACGTTATCTGAGTGAGGTTGCGATTATGGCAGGTACTCATACCACGATAACTATCCAAGAGGCGGTTGGGCAGATGATGCTGGCGGCGTTTGAGGGGCAGGAGATGCCCCTTGAGGTTGAGGCGCTCCTGGGGCGGATACCGCTCGGCGGAGTGACGCTCTTCCGGCACACGAACGTGGGCAGTCCTGCCCAGGTACGCGAATTGACCACAGCCTTGCAGAAAGCCGCAGCGCAGTCGGGGCAATCCCCGCTCCTGATCGGAGCAGACCAGGAGGGGGGCACGCTCGTGGCGATGGCAGGCACCACTCCTTTTCCGGGCAATATGGCGCTCGGAGCGACGCGCTCGGAGGACCTTGCCCGCAGGGTAGGCAGAGCTATGGGCGTCGAGCTTGCCGCCATGGGCATAAACGTCAACTATGCACCCGTCTGTGATGTCAATGTCAACTCACGAAACCCCGTGATTGGCCCGCGATCTTTCGGGGAGAACCCGGCGCTGGTAGCTAAACTGGCAGCGGCTTTGGTGGAGGGGTTGCAGGAGGAGGGGGTCGCAGCTACCGCCAAGCACTTCCCCGGTCACGGTGACACATCTGGCGATTCGCACCACGCCCTGCCGGTGTTGCCCTTCAACAAGGCACGACTACGCAGCGTGGAACTGCCCCCTTTCGCAGCCGCGATAGATGCGGGTGTGCGGCTGGTAATGACAGCGCACATCGCGCTGCCAGCCCTCAATGATGGGCTGCCTGTGCCCTCTACCTTGAGCAGACCCGTCCTGCATGGCCTGCTCAGGCATGACCTCGGCTTTAAAGGCGTGATCGTTACCGACGCCCTCAACATGGGTGCGATCTCGCAAGGGCAGGGGCTTCTGGTGGATGCGATTGCCGCGTGCCATGCCGGTGCCGACCTGTTGATGCTGGCCGATAGCGGTTCTATACTGGAGAGCGTATACGCAGCGGTGCTACAAGCAGCACAGCGCGGCCTGCTAGCCCACGACGAGCTAATCTCGGCGGCCAACCGCATAGTGGAGCTAAAGGAGTGGATAGGCAGCAAGAGCGCGGAGCAGCCTGGCCTGGAAAGAGTGGCCTGCGAGGAGCACCAGGCGCTCGCATATAGAGTGGCGGCTGATGCAACTACGCTGGTGAGGGACCGAGACTGTTGTTTGCCGCTTCGCCTCTCCCAGCAGGAGAGGCTGCTTACTATCGTCCCACGCCCACGAAACCTCACCCCAGCGGACACTTCCGCCTACGATAAGCCTGCGCTGGGTGGTGCGCTCCGCCGCTACCACGAGCACGTTGATGAGATAACGGTGCCATTCGACCCCTCAGTAGAGGAGATCGCGGCCGCGGTAGCGCACTCGAAGGAGTATGACCTCGTGGTCGTGGGTACCATCAACGCAACCGAGCACCGGGGCCAGGCGGAAATCGTCCGCGAGCTGGTCAGCGCGGGGGTGCGCGTCATCGCGGTCGCGCTCAGGCTGCCGTATGACTTGCAGGTGTACCCCGAAGCGCCTGTATATGTGTGTACGTACAGCCTACAGCCGGCATCCCTGGACGCTCTGGCCGGTGCGTTATGGGGGCAGTTCCCTTTTCGTGGGCAGTTGCCGGTCACGGTAGTGGGCGCCTAGACATGTCTGCCCCTCTGTATATAAGAGCAGAGAGGGTCCTGGTACCCGAAGCTCTGCCGCAAAACTGGGCAACCGTCCTGGTCGAAGATGGGCTTATCACGGCAGTGCGGGCGGGTCAAGAGCCTGCTCCAGAGGGCGCGCGCCTGCTTGCCGGAGACGGGCTGCTGCTAGCTCCCGGCTTCATAGATTTGCAGATCAACGGCGGCTTTGGAGCAGACTTCACGGAGCAGCCGGAAGCGATATGGGAAGTGGGTGCGCGGTTGCCGCGGTATGGCGTAACTGCCTTCCTGCCGACGATCATATCCTCGCCCCTGGCAAGGGTCAGGAAGGCACAGGAGATTTTGTTGCAGGGGCCACCCGCCGGCTACAGGGGTGCTGTGCCCCTGGGGCTGCACCTGGAGGGGCCATTTCTCAACCCCAGAAAGCGAGGCGCGCACAACCCAGCCCACATGAGGCTGCCCAGCCTTGCGGATATAGAAGGCTGGTCGCCGGAGCGGGGCGTGAGGCTTGTAACGTTGGCTCCCGAGCTGCCGGGCGCCCTGGACATAGCGCGGGCGCTGACCGAGCGCGGCGTGCTGGTGAGCGCGGGCCACTCAGCTGCTACCTGGGAAGAGGCGAGCGCGGGCATAGACGCGGGGATACGCTACGGGACGCATCTGTTCAACGCTATGCCGCCACTCGGCCACCGAGAGCCTGCCCTCCCCGGCGCGCTCCTCCTGGATGACCATATAACTGTGGGAATCATAGCCGATGGTGTGCATCTACACCCGTCGGTCGTATCTCTTGTCTGGCGGCTCAAAGGCCCGCTGGGTGCGAACCTGGTAACTGACGCTATGTCGGCGCTCGGTATGCCGCCGGGTATGTACCGGCTTGGTGATAGCCAGGTCACCGTTGACGAGCAGAGGGCCCGGTTAAGCGACGGCACCCTGGCGGGGAGCATCCTCAGCCTGGACCAGGCGGCGCGCAATGTCGTGCTATTCACCGGCTGCTCGCCTTCCGAGGCTATCGCCTGCGTGACAAGGGTGCCGGCAGAACTGCTGAAGGGTGGGCACAAGCGCGGTTGCATCGCCACTGGGCTTAGGGCTGATATGGTCTTGCTCACCGCCGATCTGCACGTCTCGGCGACCATCGTCGGCGGGGATCTGGTCTACGAGCGGGCGACAGGGTTATGAATTGAGGTTCATGAAGGAGAGTCATGGCGCTAATAGATGAGATATACGAGCAGCCCGCCGTGCTGAAGTGCTGGCTGGAAACTCAGATGGAGAGCGCGAGGGATATAGCCCGGGCGATAGGCGCGCGAGACGTAGACTACGTTTTCCTGGCGGCGCGGGGCAGTTCGGATCACGCGGGGGTATACGCTCAGTATCTGCTCGGTTCACATAACCACCTGCCGGTGGCCCTCGCCGCCCCTTCCCTCTTCACCATGTATGAGGAAGCGCCCCGGCTGCGTAATGCTCTGGTAATCGGTATATCACAGTCGGGTCAATCGCCCGACATCGTCAGTGTGATAGCAGAAGGCAGGCGGCAGGGCGCGCTCACGGTGGCCCTGACCAACTTCCCCGACGCCCCGATCGCACAGGCAGCCGAGATGGTGCTCGACATCCACGCAGGCCCAGAGCGGGCTGTAGCTGCCACCAAGACTTATACAGCCCAGTTGCTGGCGATAGCGGCCTTGTCTGTGGCGCTAGGGGGCAGCAAAGCGGAAGATGTTGAGATGCTGTCACAGGTGCCCGCCGCCGTAGAGAAGGCACTGGCGATCGAGCCTGACGCAGAGAAGAGCGCCAGGGCGCATAGCTCTCTCAGGCGCTGTGTGCTGCTGGGACGCGGGTACAACTACGCTACGGCACAAGAATGGGCGCTCAAGCTGAAAGAGATGGCTTACATCTTTACCGATGTCTACTCCACGGCAGATTTCCAGCATGGGCCGATTGCCATTATAGAGCAAGGCTTCCCAGTGCTGGCCGTTGCCCCCGACGGCGCTGTCTTCGAGGGTGAAGTTGAGCTACTCCAGCAACTGAGGGACGACTACGGCGCTGAACTCATCGTGATCTCAGATGATGCGTCAGCGCTGGAGATTGCCCACTATCCCTTGCTACTGCCAGGCGGCCTGCCTGAATGGCTGACGCCAATCCCCGCAACGGTACTCACCCAGCTATTTTGCTACCACCTCACACGATGTAAAGGCTACAGTACCGAAGTGTCGAGAACACTGCGCAAGATTACCCTAACTCACTGAGGCTGGGTGTGACCCTTACCCGCCCGCTCAGGCGCGAGTGAGCTGGCGGGCCTGCGGCGTGTTGGCCGTTATCCACTGCTCACTGTGCATCATAGCACG
>JADEYI010001425.1_pt1 | contig 18234 bp, 11 predicted proteins | sample 8542331 | NCBI WGS metagenome assembly JADEYI01 (sample SAMN16510988, study PRJNA670497) | mine drainage metagenome | isolation source: biofilm near Copperflume 1 | place: Germany: Marsberg coppermine Kilianstollen | collected 2018-02
GCAACACCGTGGGTCGGCTCGCTCCCGTCCGGCGCGCAATCTCATGGTTCGATAAGCCGTCCGCTGCGAAGAGGACGATACGCGCGGGCGCAGGGCGATGCTTGCGGTGTGCTGGGTGCGCGCAACCATGCTTCGAGCGTGTTGCGTTGTGTCGTCGCGGGCGCAATTGGCGCAGCGGTAGCCCACATGCACGAAGCGTACGCGCTCCGCCGCTAATAGTCACTCTATTTCAGAGACGCTACGCTAGCGGCGGCCGATCGGCACGTAGTCCTTCTTGTGCCCATCGGTGTAGATCTGCCGCGGCCGGGCGATCTTCTGCTCCGGGTCGGTGATCATCTCTCGCCACTGCGCCACCCAGCCGGACGTGCGCGGGATGGCGAAGAGGACCGGGAACATCTCCATCGGGAAGCCCAGCGCCTGGTAGATGATGCCCGAGTAGAAGTCCACGTTCGGGTACAGCTTCCGCTCGATGAAGTAGTCGTCTTCGAGCGCAATCCGCTCGAGCTCGAGGGCGATGTCCAGCAGCGGGTTGCGGCCGGTGAGGTCGAACACCTCGTCCGCCGTGCGCTTGATGATCTTCGCGCGCGGGTCGTAGTTCTTGTATACGCGATGTCCGAAGCCCATCAGGCGGCCCTCGCCGCCCTTGAATTTCTTCACGAATTCCGGCACGCGCTCCTTGTGGCCGATCTCCATCAGCATGTGGAGCACCTCCTCGTTCGCGCCGCCGTGCAGCGGGCCGTAGAGCGCCGCCGCCGCGGCCGCCGTCGCGCTGTACGGATCCGAGCGCGAGCTGCCGACGGCGCGCATCGCGTTGGCGCTGCAGTTCTGCTCGTGGTCCGCGTGGAGGATGAAGAGCACCTGGATCGCCCGCTCCAGCACCGGGTCCGGCGTGTACTTCGACTCGGACATCTTCCACAGCATCGAGAGGAAGTTGCCGGCGAACGACAGGTCGTTGTCGGGATAGACGAACGGCATGCCGCGATTGTGCCGGTAGGCGAACGCCGCCAGCGTCGGCACCTTGGCGATGAGCCGCCAGGTCTGCAACTCGCGTGACTCTTCGTCGAGCACGTGCCGGGCGTCGGGGTAGAAGGTCGAGAGGGCGCCGATCGTGCCGACGAGCATGCCCATCGGGTGCGCGTCGTAGCGGAAGCCTTCGAGGAACTTCTTGATGTTCTCGTGTACGAAGGTGTGGTAGGTGATGTTGTGCGTCCAGGCGTCGAGCTCCGCCTGCGTCGGCAGGTGCCCGTAGAGGATGAGGAACGCGGTCTCGAGGTACGTGCTCTGCTCCGCCAGCTGCTCGATCGGATAGCCGCGATACTCGAGGATGCCGCGCTCGCCGTCGATGTAGGTGATCGCGCTGCGGCACGATGCAGTGTTCGTGAATGCGGGGTCGTACGCCATCAGCCCGAAGTCGTCGGCGTCCGTCTTGATCTGCCGCAGATCCATTGCCCGTACGGTGCCGTCCGTGATCGGCAGCTCGTACGTCTTACCGGTGCGATTATCGGTGACGGAGAGCGTATCGGGCATGGTGGAACCTCCTGGTCGCGTCGCGCGGCCGCGCGTCCAGCATCCGCCGAAAGGTGTTGGCATCGATGGCGGGCATAGAAGACGACGATACTGCGAGCATAGCAGATCGATGGTGTTGGGGCGCGACGCGCGCCGGTTGATCGCCCTGATCGTCGCCAGCTTATCGTCCCTGCGCTCGCAGCGGCGTCCCGGCGCCCGTCGCCCGCGTCGCGCCCGGGTGACAAGCGGGCCGGCGGGCGAACGATGGCCGCCGCGGATCTTGCTCAGGAGATGCCGCTGCCGAACGTCATCAACCGGGCGGCCTGGGTCGCGCCGCGACCGGCGCAACGACATCGGGAGGGCGAATCGTCAGCCTCGCCGCCGTCGCCGGCGTCGTCCACGGCCGCCCGCTCGACCGAGGCGCGCTCACTCGTACCGCAACGCCTCGGCGATCGGGATCGACGCCGCCTGGCGCGAAGGGATGATCGTCATCACCAGCGACGCAAGGAAGGCGAAGACGCCGATGCCGACGACCTCGATCCACGGCACGTAAAAGCCACTGATGCCGCTGGCCGAGAAGTCGGCGCTACTCAGCAGTTGGCTCGCGAGCAAGATCCCCAGGCCGATGCCGCTGAGCACGCCCAGCAGCGCGATGAACGACGACTCCATCACGAAGCTCAGCGCCACCGCGCCGCGCGTGTAGCCGATCGCCCGCAGCATGCCGATCTGCTGGCGTCGCTCCACGACCATGCGGAAGGCGATGACGCCGACGGCCGCGATGCCGACGAGCAGGCCCAGCCCCATGAAGCCTTGCACCAGGTAGGAGAAGCCCTGACTCAGCCGCTGGTTGTCATCGATGATCTGGCGCAGCGAATCCGCCTGCACGCCGGCGGTGAGCAGCGCCTTCTCGATGCCGCGCGCCTCCGTCTGCGCGTTCGCGCCCGACGCCAGCCGCACGTAGTCCACGGTGGTCTGTGGCCGCGTGAAGATCGCATCGAAGGTCTGTGGCGACAGGAAGAGGCCGTGATAGAGCTCGCTCGCCTTCACGGTGATGATGCCGACGACCGTCACGTCGCGCGTCTGGCCGGTCGCCGCGTTCCGTACGCTCAGCTGGAACGGCGCGAAGGTGGTGTCCTTCGACTTCACGCTGCTGATCGTGAAGGCGCTGCCGCCGAAGCCGCCGCCGCCGCTGTCGCTCAACGCCGCTGCGTCGATCACCGCCTGGTCCGGGCGCTGCGCCAGCGACTGCCAGACGTCGGCATCGGAGGCGAAGCCGGTCGCGCGCGCCTGTAGCACGAGCCCGTTGTTCTTGATGAACGAGTCGCTCATGCCGAACGTCGGATAGCTGGTGAAGCCGCCGTTGTCGCCGCTGGTCGACGTGCCGGGCTGATGCAGCTGCGCCGCCCGCTCGTTCGCCACCTTCACGCTGTCGACGCCCGCGATCGAACTCGTGTCGAAGCCCGTGGACTGCAGCTCGCCCGTGAGGTCGCTAATCGGGCTGCTCGGGTTCTGCTCGACGCGCACCTGGTAGCCGCCGAGCGCCTGGCTGCCGGAGAAGACGCGGTTGAAGTTCGCGTTCATCGTCGCCATCATCACCAGCGCGAACACCACCAGCGAGATCATCGAGATCGTCATGCCGGTGCGGAACTTGTTCGCCAGCGGATAGGCCACCGCCGTCTTGATCGACGGGATGAGGCGCGAGAAGAGGCCGCCGGAGAGCGTCAGCAGCCCCAGCAGCAGGTCGGCGTTGTAGATCAGCACGAAGGTCGCCGCCGTCACCATCGCGACGCCGCTGAGGAAGAACATCTCGATGTTGCCGTTGAGGCCGCGCGGCGGGATGTTGTTGCCCGCGCCCAACAGCCAGAAGACCACCAGCACGACACCCATCGTCGTGAACGCCGGCCGCGAGGGCACGCCGAACGAGCGCGCGAACAGCGTCACGCCGACCAGTCCCAGCGTCACGCCGAGCATGTACGGGAAGGCCTGGCCGCTGCCGACGCCGACGAAGGCGAGCAGCAGACCGCCGAGGACGAGTGGCAGCGCCGGCCGGAAGATCGCGTTCAGCCCCGTGCCCAGCGCGACGACCGCGACACCGCCGACGACGAACGCGCCCACCATCAGCAGCACGGCGCCGGCGCCCGTCGTCAGCGACGCCGTGCCGAGCGCGATCGAGCCGAAGGCGAGGGCGCCGGCGATGCCGCCGAGCGGCAGCGCCGCGGCGATCAGGCCGATGCTGCGCAGCCAGCCGCCGAGCGTCGTCGGCTTGACCAGCAGCCAGCGGATGTACGACAGGACGCCGCCGCCGATCGGCCGCTCATCCTCGTGCGTCGGGTCCGGCATGTCGCGGATGGCGCTGACGATGTTCAGCGAGCCGATGCGCCAGGCGGAGAACGTTACCGTCAGGAACGTCAGCACGACACCGAGCGCGTACGAGATGACGAGGCTGCGCGCCGACACGTAATAGACGATCGACAGGTTGAAGGCGCTGAAGAGCGCCGCCAGCACGCGCACCATGATCAGCGAGACGCCGATGCCGAGCGCGCAGCCGACGGCGGCCGCCATGATGTTGTAGGCCATACCCTCGGAGAGGAACATCTGCGTCAGGTGACTGCGCTTCGTGCCGATGGCGCGCGTCATGCCCATCTCCACCTTCCGCTCGGCCGCGAGCATCGTGAAGATGAGGAAGATCAGCAGCATGCCGGCGGCGATCGAGAAGAGTCCCAGCGCGACGAAGAACGTCGTCAGCACGCTGGCGGCCGTCGTCGCGTCGTCGACGAACTGCTGCTTCGTGTCGGTCGCGCGCCACTGCGTCGCCCCCGCATCATCGAGCTTCTGGTCGAGCGCCGTGACGACCGCGTGCGTGTTCCCGAGGCTGTCGCGGACGCCACCGTCATTCGAGACGGCGATGAAGTCGACCTCGCCGGGGCGGTTGAAGAGCGCCTGCGCGCGCGCCAGCGGCATCGCCAGCCCCTCCGGGTTGCCGAAGGCGGCGCCGGTGAGCGTCGTGTCCCTGACAATGTCCTTCACCACCAGCGGCGTCGATTTGCCGCCGACGAACAGCGTGACGCGGTCACCGGGGCGCGCCGCGAGCTTGGCGGCCAGCGAGCTGTTGACGTACACCTCGTCGGCGGCGAGGCCGGCGAGCGAGAGCTGCGTGCCGCCGGTGCTGATGATGTCCGGGAAGTTCTGCATCGACGACGGGTCCGCCGCGGCCACCGTCACGCTGCGCTCGCTCTGGCCGCTGTTCTGGTCGGCGATCGGCGCCGTGCCGCGCAGGACGGACACGGCGCCGTCGACGCCCGGGATCGACGTGAACGTCGGAATGAGCGCCGCCGCCGTCGCCTGCGGGATCGGCAGCGCCGAGACGCCCGGCTCCCCGAGCCCGCGGTCGCCGGTGCCCGTGCGCACCTGCACCGTCTCATCGATGCTGCGCAGCGTGCTGTACCCCTGGTTGGTGATGCTGAAGTTGACGGTGTCGCCGATGCCGAAGGCCGCCGAGATGATCAGCGTGCTCAGCATCAGGCCGATGACGATCAGCACCGTCTGCGCGCGGCGGCGCGGGATGTTGCGCACGCCGACGAGGAACATCACGCGGTTGCGCAGGACGACCCATGCCACGGTCGCCAGCGCGAGCCCGAGCAGGATCAGCAGCGCGACCATGATGTCGTTCATCGGGATGCCGAAGAGCTTGTTCATGCGGTCTTCCGCCCCGCCTCTTCACTGACGATCTGCCCGTCCTTCATGCGGACGATGCGATGGCAGCGCGCCGCCACGTCCGGCGCGTGCGTGACGATGACGAAGGTCTGGCCCTGGCGGTCGTTGAGGTCGTTGATCAGATCCATCACCTCGTCGGCGTTCTCCGTGTCGAGGTCGCCGGTCGGCTCATCGCCCCAGACGATCGCCGGCGCGTTCACCAGCGCCCGGGCGATCGTCACACGCTGGCGCTGGCCGCCAGAGAGCTGCGCCGGCCGGTGGCGCGCCCAGTCGCGCAGATGGACGAGGTCAAGCGCCTCTTCCGCCTTGCGCCGCGCCTCCTTCGGCTTCGTCCCGGAGACGAGCAGCGGCAGCTCGACGTTCTCGATGGCGCTGAGCACCGGCAGCAGGTTGTAGAACTGGAAAACGAAACCCATCTGGCGCGCCCGGAACTCCGTCCGCGCGTTGTCCGACAGCTTGTTGATGTCGTCGCCGTTGATCAGGATCAGCCCTTCGTCGATCGCATCGAGGCCGCTGATGCAGTTGAGCAGCGTCGTCTTGCCGCAGCCGGACGGCCCCATGATCGCCACCATCTCGCCGCGCGGGACGCTGAGCGAGACGCCGCGCAGCGCGTGCACGACGACCTTGTCGGCGCGGTAGCTCTTGACCACGCGCTGGGCGTCGATGATCAGGTCGCTCGCGTTGCGAAGCGGTGTCGGCCGCGCTGTTTCGTTGCTCGTGACTGTAGACACTGATCCTCCTGCTGCGCCTGCCTGCGGCGCCTGCTTCCCGCTTTTGTCTCGAAGTCGGCCATTCAGGCTAGCAGACCCGCGCCCGAGTCTTCCCCCAGCCTCAGCCTGCGAATTCGGCAATTCATGCCATTCTTACCGAACGTTAATCCACGCCTGACATCGCGTTCCTGCCTCTTCGAAGGACCGACGTTTGTCGGGTTTCGGACGCGCCGCTGGGCCGGGCGGCGCCGAACCCATGCCTGCGCCTCGGGAAGGACGGTTGGGCGAACGCGACCGGCGCCCGGCGCTGCGTCCGGCTCTCGTCGCCGGCGGCAGCGAGCTTGTCGTGCGACCGCGGCGTCCAGCACGGAGTCCGATCCGCCCGTGGGACCGTCCGTACGGACCGCTGCTGCGCATCCCGCTTTGTAGCAGACTTGGGCGGCTCCCCGGTAGGGTCGAAGCGGCAGGCGACGTGCTCGCCGGGCTGTCGGCGAGCGGCCGGTCAATACGACGCGGCGAGCGTCTCCTCCTCGGTCGGCAGGCTGCGCTTGATCACGTCGAGGTACTCCAGCGCCACGCCGGCGCCGATCGCGACGCAATCGATCGGGTTCTCCGCGACTTGGCAGGGGATGCCCGTCTCCTGCGTCAGCAGGATATCCAGGTGCCGCAGCAGCGCCGTGCCGCCCGTGAGGACGATGCCGCGGTCGATGACGTCCGACGCCAGCTCGGGCGGCGTCCGCTCCAGCACCGTCCGCACGACGGAGACGATCGTGGCCAGCGCGTCCTGGATCGCCGCCGTGACGTCGCTCGTCGAGACCGTGATCGTCTTCGGCAGGCCGCTGATCTGGTCGCGCCCGCGCACGTCCATCTTCAGCTCCTGCTCCAGCGGCACGGCGGCGCCGATGTTCACCTTCATCTCGGCCGCCGTCCGGTCGCCGATCATCAGGTTGTAGCGGCGCTTGACGTAGGCGACGATCGCGTCGTCGATGCGGTCACCGGCGACGCGCACGCTCTCACTGACGACGATCCCGTACATCGAGATCACGGCTGCTTCGGTCCGGCCGCCGCCGATGTCGACGACCATGTTGCCGCTCGGCGAGTTCACCGGGATGCGCGCGCCGATCGCCGCGGCGAGCGGCTCCGGCACCAGGTGCACCGGCCGCCGGCCGCCGGCCTGCTCGGCCGCGTCGCGCACGGCGCGCTGCTCGACGCTCGTCACGCCGGCCGGGATGCACACCATCACCTCCGGCTTGACGATGTTCAGCCGGCCGATCACCTTCTGGATGAAGAAGCGCAGCATCGCCTCGGTGATCAGGTAGTCGGCGATGACGCCGTCGCGCATCGGCCGGATGACGCTGATCGCGCCGGGCACGCGGCCCATCATCTGCTGCGCCTCGCGGCCGACGGCGACCACGGTGTTATCGCGGTTGGCGAGCGCGACGACCGAGGGCTCGTTGATGACGATGCCGCGGCCCTTGACATACACGAGGCAGTTGGCGGTGCCCAGGTCGACACCGATGCGCTTCGGCAGCATCTTCCCCTCCCCTGTGCGGCGTCGCGGAGACGCCGGCACTGCGGCCGCCCTCACCATGCAGCGAGTCTGGCCTGTGATGCGACTGGCGGGATGAAGTCCGGACTAGGCGCGTTCGATCGAGGCGCCGAGCGCGCGCAGTTTACCATGCAGGTCCTCGTGCGCACGGTCGATGTGGTAGACATCGCGGATCTCCGTCGTCCCTTCGGCGATGAGCGCCGCCAGCACGCAGGCGCTCCCCGCGCGCACGTCGAGCGCGGAGACCGGCGCCGCCCGCAGCGGCGTGCGGCCGGTGATGATCGCCGTCTGTCCCGTCGCGACGACGTTCGCCCCCATCTTCCGCAGCTCGCTGATGTACAGCAGCCGGTTGTCGAAGACCCGCTCGTGGATCGTGCTGGCGCCTTCCGCCTGTGTCAGGAAGGCCGCCAGCTGCGGCTGCAGGTCCGAGGCGAGACCGGGATACGGCAGCGCCTGCGCGCTCACCGGCCGGTACGCGTCCGCGCCGAGCACGTGCAGGCCGGCGTCCGTCGGCCGCGCGTCGGCGCCCGCCTCGTGCATCTTCCACAGCAGGGCATCGAGGTGCTCCGGCACGGCGTCCTCGAGCACGACGTCGCCGCCGGTGATCGCCGCCGCCAGCGCGAATGTGCCCGCCTCGAGCCGGTCGGCGATGATCGTGTGCTCGACGCTTCCGAGCTCGCTCGCTCCTTCGATGTGCACGACGTTCGAGCCGGCGCCGCTGATGCTCGCGCCCATGCCGTTGAGCATCTCCGCCAGGCTCGAGATCTCCGGCTCACTCGCGGCGTTGATGATCGTCGTCCTGCCTTCGGCCAGCGTCGCCGCCAGCATCACGTTCAACGTCCCCATCACGCTCGGGTAATCGAGCAGGACGCGGCCGCCGCGCAGCGTCCCGTCCTTGCGGACGTAGAAGGCGTCGCCGGCCTGCTCGACGGTGGCGCCGAGCATCCGGAAGCCGGCGAGGTGGACATCGAGCGGGCGGATGCCGATGGCGTCGCCGCCGGGCGGTGGGCACGAGGCGCGGCCGAGGCGGGCGAGCAGCGGCCCCATCACCAGGAAGCTTGCCCGCAGCTGCGCCGCCAGCCGCGCCGGCACGTCGGAGCGGGCGACGTTCGCCGCGTTGATCCGCAGCGTCCGCGGCGCCGGATGCTCGATTGCGGCGCCCAGGTATGCGAGGATCTCCTCCATCTGGCGCACGTCGCCGATGTCGGGCACGTTGTGCAGCGTGACGTCGCCGGCGGTCAGCAGCGCCGCCGCCATCGCGTAGTCGGCGCCGTTCTTCGAGCCGCTAATGCGGACGCGGCCGTGCAGGCGCGCGCCGCCGGTGATCCGGTAGGTGGCAGTCTCGCGCGACATCGGCCCCAGCATAACGGATAGCGCCGCCTCCGCCGCCTCGCCGCGCCCACGCTGCCTCGCGCTCGCTACCGCTTTCGGATGCTCCGGCGAGCCGTCACGAATCGTCGCTCAGCCCGGCCGGCTCGAACCGGAAATCGATCAGCGACAGGCCCTCGCCGGCGAGCGCCGCCCGCAGCCTCGTCGCCGCTTCGGCGCTCGACGCGTAGAAGACGAGCGCGCCGCCGCCGCCCGCCCCGCAGGCCTTGGCGGCGCCGGCGCCGCTGGCCACCGCCCGCTCGATGATCGCGTCGATGCGCCCGTCGGTGATGGCCGGGTGCAGGCGCTTCTGCTGGAGCCAATTCTCGTTCATCACCTGGCGGACGCCGCCGAAGTCGCTGGCGACGAGCGCATCGCGCATCGCGCGGCCGTACTGCCGCAGCGCGAGCAGCGCGCCGGTGACGTCGTCGTCGTGACGGGCGTACGCATCCCAGACATGGCGGTGGATGTGGCCGGAGAGCCTCGGCGTGCCGCTGTCGACGAGCACGAGCCGGTCGGCGAGCGCCTGCATCGTCGCCTCCGGTAACGCCAGCGGCTCGATGCGCACCGGCAGCGGCTCTTCGCCGGTACGGGCGCTCCCGGTACGACGCGCTTCGGCCGAAGGGAACGTCATGAAGTTGAGGCCGCCGTAGCAGGCGGCGTACTGATCCTGGCGGCCGCCGATGACACCCTCCGCGGATTCCGCCGCGAACGCCGCCTCGGCGATCTCGTCGAGGTCGGCGTCCGGCTCTCGCAGCGCGGCCGCGATGACGTGCTCGCACGCAGAAGCGCCGAGGCCGGCGGCGCCGACGTCGCGCGTGCAGCGCACGCCACCGGCAGCGTCGATGGCGCCACGGACGTAGCGGTCGATGGTCATGTTGACGACGGCGCCGCCCTCGCGGTCGGCGAACGCCGGCACGTCGGTCCAGCCGCCGGCGAGGTCGATGCGCAGCGGCGCGCGCGCGGATCGCGTCATGCGGAGATTGTCGCTGGTTGAAGGCGGATGCGGAATGACACGGGCGGCGCCGGCGAATGATCGCGGCGAACGAAGGCAGGCCGCTCACGGCGGATCACCGGTCGGGGCGCAGCGCACGTCGCGGCCGCCGCAGTGCCGGCTGGCCGGCCACCGTCACTGTACGACGAGGAAGCCCGTCATCTGCTGCGGGTGCACGTCGCAGCGGAAGAAGTACTGCCCTGGCGTCGTCGGGGCGGTGAAGGTGACCGTCTGGACGTCGTTCGGCCCCGACTTGATATCGGTCTTCGCGATCGTCTCGCCGCTCGCGCTGTTGCCGTTGAAGAGATGCCAGTTGTGCGGCAGCTCGCTGCTGTTCGTGTAGGTGAGCGTCACCTTCGCGCCGGGACTGACGGTCAGCGTGGACTTGTCGAAGCGCGTGTCGTCCGGCGTCGCGAGCTGCAACGACACGCTGCCGCCAGCCGCGCCCGACGTGCCGGTGCCTGATGGCGCCGCCGTCGTCGTGCCCGAAGCCGCGCTCGTCGGCGAGGCCGCAGCGGCGGCGGTCGGCGATGACGACGGCGCGGTCGCGGCGCCGCCGACGCCGGCGCCGGCGCCGGCCGTCGCCGTCTTGTCCGTGCTGCTCGTGCCGGCGCCGCAGGCCGCGAACACTGCCACGAGCGCCGCTGCGACGGCGGGGACAAGAATCTTGCGCATCGTGCGTGCCTCCAGACGTGTGCATGCCCCGGGCGACGCCGCGCGAGTCGCCCGTACCCTGCCCGCAGCGTACGCGGGAAGTGCGCCGGCGCACATAATCCTAGCGGGCGAACCGGCGCGCAGCGGCGTCGCCGGCGGCGCGCGAGCGGCGATGAGATTCGCCCGGCGGAGCCAGAGGCCGCCCGGCGGCAGCGGGCTTCGCGGAGCCGTTGCAAATGTAAAATCTGCGCTGTTATACTCAGCCACTTTCGGGCGGGGCTGCGGGCAGCGCAACATCGTGGTGGGGAGGGGCAAGGCATGGACATCGCGGCGTTCCCCAGATGTCAAAAGTGCAAGGACGGGGATCTGGTGCCGCTCTCTGACTTCGGCAGTCAGGGCGCGTCGATCCACTTCAAGGCGTGGGCCTGCACGAACCCGTCCTGCGGGTTCAACATCAAGATCCGCAACGGCGACCTCTACATCGACGAGCCGATCGCCAGCGGCGCCCTGCACAGCCCGCGGCTGCGCTAGCGCCCCCCGGCGGCGCACGATGCGACTGCGCGCTGGCCTCCGTCGGCCGCACGATGAGCGCCTGCCGCCGCCGGTCGCCCGTCTCCGGGTTCGCCTCGCGGCGCGCATCGTGGAGCACGTCTGTGCTGCCGCGATTGCCGGCGTGCCGGCGCTGCTGTTCGCCGTCGTGCACACGGTGCTCGTGGCCGCGCTCCTCACGTTCGGCGTCATCACGCTGTCGGACGAATCGCTGACCGACCGCCACGCGGCGTCGCACCGGCAAGCGCGGCGCCCGGATCCGCGTCGTGCGGCTTGCGACGGCGGGCGCGCCGGGGCTGCGCCGCGCCTTCCGCCGCTGCTGCTCCGCGCGTTCGCCTCGCTCGCTGCCGGTGGTCGAACGTGCTCGTCGCCTTCGACCTGCTGCCGACGCTCCGGCACGCGGCGACGGCGTCGGCCATGACCAGGTCGCCGGCACGGTCGTCGTGCATGACGCCGCGACTTCCCCCCGGCGCTTCCGCGAGCGGCGACGCGTCGATATCATGACGGCGCTACAACGCTAACGAACTTACTCTCGCGCAGGCCGCGACCGCATCGCCCTTCCCCAGCGGAGGTGTTACCCGTGCCCGATCTCTCCGAGGCCGAACTGGACGCTCGCGCCGCGTGCTCACGCCTGGCCGCCGCCGCGTCCGGCCCGCGCTCCTTTCCGCTCGCCGGCGACACGCCGCACTACGCCCGCGACCTCGTCGTCGACGTCCGCCACATCAGGCTCGAGATCCGTATCGATCCGGCGGTGAGAACCGTCGCCGGCACGGCGACGCACCGCGTCAGCGCGATCAACGACGGCGTGCGCGGCGTCGAGTTCGATGCCGTCGAGATGCAGGTGACGGGCGTCACCGTCGGCGGCAAGCCGGCGACATTCGACTACAGCGACCCGGTGCTCCACGTGCGCTTCGGCCGCGCCCTGCGCGCCGGCGCCGAGACGGAGATCGCCATCACCTACAGCGCGCGGCCGCGGCGGGGTCTCTACTTCATCGCCCCCGACAAGGACTACCCGGACAAGCCGCTGCAGGCATGGTCGCAGGGCCAGGACGAAGACTCGCGGCACTGGTACCCCTGCATCGACTTCCCGAACCACCAGCAGACAAGCGAGACGATCGTGACGGTGCCGGCGTCGATGATCAGCATCGGCAACGGCGAGCTGAAGAGCCTCGTCGAGGACCGCCGCGCCGGGACGAAGACGTACCACTGGTACCAGGCGGTGCCGCACGTCACCTACCTGCTGAGCCAGATCGTCGGCACCTTCGAGGAGGCGACGCACGACGTCGACGGCACCCCCGCCGAGTACTACGGACCCATCGGACGCAAGCAGGACCTCGAGCGGACGCTGGCGGCGACGCCGGAGATGCTGCGCTTTTTCGGGCGGAACATCGTGCCGTACCCGTACGCGAAGTACGCCCAGACGTTCGTCTCCGACTTCATCTTTGGCGGCATGGAGAACGTCAGCGCGACGACGCTGACAGATACGTCGCTGCTCGACACGCGGGCATCGCTCGATGCCGACTCCGACGGCCTGCTGGCGCACGAGCTGGCGCACCAGTGGTTCGGTGACCTGCTGACCTGCCGCGACTGGTCGCACGGCTGGCTGAACGAGGGCTTCGCGACGTACTTCGAGGCCCTCTTCACCGAGCACCACAAGGGCATCGACGAGTTCCGCTACGAACTCTACCAGAATGCCCAGATCTACCTGGGCGAAGACGCCGGCCGCTACCGCCGGCCGATCGTCGAGAAGGTCTACCACGAGCCGATCGACCTCTTCGACCGCCACCTGTACGAGAAGGGCTCACTCGTCCTCCACATGATCCGCAGCGTCCTCGGCGACGAACTCTGGTGGAAGGCCATCCGCCATTACGTCGAGAAGCACCGCAGCACGAACGTCACGACGCCCGACCTGCAGCGCGCCATCGAGGCGGCGACGGGCCGGAACATCGACTGGCTCTTCGACCAGTTCGTGTACCGCGGCGGCCACCCGACGCTGCGCCTCGCCTACGAGTGGGACGACGACGCCCGCCAAGCGAAGCTGACGGTCACGCAGACGCAGGACGAGAAGGAACTCTTCCGCCTGCCCGTGACGATCGACTTCACGACCGACGGCAAGACGCAGGCGTTCAAGATCACGGTGACGGAGAAGCAGCACACCTTCTTCTTCGCGTTCGCCTCGAAGCCGCAGCTGGTGCGCTTCGACCCCGGCCACAACTTCCTGAAGACCGTCGAGTTCAAGCGCTCGAAGGACATGCTGATCGAGCAGCTGCGCCACGACGACGACGTGATCGGCCGCATCGATGCGGCGCGTGAGCTGGCGAAGCTCGGCACGCCAGGGGCGATCGAGGCGCTGCAGCAGGCGGTGCTCGGCGATGCCTTCTGGGCGGTGCAGGCGGAGGCGGCGCGGGCGCTGGGCACGATGAAGACGTCCGCCGCGCGAGATGCGCTGCTCGTCTGCCTGCGGGTGAAGCACCCGAAGGCGCGGCGCGGCGTCGTCGCCGGCCTCGGCCAGTTCCGCGACGAGGAGGCCGCCGCCGCGCTGGAGCAGATCGTGCGCAAGGGCGATGCCTCGTACTACGTCGAGGCGCAGGCGGCGAACTCCCTCGGGCAGACGCGCTCGCCGCGCGCCTTCGACGTGCTGGCGAACGTGGCGATGAAGAAGGAGTCGCTGAACGACGTCATCCGCGCCAACGCGCTGCTCGGCATGGCGGAGCTGAAGGACGAGCGCGCGCTGCCGATCGCCATCGAGTGGACGCGGCGCGGCAAGTCGAACGCCGTGCGCGGCGTTGCGGCGTCCGTGCTGGGGCGTCTGGCGAAGCTCAGTGACCAGGCGAAGGAGCAGACGTACGACCGGCTCATCGAGCTCCTCCACGACGAGTGGCTGCGCGTGCGGCTCAACGCCGTCGCCGCGCTCGCCGAGATGCGCGACGCGCGGGCCGTCGGCGAGCTGACGCGGCTGACCGCGCGCGACCTCGACGGCCGCGTCGTCCGCGCGGCGCGCGAGGCGATCGGCCGCATCCGCGAGGGCGCGGACAAGGCCGACGACGTCAAGAAGCTGCGCGAGGACTTCGACCGGCTGATGGAGGAGAACCGCGCGCTGCGCGACCGCCTCGACAAGCTGGAAGCCGCCCCGCCGGCGGCTCGCCGCAACGGCGCGAAGCCCGCCGCGGCCAGGCGCAGCGGCACGCCGCCGGCGGGGCGCCGTACCGGCAGCAGGCCGCCGACGCCGCCTCGGACGAAGACCACTCCGCGCACCAGGCGGCCCACGCGAAGCTCGCGCTGACCTGCGCCCCGTCCCCTTCGGCGCGGCCAACGGCCGCATCTGCGACGGCCGCCGGCGGCGCCGCACTCCCGCGCAGACGCACGAATCGGTGTTTGCCCTCGTATCGCGGCTGGGTGCCAGCACCGACGATAGATGCGGCGACATGGGAGCACGGACGATCCCTCGACTGCCGCAGCACGGCGGCTTCCGCATCCGGTCTCGATTCCGGCCGCCGTCCGTCGTCCGTCGCCTGGGAGACCGTTGCGGACGCCTGCCGGCGCCATCGCCGCTCGTCCGCACGCTCGTCGTCCTCGCGGCCGCCGTGGCGTTCGTCGCGGCGCTCACGTACTACGGCGCCGACGAGTTCTCGCGCCGCGCCGCCGACGCTCGCGCCGCCACCGAGGCCACCTCGCTCGCCCGGCTGACCGGGCGGCTGGCGACCGCCGACGCGTATGACACCTACCTGGAGATGCTCCGCTACGCTGACGATCCTTCGGTCCGCGCCCGCGCCACCGCCGCGCCGGCGCGGACGGCGGCGATGCAGCAGCTGCTCTACCTCAATACGAACAATCTCACGTCCCTGACCGTCGCCGACCGCTCGGGCACCGTGCTGGCGGCGACTGCGGGCGGCGGCGGGCGCGTGCTCGACAGCATCGCCTACCAGCAGGCGCGCGGCTCGCTGGCGCCGGCGAACACGGATGTGCTGGTGCCCGGCGGCGGCGGGAGCGCCTACATCGAATTCGCGGTACCGCTGCGCGACGTCGACGGCACGACTTGGGGCGTGCTGCTGGGGCGCGCCGACCCGGCCGTGCTGTGGAAGTCGACGCTTGGCGCCGCCGTCGATGGCAGTCGCGGCATCGTCATCAACTCTGCCGGCCTGTACGCGGCCGGCGTGCCCGCAGGGCTGCTCGGGCAGCCGTGGCGCGGGCAGCCGCTCGATCGCGGCGGCGTGCGGGCGGACATCGCCGGCGTCGCATCGATCTGCGGCCTGAGCCGCGTCGGGCAGGGCTCGCCGATCGACCGCGGCTTCAGCGTCGCGTCGTGCCTGCCGTCTTCGCTGGTCCGGGCGGAGCACGGGCAGGCGATCGGCAAACAGGGCTCGGTCACACTCTCCGGCGCCGTGCTGGCGGTCGCGCTGGCCGGCGCGGCGCTCTACTTCGGCGAGCAGCGCCAGCGACCGCTGCTGCTGCTGCCGTCGCCGCGCGACGACACGGCGCGGGGCGCGCCGACGCCCGCGGAGGCGCTGTCGGGCGCCGCCGGGGCTTCGCATCCAGGCCTGCCGCAGCTGCTCGAAGGGTACGAGCGCCGCAACGAGCGGCTGTCCGAGCGCCTGCGCGAGGAGGTGCGCCCGCGCCTGCTGCTCGCGTCGTCGCGCGCCGACGACGCCTGGCGCCGGAACGGCCCTGCCGGCGACGCGAGCGTACACGACGCCGCGATGGCCGAGCTGGAGGAGGTGCGTGACCGCGAGCTGCGGGTGATCGAGCAGGAGTTGTATCCGGCGGTTGTCCGCCTGGGGCTGCCGAACGCGCTCAAGTCGCTGCGCCGCGACCTCGCCGGCACGATCGACCTGACGCTCGAGCTCGACCCGCTCGCCGATGCCGTCGACGGCGCCGGCGAGCGCTCGACGCTCGCTCTCGGCCGGCGGCTGGTGCTGTACCGGCTCGTGCTCGACAGCGCCCGTGCGCTGGCCGGCGGCGGCGCGACGGACGCGCGCGTCAGCCTGCGCCGCCTGGATGCTGGGGTCGCGCTGAGGCTCGAAACATCGACCGCCGGCCCGGCGACCGCGGCGGACGTGTTCGCGACGGCGGCGCTCGCCGTCGAGGCCTACGGCGGCTCGCTCGCCCTCGAGGCAACAGACGCCGGGACGCGCCTCACCGCCAACTTCGCCGACGAGGGCGCGTCATCGGCGGCGGCCGCCTGAGCCGGCTCGCGGCCCAGGCTCTCATCCCCGCGGCCGCTCTGGCTACACTGAATACGTGACCAACACCCGCTTCGCCGAGCAGCTCGCCCGGGTGCCGACCAGCCCGGGCGTCTACATCATGCGCGGCGCCAATGGCCAGGTGATCTACGTCGGCAAGGCCGCGAACCTGCGCAATCGCGTCCGCTCCTACTTCGGCTCTCCGTCGAGCATGGAGGCGAAGACGCGCGCGCTGTCGGAGTCGATCGCCGACTTCGAATATGTCGTCACGCACACCGAGCAGGAGGCGCTGCACCTCGAAGCGGAGCTCGTGAAGCGGCACCAGCCGCTGTTCAACATCCGGCTGAAGGACGACAAGCACTACCCCTACCTGAAGGTGGATCTCGCCGACCCGTGGCCGCGCGTCTACATCACGCGGCGGGTCGAGAAGGACGGCGCGCGCTACTTCGGCCCGTATGCGAACGCCGGTTCGGTCCGCCGTACGCTCGATATCGTCAACAAGCTCTTCCCCTGGCGCTCCTGTACGAAGGTGATCACCGGCAGCGACCCGCGGCCGTGCCTGGACTACTACATCCACCGCTGCATCGCGCCCTGCACCGGCTACTGCACGAAGGAGGAATACGACGAGGTGATCCGGCAGGTGATCCTCTTCCTCGAAGGGCGGACCGAGGAGGTGGTGCGCGGCCTCAAGCGGCAGATGCGCCAGGCGTCCGACCGCATGGACTACGAAGGCGCCGGCCGCATCCGCGACCAACTGCAGGCGATCGAGCGGGTGACGGAGCGGCAGACGGTCGCCAGCACGCGCCGCGCCGACGAGGACATCTTCGGGCTGGCGCGCGGCGAGGGCGGCGAGGCCGTCGTCCAGGTGCTGTTTGTGCGCGGGACGCGGATGATCGGCGCGGATAACTTCACCCTCGACGGGACGAAGGGCGAGTCGGACGCCGACGTGATGGCGAGCTTCATCCAGCAGTTCTACGAATCGGCGACCTACGTCCCGAAGCGGGTCTACGTCCCCGTCGAACTGCCCGAACGCGAGCTGACCGAGCAGTTCCTCACCGAGCGCCGGGGCAGCCGGGTCGAGGTCACGGCGCCATCGCGCGGCCCGAAGCGGCGTCTCGTCGAGATGGCGGCGACCAACGCCCGCGAGGCGATGGACATGGCGCACGTGAAGTGGCTCGCCGACCGCGGCAAGACGCGCGCCGCGCTCGAGATGTTGCGCGACGAGCTCGACCTGCCGGCGCTGCCGGAGCGCATCGAGTGCTACGACATCTCGAACATCCAGGGGACGAGTTCCGTGGGGTCGATGGTCGTCTTCATCGACGGTCATCCACGGCCGCAGGAGTACCGCCGCTTCCGCATCAGGACGGTCGAAGGCGCCAACGACTTCGCCTCGATGGCGGAGGTGCTGCGCCGGCGCTTCTCCCGCGCCCGCGAGCAGCTGCTGCGCGATACCGGCGCCAGCGCTCCGGAGGTGGCGCCGGACGGCGGCGCCGTGCCGGACGGGCGGCGCGCAGGGGGCGATGCCTCGTTCGCGGCGCTGCCGGGACTGGTGATCATCGATGGTGGCAAGGGGCAGCTCTCCGCCGTGACGGACGTCATGCGCGAGATGGGGGTGAAGCAGATCCCGACCATCGGCCTGGCGAAGCAGCACGAGGAGATCTACGTCCAGGACGTCTCCGAGCCGGTCGTGCTGCCGCGCGCCTCGGAGGCGCTCTACCTGGTGCAGCGGCTGCGCGACGAAGCGCACCGCTTCGCCATCACCTACCACCGCGGCGTGCGCGCGAAGGCGGGCATGCAGTCGGCGCTCGATACCATCCCCGGCGTCGGGCCGAAGCGCAAGAAGGCGTTGCTGCGCAAATTCGGCTCCGTGCGCGCCATCCGCGAGGCGACGGTGGACGAGATCGCGTCGACCGTCGGCTTCACCGCGACGCTGGCGGAGAAGGTGAAGGCGCAGATCTAGCAGGGTGTTGAAAAAAGTAGCTGAAACGGGATCGACTCGCGATCTGCGAG
>JADEYI010001426.1_pt1 | contig 18176 bp, 12 predicted proteins | sample 8542331 | NCBI WGS metagenome assembly JADEYI01 (sample SAMN16510988, study PRJNA670497) | mine drainage metagenome | isolation source: biofilm near Copperflume 1 | place: Germany: Marsberg coppermine Kilianstollen | collected 2018-02
GCTGTGGAGGCGTACCCTTACCCACCCTCACCCCATGCCCCTCTCCCATGAAGGGAGAGGGGCATGGGGTGAGGGGAGTATATCTCCCATGAAGGGGGAGGGGGGCTAAGGGGCTAGCTCCCTCTCCACATGCTCCTCTCCCTTCATGAGGGGGCTTTCTTCCTGATGAGTAGCAGTGGACCCGGAGAGGGGAGACGAACCCCACGCAGGGCCTGGGCATAGGGCTAGCCGTTTACGACTTCTCCGCTGTGGGGGTGCAAAATCTGCCCCGCCAGGTACGACGAGTCGCTGGAGGCTAAAAAGAGATAGCAGTGAGCTACTTCCTCAGGCTGGCCGGGACGCTTCACCGTCACGTCTGCGCCAAAGCTAGCTACCTCCTCAGGCGGGAAGGTTGAAGGGATCAGCGGAGTCCAGATAGGGCCAGGGGCCACGCCATTTGCCCTTATGCCCTTCTCAACAAGCCCCTGCGGTAGCGAGCGCGTAAAAGCTACTATAGCCCCGCCCCCTTCGTGGCCGAATGATCGAGCAACTTTGGGCTTCTCTTGTATGCGGTTACAGAGGTAGTGTTGACGATGGCGCTCCCCTCTTTGAGATGCTTGAGTGCGGCCCTCGATAGGAAAGCTACTATCAGGCGGAGCATGCATCTAAGCCGAACGATCCGCCGTGTCCTTATACAAGCACCACGCTGTAGAGATTGTATTGGATGGCAATTTATATGCCAGTAACAATTTCACGAAAAGCTGCTCTGTGGCATGGTCAATGCTCGAAGCAACGCTTACCTTTAGTTGGAGGTGTGAAGAATAGAATGGATGAAGCTGAATGGCTGGAAAAAGAGAGCAGGCTCAGGGGGATGCTCAGGCGGCGAGGCCTTGACGCGGCGCTCCTTGGGAGGTCCGCCAATGTCGCATGGCTCAGTGGAGGCGGACAGTCTTACATCAATATCGCCAGCGAAGGGGGCGGAGGCTCGCTGCTGGTGACGCCTGACGCACGTTACCTCATCACCGATGTGATCGAGGCAGAGCGGCTGCGCGACGAGGAAGGCTTCGGCGCGGGCGGCTGGCAGATCGTAGCTGAGCCGTGGCACGAGCCGGGCAAGGCGATCACCGGGCTGACGGCCGGGCTTTGGGTCGGCGCTGACCAGCCAAGGCCAGGGATGGTGGATGTATCAGAGGATGTAGCCAGGCTGCGCTGGCTGCTCACCCCCGCAGAGGTGGTACGCTTCCGGCTGCTTGGGGCTGATACAGGTGCAGCCATAGGCGCAGCAGCGGCGGCGGTCAAGCCCGGAATGACCGAGTTTGCAATAGCGGGCTTGCTGGTAGAAGCTACCTACAAACATGGCGCTACGCCTATCGTAGTACTGGTTGCCACAGACGAGCGTATTGCGCAGCGCCGCCACCCACTCCCCACGTCCAGAAAGATGGAGCATACCGCCATGCTTGTGCTTTGCGCCCGCAGAAACGGCTTGATCGCCAGCGCGACACGTATCGTTCATCAAGGGCCTGTGCCTGAGCAGCTGAAGAAAGCGATGCAGGCCGTAGCCACTATTGACGCAAGAACCATAGATGCCACACGGCCCGGCGTAGTGGTGGGAGATATCTTTGCCCTCCTGGAGGAGGCGTACGCCGATGTGGGCTATCCTGGCGAGTGGAAGAACCACCACCAAGGGGGCGCGGCAGGCTACGAGCCAAGAGAATACGTAGGCACACCGGGCAGCAAAGAGATAGTTCAAGATGTGCAGGCTTTCGCCTGGAATCCGAGCGTGCCGGGCGCAAAATCGGAGGACACCTTTCTGGTCACGCAAGCAGGGGCCGAGCTACTTACGCCATCACCCGGTTGGCCGCAGATCAAGGTCAACCTGACTGACGGCAAAACGGTGGAGCGGCCTGGCGTTTTACAACTGCGCTGAAAGGGTAAAAACCGCGTCTCTCCTATCCTTTCTTGTGCCTTCCATACTTATGTGAGTGGTTTTACTTGAAGCCTGATAGCCCAGCAACATCTGGGGCTTCTTCTCGCCCCACAAATGGCATAGATCTTGCCCAACGGTTCTTGATTGTTGAAGAAAAAGGGCAGTCCAGAGCGTTGGTAGTGGCAAGCAGGGAGGAACAGATGGAACGCACAGGAGTAAAGGACAAGGTAGCGTTCGTCACAGGTGCGAGTTCAGGTATAGGCAAGGCAGCCGCGCTCTTGCTAGCCAACGAAGGCGCGAAGGTGGCCGCTCTCAGCCGCGACAAGAAAGAGCTACAGCAAACGACCGACGAGATCCAGCGCAATGGAGGGGAGGCCATTCCTCTCATCGCCGACGTTTCGCAGCCGAACGAAATGCAAAAAGCAGTGCAGAGTATCGTAGATGAGTGGGGCCGCATAGACATAGTCTTTGCGAACGCCGGAATCAACGGCGTATGGGCGCCCATTGAGGAGCTTGAGCCTGATGAATGGGACAAAACCCTCAGCATCAACCTTAAAGGCACGTTCCTTACAGTCAAGTATGCAGTACCGTACCTTAAAAGGCGTGGAGGCTCTGTCATCGTCACTTCGTCGGTGAATGGCACGCGTATATTCAGCAACACAGGCGCTACAGCCTACTCATCCTCGAAAGCGGCACAAGTGGCTTTCACCAAGATGGTGGCGCTTGAGCTTGCTAAGGACAAGGTGAGGGTCAATGTCATCTGTCCTGGCGCAATCGAGACAAATATAGAAGAGAGCACCGAGCAGCGCGACCTTGAGCAAGTGCGCGAACACGCCGAATACCCTGAAGGGGCGATACCCCTGACAAGGGGAAAGCCAGGCACCGCAGAGCAAGTGGCACAGTTGGTCCTTTTCCTCGCCTCAGACGCATCCAGCCATATCAGCGGCACCGAAATCTGGATAGACGGCGCGGGATCGCTCCTGATAGGTTAAGCATCCAGTTCAACTTCTCCGAGCCACACTCTTGAGGAATGTAGCTTTGCAGAAAGCTCAACCAATCTTGGCATTGTGGTAAGCAAACCCCATCTCCCTGCCTTTCCAGGGTAGCTTCGTGAAATGGTAGAGAAGGAAGCAAGAAGAGAAGGAAGCAAGAAGAGAAGGCAGCTCCAATTTGATAGGCTGGAGAGTGCCAACTGGATTACACCCTTATTCTTCTGAAAATAGGCGCTCAGCAGCCTACTTTCACTGTCGGTTAGTGGCCCGTAGGGTCATGGGATATTCTTCTGAAAATAGGCTCTCACGCCCCAATTCATAATTCCGAGCATGCCCGGCGCAGGCCATGCGGGAGCTACCTTACTCATTCTCCGCGTATTGCTTTTTGATAGAGGCCATCACCGCGGGGTCGGCCAGTGTGGTGGTATCGCCCAGCACACGGCCTTCCGCGATGTCTCTCAGCAGGCGGCGCATGATCTTGGCTGAGCGCGTCTTGGGTAGCTCTGTGGTGAAGTATATTTTGTCGGGCCTGGCTATCGGGCTGATCTTCTCAGCGACGTGCCTGCGTAGCTCCTCAACCAGGTCGTTGCCCGTTTCAACCCCGCCCCTGGGCGTTACGAAGGCCACTATGCCCTGCCCTTTTAGCTCATCTGATACGCCCACAACAGCGGCTTCCGCAACAGAAGGGTGACTCACCAGCGCGCTCTCCAGCTCCATCGTGCCCAGGCGATGCCCCGCTACATTGAGCACATCATCAACGCGGCCCATCAGCCAGTAATAACCATCTTCGTCCTGACGCGCGCCGTCTCCAGTGAAATAAACCTCGTGCCCTTCGCCAAAGCGACCCCAGTATTGCTCGACGTATCGCTCGTCGTCGCCCCATAGCGTACGCAGCATTGATGGCCAGGGCTGCTTTATCACAAGCAGCCCACCCGATCCACTGCCCGGCTCTATGGGCCTGCCTTCCTGGTCAACAATTTGCGCCGTAATGCCTGGAAAGGCGCGTGTAGCGCTCCCCGGCTTGGCCGGCACAATGCCCGGAAGGGGTGTTATCATGATCGCCCCTGTCTCCGTTTGCCACCAGGTATCTACCACCGGACAGCGCTCGCGCCCGATATACTTGTGATACCATATCCAAGCTTCGGGGTTGATAGGCTCCCCTACCGTGCCGAGTAGGCGCAGCGATGATAGATCAGAAGCCTGTGGATATTGAGCGCCCCAGCGCATAAATGTGCGTATTGCTGTGGGCGCGGTATAAAGCACCGTCACCTTGTACTTATCTATCAGCTTCCAGTAACGGTCTTTGTCAGGATAGTCGGGGCTACCCTCGTACATCACCGCTGTTGTGCCGTTAGATAGCGGCCCATACACCAGGTAAGAATGACCTGTTACCCAACCGATGTCGGCGGTACACCAGTAAACGTCCTCCTCTTTGAGGTCGAAGACCCATTTGGTGGTGAGGGTCGTGCCCACCATATACCCGCCTGTAGTGTGCAGCACTCCCTTCGGCTTACCTGTGGTGCCCGATGTATACAGGATGTAAAGCGGGTGCTCCGCCTCAAGCCTCTCAGCTTCTACCACTACACCTTCCGGCACTTCAGAGACGGCCTCGTGCCACCAGACGTCGCGCCCTTCCTTCATTTGCACCTCTTGCGCAGTCTCGCCCACTCTGCGCACCACGATCACCTTCTGCACAGTCAAATCGGGTGTATCGAGCGCGGCATCGGTGTTTGCCTTGAGAGGCACTATGCTCCCCCGCCTGTACCCACCATCGGCGGTAATCACCAGCTTGGCTTCGGCATCAATAATCCGGTCGCGCAGAGCTTCGGGGGAGAAGCCGCCGAAAACCACCGTGTGCGGCGCGCCGATACGAGCGCACGCCAGCATAGCAACCACAGCTTCAGGTATAAGGGGCATGTATATCGCCACGCGGTCGCTCTTGTTGACACCCATGTTGCGCAGCATCTGTGCGGCGCGATTCACTTCGCGGTAAAGCTCGGCGTAAGTAAGGGTAGCTGTGTCCCCTGGCTCTCCCTCCCAGATAAGAGCCGGCTTATCGGCGCGCTGCGCAAGATGCCGGTCCACGCAGTTGTAACAAGCGTTTACTTCGCCGTCAGCAAACCATTTGGCAAAAGGCGGATTCCACTCCAGCGTCTGGGTGGGCTTCTTAAACCATTCGATAACCTCTGCCGCCTCACGCCAGAAGCCAACAGGATCGGCTTGCGCCCGGCTGTACACCTCCGGGTCGGAGATATTTGCCTGAGCCGCAAAGTCAGGTGATGGCTTATACGTTCGCTCCTCGCGGAGCAAGGCCTCTATAGTGCCGGCGCGTTCTTCAGAAGGTGAGTGCATGCTTAACTCCTCATTCAAGGCTTTATCGGGTAACACCCTTAGCAGGGATTTTGCCGATAGTATATACCAACGCCTGCCGCACGGCAACGGCGGCGTGAGGCGCAAATGTTCAGAATAGGGATAGAAGAATCTTCAAGGGGTGTCTGCGGACTTTTCCAAACGGGAGGGCAGTGTTCAGGGCTGTTGATCTCTGGTGAAGCCGGGGGCAGGGCCAAGGGGGGCTGTTACTGCCGGTTCTTGTGGGGCCCGGGGGGGAGCAGGTGTCGTGGGCAGATAGGGTGCGTTCCAGGGTGTGGAACCGTAGGGCCGGGTATGCTTAGGAGGCGCTAAGGTACCCAGGCGGCTCAATATAGCTGAGCCTACTCCTATGCATGCGGCAAAGTAAACCAGCATCATCAAGACGATGCCAACAAATGGTGAGAGAAAGATCCCTGGGAGGGTGGCCGAGCCGAGGAGCACCGCCATACCGAGGAGCATTTCAAGGATGAGAGGTGGCATACCGTGTGTACCCTGGTGGGTTGTCTCATATATGCGCCTGCCAAGCCATATACTCGATACTACCAGGCCGAACAATAAAGCCAGGCCTGCGGCTATAGCCAGCACAGGTATCAGCACCACGCCCACAAAGGTTATCAGCAGCACGAACGAGAGCGCCGCCATTGCAGGTGGAAGCAAGACTGCTGTGATCAACCCGACTACAATCGAAGGGCCAGGCTCGGCGTTGAGTGTAGCGTTGGCTATACTTACCCGACCGGGCACCACCAGCGCCACCCCCACAGCCAGCATCAGCGTTATCAGGCTCAGCATGCCCCAGATAACGAAGCGCCCAAAGAGGCTCATCGGGTTGGAAAAAGGAGAGTGTGAATCTGCAAAAGAAGAGGCGTTATTCTGGAGAGTAGCTTGAAGGTTAGCGTCAACCAGCGGGAGGCCAGGCGCGCTTACCTTGCCACCGACCTTCGCGCCTCGGTCCTGGGATACTGTGCCCCCTACGACCAGCACATTACCCACAACGTTGCTGGTGGGGCCAAGCGTCACATTACCGTTGGTTACGGTAACATCACCCTTGACAGCGCCTTCTATATCAGCGTCGCCGCCGACCACTACCACCTTGCCATCTACAGCGCCGAGCAAAGTCAGATCGCCATTAGTAACGCTGACGTTGCCCGGCACCTCTTCGCCTTTATCTATCGTCAGATCGTTGCCGATCATCACCCTGTCGCCGTTGCCCTGCGCATAAACCACAGATGCGCCAAAAAGCGAAATGCCGAAAGTAACAAGGAGCAAGCACAAGAAGGCTGCGCACCAAGTTGTTATTTTATTTTGCCTGAAGAGGGAACTCATAACTCAGCTCTCAAAACTCGTGAAACGTGAGACGTGAGACGTGAAGCTCCGTGGATGATGTATCACTGCAACCACGCAATACGCTACACGGGTCTACGTCAGCGCCTCCAGGTAACCTGTGTTGCCGCGCTGTTCGGCGGCGGCTCGATGGTAGCTGGATACTAGCTGCCAACCTGCCAGGGCCAGCAGGCCAAGCACAAGACCGGCCACTGTCACCGTAGCGGGGCCAAAGCCCTCAAAGAGAGAAGCAACCCACGTTTGTGTTGCCTGGAAGAATGTGCGTAACATTTTTACCAGGTCAGACATGGGGCCGCTTACCTGTATTATCTCCGAAAGGACGAGGGCAAGGAGCAGGCCCACAGCCGCTGCCACCGATAGGCCGACTGCCGCCATACCGCGCATGTAGGAGGCTATCCGCGCATGCCATTCTTGCAGCGTGTCAAGGTGGTAGGCAGGCGCTTCTTCGTCGAGCCACCGCGTGAGCGATGGGATTACCGATACCGATGTGCCTTCAGGCATGGCAACGGCTGGCGCGGCCTCCAGCAGCATCTCTAGCTGTGGGCGCGACACGGGCGTAGCAGCTACCAGCGACATCACCTTCGCCTGAAAGTTCGTGGGCACTGGTATAGCCTCACGCGCCGAGGTCCCCAGGAGAGAGTCGGCTTCATGCATCGCCGTCCACAGCCGCGCGCAATCAGGACAGCCCGTTATATGTGCGTCCAGATGGCGCTCGTCTTCAGCCTCGAGCAGTCCGTCTAGCTTCAGGGACATTAGTTCATCATTGACAGTTGGACATACCATTAGGATGCACCCCCTTTCTGAAAGTTTAGAGCATTGCTCCTAAGCTGCGAGTCGCCCTCTCGAGCTTACTGTTCAATATTCTCAGGCCGGGCACTCAACATTGTTGCCGGGGCCTGACAACTGCTCTGCAAGCATCTTTCTGGCCCTGTGAAGCTGGGTTTTGACCGCGCTTTCGGTGAGGCCTGTAACATGTGCAATCTCCTCGTAGGAGAGGTCATTATAATAACGTAAGACGGTTACGGATCGATATTTGTCGGGCAATGCATCGAGCAAACGTTTTACAGCAGCGCTCTGTTCACTGCGCAAGGCAAGCTCCTCAGGCTGCGGCTCGTCGCTGGGCACGTAGAGAGCTACATCATCAAGGGGGGCCGAAGGGCGCCGCCTGCGTAGCATATCTATGCAGTGGTGCGAGGCTATAGAAAGCAGCCACGTCGAGAATCTGCGATCAAGCTGAAAAGTATGCAGCTGGTTCCAGGCTCGGACAAAGACTTCCTGGGCAGCATCTTCTGCTTCAGCAGGGTCTCCCAGCATACGGTATGCCATGTTGTACACAGCAGACTGGTAGCGGGTAACAAGGTCGCCGAAGGCGGTCTGATCGCCCCCCAAGGCCGCAACAACTGAAGCGCGGTCCTGCTCGGCGGATGTGGAGGCGGCAGATGCCGCAGGCCCAGGATCGCCTGTACGGAGCGACGCCGTTGCGTCTGACGCCGCAACGTCGGCTGTAAGTTGAACCGCGCCACTCCCTTCGCCAGCGCTGCTACTTTTATTTGTGTATGGTGTAGCTCCGCCCTCCGAATGAGGAGAGCGGATATGAAGGAAGTTGTCGGCGTCGGGGGTTGACATTATACCACTCAGCGGCGCTTGGAAAAGAGCCTTGGCCGATCGCTTTAGACCATCCAGGCTGATATCCGAACCCAGGACAACCGAGGCACCGGTGCCTGACATGGCAGCTACAGCGTTGTTACTCATTGGACATCTCCCCTGTATAACCCTATATACGTGGTATAACGCAGTAAGGTTGCAGAAGGAGCTGGTGGAATTACCAATTACAAACTATGATTGGTAGGCAGGCGGTAAGCTGTGAAGCTTCACGTTTCGCATTTCACGTTTCATTTGCTGGGATACTTCTGCTTATATTGAAAGACGCCCAGTTGGGAGAGGAGGACGTTGTAAGGAGGTTGGTTCTCAGGGTGCATTTCGAAGACAGCACGCTCGAAGTACTGCACCGTGTATGTTTTACCATCCAAGTCGCTCTTTTCTTGGAACTCTTCTGAGATAGGATAGCCTTGCTGTGCTACGCCTCCATTTTGCTGCCAGTACTGCAAGAAGCTCCCTCCTACTCTCTTGCCTGTTTGGGGGAAGAGTATGCTCCCTTGCTCGCTTTGTTGAGCTGGTGCCCCTCCCTGGTACTTTTGCCTGTATCGCAGTGTGCCTAGCTGAGAGAGGAGCACATTATAGGGAGGTTGGTTCTCAGGGTGGTACTCGAAGACAGCACGCTCGAAGTACTGCACCGTGTATGTTTTACCGTCGAGGTCGCTCTTTTCCTGCATCAGCTCAGAGATAGGGTAGCCTTGCTGTTGAAGGCCACCGTGTGTCTTCCAGTAGTCCAGGAATATGCCGCTCACACTCTTTCCTGTCTGCGGAAAGAGGCTGCTTCCTGTGTCTGGCAAGGCAGGAGGGGCGGGCGCGGCGGCAGTTAGAGGTATGCCGCTGATCGTTGCGCCCATGATGTCCTGGTCGCTGTTGCCTTTGGAGGCGTCTTCCCAGGCTACCGTGCTGCCCGAAACTTCAGGCGTTGACTGTGTGCCTGCGCCCACATATATAGGGAACTCCTGTCCGGTATTGAGGTCGTAGCCGTAAATATCGAAGTTAGCGCCGTTCTTCTGGTCGGGTTCGTTGCGCGAGTCGGCCCATACCACGATATTGCCGGAGATCGCCGGCTGAATCTGGCTGCCCTGCGCTGTTGAGATGGGGAACTCTTTTTTGGCGGTCAGATCATAGCCGTATATATCCGATGTGTCATCGCCTTTACGGTAGTCGGCCCATACCACGATATTGCCGGAGATCGCAGGGTCAGTCTGCTCATCAGGCGCATTCGAGATAACGAACTCTTGTTTTGTGACCAGATCGTAGCCGTAGAGATCGGAGTTGACGCCTTGCGGGTCAGGCTCGTTGCGGTAATCGGCCCACACTACTACTTTGCCGTTTGTGACGGGCTTGACCTGTGCGCTCTTGGCGTTGGAGATAAGGGTCTCCTGCCCGGAGGCGAGGTCGTACATATAGATATCGCCGGAGGTCTGGTCGTTGGGGGCGGTGGCATCGCGGAAGTCGGCCCAAACAACTGTGTTGCCCCAGACGCTGGGGCGATTCTGCATTTGTGGCGCTTTGCTTATAGGGAAGGCTTTTTTGTCGCTCAGGTAAGCGCCGTAGATGTCGAAGTTGTTCAGGCGGTTATCGGTTTCGCTGCTCGCGGCGTTACGCCCATCGCGCCACACCACGCGGATGCCGTCGGTGCTGGGCTGTTCCTCGTCTGATGCGCCCTCTGAGATAGGAAAGCCCTGCCGTGTACTAAGGTCTACACCTGCGATATTGCAATCAGCGGACCGGCAGTTAGAGTAGACGAGAGTATTCCCTGACATAGCAGGCGAGACTTGGTTGCCGGCCCCACCTGCCAGGGTGAAGGGGGCAGAAACGTCGGCTTTTGGAGCCTGACCAGCAGGCGCGGCCAGCGACAGGCCCGGAATAGAAGTAGCAAGCAAAGCGGCCAGCAGCGCCTTATGTGTGCGTGTAAAGCCATGTGGATAGTGCATTTGTGCCTGATTTCTCCTGCATAGAATATAGTCTTTCTCCTGTGCCAAGTATACCAGTCAGGAGGAAACTGCGCGCCGGAGGAGTGTAAAATCTGTGTAAAGCTCGGAACATGAGACTTTGCTTCGTTTCCCATTATTTGTGAGTATGCGGCTGTAGGTTTTTGCTCTACCAGTTTCCTGTTAGCACTGACTGGAACTGGTCATCGGTGAAGTAGGGATTGGCTATGTAACGCTTGATAGCGAAGAGAGGATCGGTATCTTTGTCCGAAAGCTCGCTCAACCGAAAGGCAGCCTTATAGCCATACGACTTGATCTTCTCGGCTGAGGCGGCATCGTAAATGCCGTATGGATAAGCAAAGAAGGGAGTTGGGTGGCCCAGCAACTTTTCCAGGGTTTGCTTTGGCTCTACTATCTGCTGCTGCCAGTCCGCATCGGTCTTGTAAGTAGTGACGGGGCGGTGGTCCCAGGTGTGCGGCTGAAGGTCGAAGCCTTCCTTGTCCAGCTCTTTTACCTGGTCGGAAGTCATGTAGTTTTCTTTGTCCAGTGTGACTGTCATGATGAAGAAGGTGGCGTTGAAGCCGTATTTTTTGAGCAGAGGCACAGCATTGGTGTACTGGTTGTTGTTGTCGTCGTCAAAGGAGAGCATGATCGGCTTGCTGGGGAGGGGTTGGCCGTTGGCGTAGTAGTCGTACACCTGCTGAGCAACCACGCTCTGGTAGCCGTTTTCTTTGAGGTACTTCAAGGTGGCCTCGAACTTTGATGGGGGCACTATGTAGCCTCTATCGTCGGCTGTATCGCTCTGTACCCAATCGCGAACGTGGTGATAGCAAAGGATAGGCACAAAGCCGCGATCAGCGAGAGGTATCGGAGTGGGCGTGGCTGTGGCTGCGGTGGTTAGTGTTGGGGGGGGTGGGGTGTCGGTTGGCGGGGCGGGGGGATCTGTAGGAGTAATGGCAGGTTGTATAACTGTAGCGGTGGCGGCTGGGGCGCTGTCGCAAGCCGACAGCGCAGGCAGAATAAGTGCGGCCACCGCCAGCCAAAGTAGCATGACCTGGGGACGAGGCAGTGCACGGAAGCTCATAACGAAAGAAGACCTTTCTAGGGGAGATATTGTGCCAGGGTGGGACAGCGCCATTTTACCAGATAGCTTCATAAATGCCCAGGATTAGGCCCTGATAAATGTTCAGAATAAGCGCTGGAAAACTAACGACGGCTTTGCGCCTCGCTTCTACCTTGCGCTTTATCTCACAAGTGGAAAACAACCTGCGCCCCGAAGCGTGAGTGTTATACTCCCTACAGGCCGGTAGCGCAACCCCTGCCGTTGTAAATCGTTATCTTTGTGGGACCACAAGCGCCCATGCAGAACGATTTACAACAGGCAAACAGGCAATAACTAGGAGGAAAAGAGATTATGAAATTAGAGCAGCGTAAAACTGCCAGGGCAGGAGCAGCAATCGCCAGCACCGTAATGGCAGGCGCCGTGCTACTTAACGCTATCCCTGCCGCCGCAGTGGAATTTGCCCACCCCGCTTTCAAGAACCTCTGGGACCGCACCGACTCCCTTGTGGCCTCAGGCCAGGTGAGCCGCACATTCTTCTGGGGTCCTGAGCCTCGTGCAGCGGCCCAGGAGCAATATGTAGACGCCCCGAACGGCACAGGTACCCGCCTTGTACAGTACTTCGACAAGTCGCGCATGGAGATCAACGACCCCGGCGCAAATGCGAGCAGCCCCTTCTTCGTCACCAATGGCCTCCTCACCATCGAGCTGATCAGCGGCCAGATGCAGATAGGCAACAACGCCTTCGTCAATCGCTATCCGGCTGTTATTCCTATCTCCGGCGACGTTGACGACACTCAGGCTCCTACATACGCCTCTTTTATCTCCGTATCTAATACCCGCCGAGGCGACCACCCGCAGCCCGACCGCACAGGCCAGTTCGCCACCTCCACCATTAACCAGGCAGGCCAGGTAGGCAACGACCCCGCGAAGGCTAGTGTGCCCGGCACCAAGATCGTCTACTTCGAGCCTTCTACCAAGCACAACATACCCGAAAGATTCTGGCAGTTCCTCAACGCCACCGGCCCTATCAGTCAGACAGGACAGATAATCAACCAGCGCCTGATAGACCCCTGGTTCTACGCTTCCGGCCTCCCCATCTCCGATGCATACTGGAGTCGTGTCAAGATAAAAGGCGTTATGCAGGACGTCATGATCCAGGCATTTGAGCGCCGCGTCCTTACTTACGTGCCCACCAACGAGCCAGGATTCCAGGTTGAAATGGGCAATATCGGCCTTCACTACTACGACTGGCGCTATAAGGATGCAGGCAAGCCGACGGGCACAGTTATTCCTGCCACAGGCACGCCCGGCACAGCTGTGCCCACCGTGACCGGCACCGTAAGCACTGCTACGGCCACAGGCACGCCAGGCAGCCCTACACCCACCGTTACTGGCACGCCCCCCACCTCTACGCCCACCGTTACTCCTACCCCCAACGTCATCACCCAGGGGCTTATCGCCTTCTCCTCGAACCGCAGCGGTAATTTCGATATATACACTATCAAGGGCGACGGCACAGGCGCTAAGGACCTGACCTCCAACAGCCCCAGAGACGATACCAACCCCGCCTTCTCGCCTGATTACACCAAGATCGCCTTCACCTCAAGCCGCGACGGCAACCAGGACATCTACGTGATGAATGCCGACGGCTCATCTCCTACGCGCCTCACCAACGACCCTGCCGATGACTACCAACCAACATGGTCGCCGGACGGCACAAAGATAGCTTTTGTCTCCAAGCGCTCAGGCGGCCAGGCCGACGTCTACATGATGAACTCCAACGGCACCAACCAGACAAATCTTACTTTCCTCGCGGGCGACGATGATAATCCGTCCTGGGGCGTCAATAATCTCATCGCCTTCACTTCGAAGCGTTCGGGCGCTGCGCAGATATATACTCTCAACCCCGATGCCCCCGCCGCCGTCACCCAAATCACCAATACCGGAGAGAACTTCCTGCCAAAATGGAACACCGTAGCCAAGCGCATCGTCTTCATCTCTACCCGCGACGGCACCGGCGAGGTATACACTATGCGCCCAGGTGGTGAAGAGCAGACCAGGCTCACTCTCAACAGTTACAACGACTGGGACCCGGCCTACTCACCCGACAACAGCAAAATAGTTTACGCCGAGGAGTTCGGGGGCGACTCAACCAACCTTGAGCTTTACGACATGAACATAGACGGCACCAACCAGCAGCGCCTCACCATCGAGCCAGGCAAAGATCAGCAGCCTAGCTGGGGCCTCACAACCACCAAGTAGAAGCTCGCTGCTCTGCTTTAATCATTCACAAGGCAGAGAAATGAATACAGAAAAGCCCCTTCCTAACCGTCGGGGCTTTTCTCTTGCTCCATCCTGGACACTCTCTCCTGCACCTTGGGACGCGTCCGAGAATTAGCGTAATCTACATACAACGACCGATTTGCTGCAACATTGAATGCTGTATACTCGTATTTAAGCAAACCCACAAGGTGAGGAGATACATGGCACACGACACAACCACAATCCATGGAGCAGATGCCGAGCAGCCCGCAGGCGAAAATGAGAATACACCTAAAGTTACCTTTATCACCGTCCTCAAAAACGGCAGCTTCCGCAACCTATGGCTTGGGCAGATCGTATCACAGGTGGGCGACTACTTCGCCTTCCTCGCCCTGCTCGTAGTGATCAGTGGCCTCTCCAAAGACCTTCAGAGCACCACCCTTGCTGTATCGGGCATTATGATAGCCAGCACTCTGCCACGCCTTCTCTTCGGCATGCTGGCGGGCGTCTTCGTGGATAGGTGGGATCGCCGCCGAACGATGCTGACCTCCGACCTGCTGCGCGCCGCCCTCACCCTTGCAATGATCCCCGCTTTCCTCGACAAGAATCTCCTTGCCCTCTTTGCCCTCACCTTCGCGATGTCGGCGGTAGGCACTCTCTTCAACCCCGCCAAAGGCGCGCTCATACCAAAGCTGGTGCCCAAAGAGCAGCTCCTTTCCGCCAACTCCCTCTCCCAGAGCAGCCAGATGTTAGCTGTGCTCATCGGCCCCGCGCTGGCAGGCACTACACTCAAGTTAGCGGGCACAGGCAACGAGTGGGTCGCTTTCCTGGTAGACTCCCTCTCTTTCCTCATCTCGGCCACAGCGATATTCTTCATATCAGTGCCACCTGAGAAAGCAAGCGATACGCAGCCCTCAGCTTCCGGCCCCGAAAAAGGGGCAGTGCGCCGCGTCTGGGAAGAGCTGCTCGTCGGCCTGAAAACCCTTATGCTCAACCGCACAGTAGGCACAGTCACAGCTATTCTCGGCATCACAATGCTTGGTATGGGCGCGGTAAATGTCCTCTGGATTATTTATCTGAAGACGCGCTTTGGGCTTGAGGGGGCGGAGCTGGCGTGGCGGCTAAGCATCCTCGATATAGCCTTTGCCGCCGGCATGATAATGTCCAGCGTAATCACAGGCAACGTGCTGTCGAACCTTGCGCCCAAGTGGTTCTGTGTCGGCAGCCTGCTGGGGATAGGCGTTATGCTTGCTGTCTTCGGATACTTGCCCGACTATTGGACAATCGCCGCAAGCATCGTGCTCCTGGGGGCGTTCGTAGCGCCAATCAACACAGGCGTCTCCACCCTCATTCAGATAGTAGTGCCCAACGAACAGCTAGGCCGTGTCAATGGCGGCGTGGGCACAGTAATAGATACTGCCACCTTAGGATCGATGAGCCTTGCAGGTGTGCTCGGCGCTATGCTCGGTATACCGGTCGTTTTCCTGATAGCAGGGGTTATATGCCTGCTTATGGGCGTCACCGCCTGGCTGGTGCTTCCTGCTATCACCCTCAAAGATAAGCCGGAAGAAGATGACACTGAACAGAGAGAGCTAGCCCTTCACCCCGAAGCCATCCTCGACCCCGGCCTCTCGCTATCCGAAATAGAACAGGCCAGCTAGGGGAAGCGCAGCCACGCAACCCGGTTAGTGGTACTCGTCGGAGACGATATGGCCGTCCTGCACCCTGACAACGCGGCGTGCGTGGGCGGCCAGAAGAGGGTCATGCGTTACAAAGACCACCGATTTCCCCTGGCTGCTCAACTCTTCCAGCAACCCCATTATATGCTCACCTGTGGCGGTGTCGAGGTTGCCTGTCGGCTCGTCGGCGATGACTATCGGCGGGTCATTGGCGAGGGAGCGCGCTATAGCCACACGCTGCTGCTCGCCACCCGAAAGCTCGCTCGGCAAATGGCTCGCTCGCCCGCCGAGGCCCACTCGCTCCAATAGTGACAGCGCCCTATCTCGCCGCCGAGCGCCATAGCTGTTGAGAAAGTCCATCGGCAGCATAACGTTCTCAAGTGCGGTAAGGGTAGGCAGCAACTGGAAGAACTGAAAGACTATCCCAACGTTTGCCCCACGCCATTTGGCAAGCTCATTTTCGCTCATCATATGAAGAGGCGCGCCTGCCATCAACACCTGCCCCGTGGATGGCCTATCTATGCCTGTGACCATGTTGAGTATAGTAGACTTACCGCTTCCCGAAGGGCCAACTATAGCCGTGAATTCCCCCGCATAAAGGGTGAGGTTCACCCCCTTGAGCGCGATATACTGTCTGTTGCCCATAGGATACGCCTTGATGACATTCACCAACCTCCCCACAGGTGCTTTCCCAGGCATATCACCTTGTGCAACTGGTATATAGCCATTCTGCGGTAAGGTTGCGCTCATATTATAATTCTACACCAACCGTGCACTTTTGCCACGAGATTACCGCTTAATCTGCATCGCGCAGGTTGAGGTTTGCAACACCGCACCCCAGAGGTAGCAGCCAGTCCCAGGCACACGCGTTACGAGTGTACTCCTATCCATCGCGCCTCACCTTACACGGTAACTGTTCAGATTCAGGGTGGAGGGGCTGGTCTGGCCCCCTCTCACTTCATGGGAGATATACTCCCCAAGAAGAAAGCCCCCTCTCCCTTCATGGGAGAGGGGCATGGGGTGAGGGTAGGTGAGGGTACGCCTCCACAGCTACTCCTTGAAGATTACTACACCTCAACTCTGAACCCCCACCTTATACGAGTCCGTTGCGGCCCCCTTATCAGTTGTGCTATTATTGGTGGGAGAGCATGGCTTTGAGTTTTAGCGCCTTATTTGTGGAAAGAGAGAGCTTTTGGAAGCCCGGCAGCCCCACTGGATACTTCACCCGCCCTTGTCGCCTGACATAGTAAAGGAGGTCCAGGCGCAACTCGCGCATCTCGAGCTAACGCCCCTGATGGTGCAAATCCTGGCGAATAGGGGCGTGGTCGAAGCCGGCGACATAGAGGCCTTCGTTCACCCACCTGATATAGCTTCTCACCCAGATCCTCTCCTGCTGACTGGCATGAGAGCCGCCGTTGATCGCATCTGTCAGGCTATAGATAGCCATGAGAAGGTGGTGGTCTATGGCGATTTCGACGCCGATGGGGTGACTTCCACTGCTCTGTTGACTATGGCGCTCAGGCACTTCAACCTCGACGTAGAGCCTTACGTGCCCAACAGGGTAACCGAGGGGTATGGTCTCAATGCTAATGCGGTGCGCGAGATCGCTTCAAAAGGCGCGAAGCTGCTTATCACAGTAGACTGTGGCATATCGGGCCGCTCCGAGGTGGCTGAGGCCCGGAAAGCCGGGCTGGACGTTATCGTTACCGACCACCATCACCTGCCCACCGACCTGCCGGAGGCAATCGCCTGCATCAACCCCAAGCAGCCGGTTGATGGCTGCGAATGCTATCAGGACCTTGCAGGCGTAGGAGTGGCTTACCAGCTGGTGAGAGCGCTGGTGAAGCGCTGCGGCAAGCCGAAGAATCTTGTAAACCGAGACCTGCTTGCCCTCGTAGCTGTAGGCACAGTAGCCGATATTGTCCCCCTCAAAGGCGCTAACCGCACACTCGTGCAGCAAGGGCTGGCAGCCATCCCTCACCACTCGTTGCCCGGTATAAGGACGATGCTGGAATACGCCCATATCAAGATGGACGGTGTAGATACAGAGCGCATCGGCTTTGTCATAGGGCCGCGCCTCAACGCCGCCGGGCGCATAGATGACGCCCGCACTGCTTATCGTCTCTTGATGACAGAGGACTTGCGCGAAGCGCGGGAGCTTGCCCAAAAGCTCGAAGCCCAGAACCGCCGCCGCCAGGCCCTGATGAACTCTATCGTAGAGCAGGCAAAAGAGCGTGCCCGGCAGATGGGCGACGGCCTGAAGCTAATCCTCCTCTCCGATCCGAACTGGCCCGCGGGGGTGGTCGGGTTGGTGGCGAGCAGACTGGTTGAGGAGTTTGGGCGGCCTGTGCTTATCCTTGAGGAAGGTGAGGACGAGAGCCGAGGCTCAGCGCGCAGCACGCCTCACCTCAACATCATAGAGACCCTTACCGAGGTGCAGGACCTCCTGGTGCGCTTTGGGGGGCACAGCGCTGCCGCAGGCTTCACCGTGAAGACCGCGAAGATCGCCGAGCTAAACCGCCGCCTTTGCGAGGTCGCCGGTGAGCACTTGCAGGAGCAGCATCTACAATCTACCCATAACGCCGATGCTGAACTGACGATGCGGGAAGTGACCGATGGCACCCTCGATAGCATTAACCGCCTGGCTCCATTCGGCTCAGGCAACCCCTCACCCCTCTTTATGGCTCAGGGCGTGCGCGTCCTCTCGGTTTGCCCGATGGGAGACAGCGCCCACCTCAAGCTGCTTCTCGCCGACCAGACCAATATCTCTCGCGCCCCGGTTGAGGCAATCGCGTTCCGCACGGCGCACATGGCGGAGGCAGTCAAGCGCAGCCCAAGGATAGACATCCTCTTCTACATCGAGCGGCGAGAATGGAAGGGCGATGTGCATCTACAGCTAAAGCTGCGCGACCTGCGCCTCTCTGAACCCTGCTGACGCGTAAGTGTTCAGAGTTAGGGTGGAGGAACAAAGTT
>JADEYI010001427.1_pt1 | contig 18154 bp, 19 predicted proteins | sample 8542331 | NCBI WGS metagenome assembly JADEYI01 (sample SAMN16510988, study PRJNA670497) | mine drainage metagenome | isolation source: biofilm near Copperflume 1 | place: Germany: Marsberg coppermine Kilianstollen | collected 2018-02
CCCATACATAGAGGTCCATCACGCCTTCGTTCATCTGCTGGTACATTTGGAAGAAGCGATGCACCGGATCGCCCACGTATGCATTGTCATATGGAACATATTGAGTGATCGGGAACGGACCGTTCGGCAGATCGGCTGGAAACCTGGTATCCGGAACATATTGCGGCTGTCCAGTGGCATAGGTGGTATTGGGCTGAGGAAGGGTGGTGTAGGGCGTAGTCAGCGAAGGAACGATAGAATAGGTGGTCGTATCGGACGCCTGCTGCTGTTGCGCGCTCGTGAAACTTGTTCCCTGGCCTCCCGACGCAGTGACAATTCCTTCGGAGAGCAGATTGAATACTGTCTGGCCCGCAGGCGGTACATACGTGGCGAAAAGATTGTCGAAAGAGTGATTCTCACCAACGATGATAATCAAGTGCGTGATCGGCGTGGTCGTCGCCGGGCCCGAAGCCGCAGCAAGGCCGGCGCGGTTTCCCGACTGATTCCCATCGAAGGGCACCAGTAGCGCGATCAGAAGCGCTATCACGATAGCAAAGAATACAATACGGAACGCCCGTCTTAACATGGACAAATCCGACGTCTAAAAATGCTGTCAGGTTGTTTAACATGAGCATTGAAGCGACATAGTCAAAAAGCTAGCCGAATACGCAAATAAACAGTCCTGTTTTGAGCCACTGCATAATTCAAAGCATGAAATGGTAACTGAATCGCGTGAAATGTCAGTAAACGTGGAGATATTCGCGATCCAAGAGAGGCGGAGAATGTCAGGCGATTTGAATTGACGAAGATAAACGCGCGATTGCGAAAATCAACCTAATTTTACGCTTCGCGCTCATTCATTCGGATCAATTTAGTAAATCCATTCGTCACGACCCGGTGCGTAACGAACATTGCTCTGAGACGGGTTTCGATTAACCAATGGGCGCATGAACAGCGGATGGCGCAAGCTGCGCACTTCATGCTCAATCGTATACAGCTTCGCGCCGGAGTCCGGGTCGGCGAGGTCCTTGAAGCGGTACTGATGCTGATCCTCGTCCTCGGTAATCAGTTGAAGCTGGCGCAGTTTCTGATACGGACCTGAAAAATCAGCCACATATATCTGAATATGATGGCCGTCGTATGGCGCCGCAGGCTGCGCACTCTCGCGAAAAATCAGGCTCTGGCTGGTCCCCACCGTGATCTCGGCATAGGGGCTGCCGTCATCTGCACGCATCGAGGCTGGCGCGCCCATAATCTGACGATAGAACCGCGCGATTGCCTTTGCGGTACCGACGGGTACGTCGAATTGAACGTAAGGCATCCCCAGGGTGATGGGGCCGAAGCGCTCGCCAGGCTCATGGCAGTGAATGCGATTGCCCCACGGACTCAGTACTTCGACGTAGCTCGGATATTCGTGAAACGCGAACTGCGTACCAGACAGTGCTTCGCTGACACGCGTCAGCCGGCGGATAAAAGCTTCGCGATCCGGCAGCACAATACCGACATGACCGCGCAACAATTGCGGATTTGCGGTGGGCAGATGGAACTGGCTGCGCCCGACATTAATCCACATGTTGTCGACACTGGTCATCATGAATGGATCGCGGGTCAGGCCCAACCCGGTGACATAAAAGATGGTTGCAAGTTGCTGATCGGGAATGCAGACGTTTACATGCTCGAGCGCGATGATATTGCCGACGTCCTCGGCCGCACGATCATGAGTTGAATCCATCCTGATTCCCCTCGCAGCGGGCCTCGGACTTATGCGCTGCGCTTATTTTCGGCCAACTCGCGCTCCGCGACGAACCAATCCCGCCAGTCCTCGCCGTGAATACCGCCGCGCGCCAGGAAAAGCTCGTACGCGCGCAGGCTGATTAGATCGGAATCTGCAATCTTGCTTTCGGCGGGCGTTTCCGTCGCGCCATTGCTGGCACCGGCGAAGGCATCCGCCGCTTTCCGACCAAGCCGATTGATTTTGGGGTTTTTACTGATTTTGCCGGCCTTCATCTCAACACCTCCAACTTCCACTACCCGAGCGAAGGCTCCTGCCGGTTCACCAGTGGATCAGAATCCAGGGCACCGGCAAGGCGGGTCATTAAAAAGATACCATCCTGCGATGAAGGTGCAACTGCTTTTTCTCAAATCATGCATCCTGCGATATCTCTGATGATTATCGCGGGTTGCGCTCGATCGCCTGAATTCTTCGCGATTGACAGTTTCTCGCGGCGAAATTATTACGAAGCAAGGGGCCGGTCCGGCCGAATCGCCTGAGCTACTCAGCTATTGCCATGACCATCGTCTACGAAGCCAAAATGGAGAATCTTTTTATGTCGAATGCGCAAACCACGAACGGAGAGCCTAAAATCGATACCGGCCGGAGCCTCTCCGCATTAACCCCAAAGATGCTAAGCCACGCCGCATACGTCACGCACGACGTTGGGGCGACGGTCGAGTTCTATACCGGGATCATGGGCATGGAACTGGCCAGCTCCGTGTTCGACGATCGCATCCCATCGACTGGCGATGCATTCCCTTATTTTCACGTCTTCTTCCGCATGGGCGACGGATCGACAATCGCGTTCTTCGAGGCTCCCGGCCTGCCCGATCCGGCTCCGCCCAGCCATCCTGCATACAAAATCTTCGACCACATTGCGTTGCAGGTGGACACGGTCGAGGAGGTTCAGCGATGGCGTGCGTGGCTGCTCCAGCATGGCCTTGAGTTGGTTGGTCCGACCAACCATATGAATGAGTTGCTGAGCATCTATTTTCATGATCCCAACGGCGTGCGGCTCGAGATTACCGCTCCGCTGGACCCGCATTGGAATCGGCATTTCGACCGGGCCTATCACGATCTGAAGCTGTGGCTGGAGGCCAAGGAAAGCGCCCGCCGCGAGGGCCGGGACATTTCGGCCGCGTTGATCGACCTGATCCGCCGGGAACGTTCGCGCTATCAGGCCTCGTAACACGGCGGATGCTGAATCGGTATACTTCGCTATACTCCGCAGGATAGAGGTTTCGTGATGGCAGATACCAATGAGAATTTCGTCCGCATCCCGGCGATCATAAAATTCGCCGAACAAACCAAATTCGCGGAAACGTATGGCTTTTCCGGAAGCCAGGGCATGACGATCCTCGAGGGTCAGCTACTGGCGCCAAAAGACCGCCCGTCGAAAACCGTGTATCTGTTCATGCATCCGGCCTCGACCCTGCACCTGTTGCCGATGCCGACCGCGCTCGCCAGCGCCGGCCTGCACGTGCTGTGCGCCGCTAGCCGCTACCCGAAGAACGATTCCGCGCTGATCATGGAGAAGGTCGCGATCGATATGGGCGCGTGGGTGCGATGGGCGCGCGAGGAACGCGGTTACGAGCGGGTGATACTGGTCGGATGGTCCGGCGGCGGATCGCTGAGCCTGTTTTACCAGGCGCAAGCGGAGCAGCCGTCGATCACGCATACTCCGGCCGGCGACGAAGTCGATCTGACGCGCGCCAAACTCCAGCCCGCCGATGGAATTATCTTCATTGCCGCTCATCTATCGCGCGCGGAAACCCTGACCGAGTGGATGGACCCGTCGGTTATCGATGAAAACGATCCCGACGCCCGCGACCTGCAACTCGACATCTACAATCCCGAATGTCCGTACCAGCCGCCGTTTGAAAAATCTTTCGTGGCCTCGTTCCGGGCGGCCCAGGTCGAGCGCAATCGGCGGATCACTGCGCGCTGTCAGGAGTTGCTCGAAAAGTTCAAGCAGCGCAAAACCGGCGAGGTGGAACGATCATTCGTGATCCATCGTACGATGTGCGATCCGCGCTGGATCGACACCACGGTCGATCCCAACGATCGGAAAGCGAACTGGTGTTTCCTCGGCGACCCTCGAATCGCGAACACCGCGCCGGCCGGCCTTGGCCGTTATTCGAGCCTGCGTTCATGGCTGAGTCAGTGGAGTTACGATCTGTCGAATGCGAAGGGACCGCTGAACGCCGCTCGAATCCATCGCACGCCGGTGATCCAGATCGAAAATTCCGCCGATGACGCCGTGCCCGCTACGCATAATCCAACCATCCGCGCGGCGCTGGCGACCAAGGACAAGGAGCACGTGGTCATCAAAGGCGCTACGCACTACTACCTCGGGCAGCCGGAGCAACTGGCGCAATGTATCAATACGGTGATCGACTGGAGCATCCGGCGCAAGTTGATCGACGATCGCCCTGCACCGAAGCGCGCCTGAGCACTGCGCATGGCGGAATACGATAGCAGCAGCAGGACCGCAATCGTGTTGATGAAGTGTCCCGATCGCCGGGGCCTGGTGCGCGAAATCGCCGATTTCATCTCGAGTCACGCGGGCAATATCCTGCATGCCGATAATCATCTGGATTACGAGACCCGCGAGTTCTTCGGCCGCTTCGAATGGGAACTCAAAGAGTTCGCCATCCCGGCGGAAAACATTGCCGCCGCGTTCCAGCCGATCGCCGATCTCTACTCGATGGAGTGGCAGTTGCACTTCTCCGACGAGAAACCGAAAGTCGCGATCTTTGTTTCAAAGCTGGCGCATTGCCTGATCGATCTGTTGCATCGATGGGAAATCGGCGAAATGGCGGGCACCGTGGTCGCGGTGATCAGTAATCACAATGACCTGCGCGGCGCGGTCGAGCGTCAGGGGCTGCCCTTTTACTGTTTTCCAATCACCCAACAGAACAAACGGATGCAGGAGGCGAAGGAGCTGGAGTTACTGAAATCGCTCGGCGTCGAGATCCTGGTGCTCGCACGATACATGCAGGTTTTCACCGATCAATTCACCGCTCAGTTTCCCAACCGCGCGATCAATATCCATCATTCTTTCCTGCCCGCCTTCGGCGGCAACAGTCCCTATGCGCGCGCCTACGAGCGCGGGGTTAAATTGATCGGAGCCACCAGTCATTACGTCACGCCGCATCTCGACGCCGGTCCGATTATCGAACAGGACGTGGTGCGCGTGACTCATCGAGATACGCTGGCGGATTTCATACGCAAGGGGCGCGACCTTGAACGGATCGTGCTGGGCCGCGCCGTCCGGCTCCATTTGCAGGGCCGCATACTCTCCTGGGCCAACAAAACGGTGGTCTTTGACTGAGCTATCAATGCCTGCAACCGCTCCAGTAGAGAGCGGCGCCCGGATAATCGACGGCCGCCGGATTGCCCGCCTCGTCCGGGATGAGGTGCAGCGCGAGGTTGAACGGCTGGTGACCGAGCGTGGTGTGCGCCCGGCGCTCGACGTGATCCTGGTGGGTGACGATCCGGCTTCGCGAATCTACGTCGAAACCAAGCAAAAAGCCTGTGAGCAGGTTGGGATCAAGTCGCGGGTGCATCGGTTGGATCCCGCAATCAGCGAGGACGAGCTGGTCCATTTCATCTACCGGCTAAATCGAAATCCGGAAGTTCATGGTATTCTGCTGCAGTTGCCGCTTCCGGATCGTGCACTGGAAAAGCCCGCGCTGGCCGAAATCGATCCCGAGAAAGACGTCGATGGGTTGAGCCCGTCCAGTCAGGCGCGCCTGTTCAATGGCGATCCGGGACTGCGGCCATGTACACCGCTCGGAGTGATCGAGCTGATCGATCGTAGCGGAATCGATCTCACCGGCAGGCGCGCGGTGGTGGTGGGCACTGGCGTGCTGGTCGGAAAACCGCTTTCGCTGCTGCTGCTGGAACGCAATGCGACCGTGGTCCTGTGCCATGAGTTCACCAGCGCACTTTCAGCCGAAGTGGGAATGGCGGAAATATTGATTGCCGCGGTGGGCAAACCGGGGCTGATTCGCGGCGGATGGATTCGTTCGGGCGCGGTGGTGATCGACGTCGGGATCAATCGCACGCCAAACGGAATTGTCGGCGATGTTGAATTCGACGCGGCTCGCCAGCGCGCCGCGATGATTACTCCGGTGCCCGGCGGCGTCGGTCCGATGACGGTCGCGATGCTGGTGCGCAATACGTTTATCGCCACCGAAAGAATCGTCACGCAGGTCATGTGATCAAGTCATTGTCCGCTGCCACGTTTGTTACTCCACGGTCAAGTTAGATGGCGCAGAAACTAAAAAAAATTCTTAGTCCGGTCCCCGGCGATCTTGAAATTGCGCAGGCTGCGGATCCAATTCCGATCGATCAGATCGCCGCCGCGGCTGGCGTACTGCCCGACGAACTCGAGCTCTATGGGAAAACCAAGGCCAAGGTGCGTTTGTCGATCCGCGATCGCCTCAAAAATGTGTCGCATGGCAAATACGTTGTGGTCACCGCGATCACTCCCACGCCGCTGGGCGAAGGTAAGACCACGACCACCGTGGGTCTCAGCCAGGCGCTCGGGGCGCATCTTGGGAAAAAGGTGTTCACCTGCGTGCGCCAGCCCAGCCAGGGGCCGACCTTCGGGATCAAGGGTGGCGCGGCCGGAGGCGGCTACAGCCAGATCATTCCGATGGAGGACTTCAATCTCCATCTGACCGGCGACATCCATGCGATCACCGCGGCCAATAATCTGACCGCGGCCGCGATCGACGCCCGGATGTTTCACGAGCGATCGCAGAACGACACGCAGTTGTACGATCGCCTGTGTCCGGCCGATAGTAATGGCCAGCGCCGCTTCACCCCGGTCATGATCCGCCGGCTGAAGAAACTTGGTATCGACAAAGCCGATCCCAACCAGCTTACCGAAGATGAACGCCGCCGCTTCGCCCGTCTCGATATCGATCCGGAAAGCATTACCTGGCGCCGCGTGATCGATACCAGTGATCGGATGTTGCGGCAGATAACGATCGGTCAAGGAGCCGATGAAGAGGGTTTCACCCGCGTTGCCGGCTTCGATATCACGGTGGCGAGCGAAATCATGGCGATTCTGGCGCTGGCTACCAGCCTGGCCGATATGCGGGAGCGGTTTGGCCGGATGGTGATCGGCACCAATCGCGCGGGTGTTCCGATTTCCGCTGACGACCTGGGAGTGGCGGGGGCGCTGACCGTCCTGATGAAAGATGCGATCATGCCGAATCTGATGCAGACGCTGGAGGGGACGCCGGCGTTTGTGCATGCCGGGCCGTTCGCGAATATCGCGCATGGCAATTCATCGATCGTGGCGGATCAGATAGCGCTCAAGCTGGTGGGACCCGAGGGGTTCGTGGTCACCGAGGCCGGCTTCGGCGCCGACATGGGGATGGAAAAGTTTTGCAACATCAAGTGCCGCTATAGTGGATTGAAGCCCAATTGCGTGGTGCTGGTGGCGACCATCCGCGCCCTCAAGATGCATGGCGGTGGTCCGAAGGTTGTTGCGGGACGGCCACTGCCGCACGCCTACGCGCAGGAAAATCTAGAGTTGCTGAAAAAGGGCTGCGCCAATCTGATCAAGATGATTCAGAACGCGCGCCGCTTCGGTCTGCCGGTGGTGGTCGCAATCAATAAATTTAAAAACGATACCGCCGCCGAAATCGATCTGGTGCATCGGATCGCGATCGAGGCCGGGGCTGCCGACGCCGTGATGAGCGATCATTGGGCCCGCGGCGGCGAAGGCGCGGTGGCGCTCGCGCGCGCAGTGGTGGCGGCTTGCGAGCAACCGGGCGAGTTCAAATTCCTGTATCCGCTCGACCTCAGCATCAAGCAGAAGATTGAGACCATCGTGCGCGAGATATACGGCGGCGCGGGAGTCGAATATCTGCCCGAAGCGGAGAAAAAAATCGAACTCTACACGCGCAACGGATTCGACCGGTTGCCGATTTGCATGGCCAAGACCCATCTGAGCTTGAGTCATGATCCAAACATCAAAGGCGCGCCGTCGGGGTTTATCGTGCCGGTTCGCGACATCCGCGCCAGCGTCGGGGCGGGTTTCCTGTACCCGCTGCTCGGGACGATGAGTACGATGCCGGGATTACCGACGCGGCCGGGCTTCTACGACGTCGATATCGATCCCGAAACCGGTCGTGTCATCGGCTTGTCGTAGTTTCGAAGCCACCGCCGCCTTCGATGGACTCTTCGGTCTGGAAACTGACACTCGACCAACTCCGCGCGGCGGTTGCTCGCGGGCCGGTTCCGGCCGGCGTCTCGGTTTGCGCGATCGCCGCGACCTTGGCGCTCGATCTGATTGCCGCCTGCCTCCAGACCACCGGCCGGCGAAAAAGTTTTTCCGGCGATCGCGAGCAAGTCGCAAATTTGCTCGAAAGGGTGCGAAGCGAAGCCGATCGCATGAAGCACCTTGCCGACGACGATGTCGCCGCATACGAAGCCTTTCTGTCGAGCCGGCGGGTGATGCCCGGAACTGACCCAAGTGCGGATCGCAGCGCAGTCAGCGAGCTGGCGCTGCGCCAGGCGTCCGAAGTGCCGATAAAGGTCGCCCGGTCCGCGATCGCCAGCCTTGAGCTTTGCGCATTAGCCGTTCCCGTCGTTAACGGCGCGATGGCGCCGGACCTTGGATCATCCGCGGCGCTACTCGCGGCCGCCGTCCGCGCGGCGGCGCGCTCGGCCGAAGCCAATGCACGGCGGATGACCGATACTGAATATCGCCGCGCGATTAAAAGGGAGCGGCGCAAAATCGAAACCGAGGCGGCCGCGCTGGCCGCTCGCATCCTTAAATCGATCGCGCTACGGATCGAATCTCAGGGCTGATCGCGCAGCCTTATCCCGCCGGCCTCAGGTCTCGGTTTTCGGGACGAAATCGAGCGACGCCGAATTCATGCAGTAGCGCAGCCCGGTCGGTTGCGGACCGTCGTCGAAGAGGTGGCCGAGATGCGCATCGCAGCGGCGGCAGGTCACCTCGTTACGCACCATGGAGTGCGAGCGATCGAGGTCGGTGGCGACGTTTTCAGGCGCGATCGGTTCCCAGAAGCTGGGCCATCCGGTGCCTGAGTCGAACTTGGTGGCGGAACTGAACAGCGCGTTTCCACAGCATACGCATCGGTAAATGCCCACTTCGTGCGATTCGGCGTATTTGTTAGCAAAGGGGCGCTCGGTCCCTTTGTTCCGTGTGACCTCGTACTGTTCAGGGGTTAAAACCTGATGCCATTCGGTGTCGGTCTTCACAACTTTGGCCATTTTCACAAGCCCTTTTCGTGCTCCGAAATTGGTAAATTCGACGATTGAAACTTCCCCTACGCCGTTTGTGCGCGACGCCCGGTCGATATCGTCAAATGCGAGGGCGACGGGAGCAACACTCACCGCCACGGCCGGGGCGGCAGCCAACACTACAAATATGAACTTCCGCCGCGTCATGTCATGCTTGTGCGCTTGGCCGCTTCGAGACCGCCTGATGCCATCGTTTCAGATGCCGCGCATGCTCGGGAATCTGCATCACGCCGAAGTGCTGACTGAAGTCCACCGCAACCTGCGCCGTGATATCGGCGATCGTATAGCGATCGCCAGCGACGAATTCGCGCTGCGCCAGCAGCGAGTCGAGCCACTCGGCCCGTTTAAGGGCATGCTCGCGTTGCGTGACGCCGAACTCGGGAAACTGCTGCATGCGTTCCTTGAACATGGGATGTGAATGCAACAGGGCGGTTGAGAGCGGTCCGAACAGCTCGAGTTCCATGCGGCGATTCCACATTTCGACGAACGCAGCATCCTTGGGGCTTATCCCCATCAGCGGCGGCTCGGGGTATATGCCCTCGAAATAACGGCAGATTGCCACCGACTCCGCCAGATAGGTGCCGTCGTCGAACTCCAGCACCGGCAGTCCGCCCAGCGGATTCTTCGAAAGAAATTCCGGTGCGCGATTGTGGCCGGCAAAAATATCGATTTGCACATAAACCACGTCGGCTGCTTTCTCGGCAAGGAAGACACGTACCCGGCGGGGATTAGGCGCGCCCTTAAAATCGTAGATCTTCATACTTCAGAAGAGTACGAGGGTCGCTCGATGCCCGTCAACCACGACAATGTTTCAGAATGGACCGTCGATTCCGAGTCAGGGCGCCTGTAGCATTTGCTGGTTTTTGGCGCGCAACATCAGACCAATAGCGACTCCCAGGGCCAGCGGAATGAAAAGCGCTTTGAACATGGTTCCTGCTCCATACGAGGTTAAGGCAACCGGGTGCTTGTGAATGTATTTAATTTTTCACCTGCGGCGCGCCGCAGGCAACTCCAGCGCGTTAAAGGCCGCGCGGCGATAGACCCGCCGCCGAGTAAACTTCATCGATCAGGCGCATATTGGCCACCGCCTCGATCGCGTCGGTGACGATCGGCTGCTCGCCGCGAATCGCCGCCGCGAAGGCTCGCAACTGATGGACGAAAGAACTGTCACCTAAAATGGTCTCCGAGCTTTTTTCCGCGGCGGTTTGGATCGTCAGCACATGCCCTTGCTGCGGGGCGACGGGATTGGTGACGGAAAGTTCTCCGCGAGCGCCACGAGCCGCGAAAAATACCGACACCTGCGCGGACGCCATAGAACATCGCATGCGGGCGGTAGCGCCGCCGGATAAATCGAAGTCCGCCTCCATACTGAGATCGATACCGGGAGGGCCGACCTGCGCGCGGGCGCGCCGCACCTGCGGTATCGATCCTGAGAAATGCCGCAGCATGTTGAGCGGATAACATCCCAGATCCATGGTGGCGCCGCCGCCCAATTCATATTGGAAGCGAATGTTTGGCGGACGAATTTGCGCCATGAACTCGGCCTCCAGATGGAGCAGTTCGCCGAGTACTCCGCTCTCGATCACGGCTTTTATCCGGGTAGCGAGCGGATGGTGTCGATAATGAAATGCTTCGGCCAGAATCAGGCCGGTCTCATCCGCCACCCGGGCCATTCGTTCGGCCTCACGGGCATTGCATGCGATCGGTTTTTCGCACAGCACGTGCTTGCCGGCCCGCAGCGCGCGAAGCGACCATTCGCAATGCATCGAATTAGGCAGCGGGATGTAGATCGCATCGAGACGGGGATGACTGATCACCTCGGCGTAAGTATTGAGTACTTCCGGAATCTTATGGGCCGTGGCGAACTCGCGCGCCCGCGCCGGATCGCGCGAGGCGATCGCGACGATTTCGATTTCGCGTACCTCGCTAGCCGGCTGGATCAGCCCCTTGGGTACGATCCGCGCCGCGCCGAGTATGCCGAAACGTAGAGTGCTGTGTGGGCGGTTCCCGTGCTGAATCATAATATTCTATGATAAATGTGAGAGAGAGGCTCCATCCACATAGGCCGGGAGGAATGCATGGCGAGCGGTACATCGGTTAACGGAACGTCGATTGGAAACGGTGCATCCATGAATGGGCATCACGGCTTTTCGATCGAGAGGCTGCAAGGGCTGGTTCAGCGCGGGCGGGTGCATTCCTCGATCTACACCGATCCCGCGATTTTCGAACTGGAGATGACGCAGATATTTTACCGCTCCTGGGTTTATATCGGTCACGCCAGCGAGGTTGCCGCTCCCGGCGATTTCCGCCTGCGCACTATCGGGCGTCAACCAGTCATCCTGGTGCGCGGGAACGATGGCGTGGTGCGCGTCCTGATGAATCGATGCCGCCATCGCGGAGCGGTTGTGTGCGAGACCGAATCCGGCCGCGAGAAGGTTTTCCGCTGCTGGTTTCATGGCTGGACCTACGATAATACCGGCAAGCTGCTGAGCGTTACCGCGCCGGAAGGTTATGGCGAGGACTTCAGCGTTGAAGAGCACTCCCTGACGCCCGCACCGCGGGTTGAGATGTATCGCGATTTCGTCTTCGCCTCGCTGTCGCCCCAGGGACCGGCGCTGGTGGATTACCTCGCTCGCGCAACCTCCATGATCGATCTGCTGGTTGACGCGTCGCCCCATCGCCAGATTGACGTCAGCGCCGGATGCCACAAGACGGTTTACAATGGCAACTGGAAGCTGGTCGGCATGGACGGTTACCATCCGAACTTCGTCCATGCCTCGGTGATCGCGATGTGGCAGCGCAAGGCGGATTCGGGGATGGGCGCGACGCATCGTTCCGACCCCTTCGACGGCAAGGCGGCCACCTACGTTCGCGACCTCGGCAATGGTCATGCGATGCTCGATTTGCGTCAGCACCGGCTTGATCATTATCCGGATTATGCGAAATTTCTGGCGAGCACGCCGGGCGGCAAAGAATATATGGAGGCAATGTTTGCACGCGACGATGAGGAGCGCGCGCGTACGCTGCTCGCGATCGCGGGCGATCCGCACGTCGGGGTGTACCCGAACATGCAGCTCATCCACAATCAAATTCGCATCATCAATCCGATCTCGCCGACTCAAACCGAGGTGATCATGTTTCCGGTCCTGCTCAAGGGTGTCAGTCCGGAGATCAATGCATTGCGGCTTCGGCAACACGAGTCTTTCTATGGGCCGGCGTCGTCCGGCTCGCCCGATGATGGCGAAATCTTCGAGCGTGTTCAGCGCGGCATGCTGGCGCAGGTGGAACCATGGATAGACATTTCGCGCGGGCTCTCGCGGGAATTCGTTGACAGCGATGGATCGATCGTAGCGAACGTTACCGACGAAGTGCCGCAGCGCGCGCAGATGCGTCAATGGCTGGCGTTGATGACCGGCGAGAACTCGTCATCTGCAGCCGCGGCTTAGGAAAGGATTGGCCTTGGATAATCTGGAATTACTGAAGGCGGTTGAGCAGTTCCTGTATAGCGAAGCCGAGTACATGGATTCGCATCAGTACGATCGATGGTTCGAGCTATGGGACGAACAGGCGTTATACTGGGTGCCCTGCAACGCCGATGAGGCCGATCCGAATAGCAATGTCGCGCTGATTTACGAAAATCGCGATAAGATCGAAGATCGCCTGTTTCGTCTGAAGGGCCGCCATGCTCATGCGCAGAACCCGAGATCGCGGCTGATGCGCGTGGTTTCGAACGTGCGTATCGCCCAGGCCGACGCCGGGAAAGTCGTTGTCACCTCGCAATTCGTGCTGGGCGAGGTACGGCTGGATCGGCAGACGGTTTGGATCGGACGCAGTCAGCATACGCTGCTGCAAACCGCGAACGGATTTAAGATCCGGGAAAAGAAGGTATTGCTCCTGAACAACGATAGTCCGATGGGCAACCTGACCTTTCTGATCTAATCTGACCTAAGCTGATCTAATCATGGAAACCAATTCGCAGCGCCCTATCATAGCGGCCATGATCGGCGATCCGGCCGGTGTCGGACCGGAGGTATGCGTCAAGGCGATCGCGACCGGTGAGCCGCAGCGGCTGTGCCGTCCGGTCCTAATCGGCGATGCGGATTCATTAAACCGCGCGATCGAGACCTCCGGGCTCAACCTGACCTTGCAAGTGGTGCGCAGCCTCGATCAGGCCCGCTTCGACGATCGCACCGCGGTGGTGCTCGACCCAGGCAATCTCAAGCCCGATGAATACACCACCGGCAAGCCGTCGGCGGCGGGAGGCCGCGCGGTAGTCAGATGGATTCGGCTGGCCGATGAACTCGCCAACGCCCACGCGATCGATGGCTGGATCATGGCGCCGGTCGATTCCACCTCGCTCAAGCTGGCGGGCGAAGTGGCCAACATCGACGATCTCCAGCCTCCACAAACCTGGATGTTCCGCATCAGTGGGCCGTTGCGGGTGGTGCCCATCACCGAACACATTCGCATTCGCGAAGTTCCGCAAACGGTGACCCGGCAAGCGGTGTTCAATTTGATTCGGCGGGTGGATGAAACGCTGCGACGATGGGGTATCGCCGCGCCGCGAATTGGGGTGTCCGGATTGAATCCGCATGCGATGTTCGAAGAGGACGTTAATGAAATCGCACCGGCGGTGCGCGAAGCTTCGGAGCGCGGTATCAACTGCAAGGGACCAATTTCACCCGATTCGATTTTTCGTCACGGGCTGGACGGCCATTTCGATGCGATCGTTTCCATGTATCACGACCAGGGGCAGATCGCGCTTAAGTCCGCCGCCTTTGAAGGCGCCTGCACAATCTATCTGGGATTGCACTTCGTCAGGCTGAGTGTCCCGCACGGCACCGCGATGGATATCGCGGGAAAAGGTCAGGCGCAGCATCTAAGCATGCTGGCGGCGCTGAAAACAGCGGCTCTGCTGGCGGCCGGCAAAGGCTTTCTTAAAGAACTTTAACCGATCTGAAACAGCGCGCGATGCATCAGCTAATCCATGATGCATCGCGGCGCGGTTTCGCGGTCGGATCAGGTGCTAGTCGGCAGCGTTCGCTGACGAGATTCGCAGATCGTTCTTGACGCCCCGAACGCCCTCAGTGTCACGCGCGACTCTGACGGCATGCGCCGAAACTCCGCTCGACGATACTGAACCACTGAGCGTAACCATTCCGTTCACTGTATCGACATGGATGTCCTGCCCCTTGGTCAACTTATCGCCATGCAGATGCATCTTAACCTTGCTGGTGATATCGGTGTCTTTGACCGCTGTTTTGGTGCCATGCCATGCATGGCTTGCCGCCGCCGCGGTATCATGTCCGGCCGCACTCATCGATTCGCTGGCGGATTGAGCGAATACGATACCGCTGGTCCCAAGGGCTACTGCCATCATCGGCAGTGCAAGTTTCAACATCAGCTTACTTTTCATCATTAAGTCTCCTGTGCGGCTGATCGCCGCCGGTTCGAGGTTAGTACTTCGATCATCAACCATCCGAGTCCAGCGGTCCACGGATAGACTGCTTCAAATGCCCATTCGAACCTTGCTGATGGTGCGATTAAACACGCGAAATAGGATCTCGCGCACTTGATGCGGCTGACGGTAGGCGGTCAGCAGCGCAGCGCGCGATGTTTTCGGCAGGCTCACGATTGCACCATGATCCCAAACCGTTTTGTTGATCCGATTGAAGTCTCAACCGTCATGATCCTCTCCGTTGGCGCAAAGTTCTGGCCGCCACCATCAGCAGCGACACGCTACGCTTGCCATATAGCGATCGTCAACTCACGATTTCGAATCATCGGAATCGCGTTTACCTGAATATCCAAGTCCCGGACGTGATCCCCGGTGCGATCCTGGTGAAAGTCGAAAGCGCGACGATTTGCGGCACAGACGTGCATCAATGGCGCGGCGATTATTCCTCGTTTTTGCGTCTGCCGATCATCCAGGGGCACGAGATTGCGGGCCAGGTGATCGCGATTGGCAAGGGCCGCGAGCAGGACACGGTCGGCAATCGGCTGGCGGAGGGCGATCGAATCTCGTGGACCTACGCCTTCTGCAATAACTGCTATTACTGCCGCGTGGCGCGCGAGCCCACGCTGTGTGAGCGCGGGCGGATGTACGGATGGTCGCTCAGCGAGGAATTTCCGCATCTGATGGGTGGCTATTCGGAATATGCTTACGTCCTTCCGGAATGCGGCGTGATCAAAATTCCCGATGCGGTACCGAGCAGTCTCGCCGCCGCATCGTCGTGTTCCTTGCGCACCGTGGTCCATGGCCTCGAACGAATTGGTGGAATCGCAACCCAGGAGACGGTGGTGGTGCAGGGCGCCGGGCCGGTTGGATTATGGTCGACCGTGATGGCGGCCGAAGCCGGCGCGGGGCAGGTGATCACGATCGGCGCGCCAGCCGCAAGACTCGAATTGGCCTCCGAATGGGGGGCGACCAAGACCATCGATCTGACGCAGGTTAGCGAGACCGATCGGCTGGCGATGGTGATGGAATTGACGCACGGACGGGGCGCCGATGTGGTGATCGAGGCGGCCGGAGTGCCTGCGGCGCTGCCTGAAGCGATCGGATTGGTTCGCCGTGGCGGACGGATTCTGGTCATGGGATTGGCCGCCAATGCGAGTCCGGTAACTATCGCTGCGGGCGTGATCGCGACCAAGCACCTCAGAGTAACCGGTATCGTCTCGGCCTACTTTCCGCACTATCATCGCGCCCTGCTTTTTCTTAAATCCAACCTGCACAAGTATCCATTTCACAAATTGATTTCGAATACCTATTCGCTGGATCATATAACCGAAGCGATCGAGTCGATGGCGAGCATGCGCGAGCTGAAACCGCTGGTAGTTCCCAACGGCTAGGATCCAGCAGAAATCTTTATCCAACTGGATTGATCAAAGGCGAGGCCTGAACAGCATGCTGTGCGGGCCTCGCCAGGCAGCGTAGCTACTTCATCTTATGGGCGCGTTGACTGGCCTCGCGGACGAGGGATCGGTCGAGCCAGGCCTTGGCGGCTGGCGTGGCTGAGAGATCGAGATTGATCCAGGTGCCGAGCGCCATGATGGAGGCGAGATTGAGATCGGCGATCGTGAAGTCCTTGCCCAGCAGATGCTCGCGTCCTTCGAGATGATGGTTGAGCACCTTCAACGGCGGCTTCAGCGCCTCGAGCGCCTGGTTGGCGGCTTCCTCGCTGCGCTTTTCGGCCGGCAGAAACATGCGGTTGAGCAGCAACGTTAGCAGATGGGGCTCGACCTGGGTCATGCCCCAAAAGCTCCACTGATAAGCTTCGGCGTGTCCTTCCGGTGTTGACGGCCATAGCGGCGCGCGCCCATACTTCTCGGCCAGGTACAGATTGATCGCCATCGATTCCCATACCGCTACGCCATTGTCATCAAGCGTCGGAATCTGCCCATTCGGATTAATCTTGAGCACCTCGGGGCTTTTCGCCTTAGGCACCTCGACCGGGATGTGATCATACTTGATCCCGAGTTCCTCGAGCGCCCACAGGCAGCGCGCCGAGCGCGACATCGCAGTACCATATAGCTTCATTTGATTGCCTCCGGATATCTGTTTGCCCCGGCGTCCTTGGATGGGATTGCTTACCCGCGCCGAGGCATCGTTCCCCTCTAGCATCACGGCCTGCTCGACTTCCAGCTTGAAACCCCGACCGCGCCGGTTACCATGAACAAAGTGGTAAACTGCCAAGCTATGAATTCAGGTTCGCCAATCCAGATGAAAGCGCCAGCCGCGTGAAGGTCTCGGTTATCGACCAGTCGCCAGTGCCCGCCGGTACCACACCGGCGCAGGCGCTTCAAAATAGCATCGAGTTGGCGCGTTTGGCCGATCGGCTAGGCTACGAACGATTTTGGATCGCGGAACATCACGCGCTTGACGCGCTCGCAAGTCCTGCCCCCGAAATCCTGATTGCCCGGATAGGGGCCGAAACTAAGGGCATCCGCGTGGGATCGGGCGGAATTCTGCTGCCGCATTACAGCGCGCTCAAGGTGGCGGAAGTCTTTCGGATGCTGCACGCCTTATACCCGGGCCGCATCGACCTCGGCATCGGACGGGCGCCGGGGGGCACGCCGCTCGACGCCTTCGCGATGCGCGCCGAGCGCACGCGTGAACCGGTGAGCGATGACTTCCCGCAACGCCTGATGGAATTGCTGGCGTTCCTCGACTCCAATTTTCCGTCCGATCATCCATTCAAACGCATCCGAGTATCTCCCGAGATGCCGGGATCGCCCGAGGTATGGCTGCTCGGATCGAGTCTGTGGAGCGCCTCCGCCGCGGCGCAGATCGGACTGCCTTATGCCTTCGCCCATTTTATCGATCCGGAGCCGACCCGTTCGGCGATCGAATATTATCGATCACATTTCGTGACCGGACGGGCCGCCACGCCGCGGGCGATCATCGCGATGGGGGTGATTTGCGCGGACAATGATGAAGAGGCGGAACGGTTGTTCACCAGCACGCGGCTTTTCAGACGCAGAGTCAGGATGGGCGACACGCGACCGATCGTGCCACCTGAGGAGGCGATTGCGGAGCTGGGTACGGCGCGCGATCCGATCGTGCAGAGCGAATGGCCTCGATACGTTGTTGGTTCGCCCGAAACCGTCCGCTCCCGGCTTACGGCGGTTGCGGAACAGCTACAGCTTGACGAACTGATGGTAATTACAGTGGTTCATGACCATCGGGCGCGGATGCGCTCGTACGAGCTGCTCGCCGAAAGTTTTAGTCTGGAGCCACGCCCGGAATCGAGAGCCGGGAGGTAATTGCGCCTGAATGCAGGCGCGATTAGCCTAGCTGTCTCGCAGGCGTGGAGTACAAGCAGGAGACGATATGGATAATCGAGTTCCCGAAAGTAAGTTCATCGAGGCCGGTGGCGTCAAACTTCATTATCATGAAGGCGGTAGCGGCTACCCCTTGATCTGTCTGCATGGCGGCGGACCCGGGGCCTCGTCCTGGAGCAATTTCAAGTCGAATTTCGAAGCGCTAAAGCAGCATTATCGTACAATCCTGGTGGATATGCCGGATTACGGCAGGTCCGATAAGCCTCGCGTGCAGAGTAACTGGCTGGCCTTTGTCGCCCGCGTGATGAACGACTTCATGGGTAAGCTCGA
>JADEYI010001428.1_pt1 | contig 18151 bp, 14 predicted proteins | sample 8542331 | NCBI WGS metagenome assembly JADEYI01 (sample SAMN16510988, study PRJNA670497) | mine drainage metagenome | isolation source: biofilm near Copperflume 1 | place: Germany: Marsberg coppermine Kilianstollen | collected 2018-02
TGTGCTCGTACACGTTCGATCTCCGTCAGATCAAGCTCCGCCATAATGACAGTAGGTTTATCCTGCGCCTGAGCCAGCACCAAACCCCATGGATCAACTATCATTGAACGCCCAAAGCACTCCCGGTTGGGTGGATATTTCCCCACCTGGGCAGGCGCAATGACGTAACAAAGATTCTCAATTGCCCGCGCCCTCAGCAACACCTCCCAGTGATCGCGGCCCGTAAGCAAGGTGAAGCCAGCGGGTACCATGAGGATTTGTGCGCCGCGCAATGCCAACGCTCGATAGAGTTCAGGGAAGCGCAGGTCATAACAGACCGACAGACCAAAAGTTATACCGTCTACTTCAGCCGTGACAACCTCGTTCCCCGGCACAATGCGTTCAGACTCGTAATGCTTCTCGCCATTGGCCAGCTCTACATCAAAGAGATGGATTTTGTGGTACTGCGCCACAATCTCCCCATCCCGATTAATTAATACCGAGATATTATGAAACTTCCCCGGTGACGCAGCAGAACGTTCGACAATACTGCCGCCATGCACAATCATCTTATGCTTGCGAGCCTTCTCCTGCAAACGCTCGATAGCAGGGCCGGGGATATTCTGGGCCGCTGCATCAAAACCAGCATACGGCCCAAAGTAGGTCCAGTATTCGGGAAGGCTTACAAACTGCGCCCCCATGGCGGCGGCACGATCTAAAAAATGCTCTACGTTAGCCAGATTTTCCGCGGGACGGTCACGCGAGTTAAGTTGAATAACTGCCGCTCTTAATTGCATCTAGGAGGCTCCTTACGCTAGTAACGATGAGGTTCTTCTTAATGCAAGCAGAGTAGCACGCTGAACGGTTGTAGTCAAGGGCAAAAGTGCCACAGAGAGCCATTTTCCATAGTTAGATTTTTCAAAGTGGCCTCGACAGGCGTGCTCCACTATGCTACACTTGCATTGAAGTACTTTAGTGTAGGGGCATACATTCGTGGCTCTCTGGTGGGACTATAGTCGGGTCTTTTTGAACTTGCTGGGCAGTTATAGTAATATGGCAAACATCATAATGAAACACAATGAGATAATGAGATGGGGGGAACTGCACTATGTACACAACACCGTCAGATAACGACGAGCAACCTGAATACCCTCCTCAGAAAAGCAGACGAACAAGCGTGCCGCCCAGGCAATCACAATCACAACCACGATATCGCTATCAGCCAATTGATTATCTTGAACACCCTGAGATCCCTAAGATTCTTCGTGCCTCACGCCATCTTGAGCAAACGACCCGACACGTCGCTACTGAACTAGATGAGGAGGAGTCAACTGGCAAAGACACGCAAACAGGGTACGCAGAACCTTCCATTGGCACCAGGAGCACTCCTCGCTATCGTGTGCCACCGCAGACCTCCAATACATTCCGGATGCCGCAGAAAAGCCGTGCGGCGGTGCATACTCCACCACCAGCGAAGCGTATACGGCACTCGCGCCCTAAGCGTTCAATACAACAACAACTGATTCATCTAACGAGCTCGCGTCCCGGTATACTTCTCATTATCGGTCTCGTGCTCTTGCTCTTATTCGGCGTTATCGCGGTCAATATTAGTCGATCTCAATCCAACGAAGCTAATAGTATCGCCACAGTGACCGGACAGTATAATGGCACGCCCCAAAGCGGCATACAAAGTGCATATCCATATGAGCTGGTCATAACACCAGAGGATACCGATCACCCGCCCCCTCCGGTGTATGCCACCGCGGCCTACCTGTTCGACGCTGACACTGGTGCTACGCTCTATGCCCGCAATCCCTTTATGCGCCTGCCGATGATGAGCACCACCAAACTCATGACGGCACTATTAGCCGTTGAACAGGGCAAACTCGATCAACCCATCACCATTACCAGCGCGATTGCTCGCGATATCAGCCGACTCAGTGCCGATAGCACCCTCTTCGGGCTTAAAGCAGGAGAAACCTATACCCTACGCGATATGCTCTATGGCCTATTGCTCAAATCCGGCAATGACACGGCCATTGCCATCGCGGATACCCTGGGTGGCAACCTGCCACGATTTGTCGCGGAGATGAACCAGCGAGCGCGTCAACTTGGACTCAATGATACGCATTACATGAATCCTCATGGTTTACTGGACCCCAACCATTATTCCAGTGCTCGTGATCTCGCCATGCTAGGTCTCTATGCGCTGAAAAATCCCATCATTCACAAGATTAGTGGGACTGAAACCTATGATATTCCGAAAACCAGCACGCATCCTGATCATCCACTGCTCAACGGCAACCAGTTTCTCTTCTGGTATCCGGGCGTCGATGGGGGAAAGCCCGGTTACGATGGGGGTTCCAATTTCGTTCAGGTCATTTCAGTCACGCGCAACCGTCATCATTTGATCGGGGTTACTATGAACACTAATAATTGGTGGACAGATATGCGCGACCTCATGAATTGGGGCTTTGACAACTTTACCTGGATCTCGCCCCGCGATGTAAACTCCCAGCAAAATCCTATACCGTTTGACTACATGTGGAACTACTTTGTCAGCGACAAAAAGGAAAGTACCATCACAACGGCTGGTGGTCGCTACTATATTCTCACCGGCTACACCATTTCCGATCCCATCCTGCGCTACTTTGACAAGGCAGGTGGGCTTAAGCAGTTCGGTTATCCAGTTAGTCTGCAAATAGCTTCCAATGGAACCGCCATCAGTCAACACTTCGAGAAAAGTACCATCCAGTGCGATCTTGCCACCAAACAATGCACTATAGCGTAGAGATGATCAGTTGAGCCTATCTGACAGCATCTCATCAAGGAGTTTCTTGACACTAGAACCCCACGCGTCCCAGTTCAATCTATCATCAAACGCGGCTCTACTCGATTGTACTAATGCAGTGTAGTGCTGCTCATCCTGGTAAATCTTCGCAATAGTCTCAGCATATGCAGTGCCTCTAGCACTGTAGGGGAGCATAAAACCGTTTTCGCCATCCTGAATTACCCCTGCTACACCGCCAGTGTTGGTGGTGATGACAGGCAAACCGAAGGCATTTGCTTCACAGAAAGCGATGGGGGTACAATCACCCCTGGTCGGTAAAAGCAGAAAGTCAGACGTGGCAAAAAGTTTGTAGATTTCCGCACGCTGTTTCTCGTCGTTCTTGTCCAGGAAGGGTATCACCGTCATTCTTTCATGCGTAAATTCTTTGGGAGGAACACAGCCACATACAATAAGTTCAGCCGCTATCCCCAACTCCTCTAACTGCAACAGTGTTTCAAAGGCGATTTCTCCACCTTTTCTCTGCCAGCTCACAGCCATGAAAAGCAATCTACAGTGCCCTGACCTTGTCTTCTGCAACACCCCTTCTTTAGCAGGGGGTATCTCTAAATTCGCACCATATGGAATGACGTGGACGTTTCGTTCAGGTGCATGATACGTTTCAATAGCAGAGCGCGCGCCCCATTCCGAGGAATAGATCAGCATACTGGCATTGGCAATGGCCAGTGCCTCGGTCATATTGGTTTGATGAATTGATAGTTTCAGAAGGTTTGTATATTGGGGATAATAATTATGTAAGATCGCAAAGGTCGCATCTTCTATCAAGACGATGGGAATGTCTGTCTTTAAAAAAGCTACTTCAGGTGAACCAGCAACGGTAATAACCACGTCAAAATCATGCTTTGCCAGCCTGTGAGCAGCCATTTTTGCATATTTTTTTGCCACTAAGAAACTGGCGTTGTATTCAAAACCCTTCTTGAGGAAAAGCCGTGAACATTTATTGATGATTTTCCCAATCGTCTTTTCCCGCACTTTCATCGGGCCGATGTAGGATACGTCGCCACAGTGCTTTTCAAGGGCCTGGGCCAGGTAATACACCGTACCCGACCATGAGCGCCTATCCAGCGGATCGAATGAGGTCAAAAAGGCAATTTTTATGCGAGTATGCGCGTCATTCATAATGCAACCCTCCTATCTCTTCATCGCCGTGCCTGTTCGTAAACGGCATCGAGGGTTCGGAGCGCAACTTTCGCATCGTACCGTTCCAGGATCAGCTTACGAGCATTCGTCGCTAGACGCAGTGCCAATTCCTTATCTTGCAGCACTTTTGCACAGGCATGGGCGAACGCTTCAGGGCTATCCGCCACCAGCAGATGCTGGCCATCACACACATCCAGTCCCTCACAGCCAATAGTCGTTGAGATGACCGGTACGCCCATTGCCATCGCTTCTAAAATCTTTACCCGCACACCGCCGCCCGAAAGAATCGGCACGGCTAACGCGCTGGCATGGGTCCAGAAAGGAACGGCGTCTGCAACATAGCCATGAAGATGTACTCCTTCGCGCTGCTCCGCCATTGCCTGTAGCGCGTGTGGTGGGCGTGCGCCTACAATGTCGTAGATTAGACCTGGACAGAGATCACGTAGTTGCTGGTACCCTTCACGCAGCCACCACATCACCCCTTCGCTGTTAGGCAACCAGAACATCGTTCCAATCGAGAGCAGCCGGTTAACCTCAGGGGTACGAGCTTCCCAGGTGGGGGTGAAGTGTTCCGCATCTACCGTGATCGGTACGACCTCAATCGGTACAGCATCGTCGGCTATCACTTGCAATGCCCGCTTATCCTCTTCGCTGACAGCCAGTACCACTTGCGCTCGCTGGCAGGCCTTACTTTCCAACTTGCGAATGATACGTGCCTCGCGAGCCAGAAACCAGCGTTTTAGAGGATTGCGTTCGCCCTTCTGCAAGCGATCAAATACTTGCCAGACGGCATTATGTTCGTCAAGAATGACGGTTCCTGCCCACTCAGGTGGCACGAAACGCATCATATTGAGTTGATCAACGTGCAAAACGTCAATGCGCTCTTCTTGTAACAGTTGTCGCACCGTTGCCTGCATAGTTGCCCGGTAATCCCGACGCATCAAGAACGAATCTCCTGTTAGCAGGCTCTCTACGAGAAAGCGTACATCACCCACCCTTGAACGGTTAAGTGGAATAGTAGAAACGCGACGACATATCTCGCGCAACTTGGCCGCATCTTGCACCTCCTTAGCACTACGCACATAGGTACAATAGACTACATCATGTACCGCAGCCAGATGTCGTAGCACTTGTAGCGTTTTGACCTTCGGGCCTGCATCAGGAGGGTAGACCAGTACCTGTGTTAGCACTAACACGCGCATAACATTCTGCCTCTCATCAATTTATCTAGCACATTTTTGTGTGGGGCGAAGATATCCGTTCAAACGATTGCCTATTATCTAGCTCTAGCAGCTTCGTGGAAATAATGCGGCAGTTTGAGCGTTCTTGAGCACTCTTATAAGAGGCTCTTTGCAGGAGTATACTCTCCCGTGTTATTTCTTTGTCCTTGTACGAAAAGCCGCTGCCTTGCTGCCGCATGATCAGCAATCGCCTGCTGATAAACATCGACCAAATGTCCAGTTACTACACGCCAATCGTGTTGTTGTTCTACATATTTGCGCCCATATTCACTCAATGTCGTGCGTAATTCTGCATCATCCAGCAACTTCAATGTAGCGGTCGCGAACTCCTGTGCGGAACTGGCGGTGAGCAGATCTCGACCGGGCTGTGTCCCTAAGGTGGCGGCCGCCTGGGCGGCAACGACAACGGGCGTACCCAATGCCATCGCCTCAAGCACTTTGTTCTGAATACCGACGCTGTAGACCATTGGACTCAACATCACCTCGGCTCGCCCTACATAGTGGCGCATATCATCCACATAGCCCGTAACTTCGACACGCGGATCCTCCGCCAGCCGTTGTATCATTGCTGGTGGCTTGCTACCTACAATGGTGAGTGTAGCCTCCGGTTTATGCAGCCATACCAACGGCATAATCTGCTGGTAGAGGTAAAGTGCTGTCGCCACGTTCGCGTGATAGCTCATCTTCCCTGAGAAAACCAGGTTGAAGCGGCGGCGTTCCTCTTGCAGGGGATGGAAATACTGTAGATCGACACCGTTAGGCAGAACACGAATGCCCACCCCCAGGTCTTCATCATTGCTACTCTCGTTATTCATTTCTGAACGGTACAGTTCGATCATCGCCTGGCGGTCCCGTTCCGATGTGACAACGATATGCTGTAGATGGCTAAGCATCCTGGCTTCGTAACGCCGCGTGCGTTTATGCTCCAGCAGCGCGACTGTACGTACCGACAGGTTTGGACCGGCAGTGATGGTTTGCTTGCACAGCAGGCTGATACAATCGACCGCATCCCAAACCAGTGGCAGGTTGCTGCCGCTGGCCTCCACGGAGGCAATGCCGCGCAAATGCTCTACATGCATCACATCAAAAGTTCGTTGCGCACACAGGTCTTGTACGGCAAGCATAAACCGCCGCGAGTGAGCATAAGCTACCTGTAAAGGATAGCGGCTGAACAATGCCAGGCCACTGCGCAACGCAGCCCGCTGCTTTGATTCCATCACTACCAACACCTCGTATCCCTGACCGCGTAGCACTTCGGCATCAGCCAGCTCCTGCTCCGATGCACATTGCGTCACAATAGTTACTTCATGATCAGCATGAAGTTGCGTTAGAAATCCATAGCCACGCACGCGAATACGTGAAGGTGGATAGGGTGTCACAAACAGGATGCGCATATCATCTCCTACAGAACTGTAATTTCAGGTTCTTCTATGTATGTCATACCGCAAAGTTACAGCCATCCTATAAGTAACCCAGGGCCTCTAGTTTCAAACGCACGCTCTCCTCTTCTTCCTCCGAGTATCCATAATCATCGCTGGCAACATCTTCATACTTGCGCTCATCGGTATACGCAGCTTCAGTCTGCTGCATATGTCCATCTTCAAAGAGTCCTGCCAGGGGTTTGCCATCCATATCGTTTGGAATGGGCAGGCCAAGAGCATACATTACAGTAGGCGCAACATCGATAATTCCAGCTCCTTCAATGTGTGCATTACGACGAATATGCGGACCGAGGGCGAGAATAATACCGTCCATACGATGCACGCCACTCAGCTTCGAGATCACGTCCAGCGGAACATCGCTAATCAATTCGTCAATGCCGGTGCCGCCCTTGTACTGATCTTGCGTCACGAGAATCAAGTCGGGAGCCGTCTCCAACCGTTCGCCGTGATAAAGTTCCTCACGGCGATACGCCTCTAATACAATCGGCTCACCCGTCTTAGGATCGCGCAAACTGCGCATTTCTTCCAGAATGCGTGTGCGAATTGTTTCATATTCCTCGCCCGGCTGCACGCACCCTTCTGGTTGCCGACCAACTACATTAATCATGATTCCTTCCACCGGAGGATACATAGGGAAGCGATACGCCTTGGTATGTTTCCAGTCAATGGCATCGAGGTTCATCATGGTCTGCGAGTCCATAGTGGTCGCGATCTTCTTGAGGCCTTGTGGTAGGCTGCGATAGACCTTTTCCAGGTAGGGGAAACGGCGAATCTTCGTTCGATAGAACTGTTTGAAAGCCGCTTTGAAGCCGCTCTTCTTACTTGCCTTAGCACTCGGCTTGAGCAAATTAAGCGTTCTCAATACATAGTTGGAGTTAAGATAATCTTTCGGGTGCGAGCCACCACCGTGATCCGACATCACAATCACGGTCGTATCATCGTCGATAGCCTCTAAGAACTTGCCTACACAGGCGTCGGCTGCTTTGTAGACCTCGAGGATAAGATCGCCATAGAGTTCTGCCTCTTTGGGATCGTAAGCGGGATGCTGAGGATCAATATACTTCCACCAGTCATGATGCGCCCGGTCAGTCGCGCCAACCACCATGATAAAAAGCCCGTAGTCATCCTTATTCATGAGATCAATCGATACATCGGTACACTCGTGCATGGAGCGATTCATCTCTTTGAGCAAGACATGGCCGGTAGCCGATTTGAAGAAGGCGGCATCGCCCACCATAGGAGGAAGAGTCTTACCGAGTTCCGGTGGATAGGTAAACGACTTACCGGTATCAGGTGTTGGATAGCCAGAGATCATGAAGCCATTCACCTTCCAGGCAGGATACGTCACCGGTACAGTGACTACTCCTACCTTCTGGCCAGCCGCCCCCACGATATCCCAAATGGTCTTACCGGCGAAGGAATTGGAGTCAACAATTGTATCAGCAAAACAGCCATAGCGTGTATTATCATAATCGCGGAAATCATAAACACCATGTTTGCCAGGATTATAGCCCGTTGCAAACGTGGTCCAGGCAGCAGGTGAAATTGGTGGATACACAGACCGCAATTTACCATATACCCCTCGTTGCATGATCTGCTTCAGATACGGCAATTTGTTTTGCTCAACCCAGCGATCAACAAGTTCAGGAGTAGCTCCATCAAGTCCTATTATTAAGACTTTTGTTCCCATAATATCTGTTATGACCTCCCTATTTACACTATTAGAAATTTTGAACTATCTGCATGTATCAATGCCTGGCCTATCGAGACACCCCACTTACTACACATTAGCGTAAGTATAGCAGTCGTTCGTTCTGAAAAGGCAAATGATCGGTTAAGATCGGGTTACGGAATGTTTAACGCTGTGGCGATTTCTTAACCAGCTCTCTCTTACACATTTCCTATTGGCTTGCACATTTTTTGCTGATTAGGTACACTAGACAAAGCCCAACTTACCTTATTAGTATCTTCGACACAATGTAAGATTAGATAAAGGTGCATTAGTGCGTATCTTATTACTGAATAATCTCTATCCGCCTTATGTAGAAGGAGGAGCGGAAATCCTGGCAAGGGATATCGCTACAGGACTGGAGCGGCTTGGTCACGAAGTCCTGGTGCTGACGAGTTCATTTGGCCTTGCGAAAGCAGAGCAAGATGGACACATTTGGCGCACACTCAACCTTGCTCCACCTGCTCATTTTGATCGCCAGCGTCCTCTATGGCGGCAACTTGATCAACCGTATAACTATTATCGACGTTACCACTATCCGGCTAATGCAGATGAGTTGTGCCGCGTGGTAGCCATGACCCAGCCTGACGTACTTTATCTTTGGGAAATTGCTGGCCTCGGTGTGAATTCATTGCTCAAAGCACTTCCAGCTTTGAAGATACCCATCGTCTTTCACCTGGGTAGCTATGTTTTGCTTTATGCTCATTCGCCTGAAACCGAGCAATCACATCTGCATAACCGTTGGCTCAAACAACGTTTGATCGGCACGGTGCCTTCACTCACCTGCACCTCCCTCATCGCTGTCAGTGCTGCCGTCAAACAGCAGTACGTGCAGGCAGGCTTCGACCCCGAGAGCATTGAGGTCATTTATAATGGCATAGACCCGCACTTTTTGAGTTCGCCACAGACTGAGGATATAGCAAGCCAGGATGATAGTAAAAATGGTATGAAAGAATGCTTCCAACTGCTCTTCGTTGGACGCCTGCGCGATGAAAAAGGCATTCTTATTATCCTTAAAGCACTTGACCTGTTGCTCGATGAGCAAAGCAGACAGAAGAATACAGAGAAGCCTTTCTTGCACCTGCATATCTTCGGTACTGGTGATAAGACCTATGTCAGAGAGTTGGAGACCTTCCTCGATGAGAAGCAGCTGGCACACGTCGTTACTTTCCATGGCAAAGTTACTCAAGATGAACTCATTAGATACTACGATTGCTCCGATATTATGCTTGTACCCTCGTTGTGGCAGGAGCCATTTGGTCTCGTTGTTGCGGAGGCAATGGCACGCGGCTTGCCAGTAATTGCCTCCAATATTGGTGGACCAGCAGAAATCCTGACGCACGATGTGAGCGGACTGTTAATCGAGCCCGGAGATGAACAGGCACTCGCATCCGCAATTGCACAATTGCTGGAGAACTCGCAGAAACGCGCACTACTCGCCTCGGCAGCCCGTGCAACTGTACGGGAACGCTTCACCATAGAAAAGAACGTCAGGCGAGTTGAGCAGCACCTACTCCGGGCTATCCATAGCGATCAGAAAATAGGTACAAATAAATAAATACTAGGGGGAATCACTGAAAAATGCAAAACAACAGACCAACAGGACCTACTATGCCACTGCGTTTGGCATTAACCATCATTATAGTAGTATTGCTTCTAGGCGTGGCAGTATTCTCAATTTTCTATTTTGTTGTCTTCAAGCAGCAGGGTACAACCATCGGTCTAACTCCAACAGTCACCACTCCTGGTGGAAGCAACACGCAAGTTGTCGGCCCCAGCGGACCGTGTACAGCTAATAGTCCCTATGGGTTCACGACGGTACATGCAGATAGTCCGCTCGTTACTGTCTACAAACAACTCAATGTATGCTGGGTTCGCTATCAATATCACTGGTCAAATATCGAGACCGCGCCGGGGGTATACGACTGGAGCCAGGTCGATGCGGCTATCGCCACCATGAACGCCGCCCGCATCAATGTAGATTTTGCTATCCAGTATGCTCCCACCTGGGATTTAAGCCAGGTCTGCTCTGCTGACGGTCAGCGTTTCTTGCCCGGTCCTGCTGAGATGACAAAGTTTGCCACACTACTGGCAACACGCTATAATGGCAAAAATGGACATGGCACCATTAACTCCTTCGAAATTGGCAACGAGGAATATGACTCCCGTTTCGTTCCAGGTTTGGGAAACAACCAACCTTGTCGCAGTGCCAGCTACTATGGGCCAGTGCTCAAAGCTGGCTACCAGGCCATCAAAGCCGTCAATCCTCAGGCCCTTGTTGGCATGTTCGGCTTGTGGTGGCATTATATGCCGCACATTCAGGATTTTATGACCTACCTGTATGCCAATGGTTATGGACCATACATGGATTATATGAACTTCCATTATTACCACAGTGGTGGAGACCCTTCGGTAGCAAATGGGGCTGATCCCTCTTTCGATCAGGAATGGCAAACCATGCGCGATATAGCGACAAAAAATGGCTTTGCCAAAAAACCCATCTGGGTCACTGAAGTAGGTTGGCCCACTAGCACTGGTGGTTCTGGTTCAAGCAGCGCCGTGACTCCACAGGTACAGTCGCAGTACATGCAGTACATCCTCAACGAGTCCGCAAAATCTGGCGTTGTGCAGAGAGTCTTCTGGTTCACTATTAACTATGGTCGCCAGACCGATAGCATCTATCCAAATACCGGCGGTCCATTACCCGCTTTCTACGCCTTGCAGACGATGGTACGTCAGAAACCGCGTTGGAACTAAGACAAGAGTGGGTGTTCCATACAAGAGGAGGTGCCGTCTGAGACGGCACCTCCTCTTGTATGGAACACCTGCGAGTTCTACTTATTCGATTTATGAAGCCGAAGTCGCCTGGAATGCGGTCACATCAGCAGTGATCGCATTGGCCAGGTACACGAGCACCCCACAACGGCCCGACGTCAAACTGCTATCACTGGCTGTCACCATCCACCCGCTCGGCTCGCTCGTCGCGCTGGCCCACACCTTCGCTGTTAGCGTACTGCCTACTACCTGGAACCGCAGGCTATACCCCGTAGTAGCGGTGGCGGCAAAGGTCACGCTGCCCAGTTTGGTGAGCGTTGCCCCCACCTTCTTCACTATCGTCAAGGTCTTCCCATTGATGAAAGCGCGATAGAAATGGTTGGCATCACTCCAGCGCAGGGTGGCTCCCAACGTATTGCTGCCATAACTACTCAGCGACCCACTCAAAAGCACTTGCGCATCGGTGGCAGTTGGACCCAGCACCGCATTATAGCTTTTGGCACTCGTTCCACTGCCAAGCACCTGTCCACTATTCGCGTTGATGGAGAAGTTGCTCAGCGTGTTGGCATCGGCACCCCAGCTCTGTCCATCGGAGGCCGTTCCCCACAGCGGCTGGTTGAGACGAAGGAAGGTATCCTGCGCTAGCACTGTTCCCGGCGTCGTCGAGGGTGTCACACTGGGGGATGCGGTCACCGAGGGACTTGGCGTCGGTGTTGGCGCATTGGGAAGTCCGAAGGAGTAAAGCGTTCCGCTATTGTTTGCTACATAGAGGGAACCGTTTGCGATAGATGGACCTGAATCGATAGCGTTACTTGTGGTGTAGTTAAAAAGTATAGTTCCTGATGCTGTATCAATTGCTATTATATGTGCCCCCGCGCCAACAAACACTACTCCTGGCACCGCACTAACTGGCGCAAGAACATTCCCATTGTTCAAGCAATCCTGCCATACAAAGGCACCGGTGGAGGGATTCAGTGCTCGTATACTCCCAGCGCATGCCTTACCAGCAATAGTTGTGTTGCGACCTGCAACGTAGAGCATAGAACCATCCCACACGGAAGATGAAATACTGATGGTACTTGTGCTTATTGATTGCATCCAGACAGGCCCTGCGTGAATAGAGTCCTGATCTAAGGCGTAATAGGTACCATTTTTGTTGACAACTCCGACCATCTCATGGGTATTGCCTCCGATTGAGGCCGTAAAAAGTGTTGGCGTGGCCCCAAAATCACTGTCAACTCCATGTTGGGATGCTGGCACTTGCCAGGAATCTACGTATGAGAGGTCTGATGCATTTAGTTCTATAATTGCCTGCGCATAGGTCTCTGTTGAGGAACACGGCCCATTATTACCCGTCGTAACAAATATCTTGCCAGTAGCGTCATTGATCGCGGGTGAGCTCCATATGCTAACGCCTATGCAGCCATTGGGTACAGTATAAAAGGTGTTCTGAATGGCCCCCGTTGCAGCGTCCAACTGAACCAGTGCGCCACGTATGAGCGGACAATCATCGACCGAAGAGAGCCCAATATAAACACTGCCATTGTATAAGACAGGCGAACTCCAGACAAAGTTATTACCAGTTGTACTGAGTGGGGTTTCCCAGATGGTTGTACCATCAGCGGCATTCAAAGCGTATAAACTGGCAATCTTCGAGGTAGGATCCTTCCCACCTATAAAAACGACCAGGGTACTCGTCTGATTGATGGTTACCGTGTTTATACTTGGAGTGCTACCTATACCAAAGACAATAGGTGGGCTACAATTTGCGGTCTGACCGCCAATGGGAGCAGACCATAGCTTCTTACCAGATAGATCTGTAGCATACTCTTGTCCATTCCAGGAACCAATGTATATTTGCCCATTGGCTACGATCGGCTGCGCGTTCATGCGACTTCCTGTGGGATAAGTCCAATTTAATTTTAAGTTAGAGGCGGTTGTCGAATTTATAGAAGTCTCGTTACTATTGAAACCGGTACGAGCATTGTTACCAAGAAACATCGACCAATCAGCAGAGGCAGCATGAGCTGACTGCCTTGGGTACTGCACTACCCCTGAGACGATCAGCACCATAGCAAACAATAGCACCAGTGCTGACAATGGCATCAAATAGTGTCTCATCTTACGCATAACCTGTCCCATATGTATATATCCTTTACACTTCACAAATTCTCGCTGTGTCCTGTTATCCTTTGCATGATAAATGCGGTCAGATTGTTAGTTTTCAATGTCACCATATTCCAAACTCTTTGTGGACACGAAGCAGTCGATTTAGCATATCTCTATATATGATATCTATCTATCTCTGCATAAACTCTTCATAATGAGTTAAAATATGGTTAAGTATGACAAAAAATGGTTGCAATCTGTCAACCGAGTGCGTTATCACGCCAATGCGGGTTAAGCTTTCTTAACCCTAAAGTTAAGAAAGCTTAACATTTCTGTATTTACTATCATCTCTTTACCATGTATACTTCACTGCGTGCTTTCTACTTCTTTAAGAAGGGGTAAATTAGAGGTGGCAAACCTTCAGAGCACCTACAGAAAAAATTTGCACCGCGGATCATGGGGAGCTTATTTATGAGTATTACGATAGGCCTTATCTTCCTGGGCTTAGAATTGGTATGCGTCCTTTTCATTTTCCTGGCAATTATTCGTGCTGGCTTTGCACGCTTGAGCAGTGCCATTGGAGTTGCTAGAGATGGCTTTCCACCTGGGACGGCGGTTCCACCCTGGAGTCTGCCAGATGCGGAGGGTCGCGCTCATGCCACGCCAGCCAAGGATCATTGGCAATTCCTCATCTTCGCAGATCAATCGCTGGCTTCCTTTCCCGAGCTGATCGCTGGAATGCACCATCTTGCACAGAAAGTCCAGGAGATCGAAGTGTTAGTCATCTCGCAGGAGTCCAGGCAAGACTGTCAAGCGACAGCACAATTGTTGGACCTCCAGGTGCCGATTGTGCCGGTGGAGCCAGCTTTTTATGAGCGATTTCGCGTTCGTGTTATGCCATTTGCTCTTCTTCTCGATCCACATGGTATTGTGCGCTGGGTTGGGCTTGTCAACACGGAGGCACAGTTATTCCACGCCTGGCAAATGAGCCAGGCCAGCATTAGTGAAGGCAAAACATTTCAGGAGGTTAAGTAAGATGATCCAGGACATCCTTCAAGTGATCGTTCTGCTGATCAGAGCATTCCTCGCAGTGGTATTAATTGCCGCTGGCGCAGCCAAATTGGCCGATACCCGCAGTTTTGCGGCCACCCTTAGAGGGTTAAAAGTTCCACTTGGCGGCGGATTTCTGCTGCGGGGCCTTGCTCTCGGACTTCCTCTTGTGGAAGTAGGCGCAGGGATTGCGGTTGTAACCGGCTTCTGGTCAACAATCATCAACGGCATAGTGCTTGTGCTGATGGGTAGTTTCAGTATCGTGGTAGTTATTGCTCTCAGTAAGAAGCTCAACGTAGCTTGTAGGTGCTTTGGTACGTTAAGCGACTCGCAGTTTAGCCCTAAAGGGCTGGTACGTAGTCTGCTTTTGACAATTCTCGCAGGTATGGTTTTCTGGGCTGGAAATACCTATGAACCCGCCTTGAATTTGCCATTAGGTGCCGTCGTGCCACTTGTTGCCGGATACCTGCTTTTTGCCCTGGCAGCAGCGCAGGCTGCGAAAACTATTGCAATCCTTAAAGAGAGGACAGCCTAATGAGCGTTGTAATTATGGATATCACACTTCCACTCTGGCTAGTCGTCAGCCAGTGGACGTTGCTCTTTGCCCTGGGGTTTCTCATCATCATTATGTACCGTCAGATTGGCTATCTGGAGCAGCTTAAAGATGTAGGGTCTGAACGGGAAGGGTTAGCTATCGGGGAAAACGCAGCGGTCTTCGACTATACGCCCGCGAGCGAGGGCTCAGGCGCATCTATCCGCTTTGAACCGCAAGGAACATGGTCCCTGCTCGTGTTTGCGGACCCAGGGTGTAGTAGTTGCCAGGATACGCTGCGCACGTTGGAGCGGCTGTCCCCAAAATTAGCACAGACCATGCACTTGCTCGTGCTAACAACGGCTGACCCTTCGCAAGTTGCCGCCGCGGATGCGTTCAGGAATGCCTCTGTCACTATCGGGCGGGTGCGCAATGAGGTACCGGCCAAGCTATACCACACGCGTGTTACGCCATTTGCACATCTAATCGACCCGGAAGGGGTGATTCGGGCCAAGGGCATTGCGTCAGACGAAGCGTCCTTCCGCAAGCTCGTGCGCCAGGGGGAGCGTAAATCCGTTAACGTAGAGTACGTTGCTCCTTGACGACTGGTAGCGGAAGAAGCATGTTGCCTGGTTGGCAATGAACTTAAGAGCTATCTGTCTATCTGTCTATCTGTCTATCTCTCGATTTTCTACTAATTGGGCCATATAGTCATATGCCATGTAAAAGTCTGTGTGCTACATTTTGCTATTACAGAAGACTGATAGGGCCTATGTAGTGGCACATGTGGAAAATATAATTAAAGGAAAGTAGGTCTACAATGCTTGAAGGTTTTGACAAGCACATCAGTGTTTTTACGGAATCATTGGCGCGAAAACTTGATCGCCGCAAGATGATTCGCACGTCAGTCACTGGACTCTTTACCACAGTTGCCGCTGCAACGATTGGTCAGCTTACCAACGTCGGACAAGCCTTCGCCGCCACTTGCACTTGTGACAACAACTGGACCAGTGGTCATCCCTGCAATACCATGGGTCACGCCTGCCCCAGTAATGGTTGCCCTTCGGGCTGCACAGTCTGCTACAGCAAAGATTGTGGAGGATGGTGCACCTGGAGCAGCGGGCACTGGGTCTCCTGTAGTCATCAAGGTGCCAGTGGCAAGGGATACAGACTGTGCTGGGACTGTAAATGCACGACATGCAAGCGTAAATGTTCGTGCCTGAGTTCTTGCATCAATTGCTAAGCTATTATTCGAGAGCATCTCAAGGCGCCAGGTAATATCACGTTGGCGTCTTGAGTGCTTGAGCAGAGAGTGGAGAAAAAATGATTGAGTCATGGGCAACGCAGCGGCCCATTCGCTCTTTGTTAGCTGGGAGTACACTGCTGGGGGGGTTCGCAGTGGCAACACTGCTTCTCCGCCAGAATGGTCTCACCCTGGCCATTGCGATCTTCTCTATCAGTCTTGCTGCCCTCGTAGGTGGGGGGAAGCTCGCTTCCCCCTGAGGGTTCAATGCGGCAACGACTGCCGTACTATCCTCCGGGAGAGGATATCGATCCAGGGTTGTGCTCTATGTTGCTGCTTATATGCTTCCGGCTGCATTCATTTGGGCAGTGCTGGGTGCTGTACTCAGATTGCTGAATGGCATTCCGCTAATGCTCCCAACGCTGGCCGCGCTCTACGCACTCAGGTTTGGACTACTTGAAACGCTGGGAATTGGATATCGGCCACTTGGCCTTGCATGGCAAGTGCCTGCAAACTGGATTAAAGGACACTCGGTACTAAGACAGACACTTACCTGGGGAATAGCATTGGGGCCGGGTCTGGTGACGAAAAATCCCTATGCTGGCATGTGGCTGTTGCCATTTCTGGTCGCGCTCAACTCCAGTCTGCTCATGGCAATAGCTGTCGGTCTAGGCGTCGGGGCCGCCCACGGTTTGACCAGGGCGATCGGTGTGCTGCGCAATCGAAGGTGTATAGATATGGATGAGAATGCATATCTAAGCATCATGGCTGCGGAGTCACGCTGGCAATACGCCGATGGTCTGGCATTACTACTGGCTACAGGGGCATTAGTGGCATACGTTCTCTCTTTCCTGAGCATTCGTCTTTAGCACCGCCCATTCACTATAATGTAAATTCTTTAGATGAGGTATGATCTTAACCAGTTCTCAACTGATTATATCCTCCTGGCTCCTAAGCCCAAGCACCTCTATTAACCAATCAAACTAAGAAGCCTTAACCGAATCTCAACGTAATTACAACTACTCCTCTCTTCCTATAACGCGAGTAATCTTTCATAATTGAATTTGATCAATGTACCTAAGATTATCAACGTATAATACATCATTTAAAGCGTTTCTCTTCTTGCAGCAAGGTGAAAGGTGAGAAGCCTGGCCTCTTTTGAGGTTTATCACTTGCCGTTGTTCAGTGTAGAATGTACTTTGAATCTAGAATTCAGTGAAAAAAGGACGGCTCAATGACTACCGCTTCTGTATTCAACACACAGGAAGGAAATGATTGCGATTTCTTTCCCGCTTCGTTTGCTCAACAGCGTCTTTGGTTCCTTGACCAATTACAGGAGAGGGATACTGCCTATAACCTGTTCTATACTCTTTATATTCAGGCTCCTTTAAATAAGGAAGCCCTCGAGCAAAGCCTGAATGCCCTCATCCAGCGTCATGAAATCCTGCGCACAACCTTTCTTGCCCAGGACGGAGAACCGATGCAGGCGGTTGCGCCTACGCTGACACTATCTCTTCCACTGGTGGACTTGCATTCTTTTCCTCAGTCGCAACGACAGGCTGAGGCTCTGCGCCTGGCGAATCAGGAGGCGCAGCAACCCTTCGATCTCGCCCGCGGGCCACTGCTTAGAGCCATGGTATTCCAACTGGAAGAAGCAAACTACCTTCTGTTCGTGGTCGTTCACCATATCATTTTTGATGGCTGGTCCAAAGGCGTCTTCTTCCGCGAACTGGAAACCCTCTATCAGGCGGCTGTGACCCAGCAACCGGCTGTGCTGCCGGACTTGCCTATTCAGTACGCCGACTTCGCTGCCTGGCAGCGCGAATGGCTACAAGGGCCGGTGCTCGCCGATCAACTCGCCTACTGGAAAACGCGCTTAGCCGAGGCTCCCAGCGTACTGGAACTGCCTACCGATCATCCCCGCCCAGCCGTTGCGAGCACGCGTGGGGCCAGTTGCCTCTTCACTCTGCCACAACCACTGAGCCAAGCCTTGCAGGTGCTGAGCCAACGGGAAGGGGTGAGTCTGTTCATGACCCTGGCCGCCGCGTTCCAGGCCTTATTGT
>JADEYI010001429.1_pt1 | contig 18121 bp, 14 predicted proteins | sample 8542331 | NCBI WGS metagenome assembly JADEYI01 (sample SAMN16510988, study PRJNA670497) | mine drainage metagenome | isolation source: biofilm near Copperflume 1 | place: Germany: Marsberg coppermine Kilianstollen | collected 2018-02
CCTTAGGCAAGGTGCAACTAAACTTGACAGTTCCTGTCCAACAGAAAGAGACAGCCCCGTCATGCTGAGCGCAGCGAAGTATCTCTGTGCCTCTCGAGACAGACCCTTCGCTGCGCTCAAGGTGACACACTGTGGCTGTTCAAACCGTCAAGGACTTTTCTTCACCAGTGAACCTTACCTTATGATATGATAAACCTGAAATCATCGCTAAAGGAGTATATACCCATCAATGAACCACGCTATCCAGCTTGTGGCCCATCGCGGCGGTTCTCACCTGGCCCCGCAGAATACCCTGGCCGCGTTTCGCAACGCGCTCAATTTTCCCATCAACGCCATTGAACTCGATGTGCATATGTCGCGGGACGGTCACGCCATCGTCTTTCATGACTACACCATTGAGAAGCTCACCAATGGCGAGGGCAATATCCTCGACCTGGACTTTGACTACCTGCGCAGCCTCAACGCCGCCGCGCATTTTAGCCGTCCCTGGCCCGAACCGCAGCAAATTCCGACGCTTACCGAAGTGCTGACCCTGGCGAAAGGGCGCGCGCAGGTCTACATCGAGATCAAGCCGAGCAAGCGCGATGGCGTCTTCGGGCACTATCCCAACATCGTCGAAACAGTAGTAGAAGAAGTGCGCGCCGCCGCCATGCTCGACCAGGTACTTATTATCTCGTTTGACTGGCAGGTTTTGCCTCACATCAAAACTCTGGAGCCATCCGTAAAGACGGGCGCGCTGGTATCCACCGATGTCTGGAACCCCCGCGAGAAACGCGCCATCTCTACACTGACGGAACACGTTGCCGCGCTGGGCTGTGACTGGATCAACATGGATAGCAAACTCTTCACCAGCGAAATGCCGGAGATCATCCATCAAAGCGGATTTCAACTTGGCCTCTGGACCGTCAATACCCTGCGTGCCATGCGCCGTTTCGCGACTGCCGGTGTGGACTCACTGACTTCTGACCGGCCCGATCTTTTTGCTGCGCTGGCATCCTGAACGAAGACATTCCTCAAGAAATTGTAAAATTCACCATTCAGCCTCACCCAAAGGTCTGAATGCGTGTCCCTTTTTGCTCACCATTCGTTCTCTATAGTAGCAATACGATGATGATTTAGTACCAGTAGAGCTTTTTTTAGCGCACAGTATGGTATAATTGGCGGCAATCACGCAGATGCGCCTGCAAAGAGGCGCGAGTGGAGAGCATAGCATATGCCACAAATCGAAGAAATTTCAAAGACGGTCATTGAGCCGCAAACATTGCCTGTATCATCCCCGTTACAGAAGGTCGCGCTCTCGTTCGTCGTGCCTGTCTTGAATGAAGATATGAATGTACGCCCTTTATTTGAAAAACTCGCTGTCCAACTGGCCGGGTTACAGCAGACCTATGAAGTGATCTTTGTAGATGACGGCAGCACCGATACAACCTTTGCCATGCTCACGAAACTGCACGAGGAGTTCCCCGGTGTGGTGCGCGTGATACGCTTCCGCCGCCAATTCGGCAAAACGCCTGCGCTGGTGGCGGGATTTAGCCGCTGCCAGGGTGAAATCGTCTTTACTATGGATGGCGATCTGCAAGACGACCCCGATGAAATTCCCAATTTCCTGGCAAAGCTCGAAGAGGGCTACGACCTGGTCTCCGGCTGGAAGTTTCCCCGCCTCGATCCAATTTCGAAAACCTTCCCCTCGAAAATCTTTAACGGGCTGGTCAGCTTCACCACCGGCGTTCACCTGCATGACATCAACAACGGCTTCAAGGCCTACAGGCGCGAGATCATCGAAGATAGCCACCTCAAACTCTACGGGGATTTTCACCGCTTTGTGCCGATCATGGCGCACTGGCGCGGCTTCCGCGTGGCCGAAATCAAGGTCAAACATCACCCGCGCACCTACGGCGTATCCAAGTTTGGCGCGAGGCGTTTCGCGCGTGGGTTGATCGACCTGCTGAATGTGCTGTTCCTGACGACCTTTTTGCGTACTCCCCTGCGCTTCTTTGGACCCCTGGGCTTCTGGACGTTTTTAGCCGGGGTACTCGTGGATGGATTTGTTGTGTTGCGAAGTTACTTCTTCATCCATGAACCCATTCATAATCAGCCCTCGCTCTTCATCGGTATCCTCTTGATGATCTTTGGCGTCCAGTTTATTGTCACGGGTCTGCAAAGCGAGATGGTGCGCCACTACGCTTTCCGTTCCGATGAAGAATATAGCATCCGGCAGGAACTTGATTGATGAGCATGTCAACCGCTAAAAAAGTTGGCAAACGCCTGTTGCAAATTGGTTTGCCTGTCCTCATCATCGGTTTTTTCCTCTCTCAGGTGAAAAATAACTGGAGCGCGTTGACGGCGCACTCGTTTCAACTGAATGTGTGGCTGTTAGCCCTGTCTTTCGCGGGTTTCGTATGCCAGGAAATTTCCTATGGATTGATCTGGAAAGCAGTGCTGGCTCGCCTGGGAGCGCGCCTGGGGCTACGCGCCAGTATGCGTATCTACCTGGCGTCCGAGTTTGTGCGATATATTCCCGGTAATGTCTGGCATGTGCTGACGCGCATCATGTGGGTGGGCAAATACGGCGTTTCGCGCCCGGTCGCTTTCGCCAGTATGACTATCGAACTGATAACCAGGCTGGCGGCTGGTGTGCTGGTGTTCGCGGTCAGCCTGCTTTTCTGGCGCGATCTCGATGCTGTAAGCAGGTTGTCGGAGCAGCGGATTATCTTCGCGCTGGGAGTGACAACCATTCTCGCCCTGGGCATCATCCTGTATCCGCCAGTGTTGAACTGGCTGCTCAATCTGGCGTTGCGCGTGCTGAAACGCGACCCCATCAAGCTCACTTTGCGTTACAGAGATATTCTGTTCGTGACCCTGGCGTGGGGCGCGAGCTGGTTTGTGGCGGGAAGCGCGTTCTATGTCCTTTTGCTGGCCCTGTGGAGCGCTACCCCGCTCATCGCCTGGCCAATCTGCATCGGCATTTATGCGCTGGCCTGGGATATTGGCTTTATCAGCTTTATCACGCCGAGTGGTCTGGGCTTTCGCGAAGGCGCAATAGTGGGCCTTTTCGCGCTGGCTTTTTCACCGCCTCTCCTCCTGCCTGGCGGGCTGGCCGCTAGTATAGCCCTGCTCTCGCGCTTCGTCTCAACTATCGCGGAATTGCTGTGCGTCAGTATCGCCTATGTGAGCGGCGGCCACCCGCCGCGCGCAATTCTCCAGGAACAGAGTATATCAAACGACGCGCTCGATTCGCCAGCGCAAACAGAAACAACTGGTGAAGCTGCTTTTTCAGATGTTGTAGCGGAAGAGCCATCTGCCAGCATCCCGCTCGAAAATAAGTTGTAGGTGAATGTTATGACATGGCGTAAACGTTTTGCTATCTGGCGCAATCGCCTCTATCTCTACCCTGCCCCGGATGATATGCCGCACACGCGCATATTCTGGCTGGCAATGGGCCTGGTCACGCTGGCCGCCGCGCTATTTTCGGCCTATTTTATCTCTCTGCACATCGGTCGCCAGGATGCCTATCTGACGCCTGCTGAAGACCTCGGCACCTATAACCAGGCCATCTGGAGCATCCTGCGTGGCCCATTTATGCGCCAGACCATCTGTAATATTATTAGCGATACCAATTGTTACAGTCTGAACGGTATTTCGCGTTTTGCTATCCACTTTGAACCTATTCTATTTCCCATTTCGCTCGTCTACCTGGCGCTGCCTGATCCTAAAACCCTGCTCGTCCTGCAAACGCTGGTGGTGGCAACGGGCGCATTTCCCGCCTTCTGGCTGGCCCGCCTGCGCCTGCGCAATGAATTTGTAGCGGTGGGTATTGCCATCCTCTATTTGCTCTACCCGGCATTGCAACAGGCCGAAGTGTTTGATTTTCATGGCGTCACACTGACAGCCGCATTTTTGATGTTTACCCTCTATTTCATGTACACGCGCCGCACGCTCTGGCTTTTCGTCTTTGCTATCCTCTCAATGGCCTGCAAAGAGGAGATACCGCTGGTCATCGCTTTCTTTGGCCTGTGGAGTATGCTCTTTCAACAGCGCTGGCGCAGCGGCCTTGCTTTAGTGGGTTTGAGCGTGGTCTGGTTGGGAGTAGTATTCCTGGTTTACCGCGTCGCCAGTCCGACGGGACATCCATTGTTGGGTTCGCGCTATGCGTACCTGGGCAACGGGCCATTGCAAATCTTGCGCAACGTGGTGACGCACCCGGTGAGCCTGTTCTATCAACATGTACTCGAACGTTCACACAGGCAATACTTGATTGTCTTGCTGGCTCCCGCCGCCTTTTTGCCCCTGCTCGCGCCCTGGGTACTCGTGTTGGCCGTTCCATCGCTGGCCGTCAACCTGTTCAGTTCCGATCCCAACCAGTATCTTGGTATTTTCCAGTACAGCGCGGAGATCGTGCCGGTGTTGATCTTCTCGACCATCGAGTCGATGGTGTTCATCGTATGGCTGGTGAAGTGGTACATACGACAGATACGTGATGCGCGAGCGGCAGCAGCGCCAAAGGCAGAACAGATCTCTAAAGATTCCCAGGGCGAAGATGAGCGCGTGGGGGCCGCAAGAGCGGCGAAGCCCCCGCTTTCGCGTTGGGCGCAGCCCGTTGGTCTAAGCCTGCTGCTCGCACTGGTGCTTTTCGCCGTTGTGCGCCAGGATTTTACTTATGGCGCGATGCCGTTCTCACGCGGGTTCAGTTGGCCTCGTGTTACCGCCCATAACCAGCTTGCCGGGCGCATCGAGGCCAGGATACCGGCTTCTTCCTCGGTTTCAGCGCAGTCTAACCTGGTACCGCATATCAGCCAGCGTGCCCGTATCTACCTTTTCCCCTATGGAGATACGGTTGCCGATTATATCTTTCTGGATGTAACCGGTTATACCTATCCTCTCACTTCGCCACAATACATCGTCGAAGTGAAAAAAGTGCTGTTGAGTGGAAACTATGGAGTATTCATCGCGCAGGATGGCTACCTGCTGCTCAGGCGCGGTCTCGCTCCACCAGGCATATCGCCTTCCTCAACGTCTCAAACGGGTGATGGAGTGATACCCAACCTGCCAGATGCCTTTTGCTCGTTTGCTCGCGTCTCTCCAAATGAGGTGCAACACGCGCTGCAAGTGGATTTCAACCCACCGCAAGCAAAAGCTTCTAATAGCGCTATAAGCCTGGTCGGGTATAATGTCGCGCCACCTCAATCGTTCGGCGTCGCGACGAGATTCATGCAGGTCACGGCCTATTGGAAGGTCAATGCGGTCAATACTCCTCCGTTGAAGATCCTGACTCTTCTCACAGGTCAGAATGGTAAGGAAGAGTTTTCCAGCGTCGATTTCCCGACGATTTCATGGTGTCCCACCAGTTCGTGGCAGCCGGGAACCATTGTGCGTACCGTCAGTAGCACGTTGTATCTTGGAAATGTTCCAATCGGGCTAGCCCATGTGGGCCTTGCGCTTTTACCTTTTAATGTTCCACCTGGTACAATACTCACTGTGACGAATCGTGTCCCGTTGCATATAGTAAGCGCGCCTGCCGGAGTATCGCTGATTTCAGGGACCAACGCGCTGCAAGTAGACTCGTTTACCATCGTCCCATAACAGAACAGAACTGGCCCTTTAGCGATGCTGAAGGTTTGCTCTATGAAAGAGGTGTTGGAATGGGTATTTACCTGGGTCAAATGCCACCCGCCGAAATGGCGCGTCTCAAAGCGGAAATCGCGGAAACCTTGATCGCGAATTTCAGTTACCCGCGCTTCTATGATTATCGCGCGAATGCTTTGCGTATGCGCCCGGTGGATCGTGCCAAACGCCAGGAGGTATGGACGTTCCTGAGTTCGTTCGATTTCAACGCCTTTGGTCGCATCGATATCGCTTCGCCCGATTTTCAACGCCAGGTTGAGCGGCTTTTGATCCAGTTTGTGCAGCGCAACCGCGCTTTCTTTGGGCCGCAGGGACGCAAACGCATGTCGGATGTGCGCGCACTCATCACCCACGCCTCCGCGTCCGTTACCGAAGGACTGCGCGGGCATTTGAGCGGTCGCTCCGCGACTCCCTTTGGCTATGCGCGTCCGGTGACATCCTGGTCGAAATCCAATCTCTCCGGTCAACTAGAGCCAGGTTGGGAACAGGTTGCCAGCCCAACAATGCTATTGCAACAGCAGCTTCAAGAAGCGCGTGGAGAGATTCGCCCAGGCGTCAATGGAGATGCGCGGATGCCAGCGCCGCAACCCATTGCAAACGGAGCCATGACCAACGGAGCGACGGCAGCGCCGCCCCGGCGTTCGCCGCGTTTACGCGCTACTACACAGGGTGGTAGCAGTAATGAAACAGCTGCCGCCGCGGCTCGTCTAACGAGCGTGGTGCCACCTACTCGCCCTATCCCGCCAGATGAAATCCGCCCGGTCAATCCATCATCGGGGCCGCTTCCAGGCCAGTCGTCCGGTCCGCTTTCGCCCCAGGCGTCATCCGCGCCAGCCACCTCCATGCCATCGATTCCACCCATCGCGCCAGCCGCAGAAACTGCCAGAGCGTCCGCGCCAGTTGATCAGCGCGTGCTGCGTTCAACGATTGCCGGGGATGCGCCGGCATTATCGACAAAAATCGATGAGAAGGCCCCTTCTGCCCCTATCAGACAGACCGGCTTGACCGGGCAGGCACAACAGCCAGTTCCTACTCTCGTTCCACCCGTTGCGCCCCCGCTTGCCCCGCAGCCCCAGGCACCGGCGGCAACCTCCACCCCACAACGAGAGCTAACCAGAACTGAACCTCTGCCGCCCACTCTGGCGAATCAGAAGGATAATGCGAATGTAAAGTTGAGCGACGAAGATGTGGTGATTTTTGAAGAAATGCGCCATCAAATGATTGTCTGGCTGCGTGTCGAAGTTGTGCGCGCTGGCATTGACCTCACCGGACAAACACCGGCTCAACTGCTTGAGATAGTAGGACAACAAGATGGAGTGGACGAAACACGGCTTCAAATCGTCTCCACCCTGCTGAGCCTGGCGAACCAGGTGATCGCCAACGGGTACGCGACACTGGTTGAGTATAAGCAGACCATGATGTTCTACCTCATCCATACCCGTCGTGCCCGTTAATTACCCCGGTTATAAAAATCGCGTTAAAAATTGGGGGGTACGCCAAAAATGTGCTACCATTTGCTTCCTTATGCGTTCCAATCTATGGTATATAAGTATATAGAAATATCTATGCACATGTGCAAATATCACTTTGTCCTGAATGGGGAGAGAACAGGAGAGCGCAAGTGATAGAGCCGTACTTGTAAGAGTGAACTATCGAGAAGGGGTATGGTGCGTTATGGCTAATGATAGAGCAATGATCGCAGAGAATGTAAATAGCGTGCTAGACCTCGTTCGCATGAGGCGGCAGAGCGGGCGTTTGAAAATAGAACTCCTCAGTGGTGGGAGAATTCAAGAAGGGGAAATTTATCTTCAAGCGGGTCAACCTGTCTTCGTTCGAATGGGACAGTTGACCGGGCGAGATGCCTTTGACAGGCTCCTGACATGGCGCAATGTCCAGTTCACTTTGCAACTGGATGAGCCTGGGACAGCCCCCATGACTCTACCTATCAGCAATAACAGTGGAACTACCCCCTCATCTTTTCCTGCGCAATCCGCAATCAGACAAGAACGCTCTCCTACCAGTGATGTCACTCGCGCGAACTCAAATGCGCCTGGCCTTGAATGGCTGGTGCCGCAAAAGCGCGATGTTGATCGCGATGTCCTGTCTCTACCGCTCACACGCCGCCAGCGTTTTATTTATTTTCTCGTCGATGGACACCGTACCCTGTCCGACCTGTCCCGTTGCACGGGCAAAACTATCCAGGAAATCGAGTTGATCCTGAAAGAATTGCAGGCGCAGGGATTGGTGGATATATAGCACATGACAACACAAACCGGAGCAACCTTGCGGTTGCTCCGGTTTGTGTTGTCATGTGCTATATTTTAGGCTGCTGCTGTAATCTTCGGCAGCAGTTCGCGTAACTGCTTCATCCAATCAGGCTCCAGCAGGCGGCGAGGAATACGAATCACTCCCTGTTGAACATGCGCGTCGTTGTGGAAGCGGCGATAAAGCGCGATACGGTTAGGTACTATGGTGCGCTTCACGGTCAGTATAAATTCATGATCTCTGGCGGAGATAGCCTCATAACCCAGTTGCGCCGCTTCCACTTTTAACTGCACCATTGCCAGTAAGTTCTTGACGGGCAGCGGCGGCGTGCCGAAGCGGTCGCTCAGCTCTGCCTCCATCGCCTCTACCTGTTCGGAGCGGTTCAAGCTTGCCAGTCGCTGGTAGAATTTTACCTTCAAGGGGCGGTCGCCGATAAACTCGTCGGGCAAGTAGGCATCCAGGGGCAGATCAAGCGCCACGTTTGGCACGCTGGCCTCGGCGCGTTTGCCCTGCAACTCTTCCACAGCTTCACCCAGCAATTTGGTGTAGAGATCAAAGCCGACCGAGTTCATAAAACCCGATTGCTCCGCGCCGAGCAGGTTGCCCGCGCCGCGTATCTCCAGGTCTTTCATGGCAATGCGGAAGCCCGCGCCCAGTTCGGTTGCCTCAAAGATGGCGCGTAAGCGTTTCTCCTGCACAGGCGTCAGCTTCGTATCTTTGTTGTAGAGGAAGTAGGCGTAGGCCTGGTGCGCGCCGCGCCCCACACGCCCGCGCAACTGGTACAGCTGCGCCAGTCCAAAAAGCGCGGCATTATTGACAATGATGGTATTGGCGTTAGAAATGTCCAGCCCGTTTTCAATGATGGTGGTGGAGACCAGCACATTGTATTCGCCACTGGAGAAGTCCATCATGACCCGCTCGAGTTGATCTTCGGGCATTTGCCCGTGACCGATGGCGATACGCGCTTCAGGCACAAGCTTTTGCAACCGTTGCGCGATTACCTGGATACCATGCACGCGGTTATGCACGAAGAACACCTGCCCGCCCCGGTCGATTTCGCGCAAAATCGCCTCGCGAATCAAGTTCTCGTCAAATTCGCGGATGGCTGTGCGAATGGGCAGGCGTTCCTGTGGCGGCGTCTCGATCACGCTCATGTCGCGCACATTGACCAGCGACATGTGCAGCGTGCGTGGGATAGGCGTGGCCGTCATGGTCAGCACGTCAACTTCGTTGCGCAATTGCTTGAGCCGCTCCTTATGCGTGACGCCAAAACGCTGCTCTTCGTCAACCACCAGCAAGCCAAGGTTGAGGAAGACAACATCTTTACTCAGCAGGCGATGCGTCCCAATCACGATATCGACTTTGCCAATCGCCAGGTCTTCCAACACCTGCTTATGTTCTTTCTCCGAACGGAAGCGGCTCAGTAGTTCGACTCGCACGGGATAGGGCTTGAGGCGTTCTTTGAAGGTGTTATAGTGTTGCAATGCCAGCACCGTTGTAGGCACCAGCACCGCCACCTGGCGTTGATCGAGTACCGCTTTGAAGGCGGCGCGCAGGGCCACCTCCGTTTTACCGTAGCCCACATCGCCACACACCAGCCTGTCCATTGGCCGGGGCCGTTCCATGTCAGCTTTTACTTCCTCGATGGCACGCGCCTGGTCGGGCGTCTCTTCGTAAGCGAAGCCGCTTTCCAGTTCCTGGAGCCAGGGCTGCTCGGAGTCGGGCGGGTATGCCGGGCGTTCCAGCGCCTCGCGCGCGCTGTACAGGCGCAGCAGGTCGCGCGCGATCTCCTGCACATCCTCTTTGACCTTCGTTTTGGCGCGTGTCCACTCGCTGGTTCCCAGCTTGCTCAGGGCGGGAACGGCGTCGCCCATGCCCACGTAGCGCGTGACGCGATCGAGCTGATCGGTAGGGATGTACAGCTTGTCGGTGCCAGCATAACGAATAAGCAGGTACTCGCGCTCGACGCCCGTCGAATCCAGCTTCACCAGTCCCTCGAAACGTCCGATGCCATATTCTTGATGCACCACGTAGTCACCTACATTGACCTCGGCCAGGAACGAAGCAGGCGTGATAATCTTTCGCTGCTGTGCCTTGTACTTGCGTGACCAGCCGAAAATCTCGGTATCGGTAAAGAGCGAGGTTGCCAGGCTGCGCGATTGCCAGCCCTCCGGCAATTGTCCCTGAATCAGTGTCAGCGTGCCGCTTTCCGGCGCTTCGTTGATGTTAATGCCGGGACTGGCATGAATAGCATTATCACCCAGAATAGACTCGTCGCCCAGCACTTCGGACAGGCGACGGGCCTGCGCGCTGACGATCACCACTCGTTCGCGGTTATCTAACGCTTTGCGACAATCTTGCACGAACGAGCGTAATCGCCCACCGTATGAGTTCGCGCTGGTGAAGGACGGCAACAGATGCTCGGTGCCGCCCTGGTGATAGGCGTCAAATTCGCCCTCGCTGGCCGATAGGATATCGGCAAAACGCAGTTGACGTAGCTGCGCCAGGCGCGTCTCCAACTGGCTCCAGGTGATGTGCGCTGCGCGTAGGTGCGTTGGGTTTTCATGGTCATTCTCGAGGCGCGTCTTCACCTCTTCAGCCTGCGTATCCAGTTCCAGAATGCGGTTCTGGATGCTTTCAGGATTGTCCAGGATCAGCAGGCCGCTTCGAGGCAGGTAGTCCAGCACGCTGGCCTGCTCGTGCAGGTATGGCAGGTAAAAAGCAATATCATCGAACGAGCGTGTATGGCGCAGGTCTTCCAGGTCGCGCTGCCAGCGTTCCTCCGCGTCATGATGCAACATGGCGTTATTCAACTGCTCGAGTACTTTGACCGCCTCTGGTCCGCGCAATGGTAGGGCTTCGCGAGCGGGTCCGATCACACACGATGCGATGGGGTTGAGCGAGCGCTGCGTCTGAGGGTCAAACGTGCGTAACGACTCGATCTCGTCGCCGAAAAACTCGACGCGCACCGGGCGTGGCAGCGTGGCAGGGAAAAGATCGACGATGCCGCCACGATGGCTGAACTGGCCCGGCTCTTCCACCTCCGTGACGGGTTCGTATCCCAGGTTATACAGGTGTTCGAGCATCAGGGTCAGGTCAACCTCCTGCCCCGGTTCCAGGTCATACAGTGATGCCGCCAGTTCCTTTGGCGGAATGACGGGCTGGCTCAAAGCGCGCGCCGAACACACGACAATCGTGGATTGCTCCCCGTCAATCATGCGTAACAGCGCGTTCATGCGCTGCTGTGTCGTCTCGTGATCGCTTATCAATCGTTCATAAGGTAAGGCGTCACGGTCCGGCATATAGATAACGTCGTCCGCCGACTTCGCCATCGCCTTGAGCGTATCTACTACCTGTAATGCCTGCGTTTCGTCAGCCACGACCAGCAGTAGCGGCTCTTTCAGCGCGACAGAAAGCGCGCCCACCACAAACGGTCGCGAGGTTTCAGTAATGCCGGTGAGGGCTGGCAAACCTTCCGCCTTTTGTATCTGTTGCACCAGCCGCCGAAATTCAGGCCGCTGTGTTAAAAGCGACAATAATCCCTTGAGTATCACACAATCCTCCCAACGAGCATAGCAAATTGCCTCGCTCTGGATGTATACCCATCCGGCGAGGTTCAATTCGCGCTGCCTTTTTGCCTTCTGGCTCGATTTTTCAAGCGTGGGACACGCTACACAGCGTCCCGGCCATCCGGCGTGTTCTCTGTAATCATACAGTACCAGCCCGCTAACTGCAACGTTTTCACGCTATTGGGTTATTCCATCGACAAGAACACGATCGCCGCGATACCCAGCGCCATACCGATAAGCTGGTACGGGCTGGCCTTCTCGTGAAAAACAAACAGTCCCAATACCACCGCTACCACTCCATTGAGCGCCGAGAAGATCACCGAACCCCGGCTCAACGTCCCGCCACTGCGCAGGCTAATCAACCACGCGACATTGGCTAACACATACCCGCCAATAGACAACATGCCAAACACCAGCTTGCCCTGAATGGCGAACTGCTTGGCAAGCACATCAGCCACTATCTCAAATGCTACGAGAGCTAAAAGATAAACTACCCAGACAGGAAGAAAGAGCCATTTTGCCGGCAACATATACTGATCCTTTCATGATCGATTGGCGAGGAGAATGTGAGGAAGCGAGCAAGACAAAAAACATATGCAGCATCTGACTATGAAGCCGATGCTGTTCTACTGTCTTACCCAAAAAGGGGAAAGGTCAGCAATTGGAGGAAATCAGGCGTATTAAAGGAAAAAGCATGGATTCTGTCCTTGTATTATGTTTGTCATAGTAGAGTCTCTTCATAATTATATCATAATTGCATATATGGTTTTCGGGTCTTGCTGGCCCCTACGAACTTATCCATTCCGGGTTATTTCGTGACGGGAGTTTCTGGCATATGTTCAGCAGTTGGCGGGTTGATCAATCAGAAAGGCTAATGCCAGATGCGCGTTTTTGAGCATTGTGAGAAACATATCTATACCACCTTTCGAAGGTCACTCATCTTTTTTTTCGGTCGCATTCGATCTGGATAGTCCAGCGATGAACAGAGTGATAATCCAGTGGAAACTGGCATCTGTGTCTATCGGTATGCCAAAGCCGCCCACTATTTCCAGCGAGATAAAGCCATGCACTATGCTGCGCAGGCCGCGAATGGCGTGAATAGCATCTTCCTCGCTGAGGTTGTAGGGCGCAAGTACGGCCAGCACAACGTCTACCACCTGTCGCGCGACTGCCTGCACCTCCTGGTCATCAGGCGGAGGCGCTTGTTGCGTAAGGGCATAGCGTCCAGGCGTTTTTCTGCCATAGGCGCGGTAGGCATCAGCCAGCGCGACTATGGCCTCTGCGCGTGATTTCCCGATGGTCGCTCGTGTGACGCAGCCAAGTAAATCTCTCAAACAGTAGAGCGCCAGGTCGTGTTTGAGTCCGGGCAACCCCGCGACGTGATTGTACAGGGAGGGCGTGCTAATACCTAAACGCTCGGCCAATCGGCCAAGCATGAGATGTTCAATGCCCTCCTCGTCTACCAGTTTTGCCGCAGCCTCAACAACGCTCGCCCGGTCCAGTCCCGCCCTATGCGACATGCGACTGTTTCCTTTCCGCTTTCGCCAGCGTCTCTGCTATGAGGCAAATGGCGCGTTCCATCGCCGCCTGTGGCTGGCTGAGCATCTTCCCATGCCCGACGGCCAGCACGGATGGCGAGAGCGCCAGCAGCTTGCGAGCGCTCTCCAGGGCCAGCCCTTTATGCCAGGTAGCAAACGCCGGCAAGGGAAAGAGCAGTTCGAACGTCCCCGCAACGGCAACGCCGCCCTGCGTCTGGAAGGCATCACCGGCGATCACCGCGTGGTCTCGCGTATCGAGAAAAGCAATATGACCAGGAGTATGTCCCGGCGTGGCGATCACTTCGAGCGAACCGATGCGATCACCTTCATGCAAAAGAAGCGCCGGCTTCGTTGAGCAGATGGGATAGCCACCGCGCAGGGGCACCTGTGGCTCAGAAGGGTCCAGGCTCTTATCGCCCGTCAGAAAACGCGCGTCTCGTTCGCTTATCATCACCTGGGCCTCCGGTAATGCTTCATGCAGCGCGTCCAGCGAGCCAACATGATCAACATGGGCGTGGGTCAGCAGGATGCGTACGATCGGCAATCCCAGCTTGCTTGCCTCCTGCATGATCGCCAGAGCCTGACCGCTCATGTTCGTATCGATTAACGTAAAGCCATCATCCTCGCGTACCAGGTAGCAGTTGAAGGCAACTAAACGGGTCAATTGAAAAAGGTTGTTGCTAAAAGCGGTCACTTTCATGGTTGAGTGTATCTCCTTTTGCTAATTTTGTTAGTGATTAAACTAACTATATTAGCATATTAGACTAATCACATTAGTTTGTCAAGAGGGGGCAAGTGGATTCTCAGAATGCGCTGGAGATGCTTCGCTGCGCTCAGAATGACAACACTCCCGACTGTCATTCTGAGCGCAGCGAAGCATCTTTGTGCGATCTGGAGAATCGCCAGTATCAGGGGATGGTTGAGGATTACAATGCCTGTGAATTCTTGCCGGTAAATAGAAGGAACTCATGTGCTATACTGGCATTATGTCTGGAAGAAGCAATGAAAAGAAATGGAGAAACGACAGGCATGAGTGAGACGAATATAACCCTTGCCATGATGGCTGAGGGCTGGGAGACCTATCAGAGCCAGTTAAGCAAAGCGCTTGCGCCATTATCCCAGGAGCAGCTTGCGCTGCGTGCCGCGCCCAACCTGCGTTCAATCGATGAACTGGCGCGTCACATTATTGCAGTGCGCGCAGGCTGGTACCACGATGTTCTACGCGAGGGGGATGATGCATTCGGCGCGCTCTCCCATTGGGACGAACCTGGCAATCCAGTACGCTCCGCTGATGAACTGGTGAATGGACTGGCCGCCACCTGGCAGGTCATGCAGGAGGCGCTTGCACGTTACAGCCCAACTGATCTGCAAGTAGTCCTCGAGACGGAGTGGGAAGGCAAAAAATATACTCACAGGCGAGGTTGGGTCGTCTGGCATGTGATCGAACATGACTTGCATCATGGCGGCGAAATTGGCTACTCGCTGGGGATGCATGGCCTTCAGGCTCCAGATATTTAGCCTTTCCGGGTGAAAGCGCTATCGTACAGATTCGGGGTTCGTACTAAGCGTCTCCTGTGGAGTAACATCGGGAGTGATAACGTTTAGCCATCTGGCGACAAGAGGAATGGATGCGCCCTGAAGCAGTACGGAGGCGAAGACGACGAAGAAAACCAGGTATTCCAGTGCGGTGAACGCGGATTGTTGGGTCTTCATTGAACCTTCACTGAGGTAGTTTAAGTTACTGCTGCTAACTTACTTTTGCCATTTTTTTTGAAACTTCTTCTGCACAAGGATACTTTTACGTTGATACACCTTTCTAAAAGATTTGTAACAGGCGAGGTGGGCTAGAAAACAGGGAAAACCGGATGGCCGACCAACGCCTGCTCCAGGGCCGTGAGAACCGGGATGGCCTGTTTGCGCAGCGTCGAGAGATAGCCGCGCTCACAGGCGTAGCGCCAAGAGGATTGCCAGCCATCATGCACGCTCACGCCGTGGAAGTCGGTGAGGATGCCGATGGCGTCCAGCGCTTCGTGACCCCGTTTGACATGTACCGCAGAGTGGGTGAGCCGCTCCGTCGCGCTCACATGCATCCAGTGCCGTTTGCCCGCGACATACAGGCCCGTCTCATCCTGGTGCAGCACCGCGACTTGCTCGCTGAGCACCACTTGCTGCTGCTGTAGTTGCGCGATCAGTTCGTCTCGTTGTACCAACTGCTGCCGCATCTGCCCACGACATACGCAACGAGATGAAAGCAAGCAGGCAATAAGCAGGGCACGACAGTATCATGAAGGAGAAAAACGGCAGAGTGCCGTGGAAATCCGCGATCAAAAGATCTGTTGTGGCTAGTGAAGGCACACTGAACAGAAGCGATCCGAGAAAAAAGCAGCGAGCGGTGTTTTCGAGGAATTACGCGGCCATAACCACATCAAAGCCAAAGACGTGAGCAAAGCTGACCGGGAGACCATGAATGGTGACCTCAAGGGATGGGGCGGTAGGAGGGCGAGCATTGCGAGCGAGACGTTGCTCCCAACTGAGCCGCCAGTGGGCTCGTTGGGTACGGGTAAGCACATGCGGTCGGGGAACCTCCTCTCCCACCCCATGCTCAACTGAGCCAAAGGTGAGCAGTACGGTTTGTGTGCGCAACAGAGAGAACCAGTGTCGCCGGAGATGACAGCGCTCCCAATCGCCCCACAGCACCGGGCGAGCAGGCACTGGCTGCTGGGGCAGCAGTTGAGCGGACGGTGAAGGTGTGGAAGTCCGTGGCCAGCACACCGCGCCGCGTGAGCGCGGTGTGCTGGTGGTACTGGTTTCCTGGCACTGTGCGCGCAGAGGACAGCAGCGACAATGGCCGATGCGGGCGGCATAGAGCACGCGCACCGAGCCATCGCGCTCCGCTTGCCGCTCTTGCGGGTAGAGTGGGTGATCGGCGGATATCTAGACCGTTCACCAACTCATCCTGCTTTACACCTCGTTGTCTACATCGTCACATATACTCACGAAGAATGAGGAATTCGTTGTGCCCTGTCATGTTGCATACCATTTTTCGGCTTTGCTGCTCACGCGCTCCTGAGATGAGTGAGAGGTCCTCTCACTCATCCTCCCGTTGCTTTGCCTCTTGTGTCTAGACATGTCTAGAGGGTGTCCGAAATGGCTCCCCAGGGCGATTTGCTGATCAAGCAAGGAGAGAAGAGAGGAACCATGATAGGATAAGGAGAGAACAAAACAGATAGTGGGGGCAGTCATTTGTCCCAGGAAGGCTGGAAAGCCGATGCAAGTGTATCCTTCTGATCTCTGCGATGATGAGTGGGCCATTCTTGAACCGCTGATTCCGCCTGAGAAACCAGGCGGACGGCCACGAGAAGTCGATATGCGCGCCGTGCTCAATGGGATTTTTTACATTCTCAGAGCCGGGTGTGCCTGGCGCATGATCCCTCGCGAGTATCCGCCTCGCTCCACGGTATATGGGTATTTCGCACGGTTTCGGGATGTCGGCGTCTGGGAGCAGATCATGACCACCTTGCGGGAGCGCTGTCGTCTTCAAGCTGGGCGCGAAGCGACTCCATCGGCTGGTATCATCGATAGCCAATCGGTGAGAACAACTGACCGTGGGGGGCCACACGGCTATGATGGTGGCAAGAAGCTCTCAGGCAGGAAGAGGCATATCCTTGTTGATACCACAGGGCTCTTGCTCAAAGTGGTAGTCCATGAAGCCAACATCCAGGATCGGCAAGGCGTACCGCTGCTTTTGGAGCCAATCAAAGGGCTGTTTCCCCGCATGAAAAAAGTGTGGGTAGATCAGGTGTACACAGGCAAAGGGCGAGAGTGGATCAAAGAGCAGATGGGATGGGAAGTCGAGATCGTTCGCCATAGCTGGCCAGCCCGTGGAGAGTGGGTGCCACATGGTGATCTCTCGGACTTGAGCATCGTCTGGTTCACCTATGAGCGTATTAAACCTGAGCCAAAGATATTTCGAGGAGTGCTGCCGCGCCGATGGGTGGTGGAGAGAACTTTTGCGTGGATGGGGCGCTATCACCGCATGAGTAAAGATTATGAGTATTTGACGAGGAGCAGTGAAAGCATGGTGCATCTGACAATGATCCGCCTGATGCTCAGAAGGCTTGCCAAGGCAACTGAAGGTGTCAGAGAGAAGCTCCAACGGCTTAGAGCCGCTTGAGGAGCCTTTTCGGACACCCTCTACTATGCCGACTTCTCCAGGTGTGAATCATACGGGTGCGACATCACAGTGCCGTCACGGGAATAGTGTGTGGGATCACGATCCTGTCACAATGAAGGAATGGTGGATTTCGAGGCCAGGTCGGTTGCCTGCGTGGGCAGGGGCAGCGAGACAAAGAAGGTGGACCCTGCCTCCTCGACCGATTCAAACCAGATGCGGCCCTGGTGGCGTTCGACCAGCTCCCGGCAAAGATACAGGCCCAGGCCTGTGCCGCCGATATCGCTGGCGCGGGCGTTGTCCGCACGCACGAAGCGGCCAAAGATACGGCTCTGCTGGTGGGCAGGAATGCCGATACCCTGATCGCTTACCGAGAAGATGGCGCTGGCAGATGAGGGGTCTTGACCGAGGTGTATCACAATATTGCCCCCACCTGGGCTATATTTGATGGCGTTATTGATGAGGTTAGTGACGACCTGTTCGAGGCGGCGCGGGTCTATCATACTGACGACCTGCTCAGGCGTGGCATGCACGGCGATGGCGTGTTTCTGCGTCGTCACCTGGATGCGAGTGGCGATGCGCTGCACCAGCGCGGCCAGGTCGGTCTCTTCGAGATGCAATTCCAGCCGCCCCGCCTGCAAGCGAGTCACATCGAGCAAATCATCGGTGAGTTCGACCAGCCGGTTGGTCCCCTGGTCGATATCGGCGATGGCTTCACGTTGCCAATCGGCCAGTGGTGGCCCCTTGCCTCGCGCCGTCTGCATCATCAACATCTGTGCGAAGCCTTTGATAACGGCCAGCGGGTTGCGCAGTTCATGCGCAGCGATGCCGATGAACTCATCCTTGAGGCGTTCGGCTTCTTTGAGCGCGGTCACATCCGAGAGCACGACAAGGGCTGCCAGTTCTGTGTCGCCATCATTCTTGTATTCACCTGGCCCCAGCGCCAGTGGGTCTAG
>JADEYI010001430.1_pt1 | contig 18099 bp, 13 predicted proteins | sample 8542331 | NCBI WGS metagenome assembly JADEYI01 (sample SAMN16510988, study PRJNA670497) | mine drainage metagenome | isolation source: biofilm near Copperflume 1 | place: Germany: Marsberg coppermine Kilianstollen | collected 2018-02
TATTACAAGGTTCCTGCTCGTTTGTCAGCCTTTCTCAGCATTTCTTCTCTGTTTTTCCCTCCCTCTTCTCTCCCTTTTTCCCACACCCACCGCTCCTGGGACAGTTACTAAGGGTAACTGTTCAAGATAGGGGTGGAGCAATCGTCAAGGGGTAGCTGTGGAGGCCTACCCTCACCTACCCTCACCCCAGGCCCCTCTCCCTTCATGGGAGAGGGGCCTTTAATCACCCTTGTAACCCCTGCTCTGAACAGTTACGTGAAGCGCGAAACGTACTGAGTGAGAGTTAGGGCTGGAGGCCCACTGCCTATAGTGTCTCACGCATCACGCCCCCAGCAACTCCTCCATATGGTCCAGGCGTTGCTCGAAGAGCTTCAGAGCCTGGCGAACGGGCTGGGGGGACGCCATGTTTACGCCTGCTTTGCGGAGGAGATTTATAGAGTAGTCGCTGCCGCCGCTGCTCAGAAAGCCCAGGTAGCGGTCAACTGCGGACTGGCCTTCGTTCAGGATTTGCTGTGAGAGCGCGACGGCTGCTGACATACCTGTCGAGTACTTATAAACGTAGAAGCTGCGGTAGAAGTGTGGTATACGTGCCCACTCGATTGCTACACCTTCGTCCACATAAACATTGTCTCCGTGATACTGCTTGTTGAGACCGTAGTGTATCTCCGATAGCATCTCGGCGGTGAGCGCCTGGCCCGCCTCCGCACGCTCGTGTGCTATCTTCTCGAACTCCGCGAACATTGTTTGCCTGTACAGCGTGGTCCTGAATTGCTCAAGACTATAGTTCACTACAGCCAGCTTTACATTTTTGTCATCGGTGCTATCCAGCAGATAATGGCTCAACAGCTGCTCATTCAGCGTTGACGCAACCTCAGCAACGAAGAGGGTATAGCCGGAGTAGATGTAAGGTTGGTCGCGATGAGAGTAGAAGGTATGCAGCGAATGGCCCGTCTCATGGGCCAGAGTAAAGAGATCGCGCAGGTTATCCTGGTAGTTCAGCAGCATAAAGGGGTGAACGCCGTAAACACCCCAGCTGTACGCGCCCGATGTCTTATTAGGCGTTTCATAAACGTCTGTCCAGCGCGAGCTAAACCCCTGCTTGACTGTGGACTGGTACTCCGCTCCCATGGGAGCGAGCGCTTCTGCTACTATTTGCGTGGCGCGGTCGTATGGGATCACCTCGTCTACTTCCTGCAACAACGGCACGTGCAGGTCGTACATGTGCAATTCGTCGAGGCCCAGCACTCGCTTGCGCAACTCCATGTAACGATGCAGCAAATGCAGGTTATCGTGCACTGCCGTTATCAAGCCGTCATAGACACCAAGGGGAATATTGTCCTTCGAGAGTGAAGCCTCCCGTGCTGAGCCGTACTTGCGCGCGCGGGCATAGAAGATATCCGACTTTACTTGCGTGGAGTAGCAGGTGGCAATTGTATTTCGCTTGTCGGTGAATGCCTTGTGGAATGTGGTAAATGCCTCGGCTCGCACCCGGCGGTCTGCCGAGCGGAGATAACGGAGATAACGGCCTTGCGTTAGTTCTACTTCCTGCCCATCCTCGTCCTTGATGGTGCCGTAGGTCATGTCGGCATCCGTGAGCATATCGTATATCTGGCTCGGACCTGCCGCTATCTCGCCTGCTGCCGCCAGCAACGCCTCTTCGGAAGCGCCAAGCATATGCTCCTGCTCACGGAAAAGGTCGTCAAGCTGATGCTCGTACAGACGTAGCTCCTCGTTGCTCCCCATGAGCTGCTCTATCTTGTCGCGTCCGCTCTGTAATAGCTCAGGGTCGAAGAACGACAGGACTTCCTCAGCGTGAGTCCACAACGCCTGTGCGCGGTCGGCGAGCGCCTGATAGCGGGCGTCGGTGTTCTCCTCATCTCGGCGCATACGGGCGTAGGAATAGAGTCTCTCGATGTGCAGGTTTATCTCGTCGCGCAGCTTCCACGCCTTCAGGAGTGTTTCGCCGGTCTCGCTTAGCTGCCCCTGGTATTCCTTTATTTCGTCGAGAAGTGGGGCTACCTGGGCGAACTCTGCTTCCCACCCCGTATCTTGCGGGTAAACCGCTTCCAGGTCCCATTTGTATTCAGTAGCAACCTCACTCCGTGCCGGTAAAGCTTTTGTAACCATCCGTTCAGACCTCCATAATGTTCTTCAGCCAATCATCAGCCGCAATGTATAACTTAGGACTTACGCATCCACGTGCGTGAGCATCATCCGGTTCGTGCCTGATTTGCGTAAGCCCTATAACTGTCTGTATATGTTAGCTGCTCACGCCGGGTGTGGCAACGGTCTACAGTATGAGATGTATTGTAAAACGGCAGCAGAAAAAGGGCAAAAAAAGAGGCCCGTGTGGGCCTCAGTGGTAGCGGGGCTGCAAGCGATTATTCAGTGAGTTACGGTGCTGGTGGTATGATAATCGGTATAACCGTGCCCTCCGGTGCTGGAATGGAAGTGGGAAGCGCAAGCTTGGTAAAGTTTTGGAGACCCATTCGCTCCATTGGGGCGAAGGGTAGTTCAACCCTTGGTACTTCCTGCATCGCGTTTGTTATGCCAGATGCACGTATATCACGACGTACATATGTTGGCGTCACGTCCACTAAGAAGACGTGTGGATCGCTACCTAGACTGCCCAACTTGGCTGTATCAACTCTGCCGTACAGACCAAACACGCCATAAACATTGTTGGAGAAAAAGCCTCCCAGCAGGTTATCAATAGACGATTGAGGTAGGGGGTCATCTTGGGTACCCCCCACACCTACAGTGCCGCCATCTGATCCCGGCGCTCCTGTTCGAAGTAGTGCTTGCGTAACTTGTAAACTATTAGTCTTAGCCCATGTTCTGAACCAGTCAGCAGGCATTGGATATACAAACGTGACTGCCACGTCCGCTACGCCGCCACCCTTGATGACTTCTGGTAGCAAAGCCTTGTTAGCCGCAGCATACGCTTTTATGACCTTCTCTACATCTACACCCAGATACACCTTGGCCAGTAGCAAAGCCTTGTTAGCCGCAGCATACGCTTTTATACCAGCTATAGTGTCGCGGTCGTAATTGATGGTAGCGTGCAAACCCTCGATGTCATTGCTGGTAGCGGCATACTTCCATGTGCCAAAGTCTCTCTGGCTCACAGTGGTATAGGGATGTGGAGCAGAGTTTGCGCCTTCTTTAGCTCCCGCAGGAGAAGCTACCTGATCAGATGAGGCTGCTGGAATTTCTCTTAGCGGGGCAGTGCGTAAGAGCAGCATCGCAGCAACCGCGATTACAGCTAATATAAGAGCGAGACTGATGCTACGTAGAGCTAATCTAGTTAGTAGACTTTTCCGATTCATAAGAAGCCCTCCTCGGTTCGGCTATCTCACCGTGCTACCTACACTTACATGCTTTATCTGGCTGCCTTTTCATTGGGTAATTAAAAGGCTTGCTTGCTGGGGTCAGGTCAGCCATTTGTATCTCAGGGGCAAGGGAAAACGCCGTACTGATTGCCCGCGTACGAAGCCCCAGCGTCGCCTTTCCGCATGCAGAACTTCTGCATATTGTCTTTAGCATCATACCCATTCACAGAAATTGGATCGTTATTCGAATTGAGTTGATAATTATCAATGTTGATCTCGCCCCTGTTATTTCCGTTGTCGGGGGTCCAATCGTCATAGACAAAATATTGCGCGGAACTTGTGTCTAACAGATTAGGACTGTTCGAGTAAATTCTAATCTCCGCGTTGGAAAATGTGCAGCCGGGTTTCACCACTTGGCCCGCATCTGGAAGATTGGTTGCAAAGCTAGGGTAGTCCCAAGTTCCAGCTTGGCAGCCTGATGCATAGCTAGGGTTGCTACCTACATTATTGAAGACGTGGAACACTATAGCAACTTTATTGCTTGCTGTACACGCCAGATATGCTTTTGCGTTGGGGCTGAAGGATATCTCACGGCCTATAACCCCAAAGTTGGAGAATCCGCCATAGTCCTGCGTGAACCCAGCTTCACTACCTGCTGGCGTATCTTGATACGCTCCGCTCATGTTAGGTGTAGGATTGGTGCAACTTAGGGGCGGTCCAAGCACATAATTATTGGAGCCTTCATACGGACCAGAGTGCCCAGATGATCCATTATGGGTAAATTGGCGCTCAAGAGCGGTTAGCCTGAAGAAAGCTGTGGCGACATCTCCCCGAAGGACTGAGTTGTTTACACCGAAAACTCCAGTGGAAACTGGCGCCATGGCAAAGTGTGCATAAGCTGTTTCTACATATGAGTAGAAGGTAGAGCCAACAGGCACATCGTTAAAGTGGGCAGTGGTCGGGGCTATGTACATGCGAACGTTGTTCATTGCTCTGGTAACCATCTTCGCAAACTGGCCTCGGGTCGTCGTATTGTATACCCTGAAGTATGGTCTATTCTGCCCATCGCACGGTTCCCCTGCGCCACCACATGGATAGCCACTAGCCCATCCATAGTAGTTTACAGTCTCAATGTAAATATAGAAGGTAGAGCCAACAGGCACATCTGCGAACGTGTTAACAGGTGGATTCTGAAGCACTGCGCCTTCGCTAGTTTTGGCGTTCGCCAGAAACTTCGAGATTTGGCCCCGAGTCGCACTATCGTTGGGTAAAAAACAGGGTGAGCCAACACCGACATTGGAACATTGGGAACCGCTATAGCCCCCAACCCAGCCATTGTCGGCGATGAAATATATACCTGGTCCATTGCCGTTAATCCTACCTACATCAGTGAAGTTAATTGTGCCCGTGTACGCTTGGGCTGGCTTGGTGCCTGTCAGCGACATGCTAACCGCCAGTAGACTGAGCACAGCCAGTGTAGTGGAACTTCTAGTTCTGAATAGGCGCATTTGCCTCTCCTTGTGGTTGGTGCATGACTGAACAGGCTGTATCAGGTTGGGCAGTCATGCAAGGTGAGAATACATGTGGCATGGCATGCACAACTTGGTGGCGGCTATTAGCCCCCACCCCCAATCTTCAGGGATCACGCTCCGCCCACGTTAATTGGTCAGCAACTACAGAAAGACCCAAGCCTGACTATCCCTAAGGCTTAGGGATAGTCAGGCTTGGGTCCTCAGTGGTAGCGGGGGTAGGATTCGAACCTACGACCTTTGGGTTATGAGCCCAACGAGCTTCCGCTGCTCCACCCCGCGTCATTGCCCTTAGTATACTCCATGACTGGAAGCATGTCAAGGTGACTTTCACTTGTGTAAGTGTTCAGAGTTGGGGTGTAGCAATCTTCTTGGGGTAGCTGTGCACCCTCACCCTCCCTCACCCACCCTCACCCCCAAACCCCCTCTCCCTTCATGGGAGAGGGGGCTTTATTCCTGCTGAGTATCGGCGGCTATGCCCCTGCACCCCAACTCTGAACGCTTACTTTCACTTTCATGGCGACGCGCTGCCGGAGCTAAACAGGTCCAGCCATTTTTGCCAGTTTGCTTCGGCGGGCGGGACGGTAGTTTCCGTGATTGGCTGCTGAGCAGAGGGAACGCCGGTGATTGTGCCCTGCGAAGCTGAGGGAGCAGCATTGATGGGGATGAGCACTTGCTCATCGGGGCGGCGCAAGTTGAGGTCTTCGCGGGCCCGCTGCTCTATATACTTGTCCGATAGATAGTACTGGAGCTTGGCGGCCAGCCTGCTATTGTCATCACGCAGGGCTGCATTCTGTACACGCTGTACCGCGACCTGGTCGTTCAAGCTATGCTCAAGTAGAAGCTCCTGGCCGTAGCGCACGATGAAGAAGAGCACAGCCAGCCCAAGTACGAGCCATAAGGCGGTGGTTGACAGTGACCTGTGTTTGTTGTTCCGTCTGGTCCTGATTACCGCGCTCATGCCTCTCCTCTTCCTGCCAGTGGAAAGTGATTATACATGAGCATTGAGACCCTGGGCAGCGTTTTCCACCTGGGGATCAGGGATTAGTAGCTGATCTCCGATCCCTCGTCTCCGTCTGTGCCAGCCGGTGGCTAACTGGTATGCATGCGCCACGCCCAGTACAGTGGCTTCGTCGAAGTGCTTGCCGAGTATTTGCATCCCCACAGGCAGGCCACCTGCGAGACCACAAGGCACAGAGATCCCAGGTATTCCTGCCAGGTTCGCGGGCACCGTGTAGACATCGTTGAGGTACATAGCCAGAGGGTCGCCCATCTTCTCGCCAAGTTGGAAGGCCACAGTGGGCGTGGTGGGCCCGACAATTACGTCTACCTTCTCGAAGACTTGCTCGTAATCGCGGGCAATCAATGTGCGTACTTGCTGCGCTTTCTTGTAGTATGCGTCATAGTAGCCCGCGCTCAGGGCGTATGTGCCGAGCATGATCCTCCTCTTGACCTCCGGGCCGAAGCCATAATCACGCGTGGCAAGCATCGACTCGATGGAGTTTCCGGGTTCAGGGTCGCGGTAGCCGTACTTCATGCCGTCATATCGCGCCAGGTTGGAGCTTGCTTCCGCGGGGGCGATGATATAGTAGGTAGCAAGCGAGAATTCTGTATGCGGCAGCGTTACTTCGTGTAGCTCAGCGCCGAGATGCCGTAATTCATCTATAGCCGCGCGCACAGCATCGCTGACCTCGCGCTGTAGCCCTTTGCCCCAGAACTCGGCGGGGATACCCACCTTCACACCATCCAGCGAGCCGCCGCGTTTCTCAAGTTCCGCAAGCAACGCAGCGTATGGCGGCACAGCTAAAGGTTGCGAAGTAGAGTCTAGCTCGTCTTCGCCTGCTATCGCCTCCATCACAATCGCCGCGTCATAGGCGGTGTGGGTAAGTGTGCCGATCTGATCCAGGGACGACGCGAATGCCACCAGCCCAAAGCGAGACACGCGGCCATATGTAGGCTTCAGGCCCGTCACTCCGCAGAGTGAAGCAGGTTGCCGCACGCTGCCACCCGTGTCGGTGCCAAGCGAATAGCTCCCCATCCCCGCCGCCACCGCCGCCGCCGAGCCGCCACTCGACCCTCCAGGCACGCGCTCAAGGTCCCAGGGATTATGGCTCGCCCCCCACGCTGAGTTTTCGGTCGAGGAACCCATTGCGAATTCATCGCAGTTAGTTTTGCCCAGCAGCACGGCCCCAGCCGCCGCCAGTTTCGCCGGTACAGTACCGCTGAATGGTGGGATAAAGTTCTCCAGGTGTCGAGAGCCGCAGGTCGTGCGCACTCCTTCTGTGATCAGCACATCTTTGAGGCTCATTGGCACGCCGTCGAGGGGTGATTTTGCTGCTTCACCCTTGGCCCTTCTGCCATCGAAGCCCCTGGCGGCGGCAAGGGCAACCTCCTGGCTGACTGAGGTAAATGCCTTTATAGCGCTATCTTCGCCAGCTATTCTCTCAAGAGCAGCCCGGGTAAGCTCCACCGAGGATATATCCCCGCTGTCAAGAAGTTGGCGTGCTTCCCGGATCGTCAGATAGGCAAGGGAGGCTGGTCTATCTTCCACGTTAGCCAATGCTCTCCTCCTCGCCTGCTACCGCTTCGCCTTTACCTTCCCTGAAGTCCTCAAGCACAGCAGGCACCCTGAAGAAGTCGCCCTCCCGCGCTGGGGCGTTGCTCAACAGCATCTCCACAGGCATAGATGGCCTCGCCTCGTCAGCGCGTGTGACGTTCAGGTGCGCCACAACCTGCGCGGTCGGAGGTATACTGGAGGTGTCTACTTTCTCCAGGAGTGCTATGTAATCAAGCACATCTAGAAGTTGCCCACGCAAATCTTCTACTTCGTTCTCTGTCAGTCCAAGTCGCGCCAGCATAGCGACGTGGCGCACCTCTTCCGGTGTCAACAAGCTCTTACCTCCTTCTGAGGGATCATCTGCCGGCCCCAAGCCTCTTGGAAGCCCTATCCCAGAACCCTCGCCATAAACTCTGCCACTACTGCACCGAGGTCAGCCTCGCGCTCTTCAAAGAAATGGCCCGTCCTACGGAGGGTTATAACTGTATTCGGCTCAGGCAGACCCTTGACGTATTTTGCAAGCTGGTCGGGCGGGCAGAAATCGTCGCGCTCCCCTGTTACGAATAGCTTGGGGTGCGGCCACTGCCCCAGATGCTCCAGGCTTCGCCATGCGACGGGTAGACCGATCACAGCCACAGCCTGCACGCGCTCCTCTTCCGGGTGAGCGGCGAGATATGCCAGCGAGATTCGCGCTCCAAAGGAATGTCCTACCAGAGCCATACGCCTGTTATCTACCCCTTCTTGCAACCCCAGGAAGTCGAGTGCGGCTCCCACGTCTTCGGTCTCCGGCTCGCCTTCATCAGCCACAAGCTTGTTGTCTTCCCACCGGGAGACACTACCCGTGCTTTTGCCAATGCCACGCGAATTGTAGCGCAAAGTGGCTATCCCGCGCTCTGTAAGCGCCGCCTCGATTGCTTGCAACACCTGCATATCCATGTTGCCGCCCGATGCAGGATTGGCGTGGCAAAGCACAATGCCGGGGTGGAGCATACCATCAGCAGGCACGTGAAGTCTTCCCTCAAGCTCCACCTGCTCATCATTATAACTACTGCCGGAGAAAGTTACATGCCTGCTATCGGCGGAAGGGGGTTGTGTAGAAAGGGCAGGGGCGCTCATCAGAAGGTTTCGTGGCTCACTGCCGCTAGCTGTTCAGCTTGTAGCCACAGTGCGGGCAGAAGGTGGACCCCGCTCGTATAGAGTTGTGGCAGACGGGGCAGCTAATGTCGGCTTGCGCCGATGGCGTCTCGCTGCCCGGTGTACTCTGGATCACAGGCTCCTGGCTTGTTTGCGGGGCCGTCCCAGTCGGTACAACTCCGCCTTGCTGTAATTGTGGCTGTGGTGAAAGCTGCGGTGGAATTGCGGCCGGCGCAGGAGGTGGCGGGGACGGGGGAGGCGGTTCCACCCACTCTTCGGCGTTGATGGCTTCTATTTCCGTGTTCTTGCTTTGGACCTCCGCCTGCATCTGCACTATTTCGTCTACAATCGCCTGAAGCTCCGGGTCCAGCTTCACCCCGGCACCCGACATATCAATCACTTTCTGCCCCAGGGCGCGGGTCTGCGATTCAGCCTGTTTTTTTAGCCTGTTTGCCTCCGCTCGCACTCTGTTGGCTCGCATGAGCCTGTCGGCCTCAAAGCCGACCCTGTCGAAGCTCTTCCTTAGCTGGTATCCTATCCCTGACATTTATTTACCCTCTCAAATTATGACCGCCCGCACGACCCTCATGGTTGAGATGGCCGCCCCTTTTCACTCCACTTTACGTGCAAAAAGCCACCCGGGTTTCAATTTGCCTATCGCGGCCTGAGCGTCGTGCGGGCAGAGCGCGCCCAGCCTGCGCGCAGCGGGCTGCCGCCGAAGATTACGCTGCTGGAGCGCAGGGCTACACTCTGCACAAGCCCCAGGCCGAGGAGAATGCTCATCAGCGATGAGCCTCCATAGCTGATGAAAGGTAGTGGTATGCCTGTGACCGGCATCAGGCCAATGTTCATGCCCACGTTGATGAAGACCTGCATACCTATCCATGCGGCCACCCCTGTGGCTATCAAGCTGCCGTAGGTGTCGTTGGCGCGTGAAGCCACAACGAGGCACCGCCAGACCAGGATGAGGAGCAGCGCGACGAGGGCCAGCGACCCGATGAAGCCGAACTCTTCGGCCACTACCGAGAAGATGAAGTCGCTGTACTGCACCTTCAGGAAACCGAGTTGACTTTGGGTGCCCGATAAATAGCCCTGGCCGAACCAGCCCCCTGAGCCGATGGTGGTGCGCGCCTGGATTATGTTGTAACCCTCGCCTAAAAGGTCGCTGTTCGGATTCAGGAAGACCAAAAAGCGCGAGCGCTGGTAATCTTGCATACCCCACTGCCAGAAAGCCAGGAGCGCGGGAATAGCTACGATTCCCGCGCCTATGAAAATGCGTGCCCTAACGCCTGCCGCAACGGTCATGCCGAGGAAGATCGCTACGAGCATGATTGCTGTGCCGAGATCTGGTTGCTTGAAGACGATTACGGTGGGTATCACCGTCACAAGTCCGGCCGCAACAAACCACTTGACCTTGTGCAATTCGCGCTCGTGGTCGGAGAGGAGTTTTGCCAGCACAATAATCAATGTTAGCTTGGTGATCTCGCTTGGCTGGATAGCGAATAAGGGTGACTGTATCCAGCGCTGTGAGCCTTGTGTGACGATACCCACAGCTATCACAAGGCCAAGCAGCGCGAGGGTGAAGAGGTAGAGGGGCAGTGTAAAGCTCTCCAGGAACTTGTAGTTGATCCTGGAAACGGCGAACATCAGCGCCATGCCGATGAGAGCATAGAGCGCCTGCCTTGCCGCGAAGTCGTCCAGGCTGAGTATCGGCCCCGCATTGGCCTGCGTCGCGCTAAAGACCATAACGACGCCAAGCACTGATGCCGCGACCGTGCAAAGGACAAGGGTAAAGTCGAGATTGTGTAACGTGGTGGCCCGCAATTCTATACCTCAGCAGCTTTATGATAACAAAGAGTGCGCCACACTATAACACAGCAGTCCGCCCTTCGGCAATCGAAAAAAGTTGGCTAAATGTTCAGATTAGGGGTGGAGCAATCTTGAAGGAGTAGCTGTGGAGGCGTATCCTTACGCACCCTCACCCCATGCCCCTCTCCCTTCGTGGGAGAGGGGCATGGGGTGAGGGGAGGGACGCCCCTGCACTCCTACCCCTACTCCTCTGAAAATGAGAAGGGTAGTAGTATAGAGGGGTGCTAAATCACTCGTATTTTCATTCGTAATGGTGGCCCATAGGGTCATGGCTTACTCTGAACATTTACAAGGGGTTCGTCAGCCGTGCTGACCTCTTACGCGAAAGCCTTTCCCAGAGCGGGAAAGGCTTTCATTTGCGGCTTACGTGCGGTTGATCTGTTTATGGTTCCGTCCTGCCTCCCGGCGCAGGGCTGTTTGCTCCTCCACCCGACTTCACGATTACCGTGACTGATGCCGTTGGCGAGACAGCCGACGTTGGCATCGCAGTTGAAGTCGGGATCGTTGTAGCTGTTACTATGGGAGTGGAAGTGCGGGTTGCCGTAGGAGTGGAGGTGCGCGTGGGGGTAGAAGTGGCTGTTGCGGTTGCAGTCGAGGTAGGCATAGCGGTGGCTGTTGCGGTAGCTGTTGGTGTGGGGATAGTAGCGCTCACCGCCAGGTAGACCATTTTGCAAATCTGCGCGCGTGTGGCGGTGTTACCCGGCCTGAAGTAAGGCTTGTTGCCGCTGTCGCAAGGCTCGCCTGGGCCGCCACATGGATAGCCGCCGATAATGCCTCTGGCCGCTGCGGTTTCCACATACTGGAAGAAGGTTGAACCGGGCGGCACGTCCTCAAAGGTTGCAGACCCGGGGTTTTGCAGCGTCCAGTCCGCCGCCAATGCCACTATCTTGGCGATTTGCCCTCGCGTGACTGTGGCATTGGGCCTGAAGTAAGGCTTGTTGCCGCTGTCGCAAGGCTCGCCTGGGCCGCCGCATGGGTATCCGTTGATAAGGTTGCGCGCCGATGCGGTCTCCACGTAAGGGTAGAAAGTGCTGCCCATAGGCACGTCCGTAAAGTGCGCGTCGGGGGGCGAGACTACAGGGAAGTTGAACGCCAGCACCACGATCTTTGCGAGTTGGCCGCGCGTGGCGGTGTTGGCAGGCCGGAAAGTACCGTCGGCGTAGCCACTGATAGCGCCCACATTAGCCAGGTACTGAATGTAGCTGAACGCCCAGTAGTCAGCAGGCACATCTGAGAATAGTACATTAGAGACCGTGATCTGCTGCGACGGCGCATTCGTGGTGCGGCGCGGTGGATAGCTCTCCACAACGTAAGGGCTGATTGTGTACACCTCGGTGTCGGGCCCGCCATTAGCGCCAATAGTCAGCGTGGCGCGCCACGTGCCCACCTGAGCCGTGCCGGAAACGAGGCTGAAGTTGAGAAGCTGGTAGCCGCCATCGGGGAACTGAACATTGGCGTAGACGCTGTCAACAGGTGTGGAGTCATTGTCGGAGGCATCTACCTCGATAGTGAGCATGCCTCCACGCACATTGAAGTTGGTGCTGCTGTACCGGACGGCCCGTATTATGGGCGCGTTGTCAGGCCCGATAGTGGCTGTAGACGTTGGCTGAGGAGTAGTTGGCACGGGTGTATAGGTTGGCGGTGGATATTGTGCGAAGGAGGCCAGGGCTGCCTGAGCGGGCCTGTTCTTGACCGACCAGAAGCGGAAAGCATCGCACTGCTGGTACCAGGGGGCTTCATTGAAGTCGAAGTTGAAGACAAAGATGTTTCCCATCCAGGGCCAGTATGACCTTGCCCACTGATAAGCGCGCACAAGGTAGTCTGCCTGGGTTTGCGGGTCGAAGTTGTAATACCAGTCGGGCTTGGGGCACGTGGACCCTTCAGTGGCGGGGTCTATAGCCCAGCCCATCTCGGTGGCCCATATTTGCTTTGCGCCATCTCCATATTCCAACATGACGGCCCGGTGGCGTTCCGCCCTCCTGAAAACCAGAGGGGGGTTAGTGGCAAGCGGGTCGGCTTCGGGGGGTGAAACGAAGCCGTAAGGGTGGTCGCTCAACACATCGAAGTAAGGAGCGGCCCCTGCGCTGTACATAGCTCGTAAGAAGTCGAGGTCGTCCACCGCGCAGGTGACGGGCTTGAGGGAGCGGCTTATGCCGACTGTGGTCACAGCCCCGGCCACAACTGTAGCGCTGGGGTCTACGCTCTTTATCTGAGGATAGACCGCCGCGAGCATCGCTGTGTAGCGGGCCGGGTCGGGACAAAGTCCGCCCCATTCGAGATCGGTATTTGGCTCGTTCCATATCTCGTAGGCAATTTGCACCGTTGGGCGCAGGTCCACTCGCACATGCTGTGCAAGAGCGCGAGCGAAGCGCCCGAAATCGGCGGGGTTGGCAGGTGGACATGTGTCGTTGCCCGAACAGGCAGGGTCACGCGCCCAGGCGGGAGGCCTGCTCACTCGGATCAGCACATTTACCCCTGCTGACTGTGCGCCATTGACTATGTTGTTTACGTCGCCCCAGTTATAGTTGCCTTGTGTAGCCTCCGCATCTTTCCAGAAGATGCCATACGAGACCCACTGAAAGCCCATGCTTCGCACAGTGGGGTTGTTCCCCGTGAGGGCCATCACAAAGCCATACTGTAAGTTAGTGGAGGCAGGCCGCGCCGCGCTCGAAGCTGATTTACTTCCCCCAACGCCTGCCAGCAAGGCGAGCAAGAGGGCTATCAGCAGAGTGTATCTCACCACCGGCTTCTGCCCACCGCCGACTGCTACTGTCTTCCAATACGCCATCGTTTCGCTTCCTTCTCTAGCTATGCGCAATGTAACTACTCAGCTACAGTATGACGCTTCCATGCCGAGTTCAAACACAACATCTTGTGATTTTCGGCCACTTGAAAGCTGCTCAAGACGACCATTTCGCGGGCTATATCTGCTGAGTAAGGCCACTGGCACAATATGTTGTTCTAATGAGCCAAGTTCGGCCTAAATGTTGAAGATATGTGGGCTGAGTAGTTACTGCGCAATAACATAGTGCCCGGTGAGATGCCTGGTAAGTTCCAGACTTCGCCTCGTCCATACAACTGCCCCAGCATTGAGCACAGCTTGCAATTTCCATACCTGACCGGAAGATGCGCTTAAATATAACGCCTCACTTGCCCAACAGGTTCTGCTATACACAGCGAAAGTGTTTGAGGGCGTAGAGGGCAAGCTTTCGCCAGGTTCAATTCCCCCTCAACAGTGCGCTTAGCCAACATCAACGTTCACTAAAAGTGGGGACAAATCAGATGAAAACAAGCAAGTAGCTCCGCCGCATGGAGCTACTTGCTTGTTTTCGAGAACGAAAGCCCTTCCCCGCACGTGCGGCAGCAGTGCCTGTGCGTTATACCGGGAGGCGAAATTAGCAGCCAGAGAAAGCTTGCTCAGCCTCCTGGCGATGAAGCTAGCTCGCTGCCGAGCGCGCCCAGTACGATCCTATGGCCCTCAGGCAGATCAGGGTGTAGCTCCATGCGGGCGCGCTGGAACCACTGTGTCAAATACGTCTTGCCATCATTGGGGTTGGTCATATTAGCAGCCGGCGATATGGGGAAGCCAAAGGTGCGCTCACCGCCGTTGTTCAACCAATAGTCGTAAAAGCCTCCCGTGATGGCCTGACCGGTGGTGGGGAAATATTTCCCCTCTCCTGGGTCATCGCTCCGTGCCCACGACAGATTTAGCTGCGAGGCACGCTCCTGCCCGATGAGGCCCAGCACGACCTCAGGTGAGGCCCCACCTGACCCCGCGTTTTCAGGGTGTAGCTCGAAGCGAGCGCGCTCAAACTGCTGGACCAATATGCCGCCTTGCATCTCCTCCGGCCCTATTGGGTATCCAAAGTTCTTCAGCCCCCCGTATTCGTTCCAGAACTTTAGAAAATCATGCCCTACCGACTGCCGAGTTTCCGGGAAGTAGAGCGCGGGGCTTGAAGGGTGATCATTGAAGTAGTTATAGACGCGGGTGGCGAGTTCAGGCATCTTGTCGTAGACAGTCTGATAGCTGTCCATATTGCTTGCCATAGCCACAATCACGAACGGTCCCGAAGGCCCATACACAATACCTGCATCATGGAGCTGCAAGTCGAGCGCACCCGTCTTGTGCGCGTAGGGAACGCCATCAGGAAGGCCGGGTGGTATGAGGTTGTTGATCTGCTGGTCGAGCATCATCTCGATCATCTGCTTGCTCGAGTCGGCGTCCACCATTTGTGAGGTGGCAATCATCTCCATTTCGCGCATCATGTCAATAGGGGTGGTCAGATTGTCGCCCACGCCCGTCCAGTCGAGGAGGGAGTTGTCAAGCCCGTTCTGCTTCATAAAGCGATTAATATTATCAGGCCCCAGCACGCGCACCAGAAACGCCGCCGCGGTATTATCGCTGACCGTCACCATCAGATAGGCTGCGCGGCGCAAGGTGAGCGTAGTGCCCACATCAAGCGCCAGGTTGCCCTGGATGCTGTCAAAGTAGGCGTCTTCGCTTGTCACATCTGATGTGTCGTCCAGGCTGACTATCCCGGCCTTGACCTGACGGTAAAGCTCGTTGAGCACCCACATTTTGTATAGCGATGCCGATATCTGTTGTTTGTCGCCGTTAAAGGCGGCGAACTGCCCAGTGTCGAGCTTTTTGACGGCTACACCCCAGTCGCCGCCGAGATTGCCAACAACATCTTCAACAATAGCTTGCAACTGGCTGTCAGGCTCGTCGGGCGCGCTACTGTATAACGTCACAGGGGGTTCAGAGGTACGCACAACCTGTGCAGCAGCCCAGGGTGCGCCTGAGCCAGGCAACAGTAATGAAATTATGATCAATGCCGTGATTACAAATAAACCACGGGCTTTGCGACGCTTCGCCAACTAGCTACCTCAGAAAAGTTCGTTCCCACTGATTATATAGTATTTTGAGGAGAGTAGAAAGAGCTTTGTACACAAATAGGTAACAGATCAGGTATTACTTTCGGTCAAAAGTGTGCGGAAAGGTTGACGGGGGCAGTTCGCGGTTATATAATGAGGTCAAGAAATCTCCTGAAAGAGGGAGGGTGCGTCTATGATACTGATAAGGAGCGGGGCGTTGCTCACTTTGCGTGAAGCTGGCCCTGACTTGAAGTAAAAACACCGGTGGCGAGTGCGTCTCGCGCCGGTGTTTGTGTCATGTGGGCCATGGTAACTTTTGGGACTTCCGCGAGTTACTGTAGCGTGGTTATTGGTCAGCACAAAGATCGGAGGATCAGGTTATGAATTCCAGTCTTATCGGCAAGATCGAAAAAGCACAGCGCTACGAGCACGAACCAGAGCGAATTGCTATAAGCAATCTAAAAGCAGATTTCCGTGGTGAGCACGACATCTATCACCTTGCATTGGACGGCAATCATTGGAGTTGTTCTTGCGCTTTTTATTCGGGCTACGGCACATGCAGCCACGTAATGGCCGCTCAGCGCATTTTATCCCCTATGCTCTCAATCGAAAGCCGCAGCGAATCGCCGCTGCCGGTAGGCTCCAGAGAGAGCGCCGGCTAGACTGCTGAGCCAATACTCTGCTTTTCTCGGGAACTAACTTTAACAAGCACAACAGCGGTAGCCATCAGTGTGCTACCGCTGTTGTGCTTCTCTTTGCAGGGCGGCGCACTGTGGCGCGAGGCCACCTAACTCTGCTCAAGCTGTATCGCAGAGCTTGTTGATAGCGATAGTTAGACGCCGTGCGGTTGTCATCTTTCCTAGAGCGGCCATTACATCCTCAGGCTCTACGCCCTCCGCGCGACCCGCCAGCGCAACTAACAGAGGTATTACCCAATCTTTGCCCCCGCAACCACATCTGTCGGCTGCCTTTGCTAATAACTTGCCCAGCGTCTCAGCATCGAACCGGGATTCGGGCAAGGCGGCGCAAACGCTTGCTATCTCCTCAAGTAGCGCGCGCACCTCTACGGCATACATATTGCGCGGCACAAGCATGGCGCGCTCGTACGCGCTCTGAGCGAAGTTGCCGGTAGTTACCTCTTCCAAGCTGGTGGCCTTCTCTGATGATCCATCGTTCTGTTGTTTGCACCTCCATTATACATCACCCCAGGTGCCCCTCTGTAACTGTTCAGACCAGGTGTGAATGGGCGTCCCTCCCCTCACCCCATACCCCTCTCCCACAAGGAGAGAGGGGGCTTTAATAACCCCGTCGAGGGCACGCCCGCACAGATACCTCTTGAGCTTGGTTCTACCCTAACTCTGCCCTTTTGCGCCTCTCCCGCCGTAAGTGTTCAGACTTGAGGTGGAGGCGGCTAGTCCCCTCTCCCTTCATGGGAGAGGGGCATGGGGTGAGGGCGCACCCCCTACTCTGAATACTTACCAAAAGCCAGTAAGCGCTCCACTCTCCAACCCCTTCCTAACTCGTAATTCTGCCTATCGCGGCCTTGCATCCCCTTCCCCAATATGCGACAATGGCCCCACCACCTATCCTACTATTGAAGTGTGAGGCACCCCCATGACCGAGCTAATCTGGGAGGGGAAGTACGGCCCCGATGGCAAGAAGACCGCCCCCTTCCACTACCCCCTCCCCTTCCAGGACATAGAGACCGTCAACGAGCCGCAGAGCGTTCGCGCCTACAACTACAGCCTCTTCTCCGCCTCACACCCCACCGAGTGGCGCAACCGCCTCATCTGGGGCGACAAAAAGTATGTCCTGCCCTCCCTCCTCCCCGAGTTCCAGGGCAAGGTCAACCTCATCTACATTGACCCCCCTTTCGCCACAGGTGCCGACTTCTCCTATACAGTCACCATACCTGCCGACTCTTCTTCGCCCCCCCCCCACACTACCCTAGATAGTGGAGATACCACCTTCCTCAAAGAACCCAGCATAATCGAGCAAAAAGCCTACCGCGACACCTGGGGTCGTGGACTCGATGGCTATCTGCAATGGTTCTACGAGACTGTGGTATTACTCCATGAACTTCTATCCGATGATGGGAGCATATTTGTGCATTGCGATTGGCGTGTAAACAGTCAGATACGTCTAATTTTAAACGAGGTTTTTTCGAGTGAATACTGCTTAAACGAAGTTACTTGGCTACGTAGCTCATCAGGGAAGACAACGTCCAAGAGTTTCCCACGAGATACAGATACCATCCTATATTACTCAAAGTCACCCTCGTACATATTCAACGCGGTCTTTCAACCACTTTCGGACAAGACGATTGCGATGTACGATAAAGATGACCACGACGGACGTGGCCTATATAGATACTACCCGATGCAAAAAACTGGCGGGCCGGGCCCCGAAACGACTTATGATTACGTAGATGATAATGGCAAGATATGGAAGTGCCCAGCGAAAGGCTGGCGCATGAAGTATGAGAAGATAAAGGCGTTAGAGAACGATGACAGGCTTGTCCTTACTGGAAACACTCTTCAAGAAAAAGCTTATTGGAACGAACGCGAGAACGAAGGGAAAATAGCAAGTAACCTTTGGAATGATATACCTAATCTGCAAGGCTCAAGTAACCAGATGCTAGGCTATCCCACCCAAAAACCCGAAGCTCTCCTGGAACGCATCATCCGCGCCTCTTCCAACGAAAACGACCTGATCCTCGACTGCTTCGCGGGCAGTGGCACCACCGCAGCCGTAGCCGAAAAGCTAAACCGCCGCTGGATCACCGCAGACCTGGGCCGCTTCG
>JADEYI010001431.1_pt1 | contig 18075 bp, 15 predicted proteins | sample 8542331 | NCBI WGS metagenome assembly JADEYI01 (sample SAMN16510988, study PRJNA670497) | mine drainage metagenome | isolation source: biofilm near Copperflume 1 | place: Germany: Marsberg coppermine Kilianstollen | collected 2018-02
GCACTGCATCGCCCAGATCCAGTGAACCGCGCGCTGGGTAACTTCATACTGGTACCGTTCGCGGGGATTGTCGACCTTATTCAAGGCCAGCAGCACCTGAGCGGAGTCGTCCACGTCGGGATAAAATTCGTTGTTAAATTCAAAATACCAGCCGCCCGGCTCGACATTCCGGACCTTGACCGACCAGTCGCCCTTGTGGCGCACTTCCTTCGACAATATCCAGTCGGCGGCCTTCAGCAGTCGTGGATCATCTTTGGCCACGCCCGCCTCGCCCAGCGCGAAGACCGCATAGGCCGTGTCCCAGACAGGAGACATGCAGGGCTGCATACGAAAGGTCGGCTCAGTGTGGCCGGGGACGCCAGGATCTTCAATGCCGAGTTTTTCAAATTCATCCAGAGCGCGAATCACCTGCGGGTCATCGAGCGAATAGCCGCGGCAGCGCAGCGCAATGGTGGAGTTCAGAATGCCCGGGTAGATGGCGCCGACGCCGTCCGACATCTCAAAGCGCTCCAGCATCCAGCGTTCCGCTTTTTTCAGCGCAATAGCGCGCAGCGGGCGCACATGAATGCGTTCCGCCCAGTGCGTCATCCGATCGAAAAAAAGAAAGAAATTGCGCCAGCTGAACAGTTTTTTCTCCCAGCGCAGATGCAGGTTCGCGTTCGCGCGGCCGCCGACGAACAACTCGTCAATTCCCTGCTCCGGCGGAATCTTTTTGAACGGTTTTTTCGCATAGGCGATCGAGAGAGGCACCAGAATCGCCCGCGACCAGGAGGAGATCTCGTACAGATTGAAATAGAACCACTTCGGGAACAACACAATCTCCGGAGGGATCGCCGGGACGGCGTTGTAATCGTATTGCCCGAAGAAACACAGATACAGCTTGGTGTAGGTGTTCACCTCGACCGCGCCGCCATGCGCCAGAACCCACTCGCGAGCTTTGAGCAGCGCTTCATGCTCCGCCGGCCAGCCCATCAGCTTCAACGCAAAGTATGCCTTGACGGTGGCGCTGATGTTCGACGGGCCGCCGCGATAGACATTCCATCCTCCGTCCGGCTGCTGATGGCGCAGGATTTCTGTAATGGTCCGTTTCATGCGCGCCGGGTCGCCGGTGCCAAGCAGCGTGTGCATCATGATGTAGTCGGACTCCAGCGTGGTGTCCGCTTCCAGTTCGCCGCACCAGTAGCCGTCCGGCGTTTGCTGTGCGAGCAGAAAGTCGCGCGACCCCTCGATGGCGCGCTCCACGTGGTCCAGCCCTTCATCCAGCCGCCCGAAACGGACGGCGCCTGCCTGGGCAGCGGGTTGTTGGATTTGCGGTATCGGTTTCGGCAATGGGTTCATTCCGTTGCTAGATCGACTGATTCGGAGTTTCGATTCCAAAAATGCCGGGCCGTCATGAGACTGTCCGGGCGATAGCCGCATCGGGACGCTTCGAGCAGTGCGCCGAGCGGCTCAGGAAGCTGCGGTTGCGCCTTGCGCCGGGGCGACCGCAATGGCGCGCACAATCTCCGGAGGCAGGCCGAAGCGCACATTCTCCGGCATGACTTCAACTTCTTCCACCGGTCCGAAGCCATTCCGCTGGAGATAGTTGATGACGTCCTGCACCAGCACTTCCGGAGCGGACGCGCCCGCGGTCACAGCGACTGTTCTGGCGTTCTCCAGCCACTCAGGACGGATCTTTTCAGAGTCATCGATCAGGTAGGCAATGGTGTCCAGGTTGCGCGACACTTCCACCAGGCGATTGGAATTTGAACTGTTGTTCGATCCCACTACCAGTACCAGGTCTGCGCGGTGCGCCACATTCTTTACCGCGACCTGGCGGTTTTCCGTCGCGTAACAGATGTCCTGCGAGTGCGGCCCGACGATCATGGGAAATTTCGCCTTGAGGGCGTGGATGATGTCCCTCGCCTCATCCAGGCTCAGGGTCGTCTGGGTCAGGTAAGCGACCCGTTCCGGATTCGGAACCTCCAGCGCGGCGACCTCTTCTACCGTGGACACGACCTGGGTCTCTTCCGGTGCTTCGCCCAGTGTTCCCTCAATTTCGTCGTGATCCCGATGGCCAATGAGAACCAGCGAATATCCCTGGCGGGCAAATTTCACTGCCTCCACGTGGACCTTTGTGACCAGCGGACAGGTGGCGTCGATGACTTTCAGCTTGCGCTGCTTGCTCTTCTCCCGCACCGCCGGGGAAACGCCATGCGCGCTGTAGATAACGCGAGCTCCCTCCGGCACTTCATCGATGTCGTGGACGAAGATCGCGCCTTTTTCTGCTAAATCATTGACAACAAATCGATTGTGGACGATTTCCCGGCGCACATAAATGGGAGCGCCAAAGGTCTCCAGCGCGATCTGAACCACATCGATGGCGCGTACCACGCCAGCGCAAAAACCACGGGGCTTCAGGAGCAAAATTCGTCTTTCATTCCCGGCGTCCGCGGCATGGGGAGTTACTGTGCTTTGAGCTGTGTTGGTCACCCCTTCAGTATACCGGCTCCAGGAGGGATGGGCCAGCGGAAACGGCCCTCTTTTTGCACCGGATTCGCTGCAATTGTTATTGACAAACCGGGACACTTTTCGCCTGGAAACCGGGCGAAATCCGCTCAGGGTTTCTACGTCGTCTGTAGCGTGAGGGTCTGCTGGTTGTTGTAGGAAAGATCCTCCACCACGACCGTCGTTGGGCTGATATGCAGCACCTTGTACCGCCCATCCACAATGTCACCCTGGCCTGCGATGAAGATGTCCTCGTCGTGCAGCAGAAAGACCAGTTCATGGCCGTTCTGCCGGGTGGCGAAGCCGTAGAATTTCAGGTCGATTGGAGGCGGCGGCGGCGGACCGGCTGGAGCCAGGGCTGCTCCCGTCCGGACCGATGCAAGCGGTTTTTCGATGGCAGCATTCATGGCCATCGGCGGCAGGGAATCTTTTGAGAAAATGTTGCGGCTGGTGCCGGTGTATCTGGTATTTTCCGCCAGAGCCATGCGTTCCGGATGCAGCGTGGGGTCGAGCGCCGCAGCGCTTTCCAGATGTTGCGCCCGGCGAGAATTTCCCGCTGCGGCACCCACTGGGGCCGCAGGCACACTGCTTTCCGATACTGGCGCCGGCCCGGAAGAGGGACCGCCGGCCAGCTGCCAGACGGTATGCGCAATCAGAGTCAGGGCCAGGGACACCAGCACCGTTGCAATCAGACGTTTCTTTTTGTCTTCAGTCCCGAGACGCATCGCCATATCGCTAGTGTCTCCCCCTGGTGGAATGAGCGGTCGTGGAACGGACTGCGGTGGAATGAGCTGCGGGTGGCGCTTTGCTCATTGGGGAGGCATTCGCCGGGGCAGCATTTTCCGCTGGGGCGCGCAGGTAAGTTGTAAGGCCCATGCGCAGACTGACGACGCCATTCTGCTGCCCGCTCAACGCAATTCCATCGATGATGAAAAATATTCTGTCGCGTTCCAGATCGTTAATGAAGCGCACCGTCGGCGCATAATCCCCTGTGAGATTGATGTTCATGCGGATCTGATATGCGTCTTCATTCAGCTTGCCCTGCGCATATTGCCCGCTTGCCAGCAGGACATTATTTTTGACCGCGAGCGCGCCAAGCTCCGTCAACACGGCGGAATAGGTGGAGGGAAACCTTTTTTCATAGAACGACTGCTGATCGAGCTGAGCCTGTGCAATTTTTTTGTCCAACCCGCGCAGCGGACGGGTCTTCAACTGCATCGCGCGGTATTCCGCCTCATGCTGCTGGAGACGTGCCGCGTTGCCTGCTTCCGCCCGCTGCCAGGCGTAGATCAGGCGCACAGCCAGCACCAGGTTCACGGCGCACAGCAGCCCAACCGCTGCATAGTGCCAGTGCCGCGCCGTGATACGGACATTTCCCCAGTCAGGCATCTTCAGGTTCATCGCGCACCCCTGTTAGCCGCGGGACTGCCGCCATGAACGCCGCCAGCAGAGGCCGGTTTCGCGCTCGCCGATCCGCCTCCCGACCCGGCTGCCAGTCCAGCGCCGCTCTCAAGCGTTGAGTGCGTGCCGGATTTTTTTTCCTCCGCCGTAACGTCCGAGGAGGCGAGATCGCCGCCGTTGAACTCGGCAAGAATGGTCACATTCACGTCGGTCGAGGCGGACATGGTGGGACGGAATCCGGCCCGCCCCTGTCCCTGCACTTCCGCGGTTTCGGCAGCAACGCGCGGATTGAGGAAGTGAGGCGACTTCTCCAGGTTCGCAACCAATTGGACGGCCTTATCGCGCGGGCCGCTGACGCGCAGCCGGACCGTCACCTCGCCCTCTTTGCTCATACGCGGGTCGATGCTCATGACCTGCACACCCTGCGGGAGGACAAGTTCCAGGTCCATCAGTGCCGTCGTCCATGAAAAAGACTTGCGAATAAACTCCTGGTTCAGAAACTCCGACTTGTCGAGTGTGGCGGCATTCACCGGTTCGCGCATCAGGGCCTGGTCGCGCTGCCATTCCTGTTGCAGGTTTTGCGTGGCCAGAGTCCAGTGATGGACAGCGGCGTCTGCCCGGGCGGCCTTATTCTCCGCGCTGCGCAACAGAACAAACAACAGCACCGCCAGCGCTGCCAGAGCACCCGCCAGGATACGCAGGCGCAAAAAAAGCGGACGCAGCTCAAAGAATGGGCGCGAAGCGAGATTGAGTGTGATCCGCATCAGCCGCGCAACGCCCCCACCACGCTGGTATAGCGACTGGCAGCCACCTGCCCGGGCACGGCCCCAGCGGAAAATGCCTCGGAGTTGATCAGGCTGCGCAGCGGAATCCGCCACTCGCCATCCACTTCAAGATGGGTCCGCAAAACATCGGGCGTCTCCAGCCCCGCGACCCAGACTTCTTCGAGCGCGGTGTGCAGCGTGTCTTCGTAATAGGCGGCCGCCACCAGCACGGACTGCGCCACCTCACCCGGCTCGCCCTCGAAAAGCTCTGTCCTGCGGTACAGCAGCAGTTCTCCGTTGCGGGTGATGGCGGTGGTAATCGAGTCCTTCCCGGTATGCACCAGCAGATGCGAACCTGCTTCCGGAAGCGCGGCCAACGCCGCCAGGGTCGCCGGCAACAATGTTCCCGGCTCGCGGCTGGCCTCGCGCATCACAGACTCGAACTCCTCGCGCACCTCCGCGGGCATGGCGGCGGCAATCACCTGCACCGGCCCATTTTTATTAGCGGCATTGGCCGGCTTCAGCAGTTGAAAGGAAACAGCGGCTGTGTCCGCGTCAAACGGAATCATGCGCCGCAGCCGAAACCGCACAATGGGAAGGATCTCCTGTGGCTTCGCGGGCAGCGTATCGAAGTCCAGCAGCAGAACACGTGTGCAGGCGTCGGGCAGCACAAGCGTCCAGTCGCGCGCGTTCGGGTTGACCGAATCGAGAGCGCTCTTCACCGCTGTAAACACTTTCTGGCGATCGCTGAAAACGGGCGACGCCAGCCCGGCGGAGATGGAGTCCCGCAGCGGCACAAACGCGGTCGCACCCAGGGGCGAGTCCATGCTGGCCGAGCTGGCCGCCAGGATTCCATCCGGAGCGATCTCAAAGGCCAGGCGCGGGCGCACTGCCGACAGCATAGAGGTTGGGAAAAGACGCATGTCTGATTCAGCTTACCGTGAAGCTTCAATGAATGTGACTTTGTTGATTTCTTTTAATGTCGTCAGGCCCTTGCGAACACGCTCCAGCGCAGACTCCCGCAGAAACGACATGCCCTCTTTTTGCGCCGCCTTGCGCACTTCGGAGCTGGGCCTTTTCTCCAGAATGATCTCGCGGATGCGGTCGTTCAGCTCCAGCAGCTCGTGGATGGCGGTACGTCCGCGATAGCCGGTGCCGCCGCACTCGATGCAGCCGGCGCCCTCCTGAAACGGGAAGCCGGACCATTCATCCAGATCGAGGCCGCTCAGTTGCAGCATCTCCTTGTCGTATTGCACAGGCCGCTTGCAGTCCTCGCAGATCATACGCACCAGCCGCTGCGCCAGAATGCAGTTGAGAGCGGAAACAAAGTTGTACGGCTCGACGCCCATATTCAGGAAGCGGCCGAGCACATCGACAACGTTGTTGGCGTGTACGGTGGTGAAAACCAGATGGCCGGTGAGCGCGGAGTTGATGGCGATCTGCGCCGTCTCCTGATCGCGGATTTCACCGACCAGAATCTTGTCGGGATCGTGGCGCAGAATGGAGCGCAGGCCGCGCGCGAATGTCAGGCCTTTCTTCTCGTTGACCGGAATCTGCGTGATGCCGCGAATCTGATATTCGACCGGGTCCTCAATAGTGATGATCTTGTCCTCATCGCTTTTGATCTCATTCAGCGCGGCGTAGAGCGTTGTCGTCTTGCCGGAACCGGTCGGCCCGGTGACCAGCACCATGCCGTAAGGCTCGCGGATATAGCGGCGAAAGCGGCGCAGATCGTCCTCTGCAAAGCCGACCACATCGAGCGTCAGAGAACTGAATTTCTCACTCATCGATTCCTTATCGAGCACGCGGAGCACGGCATTTTCGCCATGCACGGTGGGCATGATCGATACGCGGAAGTCGATCAGGCGGCCCTTGTACCGCACGCGGAATCGACCGTCCTGCGGCACGCGGCGTTCGGCAATGTCCAGCTCGCTCATGACCTTGATGCGCGAAAGAATCGTCTGATGATGCTCGCGTGCAATGGGCGCCATAGCCTGCTGCAATACACCGTCGATGCGGTACTTCACCAGCAGGCTGTCGTCGAACGTCTCCAGGTGAATATCGCTGGCCCTCCGCTCCAGCGCAGTGAACACCATCGTGTCCACCAGGCGGATGATCGGGCTGATGTCCTCTTCCGACGTCAGCTTCTCGATCGAAAGGTTCTCGTCCGGATTGTCCTCCGACGAAAGCACGTCGAAGGTCAGACCCTCGGTCGCCTCGTCCAGCACACGCTGCGATTGTTCGGTTTTCTTAAGCAGATCGGTGATCTGGCTCATCGTCGCCACGCGGACGGAGATTCTCTGCCCCAGCAGCCCGGCGATCTCATCCATCACCATCAGCCTGCTGGGATCGCTGACGGCAATCACCAACCGGGTTTCCAACTGCTCCAGAGGAACGAAGTTGTAGCGGAACATGATGTCGACCGGGACGCTGCGGAACAGCTCGTGTTGAATACGAAAATTCCGCAGATCGACAAACTCGCAGCGATAGCGCGCCGCCATTACTTTGGCCTGCGCCACTTCGTCCGTAGTGGCCGCTTTGACGACCGGTAGAACGGCGATGTCCGCCATGTGCTCTCCTTCTGTTCCCTGGTGCCGGGAATTTTTTGCATTCAAATCGAACCCACATCTGAAAATCAGAGATGCAGCGCACCGAATTCATTTTCTTCTCTGCATCGCTGCGGCAAATCTCTAGTGCTGCATTGCGCCCGCCGCTCCCAGGCTGAAGATGGGCAGATACAGCGCAATCAAAATGGTGACGACGACCCCGCCCATGACTATCAAAATGGCCGGTTCGATCAGTGACAACGCCGCTGTCAGCGCAGTCTGCACATCTTCCTCGAAAAATTCTGCAACAGAGTTCAGCATTCCCGGCAGCGCGCCGGTGGCCTCGCCCACTTCGATCATTTCAATCGACAGCTCCGGAAAGATCTTTGTGTTCTTTAGGCTGGTGGCGAGCCCTTTACCTTCTCGCACGCTGCCCACCGACTGCACCACAGCGCTGCTCAACTGGCGGCTGCCAATGGAATTCGCCGCGGTTTCGAGCGATGGCACCAGCGGCAAGCCGCCGGAGAGCAGCGTGGAAAGCGTCCGCGAGAAGAGCGCCACCTGATATTTGACCCAGATATTGCCAAAGATCGGCATGGCGATGCGCACCCTGTCGATGCGGTTGGCCCCGCCGTCGGTACGGCTCCAGCGAAACAGACCATAGACCAATGCGGCCAGCGCTACCAGCCCATATGGAAGGTACGCCTGAAAATCCTTGCCGAGCGCCAGCATGAAAACCGTAATCGCCGGCAGCTTGGTGCCGATCTGGTCATAGAGCGCGCCGAAGCGCGGCACCACAAAGCTGATGAGAAAAATGAATAGACCGGTGACCATTACGATCAGCAGCACGGGATAAAACAACGACGCAATCAGCTTTTTGCGAAAAGTGAGGGCGATGCGTTGAAACGCCAGATAGCGGCTCAATACTTCTTCCAGATTGCCCGACCGCTCCCCGGCCAGCAGCGAAGTGGTGTAGATTGCGGGAAAACCGCCCTGGGCTTCAAACGCCGCGGAAAGCGACTGGCCGGTGCGAACGCGAATTGCAACATCCTCGAGTTGCGCGCGCAGTGTGGGCGCCTTCTGCCGTTTGGCCAGCAGATCCACGGAGGAAAGAATTGGCAGCCCGGCGCGAACCAGCGTGAGGAACTGCTGGTTGAAAATAAGAAACGGCTCCAGCTTCACGCGCTTGGCAACGCCACCCTTGGCCGCCAGTCCCTTGGGTTTTACCCAATAAACATAATGGCCGGACTGGGCAAAGCGCTGGCGCAGCTCCTCCGCCGAGTTCGCCAGGTGGACGTTCTCCTGCACATGTCCACGTTCATCCGCGGTTTTGACAACATATTCCGCCAAGTCATTCGTCCTTGTGCTGTGTAAATGCTGGCCTGTCCGGCTCTCTGTTGGCTGTGCGTAGCTGACCCCAAGATATCAGCCTTCCAATGCGACCGTTCGGGCCGACTGCGAAGGGCAGGCTAAGCGCGTTCCAGTTTCCACCATCGAGCGGACGCCAGGTTTTTCCGCCGTCGTTCGAAGTGTCGCTGCCGTCTGGGCCCGCTGCAATCCAGTTTCCATTGGTGGTGTCCCACGCCACGGTGGAACGATACCCCGCAGGCGACCGGACCGCCGGCTGCCAGTGAACACCGTCCACCGTATAGGCAGCATTGGCGGTGCTGTTCAATGGCCGGGTGTAATCACCGCCGACTGCGACACCAGCGTTGCCATCATGAAATGCCAGCGCGAAGATGCCTGCGGCTGGATTTGCCGGTTCCGTGGCCAAAATTCTGGGCGATACACAACTGGCGAATTGAACCAGCTCGACCGGGGCCAAACGAATTCCGTAGAGCCATCCGCCGCTGGCGCCAAACCATAGCTGATGATTGACTGCCTGCCCGTTCAGCGAATCCGCGTCCTTGAGCGGCAGCACGACCAGCGACTGATTGCTGGCGGCAAATGCTCCCTGCTTCTTTTCCACGGTTCGCAGACATGGATCGGCCTGCCGCGTCCAGTGCGTGCCTCCATCGTAGGTTGCGAACAGGGTGAAGCGGCCACGCACCGGGTCGCCCAGGATCACGCCGAAGCGCGTGCCGTCGAATTGCAGCGCGTCCCAGAATCCGTCGGGGTCAGGATTCGTAAATACGGGCCGCCAGGTACGGCAGCCGTCATGCGTGGAATAGAGCCGCGACTGCGTGCCCGGGCCGCTCGACATCGCCATCGCGTGGTCCGCGTCCCAGGCCCACACGCTGCGGAAATCCAGCCTGCCGGCGTCCGGAGGCACGCTGCATGTCAGCCAGCTTCGTCCGCCGTTCACTGTCCGCAGAATGGTCCCATTCGTGCCGCTGGCCCAGGCCGTTTTTCCATCCACGGCATGAATGCCGCGCAGGCTCGCCGTCGTTCCACTGGGCTGCATCCGCCATTGTGCCTGTGCCACAGTGGCCAATCCCAGCACTCCCGCGAACGCCAGCGCGCTGCGAATAATGGGGGGAAACGATGTTCTGAGCGGAGCGAAAAGTCTTCGCATCTTGCTTATTTCTCCATCATGCGGGTGCTTCACATCCAGCTTTTCAATCGTGGCTCCGGCGCGTCGACCTACATGGGCGCGAGGCCATGCACCACCACAACTCCGGCAGGCGGCTGAAAGGAGAACGAACTTGCGGAAACCGGTGGATTCGGCTGTTCGTTCATCAGACGAAAGTCTGTCGTCGCGCCATCCGTTTCCCTCCACGCAATCGCGGTGATGGTCCCGCTCGCAGTCACCGTCAGCGTGACCTGTGACACGCGCTGCTCCATGTCATGCGGAACACCGCGCAGTCGATATTCCTGGCCGTCCGGGGTCATCGTCAATCCAGATAGTTCTTTTTCAATCTGCGCATGGCCCAGCAAAAATCGCAGCGGAGAGCGGAAGTCTTCCAACTGTTTTGCCGGATAGCGCTGCGCCTGGGCATCTCCGGGCGAGTAGGAATAGCCATATTTTCCATCGATCACAAACAGCTTGCCTTCTGGCTGGGAGTAGACCCATTTCATGCGTCCCGGCCTGGCCAGCAGCAAAGCGCCGCTTTCGGTCCGGTCCATGCCCATGCCCTGATAGGTTTCTGTAAATTGGACGCTGAGACTGCGCAGATGGTTATAGTGCGCGTCAACGCGGGCGGCGACTGAATGCGCCGTCGGAGGCGATTTTTCCGCCGCACACCAGTTACATGGCAGAAGACCGGCGGCCATACACCACGCCGTCAGCAGCAGCGCGGCTGGTGGATTTTTTCCCATCAGCCGTGTTGTCATACGCTTCGTCAATTTAAGTTTGCATGGATAGAAGGCCTGCCAGCCAACGTCAGTCTGCAAGGCTACGAAATCGGCTGGGTGCAGTTGGTGCCGCCCGCGGGATCAGCCTTGATCTCGCCCGTCTGGTCCATGCAGAATCCGCGATGCCCGGTCTTGCCCACTGCCTGCGGCACCGCGGTTACTTCAAACGAGGTGTAGACGTCCTGATTGTTCACTGTCACCTTGGTGCAGTTGGTGATGGCGAAGTTGTAGCCGCTCTTGAATCCGGCGGCCAGGTCCGCTGGAATCAACTGGGCCGCCTGCGGTCCCGGCGGGCCGGCCTTCGGGTCGCCGCCCAGTTGCGCCAGGGTGCAGGTGAATCCATTTGCAGGATAATTCGTCTGGTACTGAATCTCCGCGCTGTTCAGGGTGCGCAGTTCTTCCTCGGCCGCGGTCTCATTGGCCTGGCTGCGCATGTTCATGAAGTTCGGAATGGCGACGGCCATCAGGATCAGGATGACCGACATCACGATCAGCAGCTCCATGAGCGTAAAGCCAGCCTGGAGGATCTGTTTGCGGCGGTTCTTCACGGCAATACCCATATGTTCGATGCACCTGCGCGAGGATGGACTGACATAAATAGTATGCGCCATCTCCGCTAGCAGGCAAGGTGGTCGCGGGTGACCTTCAGGCCGTTCAGGTTTCCCAGCATGGCGACGGCCACCGACTCCGGCACGAATAACTGCTGCGCCATCCGCATCAGGTCGGCGCTGGTCACCTGGCCCACCCTTTCCAGAATCTCCGGCACGGCATAAAAGCGCTGGAAATACATCTCCTGCCGCGCCAGGTTCGACATCAGCGCGCCGGAGCTTTCGAGACTGAGCAGAATGTTTCCCTTCAACTGGTCCTTGACCCGCTGCAACTCCTCTTCCGGGACCTCCTGTTCCTTCAGGCGGCGAAACTCCTCGACCGTCAGGCGGATCACCTGCTCGGCATTTTGCGCCGAAGTCCCGGCGTAGACGCACAACGAGCCGGTGTCGCGGAAGGAACTCAGTTCGCTGAAGATGGAGTAGGCCAGCCCACGGTCCTCGCGCACATTCTGAAACAGGCGCGAGCTCATGCCGCCGCCCAGAATGGCGTTCAACAATGCCGCCGTATAGCGCTGCTCGTCATCGACGGCAGGCGCGGGCACGCCCAGACAAAGCTGCAACTGCTCCAGAGATTTTTTCTGCCTGGAAACAATGCGGGCATGAACCCTGGGACGGTTGACCGGAACTCCAGGCAGGATATCGCCGGTCGCGGGCAGGTGGGCCAGCTTGTCCGTGACCATGGCGACGAAGGCGTCATGATCCAGGTTGCCGGCGGCGGAAAAAATCATGTTCCCGCCCTGAAAACGCCCACCGTAAAAATCGAACAGCGTTCCCTGATCGAGACGGCGGACCGTTTCCTTCGTGCCCAGGATGGGCTTGCCCAGCGGGTGATCTTTCCAGAAGCTCTGGGTAAAGATTTCGTGGACCAGCATGTCCGGGTTGTCCTCGTCCATCTTGATCTCTTCGAGAACCACCTTGCACTCGCGGTCGATGTCCTCCGGCGCGAACACGGGGTGCATCACCAGGTCGGCCAGAACATCGAGCGCCTTCGGTACATGCTCATCGAGCACTTTCACGTTGAAACAAATCGTCTCCTTGCTGGTAAAGGCGTCGAGATTGCCGCCGATCGCGTCCACCTCGCGCGCGATGCTCTTGGCGGAACGCGATTTGGTTCCCTTGAAGACCATGTGTTCGACAAAATGGGAGACGCCGTTGATCTCCGGCTGCTCGTCGCGCGAGCCGGTCTTGACCCAGACGCCCATCGAAACGGAACGGACATGTTCCATGCGTTCGGTCAGAATAACGAGGCCGTTTGGAAGCTCCGTGCGGCGGATGTTACGGTTCTGGGCGACGTTTTTTGCTTTGCCATGCGTACTGAAGTGCGGAGTATCCTGCGGATTGTGCGTAGTATTCATCTATATACAATTTTTTCATAGACTGGCCGAGCGTGCCGAACCTGGGCCAAGCAGTTGGTAAGGCAGCGGTTATCCACAATTTATGACAAGTTTTCCACAAGCCGGGCCAAAGCCAGCACGAATGGATGAACATAAGGCGAATCTTTTGTTTGGCTATTCGCAGCAGCAGCTTACAGACTTTTGTGAATCCCTGTCTTTAGAAAAATATCGTGCTGAACAAATCTGGCATGCCCTCTATCGGGAGCGGGTTCCCTCGCTGGAGGAGATCGCTACCCTGCCGAAATCTCTTCGCAGCCGGCTCATCGAGTCGGGTTACTCCGTCGGCCTGCCGCATATTGCCCAAACCTTTATATCGAGTGATGGCACCGAGCGCTACCTGATCGCCTGTCCTGATGGTGAAACCGTCGAGACTGTCTGGATGCCCAACGGCGACAACGGAGAAATGGGCGACGGATCGGACGCAGCCGAGGAGGAAGCGCAGCCGTCGTTCAATACAGTTGAAGCAAGTGCGGCCGACACAACCGTGCCCTACCAGCGCGCAACCATCTGCATATCGAGCCAAGTCGGCTGCGCGGTCAACTGCCAGTTTTGCCTGACGGCCAAGTTGGGAGTTAAGCGGGATCTGACCGCCGGAGAAATAGCGGGCCAGGTCGTCACGGTACTGAACCGCCATCAGGTCCGCATTGGACGCGATCGCATCAATCTGGTTTTCATGGGTATGGGCGAGCCGTTCCTGAACTACGACAATTTCATGGCGGCGGTGCATCTGCTGGTTGAAGGCGTCGGCATTCCCGAATCGAGGATGACTGTCTCGACCTCGGGCATTCTGCCCGGCATCGAGCGCTTCGCGCAGGAGAGACTGCGGCCCAAGCTGGCGCTTAGCCTGAACGCGCCGAACGACGCCGTCCGCGAGAGCATTATGCCGATCACGCGAAAGTGGAACATCGCAGATCTTCTTGCCGCGCTGCGGGCCGTTCCGCTGCGTCCACGCGAACGGATGACCTTTGAATACGTCCTGCTCGGCGGAGTGAATGACAGGTTACAGGATGCGCGCGAACTGGCGGCATTGTTAGTCGGCGCTGGCCTGCCGGCAAAGGTGAATCTGATCACCTGGAATCCTGGCCCGGGTATTACTTACACCATGCCTACGCCCGCAGATGTTGCCGCATTCCAGCAGCACCTGATCGCCTGCGGTGTCCCGGCATTCCTGCGGCGTCCGCGGGGACGCGACATCTACGCCGCCTGCGGACAGTTGAAGCGCACGGTAGCGTAGAAGCGTCCAGCCGACCGGCAGAGTTGCCGGTGGCTCTTCTGCCCGACTGGCTGGGTATTCTTCTAGCAACAACATCACCCGACGAATCACCTGCATCTGTAGCGAAGGCAGATGGTTCGGAGCATTTTTTCTGCATCCGTGGCGCGACAGGATTTTCAACGCGTGGCCGTCTTGTGGTGAACAGCCACGTCAATTCAAATTTCCGCTCTATGCCATGAGGAGAACTACTCTAAGTCGCCGCAGAAAATATTATGGAAATTCAGGTCCATTCAAAATTCATTGGCTAGTCCGATTGGGTGTGTTCTTAGTAACTCGTTTTTACCGGGAAACTATTACTAAAAGAGCCTGAAAGTAACTCGTCGTGCGCATATATCTGCATATTATTTCGAATCCAGATGCGTATCGTCTTTCGTCTTCAATGTTCGCAAACCATCCTGTCGTATCTCGTTTCGATCGAAATGGTTCCTGAATTTTGTGCATGTATAATCCGGGCACTGCCCCGCTAAGTCCGCTGTAGTTAATACGAGCCATGCCTGCCCGATCTCAACCCGCCCCCGTGCGCGAAATTGCGCTCCAGCAGCTATCGGCTGTTCTGGATTTTTCTCCGGTGCCGACGGCGATTCTGCAATGGGACAAAGTGACTTACATCAACCCTGCGGGACTGGCTGTACTCGACAGCGAAGAGCCCGAACAAATCGTACTGCGATCCATCCTGAGACAAAGCGATACCTCAGAATCTGAGGAGGCGCGACGAAGGCAATTGGCGCTTTTGAAGAAACAGGGAGACACAGTTTCTCTGGTGCAAAAGAAGTGGGCGCGGCGTGACGGAAAATGGGCGCGGCAAAGCGGTGAGACCCGCCAGCTGGTGGTGAAGGCCTGGACCATCCCGCTGGCTGGCGGAGGTGGCACGCAGATCACTTTTGCGGAGATCGGGCAACCTGATGCAGCCGACACAGGCGATCCGGAAGAAAACGAACATCTACTGCTGGCCATAGAGTCCGCCGAGATCGGCATATGGGACTACCACCCCTTGAGCGGCAAGCTACGGTGGTCGAAGCGCTGTCACGAAATATTCGGTTATCCGTGGGAGGGAGAAGCCACCTACCCTGAATTTTTGAAGCTGATTCATCCCGAGGACCGAGGCCGCACAGAGCGCGCCGTCCAGGACAGCATGGACCCCGCAGGGACGGGCGAGTTCGGCTGTGACTATCGGATTTTATGTCCGGATGGCAGGGCACGATGGATCGCAGCCAAGGGTCATGCGTATTTCTCCAGCGCGAATGGGCACCGCCAGGCCACGCGGCTGATTGGGAGCGTGCTCGACATAACCGAGCTGCGCCAGGCGGACGCCTCCATGCGTCAGACGGAAAAGCTGGATGTTACCGGGCGCCTGGCCGCGTCCATAGCTCACGAGATCAACAACCCGCTCGAAGCCATAACAAATCTTTTATATCTGCTGTGCGACAGCCCGCTCAAAGAAGAGCAGCGCAAATACGTCAAGCTGGCGCAGGAGGAACTGGCTCGCGTCGCCGATATTTCTGCCCAGGCACTGCGCTTCTACCACGATCCCAGCGCGCCGACGAAGTGCGACCTTGCGGAAATTATCGACGGCGCTCTGGAGCTTTTCGGCAGACGGATCGCCGGTATGCAGATCGAGGTCGTGCGGCGGTATGCGAACGAAAGTGTTGTGCTCGGCGGACGGGAAGAACTGCGGCAGGTCATCGTCAACCTGGTCCACAATGCAGTCGATGCCATGCCGCACGGCGGCAGGCTGGTGGTGCGTACAGGCCGGACGACCCTATGGCGGAGCCGACGAAAGGGTGTTCGCCTCACCATTGCGGACACCGGACACGGCATGCACCCTGGCACCTTGAAGCGCATCTTCGAGCCCTTCTTTACTACCAGGCCGGAGGTCAGCACGGGTCTGGGGCTATGGCTGTCGATGGGGATCATACAGAAGCATGGAGGCTCCATCCTGGTGAAGAGCCGCCAACTCCCGGGACGCAGTGGAACGGCCGTCTCAGTCTTTCTGCCGCTGGACCGTAGAAGATGATTTTTCGCGCAGGGTGGATTGCGCATAGAAAAGTCTGCCTGCTTATGCCCGGCGACGATGCAGGCCAAGCTCCAGCAGAACTTCGCTGACCCGCTCGTAGTCGTGGCGCAGGACTTCCTGAGAGTGTAGAAAATCTCCCGGGATGCAGCGGACGCCGAGGCGTTCGATCTGTTCGATGTCCGCAATGATCTGCTCGGCGCCCTCCGCCGCATAGCGTTCTTTCGCGTCCAGCGGCACAGGTCTTGTATTCACCAGCGCGTAGTCGAAGATGGCTCCGCCGCTGTGCTCATAGATCCGTTCAATATGCTGGGACGCGGTCAGGTGAACGCTTTCATTTGCCTGCGTCATCAGGTTGCAGATGAAGACCCGCAGGCCGTGGGTCGCCAGCAACGCGTCCGCGATTCCTTCCACCAGCAGGTTGGTGATCAGGCTGGTGTAGAGCGAGCCTGGCCCCAGGGTGACAATGTCCGCGCCCAGGATCGCCTCCAGCGCTTCCGGCAGCGCCGGGGCATGGTGCGGCTCCAGCATCAGCCGGACGATGCGGTGCTTGCTGGCGGTGATGTTGGTTTCCCCCAGCACGGTCGAGCCGTCATCCATCAGGGCCTTCAACGTGACGTTGGAGTTGGTCGCCGGGTAGAGGTGGCCGCGTGTGGCCAGAATTTGCGAGGAGGTTTTTACCGCCAGCGCGAAGTCTCCGGTGACCGCCGTGAGGCCGGCGAGAAACAGATTGCCGAAACTGTGCCCTTCGAGTCCCTCGCCGCTTTCAAAGCGATATTGAAACAGCCGCGACAGCAGATGCTCATCCTCAGAAAGCGCGACCATGCAGTTACGCAGGTCGCCCGGCGGCAGCATGTTCATGTCTTTGCGCAGGCGTCCGCTGGAACCGCCGTCATCTGTCACAGTGACGATGGCGGCAAGGTCCGATATAGCGGAGGGAAGCTCGGAGGCGACATCGGCGGGGGTTGCCGCATGTGCCGAAGACTGGCGCGTATGACGCTTCAACCCGCGCAGTAATGTGGAAAGTCCTGTGCCCCCGCCCAAAGCTGCAACACGAAGACACGCAGTGTCTTTATCGATCTGGGTTGCCGCGGGTTGCTGGAACCCGGCGGAAGCGGCTCGATGAGATTTTGCCAACGGAACCCCTCTGCTCTCCAGAATCCAGCCAACCGTCACGGCCAGCCCGAAGGCAGCCATGCGGCGACGGTGTTTTCTCTTAACCCGGCACAGGAAACCGAGTGTCCGTCTGCGGGGTATCCCTAGGACACTTCAGGATAAAGGAGTTCAGTGAAACGCGGATCGTCAGACATCCCCTGGAAGTCAGAATCGAGGCGTGCCTGAATCCGGTTCTTTGGATTCAGCTCGATCGCCCGGTTCAACTCTTCCAGGCAGCTTTCGGCATGACTGGTCAGGCTGTGCATGACCGCCAGGCCGTAATGGGCGTAGTCCGCGGAAGGATGCTTTTTCAGGATGCCGTCGAACTGCTCGCGTGCGTCCTCATAGTAGCCGGTGTTGAGCAGAGAAATAGCGTAGTCGTACTGCTCCTCCGGGCTTCCGAAGCTGACGTGATTTTTTTCGAGCTGCCGCTGGCAGGCGGTCATGTGCACGCGCGCGCGATCCACCAGATCGCCCGCGCCCGAGGAGATCAGCGCTTCCAGGGCGGTCTTCGCCTTCTCGTATTTGCCGTCGCGCATGAGACGCACGGCGATCTCATACTGCTGAATGCGTTGCTTCCTCGCCGGATCGGCATTGACCGCAGGCTTGCCCGCAAGAACACGGGGCATGGATGTTGTTTTCTTTTTCGGTTGTGTTTCCTTCATTGCAGACACACTCGTCCCATGTGTTCTTTCGGCATAGCAGCGCCGAATGACCCCAACCCTCGTAAACGTAACAGGAAAATACCTGCTCTGCAATCTGTCGCGCCCGCCATGCGCGTGTAAAGGCCATACCGGAAGCAGCAAAGGCGAGCGCGGCCGCGATGATAAAATGAGGCTGGAACGCTTATGCCTGAGACCATTCGCAGAAAAACCCCCGCTGTAATGATTGGCAACGTCCGCGTCGGCTCCAGTGCACCGGTTGTGGTGCAGTCGATGACCAACACCGACACCGCCGACGTGGCCTCCACGGTGCAGCAGGTGGCAGCACTCGCGCGGGCCGGTTCGGAGATTGTCCGCGTCACGGTGAACAACGACGATGCCGCCAAAGCCGTTCCGCATGTGGTCGAAGCCCTGGCAAAGCAGGACGTGCATGTCCCCATCGTCGGCGACTTTCACTATAACGGGCACATTCTGCTGAAG
>JADEYI010001432.1_pt1 | contig 18050 bp, 16 predicted proteins | sample 8542331 | NCBI WGS metagenome assembly JADEYI01 (sample SAMN16510988, study PRJNA670497) | mine drainage metagenome | isolation source: biofilm near Copperflume 1 | place: Germany: Marsberg coppermine Kilianstollen | collected 2018-02
GTCTTCACCTTCACCACAGGTCACTGACGTGCTGTCACCTCAAAATTTGCCTCTGTACCCCTTCATGTGTCCAACAGGACAGACTGCAGCACTGCGCGAGCAGGTGACATGCTCACACTGCATGCGGCTGATGCAATGGCCCACCCATGGTGTGACATGCTGAGGCTTGATGTCACAATGTGTGGGCTCCATTGTCGGATGCTGTGGTTGTTGCGTCAAATTGGATCTAACAAACTCCATTGACAGGCTAGAGGACATGCTCTGTGACTGATTGCAAGGCTTTGCCTAAGAAAAGGTTTGGCCTCAATTATTTGCCTTTTGATCTAGATGGAAGTCCCTTCTGCTATTGATGCTGTGTTGAAGATGTGCAGGCAAAGTTAAAGGAAAAAGTGCATATTGGCCTAAACAACCATGAGTCGAGTGTGCACAACCCATACAGGTTTAGTAGCTTCCTTGCGCACTGGTGCAGCGCTGATCAATTCTAGAAGTGAATGATTCACCGCAAATAAAACTGACTGTTAAGTGCAATTGCGCAGCCATATCACTGTGCGGGCACCGGCAGGCGCTGAGGCACGCGCTGGGCCTGGTGGGGGAGATGCGCGCACGGGGCATTGCATGCAACACGCACACCTACTCCGCGCTCATGAACGTCGCCATCAAGTGCGGCGAGCTCGAGCTCGCGCTGGACGTCTTCCACCAGCTGCAGGTGAGAAGGATATATTATGTATCCTTATATATATCCTGATTGTATGTATCAGTGAAGCGGACAGAAGACCTACACCCACTTGAATGCAAAGGCCCAGGAGTCCGGCGGGAGATGGTTTGCATTTCTCACATTGAGGAGGAAGACTGTGAGCTGAGCAGAGACTGCTGACGTGTCCTACAATGGCATAGCCAATGCGTGAACTGGGTAGTGCATGTGACTCTCGAGATGGTGAGATCATAGCTCAGAGTTGGACATGGGCAAGTATTATTTTGGGGTCTTGCATCAAGCAAGTCACATTGGGACTGGTGTCCACGGTGCCCAGCCCGGCGTGAAGGCGAAACAGGAGTCCCTGCCCTGGTTTAGAAATATCTCTCGAGAGGCCATTGATTCTCTAGAGCCCGGGGGTGTCACAGGTGGATGGGCTGCGCACAAATGTGGTCACGTACAACACGCTGATCGACATCTACGGCAAGCTGGGCCGCTGGCAGGACGCCATCGGTGTGCTGGACATGGTCGGCCATCAGGTCTAAATCTCTTCCTATCTAGAGTCCGGATTGCATCAGTCTGTTGCGTAGTCCTTGCTCCTGAGCAGCACGGTTGTGTTTGCCATGGCATGACATGACCTGTCCTCTGTGCAGAAAGCATCTCGTTTCTGCGCTGCTCCATACAACATGGCGGACTGAGCTCTGCATGCAAGATATTCCCTGTGGATCTCTGAAGGGGGGTCACTTCATATCATTGACGATGTCATGCAGATGCTGACATGATGCTGATGTGGCAGGGGCTGGAGCCGGAGGCGCGCACCTTCAACACCATCATCATCGCCTGCAACATGTGCGGCCAGCCCCAAGAGGCGCTGCGAGTATGCCTCACTCCCTTCCACCAGATCAGTGGCTTCATCCTATGCCTCTTGCAAGCCAGTCCACGAAGAAAGGCCACATCATCTGTTTAATGATTCTTTACATGAAGACTTCGATGCATGTCTGAACCTTGTCTTTGCACTTGCAAATGGGCACCATCTCATGCATGTGCATGAGCATTCGGGGGTGTGCTGGCAGGTGTTCGATATAATGACAGCCAGGGGATTCACGCCGACAGCCACAACATACACTGCCCTGATCTCTGCCCATGCCAAGGCAGATCGGCTGGACCATGCGCTCGCCACCTTCCAGAGAATGGTATGCCTTCGCTCACCATTCATGGGATGGACCCTTGAATTTTGACGAGGTCATCCTGATTTGAAAAGATCATCAATCTCTTGTCTTCTTGGGTTGATGGCAATGCCTGCTTGCTTTAAAACACACAGGAATGATAAACATGCCTTTGAGAAGTTGAAATCTGCACTTTTCCAAGTCTCACAGCAATGCATTGACAATTTCTTTTGGGCTGGCGATTAACTTGAATAAAAAACTCGCATTTCAAAGTGGCCGAGGAAGTCTCAGGAGTGTACCCTGCGGTCACGCGCAGGCGGAGGAGGGCTGCGAGCGGAGCGTGATAACTTACTCTGCCCTGATCGGCACCTGCGAGAAGGCCGGCCGCTGGCGGCTGGCGCTGGACCTCTTCGCGCAAATGGGACGCGACGGGATCGCACCAAACACCGCCATCTACAACGCGGCCATGTCCGCCTGCGCGCAGGGTAAGCACCTTCTCTTGTTTGCAATGGATAGTAAATACACTTAGGTGCCTTTGTTATGCCTTTATGCCCAACGGACTGCAAGGTCCGCTTCTCTCGCTTCGGAGTCCCTGGAAGTTGACGGCAGGACCAGAAAGGCGCTTGCTAAGCCTGGGCAGCACTTGAAATGCACCGAGCATGCCAGATTTATCATTCTTGTTGCTGTGTGCAGTATATCCTACAACCTGACCCTTACAAGGCTCGACAGATCTGCATCGATCGACCGGCAGGGTGCCACTTGGCGCCTCAGCGCAAATGTGCAGACATCACAGAGCGCCTTAACAGAGTGTGTCTGTCTGTCATCAGGGGCATGTGCAGAGGAGGCGCGCGCAATCTTCACAGCCATGAAGCGGAGCACATGCCGGCCAGATGCGCTGACGCACACCGCGCTCGCAACCGCCTGTCAGTGCTGCGGCGACTGGGCCGGCGCCCTTAAGGTGCGGCTTTGCTTTCAAGCCTTACATGCTCCTTTACAAGGAGCGGGCCGTAAGTCAAAACAGTATTGTGTTCCTAATCCACAAGATCTGGGAGGAGGTCGCGATTCATGTTGTGCTCACCCGGCTCGAGCCGTCAACAGGAGCGGGTGAGCGGAAAAAGAAAACGTTATGCGCCGCCATCTCTCAGAGCAAAGGGGCCAATTGCCTAGCATCCAATGTATCCGCTCAGCATTCGCAGGTAATGAAGCTTCCGTCCATGGCAGGGCCACTAGAACCTGCTTTGAGGGACACCAGTTCCGGCAGCGCATGCTAGAGATGAGAAGCACGCAGTACTTTGGCTGTACAGTGACGCATGTGCCGGCATGTGGGCGCAGGTGCTGCAGGACGTAATGTCAGCGGGCGGCCGCGCTGACGCAGCGCTGTACAGCACAGTCATCGAGGCGCTGTGGCAGAGCGACCCCCCGCGGCTGCGCCCTCAGGCAAGGGTTCCCACTTCCCAAGGGGAATGCTCATCGGTTTCAATCTCTGGTGCTCCCAAGATGGGATCAATCATGGGTCCTGGGAGGAGGGACTGCAGGGCCAGCACAAAAAATGCTACGCTTGACTACAATTTTCCTGTAACTTCTAGTGACGTCCCAGGGGCTGAAGCAGATCATGCTGAGGGGCCATCTAGGGAAGGATAGGATAGGATCAGATTTCCACAATGAATGCTCCATCCTCTGTTTCATGCTTGCATGCAGGCGGAGCAGCTGTTCGAAGGCGCTGCGCGCTCGGGGGTCTTTGGCCTCTCAGCGGTCAAGGCTCGCCAGGGGGACGTCTTGGAGGTGCGTGTAAATAAAAATTTGGAGTTTTCGATTCTTTGGCTTGATGTCTCATTTGCAACATGTGCGTGTTGATGCAGAAGGCTCCGTAGCACATATCTTCCTTGACAATGTTTCTGCTAGCAAGGCTTGGTGAACTTGAACGGTTCCTAGAATGCCTGGGCACTCTTTGAATAGTTAGTGCAACTATAGTATACGGCACTCCTATCCCAAAGAGTCTCCTGGATGCTTCATAGTCCATGAAAAGGGTGTTGCTCGGGGCTGCAAAGACTTCTGCATGCATGCACACCCCCAATGGCAGAGGCATCCTCTTGATCTTATTAACCCTTGTACCTGAGGTTCAACATCGTCTCTGTGCATTCTACACCCATAATGTCAAACGACAAAGTGGTGTGCATGCATGCGACAGGTGGTGACGCCTGCTCTGATGACAGGCGCTGCTGTGCTGGCGCTGCATCGCCTGCTGCTTGAGCTGCAGCAGCAGATTCTCCAGGGCCCGTCCGACGGCGCTCCCTCCATCATATCCATCACCCTGGGTGAGATCCACGTCCCAGCCCATCGCTCACTGTGCAGGAATTAGGCTAGGGTCCCCCCCCCACCCCTCCTGCTGGGGGGTTCATCTGCATGGTGTTGTACCATGGGGCGAGGCTACTATATCGAAGGCAGCCCTACTGAGGATATTCCAAGATGCTGTCCTGTACTGTGGCTTGCAAGACCCCCATGCACAATTCCAAAGGAGCCCAAAGGAAGTATCTGCAGAGGCGGCTGTGAGGCTTCATTGGATGCCACGCCTGGGTGACTGGATCTTTCTTGAGGCCTGCCTGTGAGGATCTAAAGTGCTCTAAGCATGGCAACTACACTCTCAGTGCGAGGCTGAAGACGCTTATAACGGGATTGAGTTCCGTAGTGCTCGAGGAAAATTGTATGGATGAATGCAGGTCGAGGCTCTAGGGCAGCATCGCGGGAGTGCTGGCAGGAGACGTCGGTCCAGGCCACAGCCATTGCCATGCTGCAATCCCTGGGCTGCCCCTGCATGTGAGAGTCACTTGTGCCTGGCATGCAACAAAACATCCTATGTGCAAAATTTCAATCGAGTTCCTGGAGTCGACTGGTCAGGAGTTTCGTGCTTTGGCAAAGCAGACCGGATTGTAATGGAGACTGAGAAGGTGATAGCGGACTGTCGCTGTCCCTGAAGATGTGTGTGCTTGACAGCTGTGTTTGATGGCTGGCTGAGCAGTGGGTGTCTGTCTCTCAGGGTGAAGGAAGGTTCTGCACCGAAGCGGCTGGAGGCAGCGTTCAGCAACTTCGCTGAGTGGCTGACAGCTGCTGACCTCGGCAGCGTCGCTGACATCGGCGTGCCTGTCCCCCACCCGGTCGCCACAGGTGCTCACCTGCAACTTCCACTCAAAAACCTCCAATGCGGTTGAAAGCCTGTGGCGCCTGCCGGCATTGAAGCTTTCTCCTGTGCATTTTGCTGGCAAGAGAATGCACTATTCTGCACCCCTTTCATGATGGCCTCGTACTTTTTCATTGAAAAATTCTAAGAGGTAGCCCCACATACACGATGTCTTCCGACCATGGACTTCACGACATTCACTTTGGGTCTTTCTCAGGAGAAGCCGCTGATCCCACCAACGTGCCCGACCCCCCGGCTTCAGACGGCCGCGCGACTCCGGCAATATCCGCGCCACCCTCTGCGGATGCGCCGGCCGCCTCCGCCGCGCAGCTCGGTGAGATCCTGAAGACAGAGCCGAGCCTGCATCCGGCCAACAGCGGCAGCCTCGCGTCTCTGCGCAGCTTATCCCCTGCCTACACAAACCCCGGCAGCAGCGGTCTCAACTCCCTCGCCGGCAGCTTCGTTCCCCAGGGCGCCGCCGCTCTGTTCGGCGCGTACCCCCTGAGCCCAGACCTGGTATTGGGAGATGGGGCCACGGGCTCGACTTCTGACATCCACAGCCAGCTTGCCAGCAACCACGCATTCTACATGAAGAACGCTGCGCAGCAGCTCGGGCTGTCTGCAAACACCAACAGCCTCTTCTACCACCAGCACCTGCAGCAGCAGCAGATGCAGCAGGAGCAGGCATGGCTGGGGCAATATACACTCTCCGGGCTGCCCGGAGCGGGCAGCTTCGGGCAGGGCGAGCTGCCCGGGCTGTGCCCGGCAAACATGCAGCCTGATCTCGATGCGCTGTCCATGTGCGCGCTGGCCAATGCGCTGCCTGACTGGGCCACGCAGCCGCCGGGAAGCCGCGCGCCGCTGACTCAGATCAACCCCTGGCAGGCCACAATCCCCGTCCGCAGCGCAGAGCCTCAACTCCCTGCCTGAGTTTGCCCCCGCACTGATGGGCGGCCCACATGCTCTTGCCTCAAGAGAGACATCTCAACGAGAGATTGTGTGCCTTTCTTTGTTTTTGCAGCGTTGCGCGATTGTACCGGGCTCGAAGCACGCATGGATCCCTGTGGTTGCTGTGTCACATGTGTCTCTGGCTGCGAAGGAACAACTGCTCTTAAGACGCATGATCGCTCTCAACAGGCTTGACTGCTCCTAAGAGGTGACATTGGGTCATGAAAGTGGTTTGTCACGCGCTGCGTTGGCCGGCGCAACTTCCCAAGGCAAGGCTAAAACAGTTCTGAGGTTGCACAAGGACGTTGAAAAGATCGCCGAAGTTTGAATTATAGGTGTGAGCCGCACTTTTGAGAGCTATTAAGTTGCTGCAGTGATAATATTATTGGATGGCTGCCGGCATGCCACAGGCAGCGGGCTGGCTTTCTAGGCAGTTGCGGGCACTGAGCGGAACTTGTGAAAGCAACCGTGATTCACTCTGGAATGGCTTCACAAGCAGAATGTTCGATGTCCCAATGGCTTTGCAGAACAGAATGCAGAAGAGTCCGTACATCCTTCAGATTGAATTTAGTAGGTGGTAGATCAAAGAGCCTTAATCTTCAGAAGAGAAGTTTGTTGGAGTTGGCCCGGTGCTTGGTGAAGCGGTGGAGAGTTTGTCTCCAGTTTCCCAGTTGAAGTTTGGCAATGACCTGGGCGCTTCTAACCAAGCCTGCTCAGTTAGCTATTCCTCAAAATGACCCCTTAAGAGAACGCCGGCTTCATGAAGGAAGTCTCAAAAGATGACCTTCTCATCTGAAGCTTCCATACCAAATGAAGTGAGACTAGTTGCAGATGAGCATTTATCTGACTGAGAATGGGCTGTAGCTTATGCCAGATTGCTGATTATTGCCATGCGTGACTGAGAAGGAGCATGTGGGAGATAAATAGCTCTGAGATTAATAAATAGGTAGCAAGTTATATGACCACCATTCCTGGGAATTGAGGAATTAGATCAATTGTTTGCGGTGCAGCCCTGTAGTCAGGCATGCACATTGATTATGGCATGAACATAAGGATTTCTGTAGGCGCCTGGTTTGAGTAGGTAGGAAGGAGCTATCAATACCTGCTTGTGGGGAGCCAATGGTTCCGCGCCACGGATACACTAGGCCTATAAGCTAATGTTCTGGTGTAGTAATCAGGTGCATGTTGAAATTGACAGCATCAGTGATGCTGCATCACACACAGCTGTCTGCAGAGTCCTTGTCATTGCTGAGTGGTACTAATAACTTTAAAGCATTTGGAGCATCCCTTTTGGGCAAGTTTCCAAGCCCTTAAAGTTAGGTATTAAAGAGAAGGCCAGCGAAGAAAGAGTTTCAGTCTGAAGGGGACCCGAAGAGGAAATCACAAGGAACGACCAGTATTGAGATGCTGAAGGCATACAGTGTCCGTGGTTGTGCAAGGTCAGTATGTTGCCATTGTTGCAGCCATGAATTATTTGGATGCATGCATGCTTTTTGACATCATAATTCTTGCCAATATTGCTGTCCCCTCATATTTATGATTGTTTGCCTGCATGTATGACGCCCTAGCACGTAGATTATGCGCGGCAGCCATTGAAGTCTGCAGGTTGAGAGGGCATGCACATACGATTTGCTTAGGATGGAGCCCTGAGGCTTGCTTTAATGTGCCAGCTATTGCAGTTCAAATCAGTTTAGTGAGGTGCTGTGAACTCCTGAGAGTTACGCAATGCTATTGTAAAACCAATATGTGACCTTTGGGCCGATTTTTACAGACAGCGCTACTAGCATCTGCGCTATAAGTCACATACACAATTAAGAACCCTGAAATTGTAACATGCACTGCTCTGCAGTTGCATCTTACAGAGTGACCATGATACGCTGATAGCTTGCCTCTGGAGTGTATTCGCCTGACATGACAAAGGGAAATTTAAAGGCTTGTTGAGGTGGAGCAAGGCTACCAAGAAGGGGTCCACATCAGCGCGTCCCGCCATTCAATTTAATTATACAGATACTGTAGGACCGTGCACAGATACATCGTGCCTTAAGGCTTGCAAGCTTGCACTGTTGCACAGTTTAGAGAAAAGGCATCTCGACCACAAGTGCTGCACTGTTACGATCATAAAAGCCAGACCTACAGCTACTTAGTTTTCAAGGGCGCTGTTGCCCAAATTTGCCGCACTCTTTGTCTGACCAGTAGGCAATGCCTCACTTCTCTGGCAGCCTTGCCTGACTTGTCCATTCCTCATACCACTTTCCGGAAGGATGGTCTCTGAGCAATAATACTTGGTGCACATTCTCCCCAGTGCAGATTGAGCATTCTCCGCACCGGGAGATATTTTTACAAGCTTCAAGGGATCTATATTTAGATCGACCTCAGAAACGGCTGGATCCCCACATGCTGTCCATGATGGCTGCCAGATCAGCCTGTTTGCCCTCCATGCTGAACTTCTCTGAAGGTCCCTTCTCAACTGCAGGCTTGGAGCCCTGTTCCTCCTCCACTGCTTGCAGCTGCGCATACTTTTCCTGCGAAGACACAAATGTTTGCTGCCATTCTTTTTTGGAACTGCTCAAGTGCTCTCCACATGAGAGCACTTGAAAGAACACTGAGGAACCCCATATATATATATATACCGGATGCACCTGGCCTCCTACAAATAATCATTTCAAGGCATCATGCAAGAGTTAAAGGGTCGTTTCTGCAACAGCGGACGTGTCACCTCTGTGAGACTGATGCTGGTGAGCGCAGGCGGGGCAGGAGTGGTGAGCGCGGGATTGGAGTCTGCCCTGCTGGCATGGCCAGATTTGGCACGGCCAAATTTGGCGGGGGTCAGGTCATGGAAAGCTGCGCGCGCTGCGCTGTGCAGCCGCCGATGCGCGGGCGTTGCTGCGGGGGACGCCAAATCTGGCACACAGACCAAGGATTCCTTCAGTTGAGTACAGGCATTTCTGATCAAAAGAAAGATTAAAGAAATTATATAATGTGCCAGGCTTCATGTAAAGAGGCCCGCAACAGCGGAATGGCCCAATTCACGCCGCATCATGAAGACAGCATGAGTGTTCATAAATTGAAGACCTGCTCATGGAAAAATGTGAGCAGGGGCACATGCAGGACATACGCAGATATAAGGAGGGTGGAAGCTGCACTCTCCGGGACCAGTACTTGCTAAGTTCTTCGTTGTTATTATCACAGTACACGTTTCTCAGTCTGAAGGACCAAGTACGTCACGCAACACCTGTACTATTGCTTTCTACTCGGTTCTTGCAGTGAGTTATTTGCAGGACAATGAACACCAGGGTGAGAGGACAGCAGCGCTCAGGCACAAGAGAAAACTTCTGTCTACCTTTGCGGCTGCCGGAGTGGGAGCTGCCGGGGTCGCTGAGGGAGCTTGCATTGGAACGTGAGCGCAGGATGACCGGCCCCTGCGGCAGAGTATAATCCAGTGCATATTTTTCTGCCAGGATGTCCTCCGGGCTCGCCAGCTGGCAGCCCTGCGGGCCCGCATGCAACAGATGTCAGTTAAACAGAGTCTCATATAGAATCCTCCTGAGAGGCTCTTTAGCATACAGGGAAGGCAGGAGGCAGAAAGAAATTTGTGCTCGTGGTCCAATCAAGGCCAGCAAGTGCCAATAAGAAAACCTTCGAGACAACAATTAACGTAATTGCTGCTGGCGGAGACTACAAGTGCGGCGCTGTGCAGTTGTCTTGCAGAAGCAGATTGTTTTCTAATGCATGAGGGAGCAGGTGTTAAGAATTACCGGCTGGAAGGTGGCAGGGTCGGCGTCCTGGTTGATGGCTGACCTGGCGACCATGTCAGCGCGCATCACCAGCAGCACCGTGCGCATAGTGGCACCCTCCTGAGATTTGACAAAGTATCGGTCAGTAGTGTCTCTAAATTGCACTCAGAAAGCACTTTTCAAAAAATCATTCACAGGGACCAGCAGCAAGCAAGGGCACGCACTGCGCCTGCTTTGCCAAGTATGCAAACCACAGTGACGAGCTCACATTGTCAATGGCTAAAGCGCGCACAGATCGGCGCTGCCAGGTAACTACATAAGAGGACATCAAGTGGCCGGGCAGAAGTTGTATAACGGGCACAACTGCTGAAATGCAGGCGCACATGCAGGCCCCAATAGGGGGCTGCTGACGCGGGCACTTTCTTGGAGTCGTCTAGGACTGTGTTTACATGTGGGCTCAAGGCATCTATGTGTGCAGCCTAGATACAAGGGTGCCATCGGCAGTCCCTGACATCCTCTGGCTGATGGCAAACATTGTCAAGCATTGCTTGCAGCAGGAAGCTCTGTTCAAAGTATCACTCACAAGCATGGCACCAGTCAAATTGTTGCGCATTGAACGACAGGCGCACCGGAAGGCCCCAATAGGCGGCTGCTGATTCAGGGGCGGGGAGGCGCTGCCAGGAGGGGATGCTGCCGGAGTCGAGGTCCCGCAGCGCACCGCTTATGGCCTCCCCGGTCAGGCCGCTGAGGTGGCACACGAACGCGTGGCATGCCCGCGGCGCCACAGCATACGCCGCAGCGTACGGCAGCGCGAATGCGGCCTGATTATCGGCGCCACACAATGATCACATCTAGGCAGGCACGATGAGAATGTTTGTGAGGATGCAAGGATTTTGTCTAGATGGTGCTCAAGAGAAATACTGCTCCCTACTGTGGTGAGGGATTAGAAGTGCGCTTTGCTTCAACTGGACTGGCGGCATTTGATGTATTCAATGATTCTGGACTTCCCGTCAACTCCTTATAAATAAAATGCCATCATTGTAGTGTTCTCTGCTCCCCTACACACACGCCTGTGTCCTATTTCAGAAGTGCCCAAGAGCAGAAGCAGAAGTACAAGATGGGGAGTAGGGGCAAGCAAGAACACACCTGGCTGAGAAGGACGAGTGCGCGGAGTGACAGAGAGGGGCGCAGCTGCAGCAGTGTGAGCAGATGAGCATGTGCGTTGCCGCTCTCACGTTGGTAGCTTTCCACGAAGCTTCCAGGGCCGCGCAGCGTGGCCAGCGCCCGCACATGCGCCACCTGATCACGCAACATGCCATGATCACTCTTCAGTTTTTTCAATGCTTTGTTTTTGGGAACATTTTGTTCCTGAAAGCTCACAGCGCAAATGCAGTGAGCGGCACCTAAAATGCATGGACAGCCGTATTGTGCCATGGAGGCACGGCATACCATTCTGGAGCACTGGCCAAGATGGTGAGGATCTTTGCAAATATCGCTCATTTCTACCTTTCCACAGAGGACTGCACTTAAACCTTCATTTGCATCCCTGTGCCATTTTCAGCTCGTTGTGCACCTGCAGGTGACCAGTGCTGATGATGAGCTCAGACATGTGACTTTCCTTCGACAATGCTGCTTTCTAGATATTTACCGTATTCAATCTACGGCGTGCATTCATTCAGGAGGAGATGGGAGTGCGCACAATGCTTGCGACGGTGCCGGGAATAGGGGAGAGGCACTCCAGGAGCAGCACGCGCCGGAACCAGACAGTGTCCCTGGGAATCCTGAACAGCCACGCCGGTCCGTGCGCCAACATGGCAGCTGCTGCATTCAAGGCCTGCGCTGCCAAAAAGCCTGTCCACTCTGCCACCTGTGAGCCACAATTTCTTCTGTCTTCAATGGCCTTGCACTTGCAAGTTTCTTCTCCTATTCACTTGGGCTGCGGAAATCGTGATGTCTAAAATATCCTGAGGTCACATCCGAGCATTTCAATGTCATGCTGGGCGCCAATCCTGCCAAACAGAGTCATACATGCTTTGAATCAGCTCTGAGCTGGCTGGAAGCAATGTAATGTGCCTGACTAATTGAAGGATGCACTTGCTTGGCATGCAGTGTGCTGGAATGAGAGGAGAATGATGGAGCATGTGCATGAAGGAAAGTCATGGGGAAAAAGAAAGCAGGCATGGGTGGATTCCTCACCCCTTTTGGCGTACGCCAGTGTGCGAAGGGCACAGTGTGCTTGCTCTCCAGGTAGGCCTCCGGGTAATGGGGCGCCTTTGCAGCTGAATAATTATATTCCTCCAACCTGCACACCCCACAAAATGTTCTTCTAGAATGTGGCTCTAACAGATAAGTCCAAATCCAAATAAGTCCACGTCCCTGCACAGTAAGTGACTGCTTCAGTTTCTAGCCTGGAAGTTACCTGAGACCAGGATAGGGCAGTGGCATCCCCTGCCGCCTCCTCTCCTGCTCCACGGCCTCAGCATACTCCTGGTGACACAACCACGATCCTCACAAGTCTTTGACGATTCAATCAATGCCTTCGAACCTTATGCATGATAGCAGATATCCTACGCCCTTGACAGGCATTGTAATGCGCATGTCAGATAGTCATGGCTGTGGTGAAGGGCTTTCTAGCGCGCTTGCACTATCCCGCGTCAGACGTTTGGACCAAAACTTCGCAGGAGAGGATCTATACCTCTTCTTGTTCCCTGATCAGGCGCTGAAAGGTCTCTTCATTCACCGCCTTTGAGAGGCCTCGTTGTTGCATTCTCAGCATTGCCTGCCCAAGGGAAGTTCCCATGTGCCTCTTGGACGACTGCAGGGCAGTTCTCAGCAGCCCGCTTCCCATCAGAAAGCCTGCACATCCATGCGAATATGTATGGCACGTTTACAACGCAAAATTATAAGGGCACATGAAGTATGATAATGTTTCGTGCATGGCCTGGCTGTCGGTCAGAACAGAATTCACGCTGCATGCGATCCGATCATACCAAGCTCCTGGAGGCATTGAAATTATGCTGGTGAGCTTGATGAGAGTCTTGGCATTTTTAACTTGTTGCTATGATCAACGCGCCAGCGTGCACATCAACAGAGACAAGCGACTTGTATCGTCCCTAGTAAAACGGCTTTGCCGGTTTCTGCAGTCTAGAAAATTGAAACGCTAGTATCGGAGATTGATCATCATTCATACCTGATCAGAGACTCACAACCCCCTCAGTTGTCGTTGTGTGAGCTGCGCCATGCCTTCAGAGATGGCACTTTGTTGTGCCCAGTCACTGGCTTGCAAGAATATTATGATCTAGTTCGATCTGAAAACCACTATGTTGATCAATCTTTCCGTTACGCACCACAAATTCCCTCAACTTTCTCACCATTGCCTGAAGAGGCAGCAGCAGGATGGGAAGCTGTGGGAAGCTAGGCAATGCCGATTTGCCCTCAAGACTCCTTTTCTGGCTTCGGTAACGAAGGACTTTTTAAATGGTTTTTGAATATTTCATCTAGGTTAGGTGTTATTGTCGCAAAGTAGACAGTGGCTTGCAATGTCCAGATTCGTTTTTACAGGCGCTATAGCTGCTGTAGCGCCTGTAAAAAGTTTTTACTAAAAACGTTTTTACTAAAAACGAATCTATCACGTGATATAGCTATATAGGCTTACATTCACTTCTAACAAGACAACCCGAGTCATGCGTGGATCTAAATATGTACCTACACTGATGTTTATCTCCAACAGGCGTTACTTTTCAAGGGCCCATGCATCTCCTGGCACATCCCCTGGGCCCAATGTCCAAGGGCCTGACGCCATAGGACCATCTCTGAGCAGTCTCTGGCAACGATTTGAAGTAGCTGGAAAACAATGCACAAGCAGCCCGAGGGCCGTCGCTTTCGCAAGGCAGCAATCGTGGTGTGCCGGGCAACAAGTGGCAGCTCTACAACTCATTGGACACCTGCGTGTCTCGCAGCCGGGTCCATTTGTTGCCGCCAAAGAGGTTGAATCCAGCTGCCTTTGCATCCTGCAGCCCAAGACACCAGTTCAGGGAACAGATGCCAATATCATGGAAAAGGGATTTGAACGGGAGCATTCAGATATAATATAAATCAGTCCTGTTCTGGCATGTGCAGGACTCTCTGGCGATCTGGGTGATGTCCATTGCTGAACACTTGCCAGTTGAGATTGACCTGCATGTGACCTGAGATCGACCTGCATATGTCGCCAGGCAGGGCTTGGTGGTATAGCAATATGGTTCAGTGCGTGTGGTGACTGACCTGCGCTGCCACTTCCTCCAAGTCCAGTTCTGGGTCGCTGAAGACTGCCTCAAACGCCCTCGCACGCTCCTCCTTCTTCCTCGACTGCCGCTGCTTGTACCTGCGCGTGCATGCGATACCCGCTGAATAATACCATGAAAATTACTTGAGCAGTGTTCTCTGCTTGAAGGAATTTATGTGCAACAGCACAATGCTGCAGTGGGAGGAAAAGAGTAGCAATTGAGTAGCTACGATGAGGTGTATGTTGCTAGCCAGCATGACTTTGCCCAATCAACACCTTGCAGACTCTGTGATGCTGCGGCGCATGCAAACCTTGAGAGTAACACGGATAAAGGGAAAGGAAGGCTTGGCACGGCGTTGGTTGCGCACCAGGAGTATGCCACCAGCCCAGTCATGAATCCCACGAGCACTGCGCCGCTGACTGACATGCCCACAATGGCTCCCGTGGCTGCCCACCAATGTCCCCCGCCGCTGGATGCAGCGCCCGCCGCTGCCGGGTCCACCTGTTGCAAAGCAAGTTCCATATTCATAAATGCCATACATCAGTTCTGCGTCAAGCAACTGCTGGGCATGATGCAGGCTCGTCAAGCCCCATCCAAGGCACAAATAAGACTGTCACATACACCGGGATAACGCGCATGGTTTCAGACAGGTTTCAACCAGATCCAGGACGCATCCTACCGCTCTTTGGCATCTACTTGTATTCCACCATCATGATGATAGCAGTGTTGCAATGAGAGTATTCGTATTGTGAGGATGGGGAAGCTGACCGCAGCAAAGCTGGTGACGCCGCCGTTGGGATCGAAGGCGGCGGCCGGCGGCGGCGGTGGCGAGGGGATCTTGCAGTCTCCGCAGAACAGCACAGCGTCAAACTGTGTGTCTGCAAACCAGCGCACCATGTTGTCCTCGCTGTCCTCGCTGTTGAAGTCTGACTCGCACAGAGGGAACTCCGCTCCGATAGGGTCATCCTGCATGCAACTTCGAATTTGAATTTGACTTGTTGAGGTGCGCACTTAGCAAGTGCACCAGTGGCTGGAAAAGAACGCACTTTGCATTGACCTCAAACCAGACAAATCCTTCCCTTTGCGGCCTTGCTGGCATTCATTGTGGATAAGTGCGCCGCTGAGATGCACCATGATTCGGTGGCATGTTGATTCACCTACTGAAGACCAATTCATGTGATTTTCAGGTGTCTGTATGAATCGGGTCTTGCAGGAAAGGTTCTGAATTGACAGCTGACCTTAACAAAGGGTATGAGCCTATCCTCGTAGAAGCCGCACTGCTTGCAGGTGGAGCGTGTGATGGTTGTGAGCAGCTGGTTCTCCTTGGGCCACGAGTAGGGGTGACCCTGCAAACAAATTAACATAGTTGTACCTTGCAGATGCAAGAGCGCAATAAATATGCAAGTGAAGCTGCATCGAGATCTTTTAGCTGCATGTGTCGATTGCAGAGAGGTAAGGCAGGGCTCCTGCTGGGCAAGCTCACCTCAATAGTGACGTCTGGCAGATTCACTCTGTCGTTGCCCTGGCATTGAAAGTACACACGCAGGTCGCCTTCAAAGCTGCACAGCGATACAAATAAGGATCCTGCTAGCTGCACAGCAGGGCATACAGAGCAGGCAATGTGCGCTGTGCCACCCATTCACAATGTCCTGCCATGAGTCTCGGAGCATACGGAGGCTCACTTAAGGCGATGTTTCGTGAAAACTGTCAAATTTGTCACGAAGACTTGCAGCCCTGTTCAAGCAAGCAAACAGGAGCCTTTGGTACTGGTCATGCCAGGCAAAGGCTGGATGCATGTAAGACGGTCCAGAGAATCGATCGTCACTCGCATGTGGCCATGATGTGTTCCAACGTTGCTTTTGTTCCTCTTGCAGGCACAAGTGCTTCTGCATGCTTAGTCATACCAGTGTACGGGTAAGGCTCACCTCTTGCAGGTTCTGCTGCCAATGCTACCAACAAGAGTGCAGCTATAGTGCTTCTTATTATCATCGCTGTCGGTCTGGCTATGATGTCCAAGGAAGTGTGTCTTTTAACTCCGTAACGAACGTCGACCCTGGGTCGCAGAAATCTGCACGTTGTCGTTAGAGTGTGTATACCTGTATCGAAAAATGCCTTTGCAAGTTGATGATCGTCAGAGTCCCACCCGGCCTACATTATATCAGAATATTTTACAAGATGGTGGCAAGACAGGTGACTGTCACGACTAATACGTTTCAAAGCCAGGATCAGATACGAGCTTAAGAAGACTCGATGTGCGTCCTAAGTGGCAGCAGCGATTTCCAGTCCTGCGTGTTGGCTAAGCCGAGACATCTGCCAATGTGTTCAATCTCGACAGGTTAAATCTAAGGGTTGACCCTTGGCTTCGCAGGCCCTAGGCCTAGGGGAAATGCCCGGTTGGGAGCACTGCAGGATGTTGCAGCTTGGCTGCGAAACTCTCAGATCGTGAGCAGTTTTAAGGAGAGCAATCGCGACAAAGGACATTAGCGATTATATCGGTCCTCTGCAAAATATCCACAGATCTGCCTATATATCTTTTCGGCAAGATCTCTGCTGCAAGTCAAAGAATATTTCTGTGTGGGTTGCCAGGGGTCTAAACGATGCGTTCTGCAAGAAGAAAAGAAATATGCCCTTTGTGAACTCCGCGGAGGCTGGAAAAGTTGTGAAATTGCTTTTGAGGAAAGAGACGACACCTCTAGAAACTACAGCACAGGAATTTCGCCAGGAGTTTTCCCCTGCAGGCTATTATCGTGCCCTGTGTGCGGCCATTGATCAGTTGCAGGTGAGTCTTCAGCAGTCTGCCCCGTGGTTGTACTGGAGTTTGCCAGTAACTGGCCCGTGGACATACAGCAGCATGGTTGCTCGTAACTAGGTGGCAATAATCTTCATCCTGCAAGTGAGAAATTGTCTGCTTGATATGGCGTTGTGCGTTACTCTAACGTCTGCAGCTCCTGCGGCAGGTCGAAGAGCATTGCCTTCTAAGCCTTGAGGAACGCATTGCAGCGCTATATCTGTTCTGCGCTGTCTACAGAGATCAAAGTAGCACAGACAACCCTTTCACAGCCTACTTGATCGAGGTGTGTGGCTCCTCAGGCTCATACCGGGGCAGACTTTTATTGTGTAGCAAGCTTAAGGTCACTTGGGCGGTTATTGTGTGAGATGAAGTATGGCCAATCGCGCAGGTTGCTTGTGACGAAGTCAGATCTGTGGAAGAGCGGATTTTTGCCCTGCAGCTGCTCACGGGCCAAGTCACTGCCGAGGTGAGAGCAGCTCTTTGCTTGTTGCGCCCCCGTTCTGCTGAAGGATTTCCAATTCAGCATATTGTTCGATTATGTACACAAGGGACAGCAATATGGAATGAAGGAGGCGCTGTGCAGGTTGCACGACTCAGTCCAAGAGAGGTTATAGCCTGCCTGCCGCTCCCATCAAGGGTACAATTCCCCGGTCGCATCGCTCTCAGGGAGCAATTTTTCCCTGCCAGGCATGCACCAAGCCCTCTGAACTTGGCAGTGCTGCTGCAACACAAACCCAAACATTCCCTAGAGAGCCGTGGAGTCAGATAACTCAAAACACATCAGCAAGGGGAGAGAAGTCCTTAAAATGGGCTGTACTAAGGGGTCTTTCGGTGCTGCAGGACAAACACAAATCAGAAAGGTGAAGCAGAGGGTGCAGCAGCAGGCAATGCTGGGAGCAGCCAGGGAACGCCCTCTAACCATGGGGCCCCTCAGCTGACACAAGCTGCGGGCAGCCACGTCCCTCAGCTGCCCTCCAGTGGCCCACAGGCCCCGCTTACCTCCCTCAGCCAAGGCACGCAGCCATTCCTTACACTGAACCTACCAAGGATACTTATGCGTATTCATTGTGGACCTCTCGACACTACAGTCTGATTGGCAATCCTGTACTCAGTACCCACTGTTCCTTATGTTTACATCCCAATAGACAATTTCAGTCCATCTGGGGGAAGCCTTTACCTGCACTTGTCTGCAAACGCACCTTGCCCCTTGGCACGAACAGGGGGCAACAACAACAACAACAACAACAACAACAACAACAACAACAACAACAACAACAAAC
>JADEYI010001433.1_pt1 | contig 18048 bp, 17 predicted proteins | sample 8542331 | NCBI WGS metagenome assembly JADEYI01 (sample SAMN16510988, study PRJNA670497) | mine drainage metagenome | isolation source: biofilm near Copperflume 1 | place: Germany: Marsberg coppermine Kilianstollen | collected 2018-02
ACGATGACATCCATCGCGGCCTTGTGAAATCAGGCAAGCTGCAGGCTCTCATCGGGATGGGTATACGCGGGGCCACCGTAAACCCATCCATATTCGAGAAGGCCGTGTCGGGCAGCCCCGACTATGACGGCGAAATAAAAGAGCTGCTGGAGCAAGGACTCGAACCGTCCGAGATATATGAACGGCTGCTGGTCGAGGACGTGCGCTCAGCGGCGGACCTCTTTCGCCCCATTTACGAGGGGACGGGCGGTCTGGACGGCTACGTAAGCATCGAAGTATCTCCTTACCTTGCCCATGATACACAGGGCACCATCGAGGAGGCGCGGCGCTTTTTCCGAGAAGTAGACCGGTCCAACGTGATGATCAAGGTGCCGGCCACGGACGAGGGCGTGCCTGCGATACGAGCGCTTACGAGCGAAGGGATCAACGTCAATATCACGCTGATATTCGGCATAGACTACTACGAGCAGGTCATGGACGCCTACATAGGGGGTCTGCATGACCGCAGGTCGAGAGGGGAGCCTATCGACAAAGTAAGGTCGGTCGCCAGCTTCTTTGTAAGTCGCGTGGACGTCGAGGTCGACAAGCGTCTTGACGCACTCATAGAAGCTGAGCACAACGAGGGAAAGAGGCGACAACTGCGGGAGCTGAAAGGCAAGGCAGCGATAGCCAATGCCCGCATGGCGTACCAGCACTTCAAGCGAAAGTTCTACGGCGAGCCGTTCCTGGGCTTGCGAGCGGCGGGGGCCAGCGTGCAGCGGCCTTTGTGGGCCAGCACCGGCACCAAGAACCCCGCTTACAGTGACGTAATGTATGTGGAGCAGTTGATAGGCCCTGACACCATCAATACTATGCCCCAGGCCACCCTGGATGCCTTCGAGGATCACGGGCATGTGTCGCCCACCATAAATGGAGAGCGGCATTCTGAGGAGACGCGAGCCACGATGCAGGCACTAAGTGCTGCGGGTATCAACATGAAGGAGGTGACAGACAAGCTGCAAGTGGACGGCATCGCAGCTTTCGCGAAGTCGCTGGAAAGCCTTTACGGAGCTATCAGGCAGAAACAGACGGTAGAGACGGTAGAGACGGTAGAGACGGTAGAGGCTGTAAGCGCTGAAAAAGAACAAACAGCAGCGGGCGCTGGCTGAACACCGAATACGATAGATGTTCGCTCTATACTTGCGGACCCGGTAATATGCGTGAATTTATTCAGAATTCGCCATACATGAAAGGAGACTAAACCAGATGGAAAGCAAAGTTAAGCTACTCGGACACCCTATTCACCCGATGCTGATAGTATTCCCCCTCGGACTGCTCGCAATCGGTGTGCTCTTCGACATCATACGCATGTTCACAGGCAACGAAGCCCTGGCCGCAGTAGCCTTCTGGGACATTGCCGCGGGGGTGGTTGGCGGCCTCCTGGCGGCCCTCTTCGGCTTTATCGACTGGCTCAACGTCCCCTCGGGCACGAGAGCCAAACAGGTCGGCCTCCTGCACGGCGGCGGCAACGTGGTAGTCGTGGCGCTCTTCGCCGTAAGCTGGCTACTCCGGCTTGGCCAGCCCAACTATATACCGAGCACACTGGCGTTCGTGCTGGGGATCGTGGCTGTGCTGATTGCCCTGGTGACCGCCTGGCTGGGTGGCGAGCTGGTGTACAGGCTTGGTGTCGGCGTGGACGCCGGGGCCAGCCTGAACGCGCCTAGCTCCCTCTCCGGGGAGCCTGCCCAGGCTGTAAAGACGCTCGATACGAGAGTGTAGCCGGGCTGCGGTGCTGGCCGCCTGCAGGCGGCGCTCGCTGCTGGGGATCTAGGGATTAGTGTAGAGAGTATTGCGAGGCAAGAAAATGCAAGTTCAAGAACTTACCCGCACCGGGATTTCCGGTGCGGGCGATGAGGCCGGTGGGGCAGGCAAGGCGGGAATGTCAGGCGTTGGACCGGCGCAAGTCGAGCGGTTGGCAGCGTTCGTACAGCAGATCTCATACAGCGATATTTCGGGGGAGGCCCGCCAGGCTCTCAAGATCAGGGTGCTTGACTCCATTGCCTGCGCATTAGGCGCGCTTGACGGCCCGCCCATACACATGCTACGGAACTACCTGCGGGAGATTGGCGGTAATCCTCTATCGAGCCTGATCGGGTCGGGAGGAGATAAGACATCTCCTGAAGGGGCAGCCTTGTACAACAGCGCCCTCGTCCGATACCTGGACTTCAATGACAGCTTCCTCGCTAAAGGAGAAACCTGCCACCCGAGCGATAACCTGGGTGCTGTGCTGGCCGCGAGTGAATACGCGGGAGTGAGCGGCCAGCAGTTCCTGACAGCACTGGCAGTGGCCTACCAGGTGCAGTGCCGACTCTCGGAGGAAGCACCGGTGAGGGCCAAAGGTTTCGATCATACCACGCAGGGTGCGTACGCCGTGGCCGCCGGGGTGTCCAAGGCCCTCGGGTTGGACGCGGCGAAGACCGCCAACGCCATCAGCGGCACCGCATACAACGCTTTGCGCGTGACCCGCACGGGCAGACTTTCCAACTGGAAGGGCCTGGCATATCCCAACACGGCCTTCGATGCCGTTCACGCTACTTTCCTCGCCAAACACGGCATCACCGGCCCCATAGAGGTTTTCGAGGGTAACAAGGGTTTCATGGAGAGCGTTGCGGGGTGCTTCGAGCTTGATTGGAGTAAGGAGGACCTCGAAACTGTGAGGCGCACCATCCTCAAGAAGTATAACGCCGAGATTCACTCCCAATCGGTCCTGGAAGGCATACTCGACCTGCAGGCGCAGCATACCTTCAGCCCGCACGAGATCGAGTGCGTCAGGATAGAGGTCTTTGACGTGGCATACAACATCATCGGGGGCGGCGAGGAGGGGGACAAGCGGTTGGTGCATACCAAGGAAGAAGCCGACCACAGCCTGCCTTACATGGTGGCGGTAGCCTTCTTGGATGGGGAGGTCACGCCGGCGCAGTATCTGCCGGAGCGTATCGTGCGGGAGGACGTGCAGACGTTGCTGCGTCAGGTGATAGTCCGTCCCGACCCTGGGTTCAGCAAGCGCTTTCCCGCTGAAATGTGCTGCCGTATTCGCGTCCAGTTGGCCGACGGACGCGAGCTCACCGTAGAGAAGCGCGATTACGAGGGGTTCCTGACGCGGCCAATGTCGTGGGAGCAGTTGGCCATCAAGCTCGACCATCTGGCTACGCCTTACACCGATGCGGCCACGCGGCGAGAGATCGTGCAGATGGTTTCAGATCTCGATACGATACAGATTAGCGTCCTGACCAGGCTGCTCGCTCGTATAGGCGCAGGAGAGCGACCCAAAAACAAAGGAGGAAGCAAATCATGAGCGACAGAGCATTTCCGTTCATACACTTGAACGAGCGCGAAGGTAAACCGCGCAGCCGCGGCATAACCGAGATACGCGGCCCCTATTACACTCCTATGGGCAAGCGCTACCTGCAGGACGTCCTCGAAACGATGGGAGAATATGTGGACAGCCTCAAGTTTGCCGGAGGGTCCTTCTCCCTGATGCCCAGGGAGCCCGTCAAGGAGCTAATCGAAGTTGCCCACAGCCACGACGTGCTCGTATCGACCGGGGGTTTCATCGAGCGAGTGCTAGTGCAGGGTAAAGACGCAGTAGACGCGTACATCAAAGAGTGCGCGGCGCTTCGCTTCGACATAATAGAGATATCGAGCGGCTTCATCACCATACCGACGGACGACTGGCTGCGGCTGGTGGAGAAAGTGCGCGCTTCAGGGCTCAAGGCTAAGCCGGAGGTGGGCATCCAGTTCGGGGCGGGAGGAGCGACCACCGTGGGTGAGCTTGAGGCCGAGGGCACACGCGACGTGGAGTGGGCAATCGGCCAGGCCCGTCGATTCCTTGAGGCCGGGGCATACATGATAATGATCGAGTCGGAGGGTATCACGGAAAACGTGAATACCTGGCGCACCGATGCGGCAGCGAAAATAATAGGCGCGCTCGGCCTTGAGAAGGTGATGTTCGAGGCAGCGGACCCCGAGGTGTTCGCCTGGTATATCAAGAACTACGGCCCCGAAGTGAACCTATTCGTGGACCACAGCCAGATCGTGCAGCTTGAATGTCTGCGCTCCGGCATCTGGGGCAACAAGAGCCTGTGGGGCCGCGTCGTCACATACAAGGGTTAGGGAACAGGTAAAGGAGCGTCATACGTCATGAAAGTATTCATAGCCGGAGCGACCGGGGTACTGGGCCGGTCATTAGTACCCTTGCTGCTACAGCAGGGCCACACGGTGCGTGCCCTTGTGCGCTCGCCAGAGAGGGTACCTGTAGCGGTCGGCGTCGAGCTGTCGCAGGGCGACCTCCTTGCCGAGGAGACAAAGGAGCGCCTGCCTGCCCTCATGTCGGGTTGCCAGGCTGTTCTGCATATCGCGACCGCCATCCCAAGAGACTTTGGTGCGCCGGGCGCGTGGGACGCCAACACCCGCCTCCGTATCGAAGGCACGCGCTCCTTGCTGGATGCCTCCCTCGTGGCCGGGGTCGAGCGATATGTGCAGCAGAGCATAACACTTGCCTACGAAGACGGTGGTGATCGCTGGTTGGACGAGAGCACGCCGTTCGATACTTCGCCTGCCAGAGCCAGGACGAGCGGTCCGGTCATAGAGATGGAGAGGATGGTCCGAGCAGTCCCGCTCGACAGGCTGGCATGGTGTATCCTGCGCGGCGGTTCTTTCGTCGGCCGCGGCACCGCCCAGGAAAGCGTCATACAACGACTGCACGAGGGAGTGGAACGCGTTTCATGCGATGGCCGCAACTATATCTCGCCGGTCAACGTTGCGGATATGGCTGAGGCTATCGTCGCTTCTCTCCAGCGCGCACCCGGCGGGTCCATATTCAATATCGTTGACGAGCCTTTGCGGCAAGGCGATTATCTTGATCGTCTAGCTGCCCTGGTGGGTGCTCCCCTGCCGCCGCGAAACCTCGGTGCGGCTTGCCCGGCGTCGCTTCGCTGCAGCAATGAAGCTGCGAGGAGAGTGCTAGGCTGGAGCCCCAACCATGGTATCTGGCCCGAGGTAAGAGAACACGGACCGGCTGTGGGAAGAGTGGGAACTGCGTAGCACGACGCTATGACGCATGGATCGCGACGGAAATGTCGAACAGGAGGACGAAAATGCAGCACGAGCCTATAATTGTCTACAGGCGTTCCTGGTGCGAGGACAGCGATGCGGCTGTAGAGTACTTCAAACAACAGAAGATAGAGTACAAAGAGATCGACATCGAGCAAGACGAGACCGCTGCACGTGGGGTCGAGTTCGTGACGGGCGGCCACCATATCACGCCCACGCTCGTGTACCGCATGCAAGCTATCGCGTTCGACCCCTGGAGAGAGGATCGCTTTGATATATGGTGGCAGGTCGCGAACGCCGACTTTGCTGATGCTTTGTAGCCACGTTCGTGAAAGGAGCGAGGCGGAAAAGTGATAAAGATAAAGCGTGTATATGAAAGTGTCGCCCCCACAGATGGTAACCGAATCCTTGTGGAGAGATTATGGCCCAGAGGTATGCGGAAAGAGGAATTGACACTTGATAGTTGGATCAAAGATGTGGCCCCAAGTACCGACCTGCGGCGCTGGTTCGGGCACGACCCCACTAAGTGGGAGGAGTTCCGCAAGCGCTACTTTGCCGAGCTTGATACCCACCCCACGGCCTGGCAACCCCTCCTTGAGGCTGCCCGCGAAGGCGACGTCACCTTGCTGTACAGTGCCCGCGACACCGAGCACAACAACGCCGCGGCCCTGAAGGAATACCTGAATGCTCGCCTTGCTGCTTAGCTCAGGTTGCGGCCTGTGCAGAATAGGACGAACAGGGACTAAGGTGAGCTATGGCAACTCGTTTGGTACTGCCAGGAGCGAGTCGGGGTCTTGAACGCGTGCCGCCTGAGCGGGCCGCAGAGGGATGAGACGCTCGAACCTCTTGCCGTTTATAGAATTGGCCCCGTAGCTGGGGAGGCTCATCGCCCTCCATAAGGTTACAGCGTACAGGGTAAGCGCGCTCACCTCTATGAAGCCGCTCAGCCCCATCAGGGCGTAGAAGGCGCCGCCGTATACCTGCGCCATGCTCTCACACACAATGCGCAGCGTGTTCCCTGTTAGCAGCAAAGCGAACAGCACCCCCGCTACCCGCGGCTGCTTGTTCATCACGCCTATAAAAGCGGGTACCAGCTTCATGCTCATGCCGACGATCATCAGCGAGAAGAAACCGACTGTGAGCGCGTGGTGATAGCTCGCAACGAAAGCGTGCGGCACCGGGCTGCCACCGACCAAAGTGCTGAGCGCGTACACGAGGTTGAGCGCCGAGGCGAATAGCAGCCAGAAATAGGCGGTGCGGACGAAGCGCTCAGGCCAGGCATTCTTCCTGTGCCGGTGCGCGAAGATACTCTCGAGCCTGTACAGCTTGAGCAGCGCGACGAACGCCACGAGCGCGGCCATTTCGAGCGCCGCACCCGTAAGGCTGAGCCAACTTTCAGCACCTGCGGGCACAAGCCCGAGCCCAGCGCTCTCAGTGGCTACTTGCAGCAGCACGGCCAGTGTATAAGCGGCGAAGACGACCCGTGTCGGCCACAACGTAGGCGGGCGAGTACCCATGATCTGGGGCACGATGCGCAGCGTGAAGCCCAGTATCATGGTCACGATCGCCCCGTTGAGGGTGCCCCTCAGGTATGGCGCGTCCCAGGTCGGCGGGATGGTATCGAGCCCGTTCAGAGCCATGTAGCTTGTAACCCCCAAGGTTGCAGCCGAAGCCAGCCAGAACCACCCGAAGCCCGCACCGATATACAGGGCATAGGCGGGCGGGCCATATTTGTCGCCGCCCCGCAGTATTGCATCGTACATGGCCCACACAAAGAGGGACGCTCCGCACAGGCCAAGCAGCGCCGACAACACCATCGCCCACGAGGCCCACGAGAGCCACGGGAACCACGAGGCGGGCTGGTAGAGCACGAGGGGTTGGCTGATGAAGCGCAGCGCGATACCCGAAGCCACCAGCAAGAGCGAAGGGGCCACAAGTCCCGGACGCTTTAGGGGCCTAAGGAAGAAGCGCGGCACCAAGTGGTAGGCCATCCCCATGATAAAGAGGCCTACCCAACCGAATATCTGGGCGTAGGCGTGCGATTGGATGAGCGAGCCCCACGCCGCCGAAAGGTCGGCCTTGAATGCCATGACCGCCAGGTTGATTGCCCCTAGCGTGCACCCCACAGTGAGCACGGTTATCAAAGCCCCACGCAGGAAGGGCTTGTACAAATGATTCTGGCGCGTCTCCCCACCCCAGGTTTGTTTGCTTTCCATATAGCCTGCTATCTCGTTTCCGTCTCTCGAACAATAGCCGCCGGACGAACCGAGCGGGCGGATGCGCCCACATGGCTCGCCCGGATGGCAAGCGCGGTGCTACCCATGAAGAGGAGCAGAGCGAACACGTTGAGCATACCACCTCACAGTCGCCCCTCGCCCCATCCAATCAGGTCGCTCCCGATCCGCAACGCCAAGGACGCATGCAGCAACGCGAGGTGCCCGTAGAACGCCCGCCTGTAGGGCACGGCCAGCCCGGTCACGGCGGGTAGGATAACGGGCGCGTGCGCGAATATCATAGAGAAAACGAATCCCAGGAATATCGAGTGCAACAGGGCATCGTAGTAGGGCGTATCGTCCACCAGGCCGAACACTATGGCCACCAAGCCACCGACTATGAGCCAGGCATAACCAAGCAACAGGCTCATCGCCATGAAGCGGGTGAGCCCTCTCTGGTGGATGGTGCGACGGGCGATGTCGTTCCTGAGCAGCCATAGGGCCAGGCCAATCAGCCCCACGCCAAACAGCCTCGCTCCCCAATAGAGCATAAATGTGGAGAGCAGAAGCGCGGCTCCGAGCGCCGCCACAACGAGGGTGAAGAGAGAGCGGCTCCAGGCCGGCAGCCGGAGCATTCTGCTCAGCTCAAGCCTCTCGCCTGCGATGGTGAGAATGAGAAAGCCTGCCCAGAATAGCACTATCCGGTAGACGTCGAAGCCCGCCAGCCACAGGGCGTTACCGGCCAACAAGGAAACCGCGCCCAGGGCCATGGTCACCGTGAACATCGCAGACTGTACGCGCAGCACGGCTACGTACACCGCCACCAGCCAGAAGCTTCCCACGACGAGCAGCAGCGGGCCAAGTGGAAGCCTCCCTACCTGCAATCCCGCCATCAGGCCTATTCCGCCAAGCGCGGTCAGCAAAGGCGCGCCGTATGCCCACCGCTGGCGTACGGCTACCGCGCGCTCCAGGCCGATAAGCGTGCCCAGGAAGCCACACACCATGAGACCGCCGTGGGCTTCGGGCAACTCGCTCAAGAGAGGGGGCATTCCCCAGCCCAGCCGCACGAGCCCCGCCCACATGGCGATGAGCAGCGTGGCAAGGGCCAGGACCATCAAAGGGAAACGTAGACGTAGGCGCGCAACGTCCATGATCATGATTACCTTATATGCCTCTAAACCCTGCCGACCCGCACCTGCCATACCTGCGGCCCCTGCTCCAGGTAGTCCCAGGTGAACAGGCCGTCAAGCTCGGCCTTGAACTGATAGTAGAGGGGTTTGGGGTCGTGGTCGTTGACCAGGACGAAGGCCTCGCTAGGCTTGAGGGCGTTGAAGCTTTCAAAGATCGTCTCGTGGCGCTGGCGGGGTGCGATTTCCCGCACATCCAGGAATGTATCATGATGCAGGAGCGTGCCGTTACCGGGTGTGGTTTCGTATGCCTCGTGCATGCCGCCCAGAATGCGCTGTTGCTCCTCATCGGATAGATACTTCTCGAACAAAGGAATGTAAACACGCTCCTCTTTGTCCAGATGGGCAACGAGCACCGCCTCGAGTTGCAAACAAAGACGCTGCAGTGTGCTCAGGTTGGTATGCCTGGCAAGAGGTTCTCCGGCGTTATCCATCGAATGAAGCGCCCTGGTAACGTCCGCTATCCGGTCTATATAGTCTTTGATGTACTCGTGATCTATCTCCATGGTGGCGGTGGCCGTGCCGTGTACTTTCACCAGCGGATCGACCGCCGGGTAGAGGTAAGCCTCCTCACCTCGCGCGTGCGGCAGCAGGTCACCCTTCAGAAAAGCTACAAGTGCTGAGGGATCGGCGTGTTCTCCGCCCCTTCCGTCCACTATCGCCGCTACGTGACCCCTAAGCGTGTCCAGTATCTCCTGGTGGTGATTGTGGATCGCCTCGCCTACTCTTGTTGTTTGGATTGTGGTGTCTGCCATTTCAGGATTCCTCCATTACTTGAATATACATACTATGTGTTCGACGCTCGGAGCCGTACATATGGCTACCAGCCCAGTGCGTGTTTGGCTGCTCCCGACATCATCGCCGGATCCCACGGCGGGTCGAATGTGAGGTGAACGTCCACCGACCGCAGCCTGGGCATACTCTCCAGAATGGCCGTTTCGACGCCACTTGCCAGGTATCCATGAAGAGGGCAGGCAGGAGTGGTCATCGTCATATCCACGTACGCTGTGTCACCGCGCAGTTCCAGGCTGTATACAAGGCCGAGGTCCACGATATTAATGCCAAGTTCCGGGTCTATCACCTGGTAAAGGCACTCCAGTGCCTGCAAGTGCTCCTCACCGGCAGCCGCCATCTCCTTGTGGTCAAGCAGACTGTTGCTAACCTTCATGCGGATCTTCCTCCCTTTCTCGCAGGCAGTTACCGCTCTCACCGCTGTTGCCACCTTCGATTGTCTGCTGAAGCTCACGTAAGAACCCGGCTGGATTGATGCCATATATCGCGGCTACATCGTTGATAAGCTCGAAGCGAGCAAGGGAGCAGCCTACACATGCCAGCCGGTAACGCATGAAAACCGGCACTGTCTGGGGCCAGCAAGCAAGCACACCTGCCACAGTCTGCCCGGCGCTAGCAAAGCTCGTTGAGTTGCCCTCTGCGTGCTGCTTTGGGGCGATGGGTTTTCTTGTCTGTCTCGTCTGACTCGGGTGCCTCACGGTACCCCTCCTTTTACTTAGAGGATACCGGAAAGCATCGACGGACGATGTGCGCTGGCGCACACAAGGCGGAATCAGCACCACCCTGTGTATATGGCCGGCAAATCCTGCTTTATTCAGTTGCCTGTATCAAGGGGTAGTGGGAAATAGGGGATGCCCGGAGTTGTCAGTGGGTCTCAGGGGTGTCAGGAGAAATCGCCGGGGGCAGATCCTCGGCAATGACCACCAGGCTGTGGGGCCGTTTGATGATCACCTGCTTGCGGCCCGCCTCTATCACGCCCTGCTCTTCCCATTCGCTCAGCATGCGGCTGACTGTGTAGCGGGTGGTGCCTGTCATCTCGGCCAGGTCTTGCCTTGTCAGGGCCAAGTCGATCAAGATGCCGCCGTCTACTTTCCGCCCCGCCTGTCCCGCCAGTCGCAGCAGAGCCCGTGCTACCCTCCGCTCGACGCGCTCGGTCGCCAGCTCCCGGTAGCGGTCCTGAAACTCCTGCACGTGACGGGACATGAAACGTAATGCGTTGATCGCAAGGTGGGGGAAGCGCTCCATAAGCGAGAGAAGCGAATCGCTGTCCCAGGCCAGGAGCCTGCACTCCTCCGCTGCCTGTGCGGTTGCCGGGTAGCGCGCATTTCCCACGGTTGCGATCGCGCCGATGGTTTCACCGGGGCTTGCCACGCGCAATAGCACCTGGTGGCCTTCGGGGGTAAGCTGGGTCATCTTGACGCTCCCGGCGACCAGGATATATAGATTGGTGGCAGGAGCCCCCTGGCGGAAGAGGTAAGCGCCCGTCTTCAGGCGGCGCACACGCCCGGCCTGGGCTATGCTTGCCAGTTCGCTTGGCTCAAGCCCGTAGAGCAGGTCATTGCTCTCCAGATGGCTGATGTCTTGCAGTTCCGAGCCGGTAAGAGGCATACTAAGATTGTACAGCATATCCGGGTTCGGGTAGGGAAAGAGAGATGAGAAAGTCAGATACGGTACCGCAATCAGCCGGAGGGCCGCTCAGGTTACGGCTTGGGGCGCCCTATGTGCCCAACGACCACGGCGCATATGCCATGCTGCTCGTACCTATGCTGCTGGGCTTTATAGTGGGGGCTGTGCGCGGCGTCGCTGCGAACTCGAACCCGCCCGTTACCTTCACTCTATTTGCTCTGTCGCTCATTTGCCTGTTCTTTGCAAGCGAACCCCTGAGTATCGCCTTTAAGCCGCGGGTGAGCACGCCCGCCCGCCGGAGAGCGCTGCTCTGGCTGGGTATATACCTGCTCGCGGCGGGTCTTGCGGGCGCTCCACTCCTCTTCATCGGGAAGTTGTGGGCGCTCGGCTGGTTCCTCGCGCCCGCGGCAGCATTGATGCTCCTCTTTCTCGTCGCCGTGAAGTTACGCAAGCAGCGCAGCCTGGGCATGAGACTGCCTGGCATAGTGGGCCTGACGCTGAGCGCACCCGCCGCGTACTATATCGCTACTGGCACTCTTGATGAGACAGCCTGGGGACTATCGGCTGCCTGCTCAATCTACTTTGCGGGCACACTCTTCAATGTGCGCGCCTGGTTCGAGGCCAACAAGCAAAAGAAGGGCGGCATTGATACTCCGCGCCTTCCCGCCTGGCTGGTAGCCTCGATACTGACCTATTTGGTCGTTGGCGCCCTGATAATATGGGCGTGCGCTCTCCTGGGTGCCCTGCCCTGGTGGTCTTTTGCGGCGTTTGTGCCCTCATTGCTCCGAGCCGGCTGGACCCTCTGGCGCACGCCTGTACAACTCCCTATCAAGACGGTTGGTCTGATTGAGTTCGCCCAGAGCTTCCTATTTGCCCTGCTGCTCATCGTTACGGTTACATAGCTGCGCGCTGATGCAACTTGTCCGCCAGCATCTTCAGATATCACCTCGGAGAAGCGCTAAAATCTGCGCATCGCTGCCATGAAGACGGCTGCCCACAGCCGTTCAGCTTCAATATCGCCGGCCCCCTGCTACACCTCGATCTTAATACAACCTTAGCACTTTCCTAGCACTACCCTTAAGCTCCTCGCCCATAATTGTAATGAAAGGGAAGTTGTGCCCACCTCGTTTGCGCATACGCCATATCAGTGGCCGACCCTCTGCCACACCATTGATTGGGGCAAACGAAAGCGCCTCCATGTGGAAACCTGCCTTTATGGCTCCTATGGCCTTTTCGACCTTGTGGTAGCAGAGGTAGCAAAGGTAGCAGAGGTAGTGGCTGGTGTATGCATGGTGATAATCCTAGGCAGTATCGAGCCTATGTGCGCCAGGACACACTACTCGTAGATTTATCGCGGTATCGTGTTAATGAAGCCACGAGAATCGCGAAGCGGTCGAAACGAAAACCGGACCCTATCGCGACTGTGAGCCGGCGAGCGCGAGCGGTCGTCCTGGGACGTTGAGCATTGATTGTGAGAGCGTCACAGCTCTAATGGGAGGAGAAAGCCACCAATGGAAACCCTGAACGCTATGAATTCTATGCAGACTCCGAAAGCAACCCGAATCTGGCCAGTCACCGGGAACTTCATGCCCGATTTCACTCGTCCCTCTACCAAGGGACAGCCGATTCCAACCTCTGATTACCATGACTGCAACCACGACCACAGTCGCCGGAGTCTGATACTGGTCTTCGTTGGGGCTCGTACCGCCGAATATATCGCCGATCCCGTCCGGTCGTCCTCTTCCAGCCTTCTTCACGACCTCGCCAGGCGCTACACCGAAATCGTCAGTGAAAGTGCGCAGGTACTCGTGGTCGTACGAGGAACGCTGGAGGAGGCGGTGCAACTACAGAGGTATGACAACCTTCCTTTCCCTGTACTGGCCGACGAAGATGGTCAGGTTCACCGGGATTACGGTGCGATGACTCGTGATGGGAGAACAGCATCTCAGGCCGTCTTCGTCGCCGGACGCTACGGCAAGATCTATCTGTCGAGCCGGGCCAGCGACGGGCCTCCGCTCCCTACGGTGAACGGCATTCTGGGGTCGCTGGACTTCATCGAGTCTCGGTGCCCGGAGTGCGGGCGCGAGGAGTTGTAGAACATGACGCCTCGGGTCCCGCTACCTGTGGATCACAAAAGCAAATTAGGGAGATGCAATGCTAACCGAGGAAACCAAACCCAAAAGCCCATCCGTGCTCGAAGAGCCGTTGACTTTGGCTATGCCATTACCCGACCGGGTCACGCTAGTAGACCGATCTGTGTCTGGAGAAGTCCTTCCAGAAGCCATGCCTGCACCTGAGTCGGTTGCGCACTATCCTATGCAGGCACACCAACTTGGGCTTCCGGCTGCTCTGCGGCACGGTGTGGCCCTTGACATACCCGGCGTGTTGGCAGTAACACCTGACGTGTGCGTGCCGCTCGGCTCGCTGGGCCTCGTGGCGCCCGACGTGAATAGAGCGGCTATGGAGGCACGGGAGGCACGGGAGGCACGAGGAAATGCGCCTTGCGTAGACCTGGGCGCGCAGGTGGGGATAATGTTAGCCATGGAATATACAGCGGGCAGCCGCTCTCACAGATTGAGTAATGGCACGTTTGGGTATGGGCGGCCGTTCACCATCCATAGGTGAACGGAGATAATGTCAATACTTCAGCCCAGAAGAACACGCGCGATATTTTGAGCGCCAAAAGGAGCGCACATGACCAACCATCCAACCCCCGACTGGGATCCACGAGATATTTCCGTGCTAGGCGATCAGCGCCGTGTGTACGATGAGATGCGCGAGCGCTGCCCCGTTGCCTACAGCCACTTTCTGGACTGGTCGCTCTTCCGGCACCAGGACGTTGTGAACGTCCTGGCAGACCCTGAGACCTACAGTAGCGCCTCCAAGCGTCGCGCCATTCCCAATGGCATGGATCCTCCAGAGCACACTCACTACAACCGCGCGCTGGCGCCCTATTTCCAGCCTGAGCAGATGAAAGCGCTTGAGCCGGGCTGCCGGCGCATTGCCGTTGACCTGCTGGAAGAGATGCTTGCGTGCGGTGGCGATGAATTGGACTTCATCCCCGAATTCGCCCAACCATTCCCCATCAAAACTCTCTGTCTGTTTCTCGGCTGGCCGCAGGAGACCTGGGAGAAGCTGCGCGGCTGGACGCACGGCAATCAGGAGGTGGCTTTTTCACAGAACAAGGAGGCGGGCGCGGCACTGGCACGCGAGTTCACAGGATATGTTATGGAGGCGCTTCGCGTGCGGCGAGAAGTCCGTGGGCATGCGAGCGGTGACCTGACGGACACCACGCACACCACGCACACCACGCACACCACGCTTACTTCGGACGTCACCGCCAGCATCATGGGAATTACAGTTGGCGGCGTGGTGCTAAGCGACGAGGATATCGTCAGCATCTTGCGCAACTGGACAGCGGGCCAGGGCACCGTGGCGGCATCGATCGGGATCCTCGTGTACTATCTCGCGAGGCACACGGACATGCAGGAGAGACTGCGTAGCGGACCTGCATTGCTGCCTGCCGCCATTGACGAGATTCTTCGCGCCGACGGCCCGCTGGTGGCCAACCGCCGGAGCACGACGCGAGCGGTGGAGATCGAAGGCCGCAAGATCGACGCCGGCGAGCATCTTTCGCTCAATTGGATCTCCGCGAACCGTGATGCACGCGCGTTTGACGATCCCGATGTAGTGCGCCTCGACCGTAACCCCGCAGACAACCTCCTGTTCGGGGCGGGCATTCACTATTGCCTGGGAGCTCCTCTGGCGCGCCTCGAGATGAAGGTCGCCATGGAGGAGCTGCTGGCGCGCACGACCACGATCGAGTTGGGCGCTGCTGACCCGCCGAGGAGACACATCTATCCGAGCAACGGTTTCGGGGAGCTACCAGTCCGCCTCCGCTGACCATTTGGCAGGCTGCGCAGGGAGAGTGGCACAAGAATAGAATAGGGTCATATCGCACATGCCGCTCTCATTTGCGCACCGGGCATGCAGCGGGGCGAGCGACCACGCAGTATATTGTGTGGGTGACGGTCGACAGGTGAACAAGGTGGACAGCCTTGACGTTGGATGGAGATAATGTAAATGAACGATGCACAGTACGGCTTTCCGGCCTGGATCCGGGTGACCCACTGGATAAACTTCTTGCTGATGGGCTTCGTTATCAGGGCGGGCATACAGATCCTGGCAGCTTATCCGCGTCTCTATTGGAATGACCATTGCATCCCCGGCACCGAGTGGATCAAATTCACGCGCAGAGTTATCAATCCAGAGTTGCCCTGGATAGCCAGAGAGCAAGAAGAGGATTGGTCGCCGTTGATTGCACAGCCGGGGAACAGCCTGGGGTTGGGCCGCCAGTGGCACTTTGCCGCGATAGGCTTCTGGGTGCTCAACGGACTCATCTACGTGGTTCTGCTCTTCGCGTCCGGCGGATGGACCCGCCTGATACCAACTTCTTGGTCCGTCGTCCCGGAGGCGTGGAATACGTTCACCGATTATGTGACATTCCGTCTACCGCCTGCTGGATCGTACAATCCCTTTGACCCGATGCAGCAGCTTGCCTACGCGGCTGTGATATTTGTGCTGGCTCCGCTCCTGATTCTCACCGGAGCGGCACAGTCTCCAGCAATTGAGGCTCAGTTTCCATGGTACGCCCGGCTCTTCGGTGGGCGTCAAACCGCTCGTAGCCTGCATTTCATCGGGCTGGTGGCCTTCCTTGGATTCATCGTCATACACGTAACACTGGTCGTTGTTACCGGGTTCGGCGAAAACATGGGCAACATAGTGCTCGGCCAGCACGACCACGATCAGGGCCTGGCTATCGCCATTGGCCTGGGGATCATTGCGCTGAGTATCTTTATCTGGGCGCTTACTACCTGGTATTCTCGGCACTCGCCTCGGTCCATGCAGCATATCCTTGGCGCCATAATACGGCCGGGGCAGCGTCTGTTATCTTTCCGGCTGCGTTCTCGCCAGACGTATAACCCCGATGAAATCTCCCCGACCATGATCTTGAACGGCTATCCGCCTGACACAGAGGAGTACAAGCAGCTGGTCAAGGGCGATTTCAAGGACTGGGCTCTTGAGATAAGAGGCCTGGTGGATAATCCTATGAGCTTTACTTTGGCAGACTTGCAAGCGTTGCCAAAGCAGACCCAGATTACCAAGCACCATTGCATCCAGGGTTGGACAGCCGTCGCGCAGTGGGGAGGAGTGCCCCTCAGCGTGATCCTGAATCGCTGTCACCCCAGGGCCGGGGCGCGCTACATGATGTTCGTGTCGATCGGGTTGGATGCAAAGGGCCGCCCATTCCACGAGTCGCTTCCGATCGAGATGGCCAGGCTCCCACAGACCATACTGGCGTACGAGATGAATTACGAGCCGCTAACGGTACCACACGGCGCGCCGCTTCGTCTGCGAGCGGAGACGCAGCTCGGATTCAAAATGGTCAAGTGGCTGCAATACATAGATTTTGTGGCGAGCTATAGCCAGTACGGCAATGGAGAAGGCGGGTCACGAGAAGACATCCAGAACTTCGAGCCTGTGGTCAGCGTTTGAGACTCCGCTTCGCCGTGTCGTTACAGAGGCGCGACCTGCACAGGCTTCAATTCTGCATGAGATTAGCGGACAAATGATTGGTGCGCCAAGTAAGTGCCTGACCTCTGCGACTTCCTCCCCAGTCGAGTAGAGGCTGGTTTGTGAGTGTTCAGTCGGTGGGAATAGTGACCTGCCCCCTAAAAACTCCTCCAGAATTTAAGTTAGAATCCCGAAGAGGGACTAGCTGGCGGAGTTTCCGGGGGCAGTTCATCGACAGGATTTCTCTCACTGCTGTTGGATGAAATAACGGGGGCAGGTCAAGTCTTCCTCCCTGGCACGCGCAAATCCACCCACGATAATTACCGTTATCGTGGGTTGGTGTGCAAATCTCGGCAATACCTACTATCCAGAGCTAGAATATTCGCATGAACAGCTTACCTATTAGATACATAACAGGCCCTGAGGACAGCGTTCCAGAGAAAGGTGCCGCCAGTAAGCACTCGCGACAGGAGATAGGCCAGACGATGGAAGAAGTTATCCAGAAGCCGGCGCCCGAAGTGATGCCGCGATTGGAACTAGCATCCCGCGAGAGTGCTGCGGAGGTTGTTGAGAACGAGCCACCCGGCATTCTTGCCGGGATCGTAGAGCTTGCACCCGGCACAATGATCCTTGAAGATAAGTCCACGGCCTCTGTAGTGGCTGCGGCGGTCGATACATTGATCGCGGGAGTACTCTCTGAGCACAGCCGCCGTGCCTACACGGGCGATATTCGTCACTTCCTCTCTTTCTTAGCCGAGCGAGAACTCGCACTAGCTGATATCAACAAGAACGTGCTGGTAAGCTATCGTGCTTTTCTGGCGAGAGGGTATGCCCCCTCAACCGTCAACAGACGGCTCACCGTGGCACGCAGGTTGGTCACTGAAGCCTGGGAGTTGGGTCTTCTCAAAGCCCAGGGCCGTAATCCTGCGGATGGTCGCTCGGTAGCGGGTCTGCGGGACGCGGGCGATCGTGGCCAACCCGCGCTCACCCTCAAACAGGCTCGAGTACTCTTGCAAAAAGCCAGGCAAGTGGGCGACTTGCCCTCTCTTCGGGACACCGCTATTCTACATATATTAATAGGTACGGGACTGCGGCGCTCTGAGCTTGCCGCTGCACGGCTGGCAAACATCCAGGTGCAGGGAGGTTACAACGTCCTCGTGGTCCTTGGCAAAGGCAATAAGCGCCGCGTAGTTAAGCTGACGGCGGAGGTTGCAGACGATCTGTATGCGTGGCTGTTGGCTGTAGGGAGAGGCCGGGCGGCGGCGGACGGACACCTGGTAGCGACAGACCCCTCTCTACCCCTCTTCTCGCCGGTGAAGCGTGTGGGACGGGGCAAAGAAGCGCACTGGGAGGTTACCGGCAAGCCGCTATCCGCCTGGGGCGTGTGGGACATCGTTACGCGCAGGATAGCCGATGCGGGACTGGAGGTGGACACTTCGCCCCACGGGCTGAGGGCTACCTTCATTACGTTAGCGCTTGAAGGTGGGGCTTCGATGTCTAAGGTGCAGGACGCTGCGGGCCACAAAGACCCGCGTACTACTGACCGCTATCGCCGTCGTAAGGCA
>JADEYI010001434.1_pt1 | contig 18043 bp, 18 predicted proteins | sample 8542331 | NCBI WGS metagenome assembly JADEYI01 (sample SAMN16510988, study PRJNA670497) | mine drainage metagenome | isolation source: biofilm near Copperflume 1 | place: Germany: Marsberg coppermine Kilianstollen | collected 2018-02
CTCAACTGCTCACCACCCTCTCCGGCGCGTGTGGGGACCCCGGCACTCTCATTCCTGTCAGCCTGCGAGGGCACACCTCTTACTTGCGGCAGACATCGCAACTTCACCTTGAGCCGTTGATGCGCGAGCTTGGCAAAGTCTACTCTGTTGAGCGCTCTTTCCGCGCAGAGCGGCACACCGACGAGCGTCACCTCACCGAGTTCACCCTGATAGAGGCTGAGGCTGCCGGATGCTCCCTCCCTGAGCTAATGAGCCTCATGGAGAGGCTGGTAGTAAATATGCTGAACCGCGCCGCTGCTTCATCTGCCGACCACCTCTCTGCGCTCGGCGCTGATCCGCAGAAACTGGCGCGTATAGAAACCCCTTTCCCACGCATCACTTATGATGAGGCAATTATCGCTTTGCAACAACAGGGATTTTTCATAGAGTGGGGGGAAGACCTGTCGAACCGGCACGAGGTTGCCCTGGCTGATATAACGGGTGGGCCCCTCTTTGTGACTCGTTATCCTGTTGAGCTACGCTTCTTCACGATGAAGATCAATCGTAGCGACCCGCGAGTGGTAGAATGCTGCGATCTCCTCTTGCCCGGCGTTGGCGAGGTGATGGGCGCATCGGAAACTGAGCAGGACCCCATACTCCTGGAAGCCAGAATGCTCGCTTCCAAAGGAATAAGGCAGCAACTTGATCTTGGAGGAAACGCCGACGACTACAGGTGGTACATAGATATGCATAAAGAGAGCAGCACCGGTCAAGCAGGCTTTGGCATGGGCTTCGAGCGGCTGGTACGCTTCGCTTGCGCTCTCCCCACAATTGCCGAAGTGGTATCATAGGGCGATGTCCAGACCGTTTTACGACCCCAATCTCTCTTATCAGGAGAACTACGACCTCGGCCCTTTCGGTTCAATCACTGGGGAGCCTTCAGCCGAAGAAGTGGCAGCCCTTGAGCTACCACGAGATGAGTGGACGGAGCTGGGCGGGCTGCTGCTGCGAAGGCCCATCGGCATACCTGCCGGGCCGCTCCTCAATTCAAGATACACTGGCGCGGCGTTCTGCTGGGGCTTCGACTTGCTGCATTACAAGACGGTACGCAGCCGGGCATGGCCCTCACACCTCGGCCCGAATGTCCTCTATGTCCACGCGCCGCAGTCTATACCGTCGGGCGAGATAGAGCAGACGCGGCTGGTCGCCCGGCCTTTCGCTGATGCTGAGCGTGTAGACCTTCCCACTCTCAGCATCACCAACTCGTTCGGTATGCCCGCACAGCCCCCTGACGTCTGGCAAGACGACATGGAGAAGGCGGCACGTGGCGCGGGGCCGGGGCAGGCGCTTGTGGGGAGCGTTACCGGCACGCCTTCACCATCAGGCGACGCCGCAGAATACGTAGCCGACTTCGCCAGGACCGCTGCTATGTGCGCCGAAGCAGGAGCACATGCAATAGAGGTAAACCTGTCGTGCCCCAACCTGGGTGGTCACGGCCTGGTGTGTCATGATCCGCAAGCGGCAGGTGAGGTGTGCAAGGCGGTAATGAAGGCCATAGGCCAGTTGCCGTTGTTCGCCAAGATAGGCAACTACTCACCTGATGCCGAAGGCACAGCAACGTTGCGCCGCGTGGTTGGGGCGACAGCCCCTTATCTGCAAGGCTACGGAGCCGTGAATGCTGTGCCGCTACCTGTGACCAACGACAAGGGAGAGCAGGCCCTACCTGGCACGGGCAGAAGGATGGCGGGTGTCTGTGGCGCGGCCCTCAAAGCTACCGGCCTTGACGTTGTGCGCCGCCTTGCCCGCATACGTGATGAGGATAGCTACAGCTTTGTTATAATCGGTGTGGGCGGCTTTGCCGCACCCGCCGACTTCATGGCGTATCGTGAGGCCGGAGCCAACGCGGTGCAGGGAGCCACAGGCTCTATGTGGAATCACAGGCTGGCGGTAGAGGTGGCGCTTACGCTCAAGATGCAACCAGTAGGTTGTTGAAGTAGCCTCACGTCTTTTGCAGTTAGAAAGACATCTATCCACTACTAGCAAAGGAGGCAGCATGACTTTCACTATATCCTCGGAGGCTACCGACAGAGCCAGGGACACCATAAAGGCCGCGCATCTCTTCCGCGAGAACGAGCAGGCCATCGTCCTTGCATGTGCCGCAGCCGCTGAAAGCGAAGTTGTGCTGGCGATAGTAAGGCGCGACCTCACTTTTGGGGGCGCGCAGACATTACCCCTCAGGCAGTTGCGCGAGCGTGTGCTGGCGCTTGAGCCTGGCACATGGTCGCTCCTTTTCTCGCCCGATGCAGATGCGAGCCATGTGGAGATACGCTGCCAAAAGATGGCCGATCTTGCCAGCGCCAAGCTGGAAGCTATGCAGCGATGGACAAGCAGGCATTCGTAGGATCGAGCAACGAACAACGAGGACTAGGGAAGCGGCAGTTACTGGTCCCTAATCCCCACTCCGTGCAAGGAGCAAATCACAAATGCTGACAGAGACTATCACCTGGGGCGAGCGCGTCGCGCTGGCTATCGCGGCCCGCGAGAGCATCCTGTGCGTGGGCCTCGACCCCATCTGGGAGAAGCTACCTTCAGCAGCGAAGTCGAAGGATGTAACGCAGGACCTCTTCGTTTACAATCGCAACATTATAGACAAGACCGCGCCCTTCGCCGCTGTCTTCAAAGCCCAGTATAAGTGCTATTCCGCCGAAGGTGAGGCAGGCATATCTGCTCTGCGGCTCACCTGCGCCTACATCAAAGCCCAGCACCCCGATATACCCATAATCCTTGACGCCAAATACGCCGACATCGGCCACGTGGTAGAGCGTTGCGCTCACCAAGCGTTTGATCTCTTCGGCGTGGATGCCGTCACCGCCATGCCCGCGCCCGGCTGTGAAGCCCTCGCGCCGCTTGTCTCGCGCCCCGGCAAAGGCTGCTTTATGGTAGTGCGCACCTCGAACCCCGGCGCGGAAGAGCTTCAGGATATTATCACATCGAGCGGCGACCCTTTGTACAAAGTCATCACAGGCAAGATCGCCTCCGGCTGGAACGCCTCGGGCAATGTCGGCCTGGTCGCCCCCGCCACTGACCCTCACGTTCTGGGCGAAGTCAGGCGCGCCGCACCGCATCTGCCGATACTCTGCCCTGGTGTTGGCGCGCAGGGCGGTGAGGCGGAAGCCGCAGTGCTGGCAGGCCTCAACCCGATGGGAGCCGGTTTACTGATCAACGTATCGCGTGGCATCATGGAGGCACCGGACCCCGGAGAAGCAGCCCGCCACTGGCGCGAGCGGTTGGAGCAGGCCCGCGCCAAATACGTGCCTGAGCGCAAGCATGGACGTGCTCGCGCGCTGCACGACGTTGTGAACGAGATGTTCAACATCGGAGCTATACGCTTCGAGGAGGTTACGCTCAAGTCGGGCCTGGTGTCGCCCTATTATACCGATCTGCGTGTGCTGGGATCGTACCCGGCGCTGCTGCGTAAGGTAGCGGCGCTCATGGCAAGCACTGTCCAGGACGCAAATCTCAGCCCTGACATCCTGATAGGCATAGCGATGGCGGGCATTCCCCTTGCCGTTGCGCTATCGCAGCACACAGGCATTCCCGCCGGGTACGTTCGCGCAGCCGCTAAATCATACGGCACAAAGAAGATGGTAGAAGGCGCCTGGCGCGAAGGAGCCACAGCCTTGCTGGTAGACGATGTGGTGTCGGACGGAGCAAGCAAGCTCGAAGTGCTGGGAAACTTGCAGGAGGCAGGTCTCAAAGTAAGCGATATAATCGTGCTGGTGGACAGAGGTCAGGGTGGACCACAGCTAATGGCACATCACGGCCTGCGCTGCCACACGGTAGCCACAATGGAAGAGGTGCTCGAAATCCTGCTTCAATCCAATCTCATAACGCCTGATAAACTAGAAGAGTCAAGGCGTTTCATGGTAGAAGCGCGAGCGCAAAACAAAGAGTAGAGCGGGAGAAATAGTCGGCATCAAAACAAAGACAGCAGCCGCAAGGTGCTGTTGTCTTTGTTTTGATAAAAGAAAAGCCCCTCCCATGAGGGGTGGGGTCTCACCTTAGCACAATCTTTAGCTGTAAGCGAGAAAGCAACCTTGGTAAGCCCTTGAAGAAAGAACTTTCTATTAGGGCCTGCCCTTCTCAGATTACCAGCGAGCCTAGCAGGTAAGCCCCTACCAGCAGTAACGCCAGGCCGTTGATGGCGTGCCAGAGGCCCATGCGGGCGAGTATCCACTCACCTAAGGGCAGCGGATACTCGCCTCGCAGCACAGAAATGCCACCAAGCACAGCAGGCAGCCCCCGTGATACCCCGTACAACATCCCCAGTATTACGGCGGCTTGCAGCGACACCGCCCCTGCTACGAACTCCCACGCCAGCAAGATCAAGAAGCTGGCGTATGGAATGAAAGTCACCACGCCTGTGCCAAGCACCAGCCCATAAAGAACGTTACCCTCCAGGCGGCTGCGCCGCATCCACGACTTGGGCACCTGCCAGCCAATCTGGGGCACAGGCAGATGCAGTATGTTCAACTCGCGCAGCGCATAGAGGATAGAGACAACACCCAGAACGCCCGCAACCCAGGGCAGGGTGATACCGGAGAGGAGAAAGAACTGGTGCCCGAGAAAACCGAGCAACATGGCGAACAGGCCCGCGCCCAGGGTTGACGCAGCAGTGTACATCGCCACGCGCGCCGCCCAATCCCAAAGTTCCTTTGCCTCCTTCCCGAGGGGCACGATCACAAAGATCATGTTCAGCCCTCAGGCAGAAGTAGTTTTGGAAGCCCCCACTACTATCGCCAGGCCCATGCCCACCACAAAGGCCAGCCCCGCCCACGGACGCGCTATGCCGTTGGTAAAAGTAGCAAGCAGTAACCCGGCAGTGACTGAAGCAACGGCGGCCAGCACAAGGCCCAACACCCACGACCCATATCGCTGTGAAGGCGCCTCACCTGCCTGCCTTATATAGCCTTCGGCCATGCTAAACGACTCCTACAGAATCTCTAGCGGAAACCCATGCTGCGCAAGGTGTTGCGAACCATACTCACAGCCTGACCGCCCAGAACAACTACGCCCACAGTGGCAATCGCCAGCAGCGCTACTGGTATCGCATCCATTACAGTCGGGAAAGCCGCGCTGTTGTTAGAAGCGGCAAGCGCACCATCTACCGAGAGCCAGCCGTCAAAGCTGACGGCCAAGAGCAGCGAGAGGGCCATCAACACAACGTTGCGCACCACCGCCCAGGGCGTCACCTTTTCATCCGAGAGCCTGCCGAAACAGTGGCACGACTGGTCCTTACCTGATGCTAAATCATACAGAATCAGCCCAGTAAAGAGGATAAAAAGGAGAAAAGCCGCGATAGCTGCCACAGGTGTGAATACCCCCAGCACCAGCATCAGCCCAACTATAAGCTCAATATAAGGGAAGAAATTAGCGATAAACTTCCCCGAGCCAACAGGCAGGAAAGTATAGCGGCTCATGCTCGCGGCAGTGCCCTCTTTGTCTACCATCTTACCGAAAGATGAAGCCAGGAAGACCCCACCCACGCACAGCCGCGCAAATAGCAGAAAATAAGGCGATGTAAAAAACGTCAACATACCAACCTATCACCCTGAAGATTATTTATATCTCGCGCAAGGAAGACCCAGTATCCATTATAGGAATAGTCGCAAAGATTATCAAGGTCGCAACGTGCAGTAGATTGCGCGTTATCACCTTATTGACATCACGGGCAGACGCAGTGGGTGTGCGGCATCCAGATTGCCGAAGAACTCCATCCTGTTCCTCCCGATGTTCTGGATGGTGCTGTAACCTGGCTGGTAGCCTGTGGGCCCGATTCCGAAAGGTGCGAAGACACGCGTAATCGAGGAGGCACGACTGGCCAGGCAGTTAATAATTATGGGCTGGCTATAATCGCCGTGGCTGAGCACTTTGACTGTCTCGAATAACTCGGCAAACGAGACGTTGAGGAATGGAGGGTCGCAGATAATCACCCCAAACTTCTCGCCCAAAGGCTCCGGTTTGCTGATGTCGTAGAGGTGGAAGCCGCGCAGCATTGAGAATCGCTCGTCTACATCGAGGGTAGTGGCATAGATGCCCCGCTTCTCAAGCTCCTCACCCAAAGAGGGCGTACAGAGGCAGCAGGGGTTATCAAAGCGCGATGCAAAATCTGCAAGGTGGCTCAGCGTGGGCTTGTCGAAGAAGTATTGCTCTATCTCTTGCCGCTCGCGCATACGATTTTGGGGGGGTCAGGGGGTTAGTAGTTGCCGCTTCCTCACTCCCTGGTCCTCAGCCCGTGGTAGAGACTATAAAGGGGTTGAAATTAGTGCCGACATCATAGTAATCCTCTTGCTCTTTTCGCTTGAGGAAGCCTACTATGAGGTATGTAATAGGAGTAAAGAGCACTTCTATCCCGACCTTGAAGATGTAGTTGGAGATAACCAGTTGTTGAAATACCCCACCTTCCATCGGGCTGCCCAACAGCGCTTTGCCTATAGCGAAGGCGATGGTGGCAAAAAGGAGTGTATCTACCCCCTCACCCACGATAGTCGAGCCGATTGTCCGCGTCCAGAGCCAGCGACCATTCGTAAGGATCTTCATCTTCGCAAGGACGAAAGAGTTAGAGAACTCACCGGCAAAGTAAGCTATCAGTGAGCCAAGCACGATAAACGGGGTAGTAGAAAGCGCCTGATTGAAGGCTGTGGCCTGGGCCTCTGTGCCCGCCAGAGGGGGCAGCGTTGTAACGAACCACAATACCAGCGACATGAGCGCAGCCGCGCCGAACCCGACCCAGATAACTCGCCTGGAACGTTTATAGCCGTAAACTTCTGTAAGCACGTCCCCAAAAATATAGCTGAGCGGGAAGAGAATGGTGCCGCCGTCATAGCCAAAAGGACCAAACTGCACGAGCTTATTTGAGGCTATGTTGCTAATCAGTAATACAGCAACAAAAGCCACCATAACCAGGTCGAAGTAGCGAAACTGCTTCAAATTGGATGCTCCTCTACAATAAAGCCAGGAACTTATCTATCTCTTCTTCGCTGTTATAAAAGTGCGGCGACACCCGCACCACACCTACTCTCACAGCAACCACTATCTTCTCGGCCACGGCGCGTGCGTATATATCCGCAGGGTCGCCTTTGGCGCGGAAGCAGACCACGCCCGATCTCTCATCTGGAAGTGCCGAGCTTACCACATCGTAGCCTCGGCTCAACAGGCCGTCGATCAGCCTGCCGGTCAGTTGAAGAACGCGCTCTTCTATAAAGCCAGGACCCGCTTCCAGGATCATCCCAAGCACAGCATCAAAGGCTACCAGACCACTAACGTTGTGCGTGCTGCCCTCAACCCGAGAGGCGGAGTCCACCCAGGGTTGGCTGTAAGCCAGATAGTCGTGCCTGTCAGCTACACTGTACCAGCTAGAGGTGAGTGGGCGCAATCTCTCCAGCATATCATGGCGGACATAAAAAACGCCCACGCCCTGTGGACCCAACAGCCATTTGTGCGCTCCCGCCCCGAGGAAGTGAATCCCCGCGTCATGCACATCGAGATGCAAAGCGCCAATGCCCTGGATCGCGTCCACGTTGAAGAGGATGCCGCGCTCCCGGCAAAGCTGCCCAAGCGTGTAGAGGTTGTTGCGGAAGCCTGTAGAGAACTCCACGAAGCTTATAGTCAGCAGGCGCGTGTGGCTGTCTATGGCGGCAGCTATATCGTCCACAAAGATGCGATTGCCGCGAGGCTGCACGAAGCGGGTTTCAACGCCCTGATCGCTGAGGCCGAGCCAGGGGTAAACATTGGCGGGGAACTCGCCCTGCACCGTAACCACGTTGTCGCCGCGCTCCCAGCTGAGGCCATTGGCGACCAGGTTCATAGCGCTGGCGGTGTTCTGCACCCAGCCTACTTCGCAAGGATCAGCCCCGATAAGCCGCGCCATCTTCTCGCGGGCGTAGTCCACCACCGGGAAGTATTCCAGCTCACTCAGCACACCCTTCGCACCCTGCTCACTCCAATATCGAGCCAGCGCGTCAGTGCCGGGCCGGGGCAGAGGCGAGCAGGCCGCGTGGTTCAAGTAAGCATATTCCTCCGTCACCGGAAATAGATGCCTGTATTCTGCGATAGTCTTCTGCATAGCTGTGTGATGCCCAGGATCAGCTGCCAATCCCTGGTTCCTGGCTCCTAATCCCGATGATAGGTTATTATACTCCTGGACAGTTGTATTTTGCACCGGAGGGCTATATGTTAGAAGAACTGACGAGCGACTATATACGCGAGGTATGGCAGACACTGCCTCCCCACCTGAAGCCCACCACATTCCAGAGCACATTCCTTCTAAACAAGGCGCTCGACGCCGATGTGACGGTGGCGAGCGAGACATTACAGGTCACTGGCAGCTTCAAGTTCAGGGCTGCATATAATCTCTTGTCTGCCGTGCAGCAGGACGAAGTTATTACGTGGTCGTCGGGCAACTTCGGGCAGGCTGCGGCATACGCCTGCATGCTCCTCAAGAAGAGATGCACAGTGGTCATGCCCACCACCTCATCAAAGGCCAAGCAAGCAGCTATACAGGCTTACGGGGCGCAGATAGAGTTCGTAGACACCTCCACCAAGAGCCGGAGCGAGCGCGTAGAAGAGATCAGGGCCGAACGTCCCACCGCCTTCTACGCGCCTCCCTACGACCACTACAGAGTGGTAGCGGGCAACTCAACCCTCGGCAAAGAGATATTTGAGAAGCTGCATACAGACGGCCAGATGCTCGATTGTATAATATCTCCTATCGGGGGCGGCGGGCTTATCTCAGGTATCATCGTGGCCCGCGACCTTATCGCTCCCGATGTAGAAATAGTGGGTGCAGAGCCGTTGCTGGGCAATGACGCCGCTCAGTCGCTGCGGGAAGGCAGGCTCGTCTCGCTTCCTGCCGAGCCGCAGACGATAGCCGACGGCACGCGCACTCTCAGCCTCGGCGATATCAACTGGGAAATCATCAGCAAGGGCGTGCGGCGAATCGTCGAAGTGCCTGAAGAGAAGATAGCCCAGGGTTTGCGAACACTCTATGCCTACGCCAACCTGAAAGTAGAGCCAACAGGCGCGCTCTCCGTAGGCGCGATGCTATCCCAGCCCGATACTTTCAGGGGCAAGCGCATCTGCTGCGTAGTAAGCGGCGGGAATGTAGACCAGGAGGTTTATATCAAAATGCTACGAGGCGCAGATTAGAAGGTATTGCGCCTCGTAGCGTGCAGCCTCTCTCGCGGTAGCCTATGTGATGCCACCCGGCATTGTGCTTGTGCAAAGTCAGGGAAGATAAGCTGCCCTGCGGAGCAGGCTGCCCATAAGCTGCACTATGAGACGGGCAGCTTATGGTTACGCGCTTTGGCGGAGTTTCGCAAGCCGCCCTCCTCACTGCCAAGCGCCAGAATGGGCAGGGTGAAGGCGAAGGTAGCGCCCTCGCAGGGCTTGCTTTCTACCCATATGTGACCACCTTGAGCTTCTACCAGCGCTTTGGCAATCGCCAGCCCCAGCCCTGTGCCCACGCCGCTGTCGCCCTGCCCTTTCTCTACCCGGTAAAACTTGTCAAAAAGGTGCGGCAAGTATTCCGGCGCGATCCCTATGCCATTATCTACAACGCTAATAGTGGCCCACTGCCCACCCGAATACGACCCGATTATGCTGACCACATCGGCCCCCGAATATTTGGCGGCGTTCTGCAGCAGGTTCACCAGTACTTGCTCCACGCGGCGCGGGTCGGCCTGCACCATTGGCAGCCCCTCGTCAAGCTCGCAGTCGAACTTCATCCCAGGGTAGTGCTTACCAACTCGCTCGACTACCCCTTTGCAGAAGCGCCAAAGCAAGATAGGCTCAGGCACTATAGGCAGCCTGCCAGCATCAATCCGCGACATCTCAAGAAGATTCTCTACAAGGTCTGTGAGCTTGTCACTCTCGTCCGCTATGATAGAAAGGAACTCATCACGGGTCTGCTCGTCCCAATGCCCGTTGTCGGCCAGGAGGGTACGAGAATAGCCTTTGATAGAGGCAAGAGGTGTGCGAAGCTCATGCGAGACCATTGAGACGAAATCATCTTTGAGCCTGTTAGTCTCACGTAAGGCGGTGGTCTCGGCAGTCTCTTTGATAAGGCGCATGTTTTCTATAGCCACCGCCAACTGATCGGCCACACTCTTCACTATGTGCGCTTCTTCCTCGCTGAAGGCGTGCGGCAAATCGCTTCCCAGGGATAATACCCCTAACTGCCGGTCGCTGAGGCGGATTGAGACCAGCAATAGTGAGAAGACGCCATGTTTTGCGAGAAAGATGAGCCCGGGAGCAGTGGCGAGGCGAGTGTCATCGCAAATAAAGGTATCGGCGGAGCCTAGCAGCTCAAGCGCACCTTCAAGCTCCTTCCTGTCAAGCCGAGCCATCGCATTCTCTAAGCTATCGGCCGTCTGCGAAAAGAGTGTGTTACCCACCTCTCCTGTCTGTTCGTCGTATAAAGAGATAGATGCGCCGCTATCTTTGACTATACGCTCTATACCATGTAGAGCAATCTTGAAAACGCGGTTGAGGTTCAGCGACGAGCTATTTATGGAGCGAGCAAGCTGGTTGATCACCTCAAGACGGTCGGCTTTGCGTTGTGTATCTACCAGAAGCGCAGCATTCTCGCGACGCTGCCTGAGAATGCGCTGTGAGGCGGTGCGTACAATTGTAAACAGGGATATATAGAGAAAGAGGAAGCCGAAGGCTATACTGGTCCATAGATACTCGCTGGTGATTGTCAGGCTATCTCTGAGGTCTCCTATATCGAAGTAGCCCTCGTAAGCGCCGCTGATTCCACTCTGGCCGGGCAGTTGGAGTGGAGTGTAAACTTCCAGCAATTCAGTGAAACCGCCATAGCCACGCTCATCTACATTCTCGGTCTTCGTGAGGTCAGAAATGTCACCCACCACCTGGCCGCTAAAGGCAGCAGCAAGCTCATCCGTGAGCGGGAAGTTCCGCCCCACTAGCTTTGCGTCGTCCGAATAAATCACCATCCCATCTTTATTCCACAGCTTGATACGCACGAGACCGGAGCCGCCCAGGGTTCCCAGAGCGCCGTCAAAAGTCTTGTATGCTTTGCTGGCGCTGCAAGCCTGCGGTGTCATCTCTCTCGCACAGATGCCGTTTGCGAGGATATTTGCAGTGATGAACGGCCCCACCACAGGGGGCATTAAGAAAGCGACAGTGTTCTTTTCTTGCTCGATTGCCTGCCGCTGCAAGTAATCGGTCAGGCCCCAGCCCAGGAGCGCACCTATCACTATGAAAAGGACGAGGCTTATGATCGAGAATCTTTGTAGCAAGGACAATTTGGGCATGGCGTGTTAGAGTTTAGGCTCTGGTATCTGAAAGCGATAGCCGAAGCCAGGTTCAGAAAGAATGTACTGAGGGTTAGAGGGGTCCATCTCAACTTTCTGGCGCAACGAGCGAATATAAACCCAGAGATAGCCGCTTTCGTCCCTGTACTCAGGGCCCCATACCTTTGACAACAGTTCGGTGTTGGGTATCACTTTGCCTGCCTGCTGGGCAAGCTGTTGGAGCAGCTTGTATTCGGTGGGCGTTAGCTTTACTGCTTCGCCGGCGCGCTCAACGCGGCGGTGGACGAAATCTATCTTCAAGTCGCCGGCCTCAAGCACAGGCTGCTCTTGATTGGGAGTGGCTGTATGAGTACGTCGCAAGAGAGCACGCACACGGGCCACAAGCTCATCAGGGTCGAACGGCTTTGTCATGTAGTCATCCGCGCCTATCTCCAGACCGCGCACCTTCTGCGCTTGCGAACTCAGCGCCGTCAACAGAATTATCGGCACGTTCGAGGTCTCTCGGATGCGCTGCGTGAGGGTAAGGCCGTCCACTCCGGGCATGGTTATATCCAACACTATCGCGCTCGCAGGCTCCACCTCAAGCTGGTCGAGGGCAGCGGCGGCGTGACTGGCTGTGTTGACCTGGAAACCTGCCCGCTCCAGGTTCACCCTGACGAGGCGCAGAAGCCGAGGGTCGTCGTCAACTACAAGGATGCTGGTCTTTGGCTGCATAGTTAGTGGTCAGTTAATAACTCACCTTACGCACGACAGACGAGGGACGACAATCCCTGCGTAAGGTGAGTTATTAAGAGTTGGCGTTGCAATTAAGCCGTAAGGATATCTCTTGCCACGCAAGGATACCATATTAAATAATACAACGGAGGTAACAGTCGCGCAAAACGGGCTCGTGAAACGTTTCACATCTCACGTTTCCGATTCCTTAAGGCCATCTTAAGGATGCCCCCTTGCGCTTTCAGGCGCTTTTCAGGAGCGTGCCGCTAATATACAAACGACCGGCGGCACTCAGACCAACTAACCAGCCTTAGAGCGCTAGAAAGCAGTATTGACATGAATACAACTTCCGTTACAGATCGTCTACAGATCGGTGCGCTGGCGGTGGCAGTCACCGGCGCTACCGGGAAGAGCTCCTCTATCCAAGCGAATGGCATTATCAGCGCGCAGGAGCGCAAACGCGCCCTACAAGAGATATACGACAAGCATATTGAGCAGATTTATAAATTCATCTACTTTAAAGTAGGCAATCGCGAAGATGCTGAAGATATCACATCACAGGTCTTTATTAAGGCGTCCAACTCGCTCGATGTGACACAGGCAGAGCATACGCGACTGGCATGGCTCTATCAAGTGGCACGCACAAGTGTAACCGATCACTGGCGGAGCTACTACAGAGGGCCTGTCACCAGCCTGGAACAGATGGAAGAGCACAAGGCAGCCAGCCTGGCAGACAAGCCACTCTGTCTGAGCAACGATATAGAAGAAACCAACTTCGCGGGCGAGAAGATACGCGCCATACTGGAGATGCTCCCCCAGAATTACCGCCGCGTGTTGCAACTCCGCTTCCTGGAAGGGTGCTCGCTCAAAGAGACGGCACAAGCCATGCAGATCACCCAATCGAATGCTAAAGTAATGCAGCACCGCGCGCTCCAGAAAGCAGTAAAGCTAGGGGCGCACCTTGTAGCCGCATAAGAGTAGCAAGAGTAGCACAACTCCTTTCCGAGGGAGAGGGAACAAAGAAGATAAAAACAAAGCAATAACTCGGCGTTGTGCCGAGTTATTGCTTTGTTTTCGAGAAGAAAAACACCTCCCCATGAGTGGTGAGAGGCTGATTAACAATAGACCCCAGAGTAGGCTTCTTTGCTTGCTCCAGCAAGGATTGGTGGAGCATCGGCGTAACTCTGTAAAGCAGCTGTAAGAGGAATTTTCTTGACTGAAATAGAACAAGTGTTATAATTAGCATGCAAAATGGTTGTCCGCCAGGATTTGTTCAATCCTCATAGTGGGTGGCGGATGGCGTGGCGGCTGGTGGGAGGAGAGCGCGTGCATACAAAGATCTCTTAAGTCCCTTTACCCGTATTATGTAAGGCACACTGAGCCGAGATATGGGACGCAAGGTCGCTCAACCCCCCCGCTTCGCGCAACTACTTTCGTACGCAAATTATCAGGAGGAAAGCCAGGTTATGAAGAAACTTATAGCAGCAGTGGCACTGCTCATATTGGGCACAATGCTTGCGGCTTGCGGCGCGACCGCGACCCCCACGACGGGCACCACGGGCACCACGGGCACCACAGGAACTGGCGCGAACCCTACCAATGTCGAGCCAGGCAGAACCCCCACAACCGACATCACGGCAGCAGACACTACACCTACCGCTATGACGGGTACCGCCATGACGCCGGATACTACGCCGACAGCGAGCAGCACGGGCAACGCGACAGGTAAGCGTAAGGTGGTGGTTAGCTCAAAGAACTTCACCGAAGAATATATAATCGGCGAGATGTACGCGCTCGTCCTTGAGCAGGCGGGCGTACCCGTTGACCGCAAGCTAAACCTGGGCACCACAGAGATCGCGCAGGTCGCCCTCCTCAAGGGCGGCGACAATGGCGGCATAGATCTATATCCAGAGTACACAGGCACAGGGCTCATCAATGTGCTCAAGGCCAGCCCTATCTCCGACCCCCAGCAAGCCTATGACGCTGTGAAGAAGGGTTATGAAGAGCAGTTCAAGCTCACATGGCTTGACAGAACGCCCATGAACGACACGCAGGCTATGGCTACAACACAGGATGTCTCTACTCAGAAGGGCATTAAGAGCATAGCGGACGCCTGCGCAAAGGCGGGGGACCTGACGATTGCCGCAGGCGCTGACTTTAAGGATCGCGCCGACGCGCTCCCCGCCTTACAGAAGATCTACGGCGCTTGCAACTTCAAGGATATAAAGATTGTAGAGCCAAACCTGCGCTACAAGGCGCTTCTCAACAAGGACGTTGATCTGACGCTGGCTTACGGCACAGATGGCGAGATTTCGGGCAACAACCTCGTGCTTCTGCAAGACCCCAAGAACTGGGGGCCACCCGATAACGTAGCGCCTGTCGTGCGTGATGACGTGCTGGCGATGTATCCAGAAGTTGCTCCCGCCCTCAACGCTGTTGATGCCAAGATCACCAACTCGGAGATATCTGCGCTCAACTGGGAAGTGGCAGGCAAAGGCCGCGAATACGCCGACGTAGCCAAGGAATGGCTACAGAAGCAGGGGTTGCTCAAGTAGATTTTTCTGTTATGGGTTCGGGTGCTCAGGATTAGCGGCCACAAAGTGAGTCGCGGTGGACGCGCCGGTCTTGGAGAAGAACCACTATGATAAACGATGTGGCAAGCGCGAATCCTGAGGCCCGGAACCTGGAAGGCGCGAGCCAGAACTCCCCTATGGGCGCTCCGGCTGTTGTTTTCGAGCACGTCACCAAGCGCTTTCCCTCAGCGGAGCGGGCTGCTGTGGACGATGTTAGTCTGGAAGTCGCCCCCGGCAACCTGGTTGTGCTCCTCGGCCCTTCCGGCTGCGGCAAAACCACCCTCCTGAAAATGGTCAACCGGCTTTATGAGCACGATGCGGGGCGTGTGCTCATCGAGGGGCGTGAGGCACGCAGTTTCAAAGTTACAGACCTGCGGCGGCGCATAGGCTATGTCATACAAAGCACAGGCCTCTTCCCACACATGACCGTAGCCAGGAATATAGCCACCGTACCCAATATGCTCGGCTGGGATAAGGGGCGCACGAATAGGCGTATAGATGAACTGCTGGAGCTGGTAGGAATGCCCGCGCAGGAATATCGCGAGCGCTATCCTGCACAGCTTTCCGGTGGGCAGCAGCAACGAGTTGGGTTGGCGAGAGCCCTGGCAGCCGATCCTTCCATTATGCTGATGGACGAGCCATTCGCCGCCATAGACAACATAACACGCCGCCGCTTGCAGGACGAGCTGCTCGATATACAGCGCGAGGTACGCAAAACCATCCTCTTCGTCACCCACGACGTTGACGAGGCGATCCGCCTTGCCGACTGTATCGCAATAATGCGCGAGGGGCGGGTAGTCCAGTACGATACACCACTCCATATACTCTCTGCTCCAGCCGATGACTTTGTTTCGGAGCTAGTAGGCGCGGAGGACGTGCTGCGCAAGCTGAGCCTGCTGGCGGTGGAGACTGTTATGCTACCCATCGCTCTCTATCCATCACCGAGTGGTGAGCCCGTCTTGCCTGAAGGGAGCAGCCTGCGCGAAGCCCTGGGCCTGCTCCTGAGTAGTAACTACGATTTCCTTACAGTGATTGATGACAAAGGCAATCCTGTTGGCATAGTCGATCTGCCTTCTATCCGGCGCACAACACATGAGCGTGAAACTTGAACCTTGTCGTGTTGCGTAGTGCGTATTACGTAAGTTGAGGCTAGAGATACCCTCTCCACAATCCATTACGCACTACGAGTCCTCTCCGCCCCAATTCTGATATGACAGACTCTCCTATCACCAGCTATCTCTTCCAGCACTTCGACCGGATCTGGCCTTTGCTGGTGCAGCATCTTACTATCTCCGGCATCTCGCTGGCGATTGCCCTGGTGATCTCGCTGCCAACAGGGCTGTTGCTGAGCCGCGCTCATGCTCTGGCTACGCCCGTGCTGGGTCTTTTCGGCATTATCTACACAATACCGAGTTTTGCCTTGTTTGCCTTTCTGGTGCCTTTCACGGGAATAGGATCGCGACCGGCAATCATTGCTCTCTCAGCATATGCCCTCGTGGTGCTGACCCGGAACACAATGGTAGCTTTTGACAGCGTTGACCTTGCGGTGAAGGAGGCGGCGAGAGGTATGGGGATGAGCAACGCGCAACTACTCCGGCGGATCGAAGTGCCGCTTGCATTGCCGATAATTGTGGCGGGTATGCGCATTGCTACGCTCTCAACGGTAGGACTTACCACCATCGCGGCCTGGATAGGAGCAGGGGGCCTGGGGCAACTACTCAGAGACGGGATGAACGATCCCACCGGCTCCAAGCTCTACGCCGGTATCATCTGCGTGGGTCTACTGGCGGTGGGTGCTGACCTCGTCTTTCGCCTCATTGAGCGCAGCGTCAGCATGCCCGGAGCCAGACGGATCTCCCGAAGGGCGAGCCTTACTATGGAAACCGCCCAACCCAAAGAAGCATAGCAGGAACAAGAGATGGATGTTCTTGGGCAAGCTCTTCAATACGCCTCCGACCCCAGCAACGATTTCTGGAAGGCGGTAGCCACCCACTTTGAGCTAAGCGCCACAGCATTAGCCATAGCCATCCTGGTTGGTGTGCCCCTGGGCATTTGGATCAGCCACTACGGGGCTTTCGCACGGCTCATGGTCAATGCTGTAGGCATAGTGCGGGTTGTGCCAAGCATAGCTGTACTCTTTCTTTTGCTTCCCTCCCAGGGCATCGGTTTCAGACCTGCGGCAATCGCGCTGACGCTGCTTGCGATGCCGCCGCTCCTCATCAACACCGATGCCGGTATGAGAGGAGTAGACCGTTCTACGATAGAGGCTGGACGGGGCCTGGGGATGTCTGCCTGGCGCTTGCTGCGGAAGGTGCAGCTACCGTTGGCGATGCCGGTTATACTGGCTGGGCTGCGTATCGCCACAGTGGAGGTGATAGCAAGCGCTACCCTTGCCACGCTAATTGGAGGCGGAGGGCTTGGCGATTTCATAGCAAGTGGGCTGGCGCTATCACGCAACGATATTTTGCTCGTAGGGGCGATCCCTGTGGCTCTGATGGCCCTGCTGGCCGAGGTAGGCTTGTCTTACTTGCAGCGCAGAACAACTCAACACGCAAGGTAGTCATGCATAAGCCGCCACTGCAAGTCAGCCTCCCGGCTGAGGCTTTCAGGGGTAGTTTTGCTCAATAGGGGATTGTGACACCTGGTATTGTACTAAGGAAACACCCCACCCCGACCCCTCCCCAGCTGTGGGGAGGGGCTTTTGTTCTCGAAAACAGAGAGAAGGGGGTTAGCAGTTGACTACCCCGATGGGGCGAATGCTACTGGATACGCTTTATGATGTGATAACCGAATGGGCTTGCGGCGGGGTCGTAATCCGAGATGCCGATTTCGCCCACTTTCAGGGCAAATCCAACGTTACCGAATGCAGGCACCATGCTATCCCGTGAGTACTCATCAGCCGAGCCGGGCGCTACGCCTGTGTTGGACATCTTGTAGATGCCTGGCGGCGAGTCGTCGGTGTTATCTATAACCAACTGGTCAAAGTTCGCGCCGCTCTTGGCTTTGCTCAGTAGATCGTAGGCGAGCGTTTTCGCCTGATCCTGCGTGCGGGTTGCCGCCTTGGGGGGCGGATTGCCCTGAAAGCCTACCGCGTCCTTGAAGCCGATCAGTATGTGCTGCACAGTGATGTGCGGGTCCTGCCCGGCGTTGCTTTGTCCAGAACTGTTCTGCATAGGTGTGTTCTCCACAGGGGCGCTGGTCGGCACAGCAGCAGGCTGCACTGTACCGGTTCCCCCACAAGCGACCAGGGTCGCAGCCATTACGATGAGCATCGCTATGCTCAAGATTACCCTTTTCAAAGTTTCCTCCTGATATTTCCGGGCAGACATAGGGACCTGGCTTAAAGTGTACCATGTGCGCGGAGGCTGTGTCCAGGCGGGGTAAGAGTTCAGAGTAGGGGTGCAGGGGCTATGCCCCTGACAGGGTATTAGGGGTGCAGGG
>JADEYI010001435.1_pt1 | contig 18043 bp, 19 predicted proteins | sample 8542331 | NCBI WGS metagenome assembly JADEYI01 (sample SAMN16510988, study PRJNA670497) | mine drainage metagenome | isolation source: biofilm near Copperflume 1 | place: Germany: Marsberg coppermine Kilianstollen | collected 2018-02
CGCGGGCATTCAGCCCGCGCGGTTAGCTTCACAAGGCCCGTGCAGCGGCTTCAAAATTGATGCGTTTTGACGCTGTTTCAGCACCCTGCTACGTCCTGCGAATTCCTTCTCGGGAATGGCAACGCACGCGCGGCGGGAGCACGGAGACGGGTGGCCGCCGCCGGCCGCCCATCCCCTTAGCTGGCGCAATGGCCTATGGGCCGACGGCGAACCAGATACCGCCAAGACCTTCGCCCTTCGTGTCACCGGCCGCCTTATCACCGGCGTAGTAGTAGAGGGGCATCCCGTTGTACGTCACCCATGTCTTGCCGTCCGCGCCAGTGAAGGAGCCGAGCGCCGACGCCGTGATCCCCGTGCCCGCGGCGGGTGCACCGGTGGTGGTGACGGGCGGCCAGTTCGCGGCGATCGCCGCCGGCACGGCACTCTTGCCGCTATTGGGCACGTCGTTCTTGAAGATGTACAGCGTGTTGCCATCTCCATCCGTCAGGTACTGGGTCAAGGCGGCACCGGTGACGTCCTTGAGGCCCGTCGCGGGAACCGCCTTCGCCTGAATCGTTGCGCTGCTGGCACCGGCCGCCGTAGTCGTGGACGCTTGCGGACTGGTCGCGGCTGCGACGGTAGGCGTGTCCGCCGCGGCTGCCGGTGAGCTCGCCGACGCCGGCTGACCCGCAGCCGCCGTGGACGTCTTGTCGCTGTTGCTCGTGCCGCTGCTACACGCAACCGCGCCGACGGCGAGCAGCGCCAATCCCACCATGCCGATAAGCGCGGCTTTGGCCTTCCGTGCCGTTGTTTGCTGTCTCACGTATCCTCCAACACCTGCTGATTCTTGCCGACAATGTGAGTACGTACCGATCCGGCCGGCGGATTCGATGCACTCACTGAATGGGCGGATTATCGGGCGATCCGAATCTGGTAGGATAAGGTGTTGAGGCCCGGAATTCGGGCCAGAGCGCATGACGCGGGTGGGAGGCATGGGAATGTCGACGCGAGCGAAAGTGGCGGTGCTGTTCACGACGCCGGAACAGGTACTGCCGGATTACGAACGGCTGATGCATCTCGCCGACGTCAAGCAGCATCTGGATCCCTCCGCGACGACCATCCTCAAAGACAACATCTCCTGGCACTTCCCGTTCCCTTCGGCGAACACGACGCCCTGGCAGCTCGAGGGCTCGATCGTCGCGCTCCGGAACGCCGGCTTCGACGACCTGGTCTGCGTGCAGAACAAGACCGTCGTTACGGACGCCTTCAAGGGCGAAGACCTGAACAAGTACGTCCCGGTGTTCCGGCAGCACGAGATCCCGGTGAAGTTCAACTTCCGCGAGGAGGACATGGGCTGGGAGGTCTACCGCCCGAAGCGGCCGATGCTGGTGCTGGACAAGATCTTCCCGGACGGCATCAAGATCCCCGATTATTTCCACGGCAAGAACATCGTCCACCTGCCGACCGTCAAGTGCCACATTTACACGACGACGACGGGCGCGATGAAGAACGCGTTCGGCGGCCTGCTGAACACGAACCGCCACTACACGCACAGCCACATCCATGAGACGCTCGTCGACCTGCTGGCGATCCAGAAGGAGATCCACACGGGCATCTTCGCGACGATGGACGGCACGACGGCCGGCAACGGCCCGGGCCCGCGGATCATGGAACCGACGCGCAAGAACGTCATCCTGGCGTCCGCAGACCAGACGGCGATTGACGCGGTGGCGGCGAAGATGATGGGTTTCGACCCGATGCAGATGCAGTACCTGCGGCTGGCGCACGATGCCGGCCTCGGCGTTGCGGATCCACGGGAGATCGAGGTCGTCGGCGACGACGTCTCCGGTGAGTCGTGGGGCTTCCACGTCGGCGGCACGCTGCACAGCTTCATGGGGTATCTCGCGTGGTTCGGGCCGACGAAGGTGCTGCAGAAGGCGATCTTCCACACGCCACTGGTACACGCGACCAATGTCTTCTCGGAAGTCTTCCACGACTACTACCACTGGCCGCTCAAGGAGCGAAAGATCTACGAGCGCTGGCTCCAGGAGTCACCGTGGGGACATCTCTTCGCGAAGTACCAGGCGGAAGGCGCGCAGATGCCTTCGACTGCTCCCGTTACTGCGTAAGCGCGCTCGGTGCGATCTTCGGCAGGGCGGCCCCGCGTGGCCGCCCTTTCCGCTACCAACGCACAGGTGGGCATGCCGACGATGAACAACACGCATCGAGCGCTCGGACTGTCGTCGTACCGTTCGACGCGCGGTGTTGAGGTGACCGGCGTCCGGACGGTCGCACCCGCCGAACCCATCGATGCTCCGCCGTTCGTGCTGGTGCACGGCGCGGCAAATTCGGCGCGCGTCTGGACGTTCTGGCAGCAGTCGCTCGTTGAGCACGGCGTCACGTCTCACGCTCTCGATCTGCGTGGGCACGGCGAGGGCGCAGCGGCGGACCTCTCTCGCACGTCGATGCGGGATTACGCCGATGACCTGCGGACTGTGGTGGGCGGACTGCCGCGGCCGCCGGTGCTCGTCGGTTGGAGCATGGGCGGACTGGTGGCGATGATGGTCGCGGCGAAGGGCGATGTCGCTGCGTGCGTGGGACTCGCTCCAAGCATGCCCGCAGCGCGGCGTGACCCGACGGTCGAACTGCGTGAAGGCGAGTTCGGACCCGACGAGTACGGGATCACGAGCGACGATCCGGGAGACCAGCCGGCGATGCCCGACCTCGACGAGGACGAGCGGCGGGTTGCGCTCGCATCGTTATGTCGTGAATCACGCTACGCTCGCGACGAGCGGGCCGCAGGCGTCGTCGTCGAATCACTGCGCTGTCCGCTGTTGATCGTCACGAGCACCGGCGACACGCAGTGGCCGCGCAGCCGCTACGACGAGCTGCACCTGCCCGCAACGCACGTGAGCGTGGATGGTGCATCGCACTGGGGGCTCGTGCTGAACCGGCGCGTGCTGGCAATGCTGCTGCCCGACGCGCTCACGTGGATCGACGGTGTTGCGTCTGCCAGCCAGCCGGAGCGACAGGGCTAACGCTGTACGACCAGCAGCGGCAGCAAGTCACCCTGTGATCCGCGGACGCGATCCATCCCGTATTCAAGCGCGGCCGGGTACTGCGCCGATACGACTTCGAGCGAGCGCACCGGACGCGCCGCCGTCGCATCGATGTCGAACAGGACGCCGTTGGCCGCGATCGCGTTATCTCCGGTCGGCGGTATGAGAGCAGCCTGGGTCAGGTCGTAGGCGAATACATAGTGCGTCTGCTCCGACTGCGATTGGGCGACCAACGTCAATGTGGCCGGCGATACCGAGCCGACGAGAGCTTCGACCGCCGGCCGCAACGTGCTCTCGGTAACCATCCAGTCTGTGCCGGCACGAATCATCGGGAAGGTTGTGCCGAGACTCACGCCGGGAGGACAGGTTTCAGTGCCATGGCCGCCGCAGCCTTCGGCCTGCCAATCGAACGTCGCGAACAGCGCATCAGCGTCGTGCCCTTCGATGGCGTCGAATATGGCGGCGATGCCCGGTTCGCGCGCGAGTTGATCACGCAGCACTTCGGGCGATGACTTGTTCGCGGCGTGGAGATCCGGCGTCGGCGTCGAGATGACCAGACCCTCCGGTACCAAGCCGGCCGTCGCCGCGGCCTCCACGGTCGCACGCACGGCGGTTGCGGAGGCGCTGGCGGCCCGCGATGCCGACCGGACGCCCGCCGTTCCCGCAGCCGGCAAACGCGAGCATTGCCAACGCGAGCGCGCCCACCAGCGTTGCGTGCCATCGAAGCCTCTTCGCCTGCGCGAACTCCACATCCACCTCCGCACCCAGCGGCACCAGGATTGACGACTCCCAATGTAGCCGCAGATCGGCCGGATCTGCCAGACGCAGAGGCGACGCGAAGACGACGGGAGGACGACGAACGCGGTGGAGGGCAGCGATGTACGCGAAGCGCGGCGGGTTACTGCGTGCCGATCGTGCCGCGCAGGCAGAACACCGGGACGCCGGCGAGCGCTGGCGGCAGTGTGGACGGACAGTCGTTCTGGGCGGGTGCCGTCTGGACGCGGGCGAGCAGCGTAAGGGAGCGGCCGTCGGAGGCATACCAGTATGGGAGGCGGCCGTCAGACACGGAGAGATTCGTCGCGTACTTGGTGATGCCGCAGCCGACGTCCGTCGGATTGGCGCAGAGCGTGGCGAGCTGGTTGTTGGTCGACGGGTAGGCGCCGAACAAGGTCGCGTAGGCGTTCGCTGCGTCAAGCGCGCTACCGAGGTCGAGCTCGCGCCGGGCATCGAGCAGTTGGTCCGCGAGCGCGGGTGTCGCGACTGCCGGCGCGGCGACGTGCGCCGGTGCGGACGCCACGGCCTGCGCCTGAGTCGGGGTGCTGTCGGTGCGCGTCATCACGTAGGCGAGCCCGATGATGACCGGGATGAGCGCGGCGACGGCAATCACGAGCGCGAACATCAGAGGCTCCGGCAGGCGCCGAACTGAGTCCGCGATGCTCGACGAGAGCGCGCGCGCGCGTTCTTGAGGTGACGCAGGATGGGGGTTCGCGGGCGCGGTTGCCGCTGCCGAAGCGTGCATCGTGCGCAGAGACGGTGCAGCAGCCGCAGGCGTGGGCATCGTCGGGCCATACGGCCCCGGCAATTCGGCGGCCAGACCCATTCCGGCCACGCGCGGCGCTTCGCCGCCGGTCCGCCCGGGACGGCGCACGCGGGCCGTCTTCCAAGCAAGCGCTGTGCCAAACGCGGCACCGAGCGCAATCTGCGCGACCAGAGTCCGTGATGTCGTACCCATATGCCCACTCCTCGGGGGCATTGTGAGGCGGGGTGCGCGAACGGTTGTATCAGGAAATGACGGTGTTCGCTTGACCGGCAGTACCTAAGGGGAGCACCGAGTAAGCGGCGGGCAGGATCACGCGCTTCGATGCTGCTCGGTGCGGTGAGAGTGCGCGGCGGGGCTTTCGTCGATGGTGTTGAATTGCTCCACGAGTCGGAAGAAGCGGCGATCGACCGTGCGATTATGTCCAGTGACATCGCGGAACGGGACGGGCACGATCTCCAGTCCCTGGATGGCGGTCATGACGCCGACGCGGCCGTCGTGCAGAAAATCGACGGCCGTGGCGCCCATGCGCGTCGCCAGCACGCGGTCGTACATGGAAGGCGAGCCGCCGCGCTGGACGTGCCCGAGGACGGTCACGCGCGCCTCGACGCCGGTGCCTGCTTCGATCGCCTCGGCGAGCCGCGTGCCGATGCCGCGCGTGGCGAGCAGCGCATGCCCAAACTGGTCGACCGAACTCGAACTCTGCGACTCGATTCCTTCCACCTGCGCGCCTTCGGCAACGACGATGATGCTGAATTGCCGCAGCTCCATGCGGTGCTGGACGTGGTGGACGACGCCGCCGATCGTGGTGCGCTCTTCGGGGATGATGATCAGGTCGGCGCCGCCGCCGACGCCCCCTACCATCGCCAGCCAGCCGGCGTCGCGGCCCATCACTTCGACGACCATTACGCGCCGGTGCGATTCGGCCGTCGTGTGGAGGCGGTCCAGCGCCTCGCCGACGATGTCGGTCGCCGTGTCAAAGCCGATACAGTAGTCCGTATGCGGGACGTCGTTGTCGATGGTCTTGGGGACGCCGACAACGGCGACGCCGCGCTCAGACAGCTTCGCGGACACGCTCAGGGTGTCGTCGCCGCCGATCGTCACCAGGCCGTCGATGCCGCGGCGACGCAGATTCTCTTCGACCTGGCGCATCTCGCCTTCGCTCCGCGCCGGATTGGTGCGCGACGAGCCGAGGATTGTTCCGCCGAGGTGCAGGATGCCGGCGATCTCGTCCTGCGTGAGGAGCGAACCGTCGCCTTCGCCGAGCAGGCCGGCCCAGCCCTCGCGAAAGCCGTACAGCTCGTCGCCGAGCATCCAGCCGCGATGTGCGATGGCGCGGATGGCCGCGTTAAGTCCGGGGCAGTCGCCGCCGCCGGTGAGCACGCCTAATCGCACAAGATTCCTCCATCGCTGCACGGGCTATCTACAGCATATGTCATCGCCGGTTTCGGGCGTGGCGCGATCGGGTGAATCGGCTCAACCCTGATTGCTGCTCACGAAGTCCATGATGCGGCATAGCATTGTGCTTTCCCTTCGGTGGCGCAGGCCGTAGGATCACCGAAGCCATGGCAACTCGCACACATCTCCTCCTCGCGCCGGTACCGCAGAGCGTCGACCTGCGCGGCGGCTGGCGGCCGCTCGGCAGCGCGCGATCCATCATCCTCGCGCCCGAAGCGATCGTGCACGGCATGCACGGAGCGCGCGGACTCCAGGAGGCGCTTCGGCGCTACGCCGGGGTCGCATGGGAAGTGCGGGCGGCATCGGGGATGCCTGAGCACGAGGGCGTGGTCGCCGTCATCGACGCGAAGGCGACGACGCGGCGCGAGAGCTACCACCTGACGATCGGCGACGAGCGCATCTCAATCGTCGCGCACGATGCTGCGGGCATGTTCTACGGCTTTGCGACCCTGGTGCAGCTCGTGCGGCAGTTCGGCAAGCGGCTCCCGCAACTTCACATCGAGGACTGGCCCGACTTCCCGCATCGGGGAGTGATGCTCGATATCAGCCGCGACAAGGTGCCGACGATGGCGTCGACGTTTGCGCTGATCGACATGCTCGCGGGGCTGAAGGTGAACGAATTCCAGCTCTATACGGAGCACACGTTTGCGTACGAGCGGCATCGCGCGGTGTGGAAGGACGCATCGCCGTTCACCGCGGAAGAGATCCTGGCGCTCGATGCATACTGCGCCGACCGGCACATCGAGCTCGTGCCGAACCAGAACAGCTTCGGACACATGGCGCGATGGCTCGAACTGAAGCCGTATAACGCGCTCGCTGAATCTCCGCGAGGCGCGCGTCTGCCGTGGGGCAGGCTACCGCCGTTCACGCTCGATCCCGCGGACCCACGCTCGCTCGACCTGATCGACGGGCTGTACGGCGAGTTGCTGCCGCACTTCCGCAGCACGCGCTTCAACGTCGGCTGCGATGAGACGTTCGACCTGGGGCTGGGCAAGAGCCGCGCGGCAGTCGCCGAGCGGGGTGCCGGGCGCGTGTACCTGGACTTCGTGCTGAAGATCCACGCTCTGTGCGAGAAGCACGGGCGCAAGATGCAATTCTGGGGCGACATCGTCATGCAGCACCCGGAGTTGATCCCGGACGTGCCGCGCGACGCCACCGTGCTCGAGTGGGGATACGAGCACGATCATCCATTCGACGTCGACGGCAAGGCATTCGCGAAGGCAGGGCTGCCGTTCTACGTCTGTCCGGGCACCGGCGGCTGGAACTCCTTCGTTGGACGCACGGATAACGCCGTGGCGAACATACGGAGCGCGGCTCTGAACGGACTGCGACATCGCGCGATCGGCCTGTTGAACACCGAGTGGGGCGACAACGGCCATACGCAGACGACGCCCGTGCCGTGGCTCGGCTACCTGTACGGGGCCGCGGTCGGCTGGTCGCCGCGAGCGAGCGCCGATATGGACATCGCCGGCGCGCTGAGCCTGCATGCGTTCGACGATCCGAGCGGGGCCAACGGCGCGGTGGCCTTCGAGATGGGGAACGCGTACCAGATCAACGGCGCAAAGTCGCGCAACGGTACCCTTCTGCACCAGATGTACTTCCTGCCGCTTGAGAACCACTGGCCGATGCAGCGCGTGCGCGCCGGCGGCTTCGAAGACACGCAGGAGCAGCTCGAAGCGCTCTCGAACCGGCTCGATCCAGCACGAATGCGACGTGACGATGCTGCGCTGGTCGCCGACGAACTCCGCTGCAGCGCTGAGCTCGCGTCTGCCGGGGCAGCGATCGGCGCAGCCAAGTACGCGCGCTCGAACGGCGCCGGTGCGACGAAGGTGCGGGCGGGCTACCGGCGTGCGGCGAAGCGCATCGACGCGGCGATTCCGGAGTACGAGCGGCTATGGCTCGCGCGCAACCGCGCCGGCGGGTTGGTGGACAGCACGGCGCGGCTGCGCGCTACGGCGACGATGCTGCGGGAGGGCGACGAGTGACGGCCAGGATCACCACGTGACGGCGATCTCCCCGACACCGCCGTCGTAGTTGAGTGCGAAGTCCTGGAGGACATTTCGGCCGATGATGGCAACGAGTCCCGACGGCCACGGCCATCGCCCGCGAGATCATCGAGAACATGATTCTCGATTGCATTCGGCATGGCGGTGCCCATTGCTTCGAGACACCATCGATCCGATTGTTGGAGTGGGGGAATGACCCGACGCGACGTGTCTAACGCATTTGCCGCCGTCGCAGTGATCTTTGCGTGCGCGTGCAGCAGCGGTGCACGCGAGGCGCAGAATAGTTCGTCTCCGAGTGTGACGACGGTTTCGGCAGCAGCTACGAGCATCGCAGGGATAAGCGTTTTACCCCCGCCCGATTACCACATCGTCGACGAGGGAGTTATAGCCGGAGGTTTGCCACTCGTCCACCAGTATGCCTTGCGCGACGACAAAGTTCAGGAGCCGCAGGAGGAATTCAGCGTGTGGGTGTATGCCGCAGGGTCACGGCTTGCGAACACGTTTGCCACTTCATCACTTGCTGACGCGCTGAATACGCTCGTACCATCACGCAGAAAGGGCGGTGGCGTCATCCAGCTGAACGGCACACGCAGGATCAACGGCATAGAAGCGGGGGAGCTTCGGAGTTACGGTGGCAATGAACTGCTCCAGGAGCTCTTTATTCCGCTCCCAGACGGGCGGCTCTTTCAGATGTTCGGCAGTGCGGATACCACGCGCATACCTGAAGCAGATCAGATGGAACGATTTGCCGCTATTGCCGCGGGGCTCAGGCCTGGGTGAACGCGTCCTGCCGTAAATGCCTTCGCACGACATCGATGAACGCGGCGATCTTCGCGGGGTCTTTCGCGCCGTCTGTTTCGACGCCGCTCGAGACGTCGACGCACCAGGGACGGACTGCGCTGATCGCTTGCGCGACGTTCTCGGGGTCGAGGCCACCCGCGAGCCAGAGCGGGAGTTGGGCAGCCAGCTTCGCGGCAAGCGCACGATCCGCGGCGATGCCGTGGCCGCGGCTGGCGTCAAGCATGAGCGCGAGCGCAGTTCCGGCCTCGATGGCGGGCTTGACGGCACCCGGCTGCGCAGCGTCCGGGCGCACGGCCTTCACCACCTGCCGATTGACGAGCAGGCAGTCGCTCCAGGGTTCGTTGCCGCTCAGTTGCACGAGGTCGAGCCCGACTTGGTCTGCGACCTCGTTCAGGTCGTCGATTGGCTGATCGGCGAAGACGCCAACGACGAGCGGGCGCTTGCGCGCGAGCAGGCGGTCGAGGGCGGCCGCTCCTTCTGTGAACCAGGCGGGGATGCCGGCCGCCGTACCGCCGGAGAGCTGCCGGGGCGGCGCGTCCTGCTCGATGTCACGCATCGGCTGGCCGACGGCAGCGGCGATCTGTGACGCCTCGTCGAGCGACACGCGACGGCGGCTTTCGGCGAACATGATGCCGATGAAGTCGGCACCCGCTTCGGCCGCGGCAACGGCATCTGCGACCCGCATGCAACCGCAGATCTTGGCGCGCGTCACGGTCGTACACTCGGTTCTGCGATTATGCTCGCATCGATTGACGGCGACCCGTCGCGTGAACGGCCGAGCATCGTCACGTACGCGATGACGTCGTCGACGAGTTCGGCGATGCCGCCCCGCGTGTCGAGCGTCAGTCGCGGCTGGAACACGGTCGGGGCGGCGCCGGGGTGGCGTGCGAGATCGAGCGGCTCGCGCGGCTGGGACGCCAGCGCTGGACGCGTGGCCAGCCGACGCCGCAGTTCGTCGGCGTCCGGGCAGACACATTCGACGAGGATCGCGGGCGAACGAGCGAGCGCCGCGAGCGCAAGCCACTGCGCTTCGACGCGCGGCCAGAAGACGGGGTTGTCGAGGATGAGGGCGTGTCCGGCGTCGACGAACGCGCGCGCGAGGCGGAAATAGGCCTCGTATGCGCCGGACGCCGCGTCGCGCTCGGCGATGCCAGACGTCAGCAACGCCGCCTTGATGACGTCCTTGTCGAGCGTGACGGCACCGAGGCGCGGGGCGAGCGCGCGGGCCAGTGTGCTCTTGCCGCTCCCGGGCTCGCCGTGCATCTGTATCAGCAGCGGCATCAGATGAGGAACTCCCGCATCTTCTCGCGCACGTCCTTGGATGTCACAAGCGCCTCGCCGACCAGCACGGCGTGGACGCCGGCCTTCGCCATGCGTTCGGTGTCCTCGCGCGTGCGGACGCCGCTGAGCGCGACGACGACTCTGTCTTGCGGGATCAAGGGGCGCAGACGTTCCGTCACCGCGAGGTCGACATCGAACGTGCGCAGGTCGCGATTGTTGATGCCGATGAGGTCGCTATCGACCGCGAGTGCGCGTCCAACCTCTTCTTCGTTCGCCACTTCGACGAGACACTCCAGGCCCTGCTCGTGCGCGAGGGCGACGAGCGCCGGCAGCTCGTCGTCGCTGAGGATCGAGACGATGAGCAGGATCGCGTCGGCTCCGTAGGCGCGCGATTCGTAGATCTGATACGGATCGAAGATGAAGTCCTTGCGGAGCATCGCTGGACGGCCGCCAGGATAGTAGCCGTCGATGCTGACGCGGCATTCGGCAAGGAAATCGATCGAGCCCTGAAAGTACTTCGATTCGGTGAGAATCGAAATTCCGGCCGCGCCGCCGATCGTATACGTGCGGGCCATCGCACGGTGCTCGAGGATCGGCACGAGGCGGCCCTTCGAGGGCGTCGCCTTCTTGATTTCGGCGATGAGTTGCGTGCGCCGGCCGCCGGTGCTGGGGCCGCGCGGGCCTTCGAGGATCGACCGCACGAGGCTCCACTGTTCGGTGGGTATGCGCGCCTGGCGTCGCTTCAGCGCGTCCAGCGGCTCCTGCAGCTTGCGTGCTTCGACGTCGCTGCGCTTGTCAGCGACGATGCGGCCGATGATGTCTGTCGGCATCGCCGTGGTCCTCCCCTCATCCTTCGTTGGTGGCGGCGACGAACGCATCGAGCTTTGCGAGCGCCGCACCGGAATCGATGCTCCGCGCCGCGAGGCCAACGCCGCCGGCGATATCGGAGGCCGCGCCCCAGGCGACGAGCGCGGCGGCGGCGTTGATCAGGCTGAAGTCGCGCAGTGCCCCGGGCGCACCCTCGAGCACGAGGCGAAGTTCGGTCGCGTTCTGCGCCGGTGTGCCGCCGCGCAGATATCCGATGTCGTGGCGCGCGAGACCTACGTCCTCCGGCGCGATGCGGTAGGTACGCGTCGCGCCGTGCGCGAGTTCAACGATTGTGGACGGCCCGCTGATGCTCACTTCGTCGCAGCCATCGTCGCCGTGGACGACGAGCGCGTGCTCGCTGCCCAGCAAGGCCAGTACGCCGGCGATCTTCTCCACGAGTTGCGGCTGCGCGACGCCGATCACCTGGGCGCGCGCACCCGCGGGATTTGTCAGCGGACCGAGGATGTTGAAGACGGTGCGAATACCGATTTCGCGGCGCGACGGCCCGACGTGCTTCATCGCCGGGTGGAATGTCTGCGCGAACATGAAGCCGATGCCCGTGCGCTCAATGCATGCAGCGACCTGCTCGGGTCCGAGGTCGATCTTGGCGCCGAGCGCTTCGAGCACATCCGCGCTGCCGCACTGCGACGTCATCGCGCGATTGCCGTGCTTGGCGACGCGCGCGCCGGCGCCGGCCGCGATGAACGCGGCGCAGGTGCTGACGTTGAACGAGCCGCTGGCATCGCCGCCGGTGCCGCAGGTGTCGAGCACCGGACCCTTGACTTCGAGCTGGCTCGCCTTTTCACGCATGATCCGCGCCATGCCGGCGATCTCGTCGATCGTCTCGCCCTTCATGCGAAGGGCAGTGACGAAGGACGCGAACTGTGCGGGCGTGGCGACGCCGGTCATCAGCTCTTCCATGCAGGCGGCTGCCTGCACCTCGGAGAGATCGCGGTACTCAGCGAGCAACGTGAGCGCCTCACGGATTGCGGGTGCCTGTGTCTCAGTCATATGTATGTGTGGTTCTGCGCTCGATCTTGTCGATTGCAACCAACCGTTGCCTGTCGAAGATGAGGTAGATCACGCGATACTCGCCTGTTCGTATTCTCCACGCCATGCTCCCCTTCAGCTTCTTCGTCCCCCGCGGACGGGGGTCATCCGCGAGCGCAGCGATCGCTGACGCTATCCGCGCGGCGTCCCTAGCCGGCAGCCTTGTGAGGTCGTGCACGACTGTGCGGCGGACGTCGACGCGGTAGCTCAATCCCCAACTCCTTCATGACATCCTCGATCGGCACGTAGTCCTCAGGGTGCTTCAAATAATGGTCCAGTCCGCGCTGTCCTGCCATCGCGTCCAGTTGGTCTTCAAACACCTTCTCAATCGCGTACCGCACGAGGTCCGCCATCGGCGCCTTTTTTTCGAAAGCGAGCCTTCGCAGGTCCTCATAACGCTCGTCATCCATGCTCACCAGCAGTCGTTTCGTCATGGCGTCACTCCTGATACCGTGATATCACGATATCACGATATCACGATATCACGATATCACATTGCCAGGAAGTTGCGCAGGATCGCTTTGCCGTCCGTCGTGAGGATGGACTCCGGGTGAAACTGGACGCCTTCGACCGGCAGCGTCCTGTGGCGTACGCCCATGATCACACCGCTCTCACTCTTCGCCGTCACCTCAAGCACATCGGGCACGCTCTCCGGCCGGATGGAGAGCGAGTGGTAGCGCGTGGCCTCGAGCGGCGATTGAAGCCCGGCGAAGACGCCGCGTCCGTCGTGCGTGATCGTCGAGACTTTTCCGTGCAGAATTTCGCCGGCGCGCGCGACGACACCGCCGTAGACTTCGCCGATGCACTGATGGCCGAGGCAGACGCCGAGGACCGGCATCTCTTCGGCGAAGCGGCGGATGGCGTCCTTGCTGATGCCGGCGTCATCGGGGTTGCCGGGCCCCGGAGAGATGATGATCCGCTGCGGGTGCATTTCGTCGATGTCTTCGAGCGAGACGCTGTCGTTGCGCACGACTTCGACCTCCGCGCCGAGCTCGCCGAGGTACTGATAGAGGTTGTAGGTGAAACTGTCGTAGTTGTCGATCAGTAGGATCATCAGCGCTTCCTCGCTTTCATCATCAGGATCTGCGGCATCAGTTGCGCGCGCTCCATGTCGAAGTTGTCCTGCTCCGATGCGTCGATGTCACCCTGATATGGCTCCAGCAGGCGATCGAGCGCGAAGCCGGCATCGTCGAGCATTCGGCACCACTGTTCGATGGTGCGGCGGAAGGAGCGGAAGCGGCCGGCATCGCCAAGCGTCGATTCATCCCAGTTCTCGTCAACGAAGGGCGACCAGTATGGGCGCATCGCGCGATACGGCGGATCCGGTGCGAACATCTGATTCCAGGGGTGCAGCACCGCAAGCGCGAGCACGCCGCCGCGCCGCAGCACGCGCGCAGCTTCGCGCAGCGCACCGTCGGCAGCCTCGACGAAGTCCAGTGCGTGTATGGACACCGCGATGTCGAAGCTTGCATCGTCGAATCGTGAAAGATCGCAGATATCTGCCACAACGAACGAGGCGTTCGAAGCGCCACGCTCCGCGGCGAGGCGTCGCCCGCATTCGACCTGCTCGGGGACGATGTCGATGCCCACGGCGCGGGCGCCGAGCGATGCCAGCGCTACGACGTCATGGCCGGTGCCGCTGCCGAGCACGATCGCTCTCTTGCCGCTGACGTCATCGAGCACACGGAGGCGGTCTTCGTAGAGGCCGCGCGACCAGCGCAGGCGCGACGGATCGAACGCGCTGTGCTCTGTTTGGTACGACGCGGCGACCGCGGTCCAGAAGGCATGATTGTCCGGTGCGTCCGCGGATTCGGCCACGGCTTGCCTCTCGCGTTCTGCGAGCGGCATCGCCTGCTGGTGGTCATCGAGGTCCCACATCGTTTCGGCGGGGGGCGGCACGTCGCCGCTGAGCACACGGATGACGAGGTCGCGGAGAGCGGGCGGCATCCATACCTGCGCGACGTCGTCCGCGCCGAGCCAGCGGGCGTCGTCGTACTCGCCGTCCGCGCGGAATCGCATTGGACCGGCACTCATTTCTGTGCGGAAGACGTTCGCGACGTACCGATGCGCGTCGTTCGGGTCTTCGACGTACACGGTGTCGACGAACTGCTCGCCGGTGACGTCGATCCCGAACTGCTCGCGAAGGTGGCGGCGCAGCGCTTCTTCCGCGGCCTCGCGCTCGCCGACAAGCGTCATCGGCAGCACCCACTGCGCGCCGAAAGGTGCGCGCGCAGGCTGACGATGCGCTGTGAGCACCGCGCCGTCGCGTTCGAAGAGAGCCGCCGACAGCAGATCCGGCATCTCAGTATCCCAGCGAGCCGGTCGGGCGATCGACGCGGCCCTGCTCGGCGACGTCGATCGCGCGCATCATCGCGCGGGCCTTGTTACCGGACTCCATGTACTCCTCATCGGGTGTGCTGTCGTATACCACACCGCCCGCGGACTGCACGTAGGCGACACCGGGCTTCATCCAGATGGTGCGGATGGCGAGCGCCGTATCGCAGTTTCCGGACATGTCGAAATAGCCGATGCAACCGCCGTAGCCGCCGCGTCGCTCGCCCTCGAGCTCGGCGATGATCTCCATGGTGCGGATCTTCGGCGCGCCGGTGACGGTCCCATGCGGGAAGTACGCGCGCAGCGCGTCGTACATAGTCACGTCCGGCCGGAGGCTGCCGATGACGTGCGACACCAGGTGCATGACGTGCGAGTAACGCTCCACGGCCATGAGCTGCGTCACGCGCACGCTGCCGGGCGTGCAGACGCGGCCGAGGTCGTTGCGGGCGAGATCGACGAGCATGATGTGCTCGGCGCGCTCCTTTTCGGACGTCTGCAGTTCTTCCGCCATTCGCTGCTCGTCTTCGGCGTCGCGGCCGCGGCGGCGTGTGCCGGCGATGGGGTGCGTCTCGATGACGCCGTCCTCGACGCGGATCAGCATCTCCGGCGAAGCGCCGACGACGTGGACGTCGCCGAGTTCTAGGTAGTACATGTACGGCGAAGGGTTCACGGTGCGCAGCGCGCGGTACACCTCGAACGGATGCGCGTCGGTGTCGCGCTGAAGTCGCTGCGAGATCTGGATCTGGTAGGTCTCGCCGCGTTCGATGTACTCCTTCGCGCGCTCAACGCGGCGGACGAACTGCTCGCGCGTCGTGTTCGACACCGCCTCGCTCGTGCGCCCGTCGGCGCCGCCTGCGCCCAGCGACGCGGCGTATGGCAGCGTAGCCAGCGGCTTCGCCAGACGCTGCACCAGCTCTTCGATCTTCCATGCCGCATGCCGGTACGCCGCCTCGATGTCGCCATCGAGCCGCGCGTGGCTGACGACCTTGATGGTGCGCTGGAGGTGGTCGAAGACGAGGAGCGTGTCGGCGAAGAGGAAGATCGACTCGGGGAATGCCTGCGGATCGGACTCAGGCATCGGCAACTTCTCGAAGTAACGAGCGACTTCGTACGCCAGGTAGCCGACGGCGCCGCCGTGGAAGCGCGGCAGGCCTTCGACGCGCACCGGATCGAAGCGGCGCATCTCCTCTTCGATGGCGATGAGCGGGTCGCCATCGCCGGCGACCGTCTCGATCACGCGATACGGCTCGGTGCCGATGAAGCTGTAGCGCGCGAGCCGCTCGCCGCCTTCGACCGATTCGAGCAGGAACGAGTACGGTCCGCGCGCGACCTTGAGGTAGGCCGAGACCGGCGTCTCCAGGTCTGCGATCACGTCACGGAACACCGGGACGATGTTTCCCTTTCCGGCCATCGATTTCACTTCGTCGAGCGTGGGGGTGTACGTGGTCATGCGGTGGGCTCCGTACCGATGCACTGCACGGTTGGGCGGCGTTGTTCTGGCGCCCGAAGGGACGGCAACAGGCAACAGGCGACAGACAACGGAGTAAGTCTGGCCGGCCGCCGCAGATCGACGTTCATTGGTGCACCTCCGGCATGCCGCGATCGAGGTAGTCGAGGCGCAGTGCCTTGCGGACTCGTACGATCGTCTCTTCGGCGGCAGCGAAGCCGGCGGCGCTGCCCTTTGCGAGCGCCTCCTTCACCAATTCGGGCTGCGCTTCGAAGTGGGCGCGGCGGTCGCGGATCGGGTCGAGGAGGTTGTTGATGGCGAACACGAGCTTCTTCTTGACCTCGACATCGCCGACCGCGCCCCTGACGTAGCGCTCCTTCAGGTCGGCGACCTCGGCGGTGTCCGGGTTGAAGGCGTCGTGATACATGAACACGGGATTGCCTTCGACGTGGCCTGGGTCCGTCGCGCGGAGGCGCGTCGGGTCGGTGTACATGCCCATCACCTTGCGGCGCACGGTCTCCGCATCGTCCTTCAGGTAGATCGCGTTGTCGAGCGACTTGCTCATCTTCGCCTGACCGTCGACGCCGACGAGGCGCGGCACACGGCCGACGAGCGGCTCCGGCTCCGGGAACACATCGCCGAAGTCGCGATTGAACTTGCGGGCGATCTCGCGCGTCATCTCGATGTGCGGCAGTTGGTCCTCGCCGACCGGGACGAGGTCGGCGCGGGGCATGAGGATGTTGGCGACCTGCATCACCGGGTAGATGAAGAAGCCCACGGGCACGCCCTTCTTGCCGATGTCGAGGTCGGCCATCTCGGCCTTCAGCGTCGGATTGCGCTGCAGGCGGCCGAGCGGCATGAACCAGCTCAGGTGCACCATCAGCTCGGCGTGCTGCGGCACCATGCTCTCGATGACGTAGTGGCTGCCCTCGGGGTCGAGCCCGACGGCCAACCAGTCGAGCGCCACCTCCCACACCGAGTCCCGCACGCGGTCGATGTCATCGGCGTAATCCGACACCTGGTAGTCGGCGATGAGGAAGAAGCACTCGTACTCCTTCTGGAGCCGCACCCAGTTTTCGAGCGCGCCCGCGTAGTGACCGAGATGGAGCGCGCCGGTGGGGCGGATGCCGGTCAAGATGCGCTTGCGGCTCATCTTGAAGAACCAAGAACGAAGAACCTAGAACCGGAACTGCCAACTCCGCGTGGTGGTGCCATTACAGCTCTCCTTTTGCGAGTGCCGAACCGGCACGGCGATTCAGATCCCGGATCTCCGCAGTCAGCATGGCGATCAGCTCGACCCACTGCTGATGAAGCTTCGTCTCCGCATCCGGCGCGAGCATTCCCATCCGCCTCAGCAAGTCGAGCCAACCGTCCGTTTCGCATGCCGATCCTTTCGTTATCGAAAGATGGTTAGCGTGTGCCCGCGGCGTGAATCTGCCGTGCCCTTCGGCGATATTTGCGGCGATTGACGACGCGGAGCGAAGCACCTGGCGCACGACAACGTCATTGGCAGCGCTCCGCGGAAGCGACGACGTCACAGTCACGACGTCGACGGTGAGGTTCTGCGCCTTCTGCCACACAATGAGGTTACGGAAGCTGTATTCGCTCGCGCTTCGTCCCGACGGGTTCTTGGTTCTCGGTTCTTGGTTCTCGTTCATTCCACCACCGGTACTCCCGCCATCGCCGCGCGCACGCGGTCGGCCGGATAGGCGAAGTCCTGCAGGCCGCCGGCGAGGTAGTTGTCGTACGCGGTCATGTCGAAGTAACCGTGGCCGCTCAGGTTGAAGAGGATCGTCTTCGCGTCGCCGGACTGCTTGGAAGCGAGTGCTTCGTCGATGGCGGCGCGGATCGCGTGGGCGCTCTCCGGCGCCGGGACGATCGCTTCGGCGCGGGCGAACTGCAGCGCGGCGTCGAAGACGGTGTTCTGGAAGTAGGCGCGGGCTTCGATGTAGCCCTGGTCGTACAGCTCGCAGATCAGGTTGGCCATCCCGTGATAGCGCAGACCGCCGGCGTGGATGCCCTCCGGGATGAAGGTGTGGCCGAGCGTGTACATCTTGATCAGCGGCGTCGTGCCGGCGGTGTCGCCGAAGTCGTAGCGGTACTCGCCCTTCGTGAGCGACGGGCAGGCTTCCGGCTCGACCGCGATGAAGCGCGTCTTGCGGCCGGCGGTGAGCTTGTCGCGCATGAACGGAAAGGCGAGCCCGGCGAAGTTCGACCCGCCGCC
>JADEYI010001436.1_pt1 | contig 18037 bp, 15 predicted proteins | sample 8542331 | NCBI WGS metagenome assembly JADEYI01 (sample SAMN16510988, study PRJNA670497) | mine drainage metagenome | isolation source: biofilm near Copperflume 1 | place: Germany: Marsberg coppermine Kilianstollen | collected 2018-02
CTTGTTGGACTCGCCAGATCCAAGCAAGACCCAATCAACCGTGGGCACGGTGCTGCAAAGATTGTTGCCTCAAAAAAGGGAAACCTGCCTGCCTGAAATTCGAGGAAAAGTATGCAGCACCAATGTTGCTGCTTTTGCTGTGTTGCAATGTAGGCTCCAGCGCAAATGTAAAGACTTAGGCCAACAGATCAAACAGTCCGCTCAGCGGTGTGTGCATAGGCTGGGCTGGCAATTTCGCTGTTCCAGCAGGTTTCTACAGGGCCTCAACAGAGATCCAGGCGCGCCGAAGAGCCTAGATGTCTCTGGGCAATTCCAGCAATGTATGATCTGCCTATGAAGTCCTGCACTCACTCTGGCAAAAGCTATGGCCGGTCCCAAAACCCAGAAGCATAAGCTCATCCCACAGGGAATCACCCTGGGCCGTGTGTCACACACTTCAATTAGTGATTGATGCACCTCACCAATGTATTGACATGACAGATTGGAGATGGGCTGCACCTCAAGGCGGCCCGGGAAGCGCTTGAGCAGGGACTCGGCGCAGCTCAGCCCGTAGTTGCCCAGCATGATGAGATCGAAGCTGATGACCTTGAGAAGCGGATTGGCCGCCAGCCACACGGCTGTGGAGTATCCTGCGTTGAATCCCACCTCACACACTGTGCGCACTCCTGGGTGCGTCGCCGTCCTGGCGTAGAAATCCACCTGTGCATGCAGAGAAAATTGCTATTGATTACTGTGGCTTATTTTCCACTTTCCAGAGGACTAGGATCCAGCTATCCGCAACTGCACTTCGTCAGTCTGCATGTTCTAGCACGGCAGGGTTCGGCCAGTATATTCTCGTTGCTCAAGGCTTTCTCTGCGACTCACATGTCCCAAGACGTCCTTGTAAGATTGCTCACAGTGTTTCAAGTGATGCAGGCGCACAATCCGATGAGGGTTTATGCGCAGCAAGTGCATGGAAAATCGTTCAAGCAATCGCAGAGTGGGCAGCAGCAATAGGTACATTTGTGCCATCTGGACAGGCTGTAGAATGCTGATGCATTGGTAAGCAGGGGACTCTAAACTAACTAGTTAGTTTAGAGTCCCCTGTGGTAAGGGGAGGGAGGGAGATAATGTGAAGGACCTGCTCGGGGAAGCCAGCGATGCTGGACCATCTGGCCTGGTCGCCGCCTCCCCAGCCAGGCAGAGTGCCAAACTTCTTCACCGCCTCGTCCAGCTCGTCAAAGGCGGGCTCCAGCTCGGGAAACGTGACCTCCTGGTCGTTTGGCAGGCTCTGACGCTTCTTGTGCGCCTGGTGGATCTGGCCTGCAATGGCACCAAGTGAGTTGCAGGCACCCTCTGCAGGCGCTTTGTGTCTTGCAAAAAAATTTGGAACATGCAATTTATCACATTTATTGCTGTCTGACCGACGATTTCTGATCATGCTCTTATATCCACACGATCGTCCAGTGTGTAGGAGATGTGATACCTGCCATCTTGACGCCTCGCACCAGAGATGAGCGTGCTGCAGCGGCGCTAAGGGTATGGCTGACGAAAAGAAGCAGAACTGCAAACACAACCCCATTATTTGGGCGCATTGCAGAGGCCATCACGTTTGCGGCCCCAAAAGGTCACCAAGTCCTGATTGGAAGAATCCGTCTAGAATGACAGAACCCTTGCTTTCAGGAAAACCGAAGGGTTTCTTTGCGGAAATCTTGTCTTGGCTGCATCAATAAAGCTTCTCAGACACGCAGAATGAAATGAGCACGAGCGAGGTCTGCTGCATCGTCAGTTCATAGCACATCAACACCATCGACCCCCGTCATCAACCTTGAGGGTTTCTACAGGGAAATCGCCATAATTTGAATCGAAGCACCCGCCCAACTTCTGGAGCGGGAGAGAAATTATTGCCTCGATCGGTGCATTTTACCTGTACAATCTGATCGGTTTTCGCCATTGCCTTCTGTTCTGCAGATTTACGTTGAGTGTGCGACATTGGCAAATACCAGCGACCATAGAAGTCTGAAGGGCAGCTCACCAGTCGCGATGCCTTCCGTCGCGTCCTCTCCTAACGGAGCCTCAGAGGCCGCGCCTGTGGAGCGCAGGGTTGCCTTGATCACAGGAGTCACTGGTCAGGATGGCTCGTACCTGGCAGAGCTGCTGCTCGCCAAGGGCTATGTGGTTCACGGTCTCAAGAGGAGAGCCAGCTCTTACAATCATCCACGATTGGAGCACATCCTGGACCAGAGTGAGCACCTGAGTAATTGATGCTTGCTGATGCAGGATTTGTTGCCTTGATTGCGGCTCCATTCCTAAGTGGAGGTCCCATGTTGTACCTTCAAGATTGCCCTCCTTCTTCTCTGCACGATCAATCCTTTATCCAAATGCCTTCAGTGGCCTTGCGTTGAGCTCATGTATTGCAATAAATCAGCGCCTTGAGTGCTTGAAGATATTGATGCCACACTCACAGTGCCATCATCTCCTCCAGATTACTGGACTTGATCGAGTGTTTGTCTGTGAACGCAGAGTACCCCAACAGCGAGCGATTCCACCTGCACTACGCCGATCTCATAGACTTTGGGTCTCTCTGTGCCATCCTCAGGTCAGCAGCACCCTCCAAATACTGACCCCTTGCACACTGCTTGAATGTTGAACTTCCCACCAAGCAATAGCGATGACTCTCCTGCCCCCGTGTGCGCCACCCTGCAATTGGACAGATTCACAGCCTATTCATCTATTGGTGTGACTGACCTTGCAGGGACACAAAGCCACAGGAGATCTACAACTTGGGCGCACAGAGCCACGTGCAGGTGTCATTTCAGCTGCCGCAGTACACTGCTGAGGCCAGCGGAGTGGTGCGCAGAACTCCCCTTTTACCCTCCACTCTTAACCATCGTCAATCTCTCTGCACTGATGACCTCCCTTTGCTTCGGCATTGCACCTGTCCTGGAACGTTCTGTGCTGCTTGACAGTCATTGCCTCACCCTGTCATCTTCTTGTAAGCATTCCACACGAGGTTTTTCGAGAGACTTGCCCTGGCTGCTGCTGCTCAGGGGGTGATGAACATGTTGGAGGCAATCCGCGCAACTGGCCTGGAGCAGACTGTCAAGTTCTACCAGGCCTCCACCTCCGAGCTCTACGGCAAGGTGAGGCTCTCTTTCAATGCTCACTGTAGACTCCTTTTTATCCTCAAGCACACAGAAAGCACCTAGAGCGCCTCAGAATTTCCCTGCATAGCTCTATCAGCGCATGCCTTGCATCTTCACGTGGCTTCAAGCAGACAGTCGGAGGCATTTTTGGCCAATCTACCTGAAATTGCAAAAGAAGGTTGATCCTCCTGGCATGCAAGGATTTAGCTCATGCAGAAAAGGTGAGATTGGCTTCTCTGTGTGGCCAGGTGCACGCGATTCCTCAGGACGAGGAGACCCCATTCCACCCACGCTCCCCCTACGCCGTAGCCAAGCTGTACGGATTCTGGGCCGTCAAGAACTACCGGTCAGTGCGCGCGTCGCCTTCTGCCACACATGCACTTGTGTGGTTTTTGCCCTTTAGTAAGCAGATGACCTCTAGTTGTACCTGTGAGAGCATGCATGGCAGTTATGGGCAAATGGGAAGCCTGGCTTAACAAGAAGTTCTACATGATCCTCGTGTCCTTGCCCTGCTCACTGAGCCACTGGCTTGCCGCCCTTGCTGCCTCAGATGTTGGCATGCGTTGCAGCCATCAGCATATGTGTACATATCCATTATGGCAGCAGAGCACAGCTTCCCGAGCAGATCATGCAGCCAAACAGCAATGACAGTTTGGCACCCTGTTGATATTGCAGGTTGCAAATGTGCTAGCGAGTTTTACTCTTGTAGAGATCTGGTACGGGAGCTGAAAGCATTTGCTTTGGGTTTACAGGGAAGCGTACGACATGTATGCATGCAACGGCATCCTGTTCAACCACGAGTCGCCACGCCGCGGAGAGATCTTTGTGACCCGCAAGATCACCAAGGCCGTCGCAGCCATCAAGCTTGGCAAGCAGGTGCGTGCTGAGTAACCTTACTTGCACCATCTCAGCTGCATCACAGCCCCCATGCGGATTGCCTCCTGGTTCTGTTGGATAGCCTTCCTGAAAACCATCAGGTGAGGTAAGGTTGGCTCCTGCAGGTTAAGAGCGCCAACAAAGGGCGGCCTGGAATGCTGTAGGCTCAGTGCTGAAACCAAGGCCAAGGCTGGATGTTATATCAGATTGCATGCATTTGCAAATTTCCTCTACATTTCACGTTCAGCAAGCCCCACACAAATTTGAGCCAAGTCTGCAGTAGCTGTGCTTACACAGGTTTGAATAATGCTTCTGAGAAGCAGCAAGCAGCAGTGTTTGCAATTCCTTGCTTGACAAGGACTATGTTGTCATGAGAGCTTCTGGATAGGAATCCTTTGTATCCAGTCTCCTAGACCTCCTAGTCAGTAAGGAACGAGCTCTAAATACAATGATATATGCGCGCGTGCAGGAGTGCCTGTACCTGGGCAACCTGGATGCCAAGCGCGACTGGGGCCACGCGCGCGACTACGTGGAGTGCATGTGGCTCATGCTGCAGCAGGACACCGCCGAAGACTTTGTCATCGCCACCGGGGAGACCACCACCGTCAGGTGCGCGCACCTGCCGCTTTCATGAATCAGCGCTTACATCGCCACTGCAATTGCTTGAGGAACACTTTTCTAGACTCTCATAAGTGCTGCTTTAGGAAGCTGGAAGGCCAATTGGGATGTTGGACTTCCCACCAGGTTGGAATAAACAGGGAAGGTTCCAACCCCGTTAGCAGGAATAAGACCTTCCTTCCAACCTACCAGCTTTGATTAGAAGGTATTTACAAACTGGTGGTAGCAACTGCCGGCTGAAAGAAGCAATTGGGAGTGTTGCCAGCACGTTTGTGCAAGACAGCTCAGCAGTCTGGGTGGTCCCTCAGCTAATCCTTGCTTGTTACAACCGGGACAGACATTGGAGTTGCCACTGACTGATCACGGGGGACCACGCCTCTTCTGACACAATCTTCATACAAGTCGAGCAGGGTTAATCAGTTCGCAAGCGGGTAGGCCGAGGAATCCTCTTCCTGATGGACTTCAGTCACCTGCGCAGATCCCAGCTGCCAGATCACCAAAAATGATGAGGAAGATCGCCCTGGTCAGGAAGCTCCAGGCTGTCTGGTCGCATGTTCAGAGCATTGAGCTTGGGCTGACTGGTATGCTTGGCGCGCAAATGCAGGGACTTTGCCGAGAGGGCGTTTGCGCGCGCGGGCATGCCTATCCGCTGGGAGGGCAAGCCGGGCCTGACCGAGACCGGCGTGGTGGCTGAAGGCGAGCTGGCCGGCAAGACCGTCGTCCGCGTCAACGCCAAATACTTCCGCCCCGCCGAGGTGCGCGCGCGCATCGCCGCCCCCGGCCGCCTCCGGGGTTAAAACCTAGAACTGCACAGAGTTGTTTGCCGGGGCCATGCCTTTCTGCTGGGGTAGTCGGTCAGGGTACACTGGATCGATCTGGCTGACATTACTGTGGTGCTTTCTTGAACACTCCGCAAGGGTCCATCGATTGATTGCTGAGGTAGACAAACAGCAAGCAGAAAAGATATTAGGATAGGCGCTGCGCTTGTCTTGATGGAGTGAGTCCAACACTAAAGAAGGCTCTGGCTGAGGCATCCAACTCCATCAGGTGCACAGGAAGCAAAAATAAATTGTGCCGGGCGAGAGATTTGAACGTGGGCGGTGTGTTGGTCAGGTGGAGCTGCTTCTGGGCGACCCGTCCAAGGCGCGCACCAAGCTGGGCTGGAACCCGCAGAAGACCTCGCTGCAGCAGCTGGTCGAGGAGATGGTCGACGCTGACCTGGAGATGGCAGCGGACCCCAACGCTTACCTCAAGTACTGAGTGACCCCCGCTGAGAATCCCCGCCTACAACGCAGTGGCCGTGGGGCCATGTGTGTTGGAGACTTTGCGCGGATGTTCACATGCTGCGTCGTTAACTTCTCCTTCAGGGGCTTCTGCGAGCAGAGTCACCAATGATGTGAGAATTCAAGAGAATCTGTTGAAGTTGGGTGTATCTCGTTGTGGGGCATGCAGGCCTTGTCAGCAAGCGCTGATGCCCATGTCACATGACCTGTTCCTTTGAGGCGCCTGTAATGGCCTAGTACTGCTATATATTGTATGGGTACTGACTTGCCGCTCGGGTGGCTACAGCCCCTGAGAATTTGCAGAACTGCGTCATGTAGCTGTTTCCATAAAGACAGTAGAGAAGCAATTGACCGGGTATCAGCAATGGCCTGGCAACTGATAAAATGTCATAGAACCATTGATTAAGTCAAACCGAAGATCCTGATCAGCTGAAGGAGCCTGCCCGCCTTGTCAGTGTTCGGAGAAGCAATACACCTGAGCCATGTCAACATCCAGGTGGTCTAGACCTTGACTTTGTGAAGATCTTGCCATTGTGACACATAGGGAAACTGGCGAGTTGTTGAAATGACATCAAGTTTTCTTTCGTTCTCTTTATTATGACCATCTATAGGTGTCAAGTAGAGCATGCGAGACATGCAATTTGTAAGAACAAAGATGATCAATACACAGTGAGAGCGGCACGAGTCAAATTGGGGACTGGCGGTAATTACTGACCTCGATTTCGGTACCCATGCATGCAGATTTGCGGCAGGCATGATATCATGCAGCATGCAGCAACCGGCACACAACGAGCGTGGCATGCGCAAATGCATCAATGCAGCAATCCCACTGATGTCGACGAGGAACTTTTTCTTTAATTGTTCTCGCACTCTACAGTCTTCATCAGCTTGTGCAAAGACTTGATCGCCGGCAAGGCAAATGAAGAAAAAAGGCGTTCCTGACAAAAAGGACCAGCTGGTGGGGAGAAAATTGGAACCCGGTCCAGCTAGATCCCTTTCTATTATTGATGCTGGGCCGGTGATTATTGACGCTTGCAATTTAATAATGACTGGGATGATATTTTATCATACAAGAATATCATACATAGGTAGCCAACGCTGTTTCCTGAATTTCTGCATGCTGTCAATTAGCTTGCAAGAATTGAAAGTTTGATAAGAACGCCTCTTCATACAAGAAATCTTAATCTTGGCCACTATATTTCTGGAGCACACCGCGGCTCGATTTGAACTTTTCACAATGCAATGGTATTTTCATTCTGAGTTTCTCCATCACTCCTACTCTTGCTCTCTCGCACGACACTATCTTGATCCTTCATGCATTGTCTTTTGAGCTAATGTCAATGCAAAGAAACCAACTTACAGAATTCTTCGAAGATATGCCAATATCTCACGGCCCGGCACTTCAACAAAAACCCAGACTGTTGTTGTCAACATCAGGAGCGCCAGAAACTAAACCGCAATCCCTTCACCACACTACCACTCAACAAAACTGCTTCCATCACTGCCAAGCTGTAGTGGTACTCCCACATGTCGCATCCTTCCCCGGTGGAATAAATCACACTTCCAGTCAAAACCATCAGCCGTCGTCCGGTCAAATTCAAACGCGGGCGCTCGAGTCATAGTAGTGGCCCGGCCGCGCCAGCTGCGGCGGGGGGACCTCCCCGTATTCGCCCGTAGCGGTCGACGGGTGCGACGGCGGTACGTAGCCGCCCGTAACGGGCGCTCCGTATGAGTACTCCCCTCCCGGCTGCTCCACCGCCACCCCCACCGGCACCTGGGCAGCATTAAGTATTTTAATGAAATTTTACATAATCAGAAACATTCGTTTTGGCAGCAAATCAGGGTCTCCATCAGTGTTAATAGATGCACAAATTCTTGTGCGTTTGATGGATTTGCCACGCGAAGTGCAGCGGACACTGCAAAGCCTTTGCGCTGCATCCATGGCAGTGGCTGAACCTCCCTGGGATTTCAACATAGGGCTGATTAACACCTTCCTGCTCAAACATGCAGTCAGCAGCTGTGCGGTCAGCAACGGCTGCCAGCCACTTCCACTTGCCTGACACAAGAACGGGTGTGATGCATGGATGCAGCACCCCTCCTGGGTGGAAGATGTCAGGGCCCTACATTTGTCAGCTTGAAAACAGGAGGAGGAGGAGGAGAACAGATGGGGGTGGGGATAAGGGGGAGGTAAGCCCACCTGGGAGAAGACCTCGTGGACTTCCAGGCGGGTGACTGATTGGGTGTCCTTGTCCATGGCGTAGCAGATGAACACGGCGTCCACAATGTCCAGCAGCACCGCCGCGAAAAAGGCAGTCACCACCCACGCCATGAAGAACGACAGCACGCCCAACAGCGCCGCTTGCTGCGCGCATACACAGACGCCTTGAGGACCCTTTGGAGTGCCAGTTTGCAAGGGTTCACTGAAATTAGGCTGCGCCAAGACCCTGTGTCTATGGCTGCCACGTACGATGTCAAGCAAACATTCCATTTGCGGGCGGAAATGACTATTGCAGACTGCAGAGGCAGCAGCATGCAGTGGTGCGCTTGCTACAAGGCAAACTGAGAGGCCTCATCCCTTCAGGCGCAGACTTCAGCAACGCAAGCGGGTGCTGGACCGAGAGCACACAACAGCGCCTGCTTGCCTTGATGACTTCACCGCCAGAGGAAGGAAGTGCTCTCCTGTTGCTTTCCAGTAAGCACAGGTCCGCTACACCAGACCTGCCCATACTCTCAACTCTGGGCGCCATCAAGAAAAATACTTGCATTGAGGTTCTGCTTGCCGGAGTCTAAAAATCCAAAGCCAGGACGTTCTGCTTGCCAAAGTTTAGAAAATACAAAGCCGGGAGATTCTTCTTGCCACAGTCTTTGAAATACAAAGCGAGGAGGTCCTTCTTTCCAGAGTCTTGAGGCACAAAGCCAGGAGGATTTATTGCCAGCTTCTGTAAAGACAAAGCCAGAAGAAATGTGGGCGCACGGCTTGGGCGTGCTCCTGGGAGTGCCATGCGTAGAAGGAGATGCCGAAGATGAGAACGCCCCACGTGGCACTCAGCGCAAACGCAGCCATCTGCAGCACCAGCGGCGGGAACCACCACACACCTGAAATCATGCAGTATGCACTTTTACTGATCACCTGTGCAACGCGCGGCCGCAGCAACATGGCAATGCAGCAGGCAGGCTGACCAAAAGAAGAGGTTTGATGTTGACACAGGAGGAGGCCAGAAGCTCTCCTCGACTGCGGAAGTGTCCAGCAAGAGCTTGCTTAGCCGAAGAGGTTGCGACAGGGGTAAAAATCATTACAACATGCATTCTCGCTGTGGAGGCTGTCTTGCGCGAGGAACAAGGTGGAAGCCTCAGAACATGCAAAGCCATTTGCAGCACACAACACGCAAAGTGATGTCAAACAGCACCACAGCACTTACTGCTCCAATAACCATAGAGTATGGTCTGGCCAGCCCGCACCGTAGGCCTTGAGGAAGTTGCGGGTGAGCAGCTGCGTGACATTACGTCCGGCCGTGAAGAATGCCTCGCCCGTAATTGCCGCGCGCACGGTGGCAAACTTGGTGATGTACTCGATGAGGCCCCAGATGCACTGCAGGCAGCACGCCAGCAGGCTCCACACCAGCGTTGCTAGACTCTCCCCCTGCTGCCGCCGCCGCTCCTGCGCCCTGAATTTATAGCAAATAACATCTCACTCAGTCGCCCGGTTGCTGACTAAACTTCACACCACAAAGTATGACGCCTGCGCCATGCAAATACAGCCGACGCAACCCCGCCCAGCAAAGTCAGCCGGTAATACTTTTGCACGCCACAAGGAGCGCACATCAAGCCAGATTTTCAAAGTATAGTTGGAGGACCTGGCAGAATCATGTTCAGTACTGGCATCAGATGTCAATCTGCGAAAGGTTAAGAGGGCGGCCCAAATGGCCAAGGCTTGCCTCTTCATATTGCACAGGGGGAAGGCAACATGCGCAAATTTCCCCGTGCCCTGAATAACTTTTGAACTAGCTTTTGGGACTGCAGCCTGTGTTCCTCCTGCTTTGATTTAAAAAAACAATCACTGGCCCATGTGTGTTGGGAATCAGACGAGCATTCCAAACCGATGCATGAGGTGCCATTAGATGCCATGATAGTGCCATAATGACTGCTGCTGCAGACGAAAATACAATAACACATATCCCTTCAGTACTACAGACGTCCAGGCATCTGTGCCATGATGTATGTAGGGTTTCAAAGGGGGATGAAGGGGGATATAATGCGCACCGCTGCAGGGCCTGGCGCATGAGCTGGATGACGGTCAGCACGGCGGCTCCGAGCGCGAGCGTTCCAAACTGCGGCCCAATCGCAAATCGCACCGTTCGCAGCGTGCTCCCCTTCAACGCGTCCTCAGCTCCCGCCGGCGCAAAATACCTGCCGGGGAAGAAAGGATCAACAACTTATCCACCCCCTGGACTCCCAACTACAAGGCAGCAGTCCGCTTGACCCTACCGCCATCGTGGCCATGGTCTCGGTGCTTCGGCATATCTCAGAAGGCCTGACACCAGAAGAACAAGAAGATCATACATCTCTCAAGTGCCGTCCAGGGCACGAGCATGATTTCTCAGAAATCTCCAACTGAAGAAGCGGGCTGGCCCACGCTGATTCCCAGAACTCCATCATGTTGAGGGGTCCTGATATCGGTTCACGACAAATGATTATCTTGCTTTAAAACAGCCTGAGCAACTTCATCTCTTCAAGAAGCCGACATCATCAGTGCCAGCAGTCGCTGGCCCACCCCAACCCCAAAGCACACAGCAGCCCCAGCTTGCACTGCTGATCTCAGCCCCTGAAGAGAAGAAATACCCCCAGACCTCCAATGGCAAAGCACATTCGCCTATGTGTGCCATGAGTATGAGCGGGACTTGTGCTGATGTGCCTTGGCCCCACACGACCTTTGGCAGCAAGTGCACATGAGGCAGGGTTGCCATGTCCTAACAGAAGGACCAGCCTCTACGTGCCTCCATATAAATTCGGCAGTCAATCGAGGGGATCTAGTGTGACCGTTAGATAACGATCTCGCTTGATCGACTATTCCAGGGGGTACATAAGAACAAAGATGGAATCTGCCTCCTTTCCTAAACTGGGTGAGGACACACTCTTCAGAAAAGTTGCCAAGAAATCCCCTTGGATGTGGTTGAAAACAGGCGACTTCAAGACCCTTTATCCCCTGCTCTATCTCCTGAACTTGGTTGGCACATCCTGTAAGTGGTTGGCACATCCTGTAAAGAAGGAGTTCTATAACCTGCTAGGCCGTTCGCATGGACCCGTCATGCGTTCATAATGAAATAGGCAAGGGGCTGACTGTATCTATATATCATGATCATATGTGTTACGGTACCCCCCTGACTGCACATGAGGCAAGGTCGGCAACCTCAACAAATGGCAGGGCAGGATAAGTTGATAGAAAACAAGGGGCGCACCACTGCGCGATGGTGCCTGAGATGGTGAAGATACGGAACTGGCCGAAGAGGAACACGGTCCACAGCATGGTCACGCTCGCGAACGACATGTAAGGCGGCACCCACGAATCTGCCTGCCATGCGCAGCAGGGAACGCCCTGTCCCTGCTCGTCCCTGCACACCCGCCCGGTCACCTCCGCGCGCTCCGCTGCACAGCAGGAAGAATTTTTGTTGCATGGTTGTTAAGAAAGTTGCTTTGACAGCAAGTGCGCAGTCTCTTTTCCATGAAAGAGCAACATGGCATGTGTACACGTTGGACTCACAGGTAAAGACCACATCTTCATTACGACGGATGTAAAGGCTGTGCTATTGTCTGGGCTGGGCTGGAAAGACTGGTGCATCTGCGCAGCGCCCTGCATGTGGGCGGCTGACCATTTACGGAACACCAAAAGGATGCAGTATTCAAAGTGCCTCTGAATCTCTACAAAATGCCTCTAATCCTTGTGGGCGGGATGCGTAGAGGCGAGGGATGGCCTTGCAGCTGGAAGGCGGACTAGGGCATGCACTCTGGTGGAGCGCGCAGCCAGAATTTTTTGAATGCATGCCCCAGTCAGCCTCTTTGGCGGCAGGGCAATCCCACGCATCTCAGCTATCCGCCCCTGGATTTCAGGCAATGGTAGCAAGACATGGGCGCGGGCCGATGCAATCGACCAAGCTTGCCCTTTCTGCTGCCCTGGGCAGTGAGGCTGACTCTTGAGACTGTCGGCAGAAGCCTTGTGCTCTCAGGAACCCATATGAGCAAGCTTTCCCTTGTTAGCTTTGTGGACGCAGCCGACACAAAGTGCTCGGCTAAGCGCCCAACGCTCGAGTTCACTGCTCACGTTGCCGGTGTCAGCCCTTTGCTGTTGACCATTCATTGCCGGGTGTTCAAAGCTACACCGGCATTTGGCTTGTTTTTGCATTTGTCTAATAAAATCTGAAGGGGCACTAAAATGCCATTACATATGGAATGCCCTACCCTGTCAGAAAAAGGCTGGAGAGTGCATGAGCAAGGCAAATACCTACCCCAGTCAGCTCCCACAGGGGCAGGTCATACCAAAAATCCATTGCTTCCCGCCCGCCAAAGTCACAGACTTGCAGCGATGCTTCTGAGCCCTGGTCAGTGCGCACTATTTTGAAGAGACCTGTCACAAAAGGCGCCAATCCAGGTGCAGAAGGGCGGGAATCCATATCTTCCGAGGAAGTTCGACTACTGCATGTTGTGCGCACCTTTTCGGCCTAAAAGAGGCATGCCAATTCAACCTTGAGGAGGCATGCCACAGAAGAAACCAATTGGGGGCTGGATGGAGGGAATCCATGTCTCAAAAGAGGATCTGACTAGCTCTGATGGAGCCAAGGACGCTGGGATCCCACAGCAAAATTGGATCCGGGTGATGCATGTAAAGCCGAAGGTGCCACATATTGCACTTAAACCGGAAAATTGAGCCGCACCGTTTGGTACGACACCTCCGTTGGTGTAGGAGGCGAAGAGGAAGCCAAAGATGGGGAGCACCAGGAACACCAGCACGATCTTTGAGACCACCACCAAAAATATCAGGCCCGGGTTTTCATGCAGGCCGTGCGCCGCCACACCAAGTAGCCGCGCGCACAGCTCAATCTCATTGCGCCTGCGCAAGTTGGAACATTGCTGTCAGCAAGAAAAGAGTGTCTCTCTTGATATGACGATGAAGGATCTGCGCGCTGCCTGAAGTTCAAAAGAGGTTCCAGGTCAGTTTCTTTTCCCGGCTGAGACCAGTGGAAGGAGCACAAGCTAAAGTTTCGTACAGAACTCATACAGAACTCAGTCCACAAGAAAGAGAGAGCCTTTTACAAGTCTCATTGCTGCAGACACCATATATTTGGGAAGGAAGCCTGGCTGCGATATGCGGATGTAGGCAGCCATTATATGCAGCAGGAGTGATCATAAGCATGCGGCAAGGTGCTGGGCCGCACCAGAGGTAGAAAGCAAGGGCGCCGAGTGCAGCCAGGCCCAACAGCATGATGCCGCCCCCGACCTGGCCGGCAAACAGCACCGCAAGCCCCATCGCGGCAGGCGCCGCCACCTGTGCCACATTATGAGTAAATGGCCACATTAAGCATCAGCCTGAATAGGTGACTGTGATCCTCAGCAATGCCTCCTCGGCTGGAAAGTGTCACACGCATTGTGGAAGCCGAGCAGCTTGACTCAGAACTCTGTTCAAAGCTGAAATGAGCCTCTGAAGAAGAACACTCCACCCCCACAACATGCAAGATATTCCAGTCAACAGCGATCATTCGTGCTGCTGCAGAAATGCCCTGTCTCTTCAAAAGCACTGGCGTCAGGGAGTGTGGCAAGATGGCAGGAGTGGCTGACCTGTGCGATGATGGTGGCTTGGGTGGCGGCATGGGGCTGGTACTTGAAGATCATCAGAAACACAATGCCTAGCAGCACAGACACCGCCGCCGAAATTGCAAGCCAGAGAGCTGCCTGCATGAGAACACATCATTTTGTTCCTTTGATACCTTTTGTGGCACGCTTTTCCTGCCAGAGGCAACATGCATCTACATCCGCCGGCTCGGCGAGCAGCAAATGAACGCCGTCAAAGTGCTGCCCCTTCCTGGACTCGCCAGACCCAAGCAAGAACGAATCAACCGTGATGACGTTGCTCAGTTTTTATACAGCCCCCGCAAGCTGGGGCCTTTGGTGTCATTTGTTAAATAGTTGAAGAGAGAGGTGTCCTGTGCTGTGCTGACTCCTTTCGCAAGAGTGAAATGGTGGCATACTATGCATGCAGGGTGTGAAAGGCGGAAAAGCACCTGACGGAAGAACATGGGCAGATCGATGATCTCAGGCTCGGCATCCTTCAGGAGTGACTGATGGCCGGGCGCAGGGCAGTTCCTGGGGTCTGCCATGTAATCCTGCTCGAAGGCCTTTGAGAACTCCCGATTCCTGCCAAAAGACACCATCTTTTGTTTCTTTCTCGGCTCCTAAACTCTTATCGAGAGGGCTTGGATGTATATGCTCGCTGTGTGACCAGCACCTGCTGCCCTGGATTTGTGTGCGACAGACTTTCCTGTCTAGTAAGATGCCCACTTTACTAGCTACGATTACATAGATCTGCGGACAGATTAACGCTGTGCTGTCGGTCTTGTAATTACCAACATTCGATCTCCAATATGAATTTCGTGACCTGACTCTCGAATGACTGCAAGCGAGCCAGCGGTCCTACAAGTGCATACTGCATGCCGCGTGAATAAGCCAGCCTGCTAGCACACGACTTGTCTGATGCACGGTCAATATTTCCAATGATTACCTGTTGGTGATGCCATACACTCCTCCGACAACGGTCAGGACCAAGAAAATCAAGTATAATATTCCCCAGGGCACATCGACAGTTTTTCTGTTCCGGTAATTGAACAGCGATCCCACTATCAGTGGATCGCTATCAGGAGGGGGAGCCATATTTGCTGGACTCACAACACAAATTTTCTTCCTTCCTTGAACATTGTGCACCAGTTGCAGGCACGTTCTCTTACTCTCAAGGCTTGCGTGGCATTCGTAATCCTACAGTCATCAGGGGTCTAAAACAAGCTACTGCGTGCTTCGATCGCCCTTCTGACAGACGATGTTCCCTTAAGCCCACACTTGGGGTGTCATTGGGCCAAAGATGCTGCGTTTGAACAACGTGTGAGAGCGTTTTTTATCAAGCGGCGACATTGGGGCGCCAGCGGTTGGGCAACTTCTGGTGATCTTGTCATGCTACCTACTGCCTACTGTTGCTTTTCACTGCTCTTCTATTCTTTTCGTGATTTTCAAAATAATCCTTCTCAATACTGCAGTCCTGATGCAGGATCCCATAGCTTGAGCCAAGTGTGAGCAGCCACCGAACCAGCAGCATCTAATCTGGTGTGTTCTCTTCGCGATGCCACCAATTTGTCTACTGCCCCAATACATGAGAGACTTGAATCCACGCTTTCAGATTCTAGCACTCCTGCACGGACCAACCCGGTGTGTAGAAAGGGACGATCTCACAGGTCCAAAAGACGAGGGAACTTTGCATTCTTGGTCAGGTCGTTTTCGTGTGTTCAGGAACAGTGGCAGGCGGCAAAGAAGCGCTGGTACAATGAAGAATTGCCACATGATTCGTGTTATCTTGAATTCAGCTATTTTCAGTCTTGCTGTCGCCTCCAACCTGGTCATCCATCATGACACAGGTGAGCTCCATTTTTCGCCACTTTTCTCCCATCTCTAAGCTTCTGCCTTTCCAAACCTCACTTATTATTAAGGGTTATCAGATCTTAAGCTTTGCACTGCTCTGCAGGTTGCAGAGCTGCCTCTCATCGGTACATCTCAGACGCTCAAGCCATCCACGCTCTGCAGCGAGTGGCTGCAACAATGGAGAGGCTTCTCACAGGCAACTCCACTGAGCAGACATGGTGCACCCTGACAAGCTACGGCACTGGCTGGGGCAAGCACCAGCTATGCAGCCTCACCACCTTTATCAAGCCAGACGGCTACTGCACATTCTGGTCGTTCGGAACCAGCACGGACGCATCCTTTGATGTCGACCTGATTGCCAAGCACAACTGCCACGGCATGGCCCTGGACCCGTCTGTGTCTTACCCGACCAACCTGCTCGGGGACAAGGCGGTGTTCATGCAAATGGGCGCCAAGCTGAAAGAGTCTGCCACCTATCTGCCTTCCCCGGGAGCCTGGTTCCTGGCAAATGTCCCCCTGCTCGCGAAGGCGCTTTCCATAGAGAGGCTGCAAGTGCTCAAGATGGATTGTGAGGGGTGTGAGTATGCCTTGGCTGATGACATCATCAAGCATGACGAGCTCTTCCTTGACAAGGTGGATCAATTTGCTATCGAGGTGCACACAAGCGCGCTGATTGCCAAGACCAGGGACCATGCTCTGGCTCTGGGGCGTCTGTATCAACTTCTGCAGGAGGCTGGACTTGAGTTGGTGCATGCAGCTGTACAGTATTGCAATGACGAGCATGCTGCATATGGGCACCAGGCCGAGTTTGTGGCTGTGGGATATCCCCACTCCAGGAATGACTACTGCCAGAACCTCCTCTTTGCCAAGAGGAACAAGGCCTGAGGAACGACGCAGAATTGCAGCCAGGGGACTCTAAATCAGCAGGCCAACTTGAATCTAGATTGAGATTATGTAGCGTGGGAAAGGGTCTCTTTTGGATTGGGCTGATTAAACAGGCTTAAGGATGTTTTTTGGGTTGTAAAAGATGCTGGTGGTTGTTGATTGTGGCTAGCAGCTGATGAAGGGCAAATTTGCAGTCAGGAATGGGGTGCAGAAGCACTTTGCTGAATAGCGTCCTGCATGTGATACCTGGTGGTGCCAACGGTAATCAAATATCATCACCAGAATCCACAGAAGGCACTGAGTGTGGGCTTACATACTCAATGGCATTTGAAGAATGTCCAATTAATGCCATGTCTTCAAATCTGTGCTATCACGTCAACCTAAGCCAGGCTCCTGCACAGAAGCTCATATGTCCCAAGCCAGCAGTAGTGTTCCCTTGAACCACTGCACAGCTCTCAGAAGTTGAGCCACACTGAACACCACTGATTAGCAGAACGGCAAAGCATACTTGGCAGACCAAGACTCCATCTCAGAACCCAGACATGCCTGGTCAACCCCAGGAAGATTCCCCTGGGACGGAAAACCTTCAGCCGCGCTGCAATCCAGTCAAGGAGTCTTGCTGTGGTGTCCGGGGCAGCCGTGGCCGCCCAAGAGGGGGTCTGCCACTGCCAGGATGTCGGTCCAGAACCCATACTCGTTGGAGTGCTCCATCAGCCAGCCACAGAGTCCCTCTATGTTGTCCGGCCGCCTCAGACTCGCGCGCAGAAGCTCCTCCTTTGTCTTGGCCGTTCCTGCGCCACGCAGAGTGTCTATTTAGTCTCCTGTCCTGTCAAACACAGCTGCTGCAAATTTTCAGTTCCCTGGCAGAGTTCCACCACTTGACGATGCCAACGGTCAGCCTTCAAATGAGCAGAAGAGGTGCAATCGCATGCATGCTACTTCAAAAAAGAACGAGAACTACCTTGCGGGACTGGGGCATTAAAGCTTGAGCACCAGGGCTTTTAAAGGTTTCTCCTGCTCCTTGCAACTTGTTTAACAGCAGGCTGTCTGCAAAAAGCAACCCTGCCACTTGGCAGGGACAGAATGTACTAACATCAGTAATGAACAGCGTGTTAGTGACACGGAGAAGATAAGAGAAGAATTAGTCACCGTACTGCCAGGCGTAGTCTGGGATGGCCAGGTCGTGCAGAGTGTACCCGGCGGATGCCAGCAGGTGCAGCGTCTCCTCGCAGGTCTTGCGCCCAGGCAGGGCCATGGACTTAGGCCACAGCTCCAGCATTATGTATGTCACCTGCTCCCACCAAAAAGTGTAGCGATTTAGATCAGGTCGCTAAGATTAAGAATGCAATGTTCTGATGGGAGAGCATGAGATGAGCTCTAAAGAAGGCACATCAAAAGCAGAGTACAGTACCCATGATGACACCTGCTAAAGGAGCGTAAACTTCAGCGAGGATGAGGTTATTATTATTATTATTATACGCTTTTCCTGCCGAAGGCAAGGTGCGTCTGCAGACAAGCTGCACTTAAAGGCTGCCACAATCCTACCCCTTGTTGGACTCGCCAGATCCAAGCAAGACC
>JADEYI010001437.1_pt1 | contig 18011 bp, 15 predicted proteins | sample 8542331 | NCBI WGS metagenome assembly JADEYI01 (sample SAMN16510988, study PRJNA670497) | mine drainage metagenome | isolation source: biofilm near Copperflume 1 | place: Germany: Marsberg coppermine Kilianstollen | collected 2018-02
CTTCTCGATCGGCCGCTCGTGGTACCACTGGGCGCACGAGCCGTGCTTCGTCGTGCGTCGGCCGGGCCTCCCCAACCTCTTCATCGGCGAGCGGAACCAGGCCACCATCTGGCGCGCTCCCTCCCCCAAGCGGCTCGGCGCCGGGAGCACCGAGGAGAAGCAGGATCACCCGGCGCAAAAGCCAGTCGTCCTCTCCGAGACGCCGATCACGAACCACCTCGCGCCCGGTGAGATCGTCTACGACCCCTTCCTCGGCAGCGGCACGACCCTCATCGCCGCGGAGCGGCTCGGCCGGCGCTGCTACGGGATGGAAGTGGACGCCAAATACTGCGCGGTCATCATCGAGCGCTGGCAACGCTTCACCGGCCAGACGGCGGAGAAGATCGATGGCTGAGCGCCGACACGATGGGTGGATGGTGACCCAGTCGCCAAGCGCACAGCTTCGGCCACGCACCGCGGGAAGGGGCGCGGCGCGTGGCCGACCGATCGCGGCCGCTCCTTCTAGATCCCGAACGGCGTGCCGTACTCGCCGATGATCGGGGCGGCGATCGCACTGACGATGAGGACGATCGTCCACAGCCAGATCGTGCTCACTTGCTCCCGATCGCGCCAGAGGCGGCGCAGGGCGGCGAACACGATGAGGGCGACGACGCTGATCGTCAGCCACATGGCGGCGATGTCGCCGACCCGGCCGCCCCACAGGTTGTACGTGTTCGGCACGTCGGGCAAGAACGTGAAGACGAGCCGGAAGAGCGCCTCGCCCCACATATAGACGACGCCTGCGGCGAACGCCGCGGCGACAGTCGGGCTCGCGGCCCCGTTGACCTTGGACGTCAGGCTGTTCATCGGGACCTCCTCAGCCGCCCTGCGGGAACGTCAGGATCTTCGTGATGTACACCCCGACCATGCCGAGGGCGAGCGTCCAGAGGCCGGTCACGATCATGAGCGAGAGCACGCTCCGACGCATTGCCGGCGCCTCGACGACCGCCGCCCCTTGGGTCCAGATGAGATAGCCGATGACCGCGGCGAGGCCGGGCACGATGAGGCTGACATGTTCCATGACGTCGAACAGGAGCGGCCCGGTGAAGTTGCCGAGGCTGGCGTCCGTCACCTGGCTCGTGAACGTCCCGAAGTCGTTCGTCGTCGTCGTGCTGAATGTCGCACCCACCCCGAACGCCGTGTCGGGGATGATCCCCGAGACCATGAGCCCGAGGAGCGCGACGAACGTCACGGCACTACTGATCTTCAACCGCCGGATCAGTCGCGCGTCCGCGGTCCTGGAGAAGTAGATCGAGCCGAACAGGAAGGCGGAGAAGATCGGTACGACGATCATCGTCAAGCCGTGGATGCCCAACCAGAACGTGTTGGGCCCGATGCCGAACATCTGCACCCCTCGTTTCCCTGCACGGGCCGGGACGGGCTGCGTCGCGGCTCGTTCTTGAGTTGCACGATGACCGCTCCGGGCACATTCGTCGTCTGCCAGTCGGCTCGTGTGGAGGGGCACAACGGCCCCGCCAAGGGGCCCAGTCGGCCCCGGGACGGTGGACGCTCGCCGCAAGCGATGGGGAGGAGGGCGACAAAGGCGACCGCTCGGGCTCGCGGCGGCTGGGGACCGTCCGGGCCGACGCTGTGGGTGCGTCCCGAGGGTGACCACCTCAGCGGCGGTCGATCTGGCCGCCGGCTCCGAAGGCCGATCAGGTTGCCCGAAGAGCCGGGCTGGCGGTCAGTGCCGCGGCCGCCCGACGTCCGGTCCTCAGTCCGGTGTCGGCCGACGTCCCGGGTGACCGAGCGACGCCGTCCGATACCGCTCGATCTCCGAACGGCTCACGACCCAGTCCCGGCCGAGCTTGCGGGCCCGAAGCCTCCCATAGCGGATCTGGCTCCGGAGGGTCGCCGGGGAGAGGCCGAGGAGCATCGCCGCCGCCGGGAGCGTCAGCGGGCCGCTCACACCTGCGGCGCCGGGGCATCCTGGGCGACGTCGTAGGCCGCCTCGGCCGAGGCGAGCTCGGCCTGTGCGGCCCGGAGGCGAGCCACCGCGGCGACGCTGAACCGGAGCGGCACGTTCGGGACGAGGGCGTTGAGGGCCACTTCGGCGATGCCGACCCGCGCGCGGGCCTCGTCGAGCCCGATCGTCGCTGCCGTGAGCGTCTCCATCGCCTCGGTCATCGTCGCCTGCCGTCCTTCCGTGCGCTTCGTCGTCATGTCGACACGATGCACGATGGCGTGCAGGATAGCAAGGCCGAAGATCGTCTGGCGGTCACCACTCGGACGCGTTCGGCGGGGAGCCGGCACGAGAGGCGGTGATGCGCGGGCGAGTCCCTCCGGATCGTCGATCCCCGGGGGCTCAGGCTCGCCGCGCCGACTCCAGCGCGGCCATGAGCGTCGGGAGGTCGACCTCGAGCGCGGCGGCGAGACGAGCGACGTTGACGAGCCCGACGTTGCGCCGCCCGCGCTCGACGTCCGCGACGTACGTCCGATGGATCCCCGCCCGTTCGGCGAGGCGCTCCTGGGAGAACCCGCGCTCCGTCCGGAGCACGCGATCTTCCCCGGCGCGAGCTCGTCCTCACGCTCAACCGGACGGTCGATTCAGGTCTTGACTCGCCGCCGTAGAGTGTATAGTCATATAGACCATTATACAAGTGCAGGGGCACGTCTACATGCAAAGCATCCCGGCCTACGAACGGATCCGCGAAGGACTGCGCATGGAGTTCCGGGAGGCCGCGCTCGGGACGAAACTGCCGAGCGAGACGACTCTCGCGAAGCGGTATGGGGTCACGCGGATGACGGTCCGCCATGCGATCTCTTTCCTCGCTTCGGAAGGGCTCGTCACGCGCGAGCAGGGTCGGGGCACGTTCGTCGCCGGGCTGACCCGCGCGACGCGACCCCTCTCGGCGTTGACGAGCCTGAGCGAGGACCTCCGCAACCAGGGTCTCGAACCGAGCACCAGGGTGTTCGCTCAAGAGGAAATCGCCGCGACCCCCCAGGTTGCCCGGGCCCTGGCGTTGGACATCGGGGCTCACGTCCTCCACATCGCGCGCGTCAGGTCGGTCGAGGAGCGACCGGTGGCCATCCAGCACGCGTGGGTCCCGATGGGGCTGTGCCCGACGCTCGCCCACGAGTCGCTCGAGAACGGATCCCTGTACGAGACGCTGGAACGACGCTACGGGGTCCGGTTGCGGCGCGCCGAGCAGCGGATCAGCGCGGTCGCCGCGACCAACGAGCAGACGGCCCTTCTCGACGTTACGAAACGCTCGCCGCTGCTCCACATCGAGCGGATCACGGTCGACGACAGCGGTAAGCGCGTGGAGTTTGCCCTGAGCTGGACGCGGCCGGAGTACGAGCTCACGGCGGTCCTGGAGCGATAGAAAGGTTCGGTGGTATGACATCGGCTCCAGTCACCGGAGGTCGCCTCGTCGTCGACTCGTTGAGGGCGCTCGGGGTGAACTTCATGTTCGGCGTCCCGGGTGGGCAGACGCTCGCCATCACCGATGCCCTCGTCGACGTCGATGACCTGCGGTTCGTCACCGTCCGCCATGAGAACGCTGCCGCCTGCATGGCTGACGCCGTCGGACGCCTGACGGGCCGACCGGGCGTCTGCATCGCGACGACGGGGCCGGGGGCCACGAACCTGCTGACCGGCATCGGCGGTGCGTTTCGCGATTCGAGCCCTGTCCTCGCGATCACCTGCAACAACAACCTGCGCGACGTCGGACGCGACGATGCACAGGCCGCCGACCACGTCGAGATCTTCCGATCGTTGACCAAACGGGCCATCTTCGTCGGCGACCCGCTGGCCATCCCTCAGGCGATAGAGGAGGCCTACCTGATCGCCACTTCCGGCTGTCCCGGCCCGGTCTTATTGGACTTTACGCGGAACGCGATCGAGGCCTCCCTCGACGCGAGTCTTGTTCCCGCGCGCGGCCCGCACCTTGGCTTCCTGGAGAGGCAGCGGCCGCCCGCGGATCCCGACCGTGTTGCTGCCGCCGCCGAGCTTCTCGCCGGCTCGCGAAGCCCGGTCATCTGGCTGGGCAATGGCGCGGTCCGCTCGGGCGCGGCGCAGGCGGCGCTCGTCCTCGCCAAGCGCCTCGAGGCCCCGGTCATCACGACGTTCAATGCCATCGGAGCGGTCCCCAGCCGACATCCGCTCGCGTTCGGACCGAAGAGCCGGATGGGCACCGGCCTGTCGGCGGCCGTGCTCGACGGCGCCGACGTCGTTCTTGCGGTCGGGAACAGCCTCAACGCGATCTCGACGAACCGGTGGTCGCTCCGGCTTCCCGACACGATCATTCAGGTCGACTCCGATCCAGAGAAGATCGGCCGCTACTACGCGTCCCGGACGGTCGGGGTCCTCGGCGATGCGCGTGCCGTCGTCGAGCAGCTCATTGGCGCGGTCGCGTCGACGTCGTCGCCGGCCCCGATAGCCGAGGCGCGTCTCGCCCGACTCGGCGAACTGGCGGCAGAGCGAAGCCGATGGCGTGAGCGCCTTGCGGGCTCGATAAGCCGGCCCGGCTCGATCGCACCCGATCGATTGGTCCACATCCTGCGCGAGGTGGCCCCGGACGATACCGTGCTCGTCGTCGACGCGGGAAATCCCGGCGTCTGGACGCACCTCTGGGAGGTACGCGAGCCGGGCGAGTACCTCAAGCCCGTCGGCTTCGGGAACATGGGGTTCGCCCTCCCCGCGGCGATCGCCGCCAAGCTCGTTCGTCCATCGGCCCCGGTTCTCGCCCTCCTCGGCGACGGCTCGATGGCGATGACGATGGGTGATCTCGAGACGGTGGCCCGCGAGTCGCTGGCGCTGTGCGTCGTCGTCATGAACGACTCCAGCTACGGGAACATCCGTCAGGAACAGCTCATGAAGTACGGCGACCGAACAATTGGCGTCGACTTCGGCGACGTCGACTTCGCGGCGATCGCCCGTGCCTGCGGAGTCGACGGCGTCCGCGTCGACAACGAGGCTGACCTCGAAACGGCCGTCCGGGTCGCGCTTGCGTCGGGTCGACCGCACGTCGTCGACGCGAAGATCGATCGTGAGCCCAGCGTCTGGACCTACCCGCCGTTCCTCGATCACGAGCCCGAGGCCTGACCGCGGAAAGGGATTGTGAGAGTGCGCGACAAGACGACGACGCTGATCGAAGCCGCACGCCTGGTCCAGCCAGGGAGCGTGCTCGGCCTCGGCGGCCTGATGCTGAGACGTCACCCGATGGCGCTCATCCGCGAGATCGCCAGGCGCCGGGTGAGCGATCTCACACTGATGACGTGGGTGGGCGGCATCGACGTCGATCTCCTCGTCGGCGCCGGCTGCGCGTGTCGCGTGGAGGCGGCCTACGAAGGCCTAGGCCCGCTCGGTATGGCACCGAACGTCCGCCGAGCCGCCCAGTCGGGTGCGATCGAGATCGAGGACTTCTCCGAGGGCTCGATGATCGCTCGCTTCCGAGCCGCCGCGTACGGGCTTCCGTTCATGCCGACGCGAGCGCTCAAGGCCACTTCGATGGCGGCTCAGCCGCACGTTCGGGAGATCACCGACCCATTTACCGGCGAGCACCTCCATGCGCTGGCGCCGGCACGACCGGAGGTCGCGATCTTCCATGGCTACTGGGCCGACAGCGCCGGCAACGTCCAGGCACCGGTCGGCCGGAACCGGGACGACGTCGACGTGACGATCGCGAAGGCGGCAGACGTCGTCATCGTGACCGTCGAGAAGCTCGTCTCGCACCGTGAGGTCGTCCGGCGGCCGACGCTCACGTACCTTCCCCACCACTGGGTCGATGCAGTCGTCGAGGTGCCATACGGAGCGCACCCGGGCAACTGCGACACAGTCTACGAGCCCGACTTCGAGGCCCTCAAGACGTATCTCGCGGCGGCCGGATCAAGCGAGATGTTCCAGGCGTGGCTCGACAGATATGTCCATGAACCGGCCGACCACGCCGCGTACCTCGATCGCGCGGCGAGCGCGGCCCGGCTAGCAGCTCTGCGTGTCTGGAGCCCCGGATGAACGCGACCGCCTTCACCTGCAATGAGCTTCTCGTGACCGAGCTCGCCCGACATCTTCGGGACGACGAGATTGGCTTCGTCGGCGTCGGCACGAGCGGGCGAGCATTCAGCCTCGTCGTCGGCGTCCCGCTCGTTGCTGGGCGACTCGTCCAGTTGACCTCCGCGCCCCATTTCGACCTACAGATCGGGCCGATCATCGGGCCGGAGATGGACGAGATGCCCAGTCGGTGGAACGACTCCACCGTCTATAGCTGGGCGGCGTCAGGGCTCCTCGACGGGGCGGACAACCTCGATATCTTCGCGAATGGAGGCGTCGACGTCGGGTTCGTGTCGGGAGCCCAAATCGACCGCTTCGGCAACCTCAACGTGACCTGGATCGATCGCGACGGAGAACGTGCCGTGCGTCTGATCGGCTGCCTGGCGCTGCCGGAGCATCACGCGTTCGCCCAGCGATCGATCATCCTCGCGGACCTCAGCCCTCGCGGGTTCGTGCCTCGGGTGGACTACGTCACGGGTGTCGGCTTCCTCGACGGTGGAACGAGCCGCGCGGACGCCGGCCTCTTCGATCGTGGGCCGGTCCTCGTCCTCACAGACCGCGCGACATTCGACTTCGAGCCGGCCTCGAAGGAGATGCGATTGCGCACGCTGCACCCGGGCTTCACAACTGACGACGTCCTCGGCGCGATGGGGTTCCGCCCGCTCGTGCCGGACTCCGTGCCCACGACCCAGCCACCCGACGCGGAGACCCTGCGGCTCATCCGCGAGGTCATCGATCCAGAACACCTCCTCCTGGCCCATGAGCCGGAGTCGTGGCTCGGCGACGACGGGCGGCGGCGATGACCGGCGCACTCGACGGCATCCGCGTCCTCGATCTGAGCCGGTTCATCGCCGGACCGTTCTGCGGCCAGCTGCTCGGCGACATGGGTGCCGAGGTCATCAAGGTCGAACGGCCGGCGGGAGAGGACGCTCGCCAACACGCTCCCTTCTACAAGGGCGCAAGCATCTACACGATGATCTACAACAGGAACAAGTACGGCATCACGCTCGACACCCGCCATCCCTCCGCTCTTGGGATCCTCGAGCGACTCGTGCAGGCGTCGGACGTCCTGATCGAGAACTACCGGCCGGGCACGCTCGCCGAGATGGCTCTCGGCTACCAGCGCCTCCACGAGCTCAACCCCCGCCTCGTCGTCACCTCGATCTCAGGATTCGGTCAGACGGGCCCGCTTGCCCGCAGGGCGCTCTTCGACGCGATCGCCCAGGCGGCGTCGGGCCTCATGAGTCTGACCGGTGAGCCCGACGCGAAGCCGACCCTCACGGGGGCCTACATCGCCGACTACGTCGCCGGGCTCTACGGCGCCTTCGGCACGCTCGCCGCGCTCCTCGCCCGGGAGCGGACCGGGGCTGGCCAAGTCGTCGACGTCGCCTCGCTCGACGCCCTCTTCTCGTGCCTCGGCACGCGCCCCTCGGCCTACCTGATGCTCGGCATGGCTCCCGAGCGCATGGGTTCGCGCGACCTTCTCACCGGGCCGGCGAACGTCTTCCGCGCGGTCGATGGCTACGTCTACATCCACGCGGGAACGAATCCACTGTTCCCGCGCCTGTGCGAGGCGATAGGGCGCCGGGACCTTGCAGCGGACGAGCGATTCCGGGATGTGCCAGGCCGGATGGCCAACCTCGAGGAGCTGGAGACGGCCGTGTCGGCTTGGACGGAGAACCTGACCGTCGACGAGATCGGGCAGGTCCTCACCGCGGCCGGAATCCCCTTTGGGCCGGTCGCCGAGATTCCGGACGTTGTCGCCTCGCCGCAGATCAAAGCCCGCGACATGCTCGTCGAGGTCGAGCACCCGACGCTCGGTCCCCTAGTGCTGCCGGGCATCCCGGCCAAGCTCGCCGCGACTCCGGGGTCCGTGCGCAAAGCCCCACCCCTCGTCGGCGAGGACAACGACCGCGTTTATGGGGAGCTTCTCGGTTTCAGCCCGGCTGAGATCGAGGAACTGCGAGCCAGTGGCGCGATCTGACGGACTCACGGTGATCCCGTGCGAACGAGGAAGCCAGAGATGAACGCGCGGACAGCCCCTTGGAGCATCGACGTCGGGGTGCTCTCGCGACCCCGGACCGGAGCCACGTACGACCTGTGTTCCGGCTACTTCCCCGGCATGCCGCTGAGCCCCGGGCACCCGCCGTTCCAGGTGATCACGTACAGGACCCCGCGCGGCGAGCGGAACCAGCGTGACCTCGCCTTCCTCGACGAAAACCCGGTCAACTTTGGGTTCATCTCCGAGCTCGTCATGGGGACCCAGCACACGGGGACCCATATCGACGCGCTCGGCCACATCACGTCGGGCCCGAAGAGCGAATGGTTCGGAGGACACTCGGCCGACGCGGAGCTCGGTGACTTCGGACTTCTCAACAACGACGCAACCGAGTTGCGGCCCATCTTCAGCCGGGGATACCTGCTCGACGTCCCCACGGCGCTGGGTCGTGAGCACCTTGATCTCAACCAGCCGATCGGACCCCAGGAGTTGGAGCTGACGTGCGCCAGGCAGGGCACGGAGATCCAACCCAGCGCGGCGATCATGGTCCGGACCGGGATGATGAAGTTCTGGCCGGACGCGGCTGCCATGACCGCGGTCACCGATGCGGGCGTGTCTTTAGCCGGAGCCGAATGGCTCGCAGCGCGCGAGCCGGTCGTGGTCGGGGCGGACACTCCCGCGTTCGAGGTGGCGCCGTCTGGAGTCCTCGGCGACCCACAGCCCGCGCACCGTTTCCTCCTCCCTCAGAGGGGCATTCCGATCATGGAGTGGGTCTACCTCGAGGGCCTGTCCACAGATCGCGTCTACGACTTCCTGTTCGTCTGCATCCCCCTACCGATCCGGGGTGCGACGGGCTCGATGGTCCGTCCCCTCGCGATCGTCTGAACCGAAGTCATGCCTGACATGCACACGACATGCGCCCCTGCGATCGAGGAGAACTGAGATGGGCGCCATCAACGAACCCGAGCGCATCTCCATCGACAACCTCTCACTACCCAGGACCGGGATGAAGTACGACCTCTGCTCCGGCTACTGGCCGGGCATGCCGCTCCACGCCACCCACCCGCCGTTCCAGGTCATCACCTTCCGCTCGCCGCGAGGCGAACGGAACCAGCGCGACCTCGCGTTTCTCGACGACAACCCAGTGAACTACGGGTTCGTTTCAGAACTCGTCATGGGGACCCAGCACACGGGAACGCACATCGATGCCCGCGGCCACATTACGTCCGGTCCGAACAGCGAATGGTTCGGCGGGCACTCGGCAGATACCGATCTCGGCGACTTCGGCCTCCTTAACAGCGATGCGACCGAGCTCCAGTCGATCTTCAACCGCGGGTACCTGCTTGACGTCCCGACCGCGCTCGGTCTCGAGCACCTCGCGCCGCACCAGCCGATCGGACCGGACGAGCTCGAGCTGACGTGCCGGAAGCAAGGCATTGAGATCAAGCAGGGCGCAGCGATCATGGTCCGCACCGGGATGATGAAGTTCTGGCCGGACGCGGCGGCGGTCACCAAAGTAGAGGACGCCGGCGTCTCACTCGCCGGTGCCCAATGGCTTGCCGCCAGGGAGCCGCTCGTCGTCGGTGGCGACACGCCCGCGTTCGAGGTCGTCCCTTCAGGCATCCCGGGCGATGCGTATCCCGTCCACCGCTTCCTCCTCCCTCAGAGGGGCATTCCGATCATGGAGTGGGTCTACCTCGAGGGCCTGTCGAAGGACCGCGTCTACGAATTTCTCTTCATCTGCCTCCCCCTACCGATCCGAGGTGCGACGGGCTCGATGGTCCGTCCCCTCGCGATCGCGTGAGCCGGAGTCGTGCCTATGAGGACCTAGCCCAGCGCCGTGGGAGCTCCACGATCTAGCGCAGAGTCGTTTTGAGGAGGATTAGATGATTCGAGCTCGCGAAACGGGCCACATCCGCAGAATGATCGCCCTCGGCGTCACCGCGATGCTGGCGTTCGCCGCGTGCAGCAGTAGTGGGGGGACGTCAGTGCCGAGCGCGTCGGCAGGAGCCGGCGCTTCGGGCAAGGACTACGCCGCCGCAGTCGCCGCGGCAATGAAGGGATTCCCCCTGACCTACCAGGGGCCGACGACACCGGCGAAGGCACCTACGGGCATCAAGCTGGCGATGATCTCGTGCAACAGCGTCCTCCATGGCTGCCAGTCGCCGGTCATCGGCGCGCAGCACGCCGCTGAGGCGCTCGGGTGGCAGTTCCAAGCCTACGATGGCGGCGGCGACCCAGCCAAGATGAACGCGGCGATCCTCAACGCGATCGCTTGGGGCGCCAACGTCATCGGTTTCAGCGCGATCGACCCAAACCTGGTCCAGGCGGGCCTGCAGGCGGCGAAGGCCAAGAACATCCTGGTCGTCTCCGGCTCGTCGGGACTGAGCGAACCCAACACCTACACGTACGCGACGGGCGCGCTTCCATACGCGTTCGATATCGGCCCGGACTACGCGCAGATGGGCCGAGCTGAGGCGGACTGGATCATCAACGATTCCGGTGGAAAGGCCGTCGTCGCGATCTGGGGCGACTATGAGTTCCCGTCGGTCATCGCCCACATGGTGCCGCTTGAGCAGGAGCTCAAGGCGGCGGGCATCAAGACGTATCCGATCATCAAGTTCACGTCGAGCATCGTGGCGACCACCCTGGGCCAGGAGACCGTCGGATTCCTCCAGTCGCACCCCGACGTCACCTACATCTACTCGCCGTACGACCCAGCGGCGGGCTTCCAGGTCCCTGCAATCGTGCAGGCCGGCTTGGGTGCAAAGGTAAAGCTCGTCAGCATCCTCGGCGATCAGCAGAACCTCGACTTCATCCGCAAGGGAGATGTCCAGATCGCTGACGCCGCCTATGACAACGAGTACATGGGCTACGCGATAGTCGACCAGGCCATCCGTCTATTGAACAAGCAGGATTTGTCCCATCCGATCGGCGAGAACTTGCCGTACGTCATGCTGGACAAGACCAACCTTCCAGCGTCTGGGGCCGACTGGCATGCACCCTTCGACTACAAGGCCGAGTTCCTGAAGCTCTGGAAGTAGCGCCGATGCCGATCGCTGTCGAGCACCTCTCGAAGTCGTTCCCGGGGACGCAAGCCCTCGCTGACGTCGAGCTTCGCGTTGAGGCGGGCGAGGTCCATGCCCTCGTCGGCGCGAACGGCAGCGGGAAGTCGACGCTCGTCAAGGTGCTGACGGGCGTCCTTCAACCCGATAGCGGGTGGATCACCGTGGACGGCCAACGCCTCGCGGCGATCCACTCTCCGGCCGAGGCTACGCGGCTCGGGGTCCGAGCGGTCCACCAGGAAGCGCCCCTGGTGGACACGCTGACGGTTGCCGAGTCCGTCGCCCTCTTCCGTGGTTATCCGACCGGTGCCTTCGGCCGTGTCCAGTGGAAAAGGCTCACCCGCGCCGTCGCGGACCTGTTTGCGCGTCTTGACATCCAGGTCGACCCGGGGACGCCGGCGGGGAAGCTACCACCCGCGGTGCGGGCGCTCGTGGCTCTCGCGATCGCCTTCGACGACATCGAAGGTCATTGCCAGCTGCTCGTCCTCGACGAGGCGACGGCGTCTCTCCAGGAGACAGAGGCCGGTCAGTTCCTCCACCGAGTGAAGACGCTCGCGCACAGTGGCGTCGCAGTCTTGATGGTGACTCACCGGATCAGCGAAGTGCCGGCGATCGCGGACAAGGTCACCGTGCTTGCGAATGGCAAGGTCACCTACTGTGGATCGGCGGCAAGCGTCGATGAGGACTTCATTATCGACAAGATGCTCTCGCAGTCGATGGGCCCGGTCCAGGCTGAGGCAGCGACCGCGGAGACCTCGGTCGAATCGCTGTGGAGGGCGAGCGGGCGGGCCAGCACCCTGAGTCAACGCGACAAGGGTCCTGTGCTCGAGGTGAGTCATCTCGTCGGTCACTCGCTCAAGGACGTCTCGTTCACGGTGGATGTCGGCGAGATCGTCGGGATCACCGGACTCGCCAGCAGCGGCGTGGTCGACCTCCCCTATGTGCTCACCGGAGCGCTCGATCGAACGAGCGGCACGCTTCGCGTCAACGGCGTTGACATTCCCGTCAGATCGTCACCGCGCGATGCGATGCGAGCGGGCATCACGCTCGTCCCCGCCGACCGGCTCCGCCAGGGAGGTGTCCGCAACCTCTCCATCAAGGACAACATCGTCCTGCCCGACGCAGGTCGCTACTGGCGCCGCGGCGGTCGTGAAAAGGCGGTCGTGCATGCGGCGATGAAGGAGCTGGAGATCCAGCCGCCTCTGCCCACCGCGCTGTTCGAGCGGCTCAGCGGCGGCAACCAGCAGAAGGTCGTGCTCGCGAAATGGCTGCTCCTGCAACCATCCGTGATCGTTCTCGACGACCCCACCTCGGGCGTCGATCCCCACTCGCGACGCCTCGTGTTCGATGCCGTTCGCGCGGCCGCGGATCGCGGGATCGGCGTGGTCCTTCTATCGAGCGAGCATGAGCAGCTCGTCAAGTTGTGCTCTCGCATCCTCGTGCTTCGTTCAGGCAGCATTGCCGCCGACCTGCGAGGAACGGAGACGACCCTTGAAGCGCTCGCTCGATGGAGCTACGTATGAATGCTGTCAAGGACCGCCCTGACCTCGGCACCAGAGCTGCCCTTGCTAGGTGGTTCGATGAGAGCGAGCGTTCCTCCAGCCCGCCTCGCCGATTCGTCGCGATCCTGCTGACGCGTTACATCACGGTGATCCTCCTGGTGATCGTGATCGTGGTCTTCGGTGTGCTTGCGCCAGGTACGTTCTTGACGGCGAACAACTGGCAGAACATCCTCGTCGTCCAGGCGGTACCGATCTGCATGGCGCTTGCGGCCCTGCTTCCGTTGGTGGTTGGCGAGTTCGACCTCTCGCTCGGCTATCTCCTTGGGTTCGTCGCGATGGCGGGAGCGTCCGTGTCTGGTCAGAACCTCGACGCGTCGGTCGTGATTGGCGTGATGGTCGGGGCCGGACTCCTCTTCGGGATCATCAACGGCATCCTGACCGTCAGGTTCAAGATTAGCTCGTTCATCTCGACCCTCGGGATCGGGATCGTCCTGAGCGGCATGACCCTCGGCCTCAGCGGTGGTCAGGTCCAATTCGCAGGCATCCCACAGGCTCTGACCAAGATCGCTCGTGATGAGTTCTTCGGCATCGCAATCTCGGTATGGATCTCCCTCTTCATTGCCCTTGCACTTCTATACGGGCTCGAGCACACGCCGCTCGGCCGCTACTTCTACGCCACTGGCGGCTCGGAGCGCGTGTCTCATCTTGCGGGCGTTCCGACGGGACGCATCAAGTTGCTCGCATTCGCGGGCGCCGGTCTCCTCGTGAGCGTCGCGTCCATCTTCCAGCTCGGCCAGTCGGGCGCGGCCAGCCCCGGGTACGGACCGGAGCTCCTGCTACCCGCCTACGCAGCGTGCTTTCTCGGCGTATCGACGTACCGACCCGGTTACTACAACGTGCCAGGCACGCTGATCGCGATTCTTCTGCTCGGAGTCGGCTTCAACGGCCTGAGCATCATGGGCGTACCGTTCTGGGTGCAGCCGATCTTCAACGGCGCCGTGCTGCTCATCGCCGTTCTGACCGCCCGGTCCGAGGCGCGACGCGTAAAGGTTGGCTAAGCGCGATGGCTCGGCACCGAGACGGGTCGGTGCGCACCCGCTGCGACGACGCTCGGCGACGTGGTCTCTTGCGAGCCGTGCGATGACGCGAAGTGACCAGCGACGGGCCGGGATCCTGCTGGCGATCGACCTCGGTACATCAACCTGTCGAGTGATCGCGTTCTCGACGACCGGCGAGCGGATCTCAACTGCTGAGGTCCCGACGCCGGTCCGGTTCGGGGGTGGCGGCGAGGCGACGCTCGACGCGGAGGTCGTCTGGCGCGAGGTCTGCGAGCTGGTTCGTCAGACGACGGTTCAGGAGCTTCCCGTGCTCGGCGTTGGAGTGTGTGCCCAACTCGCCATGCTCACGGTGGATTCGGCCGGCGACCCGACCGCTGACGTGCTGCTGTGGGCCGACCGACGGGCAGTGCTCGAAAGTGACGATCTGGCGCTGAAGCTCGGCGCCGCCGCCTTCACGATCGCCGGTCGGAGAGTCACCCCGGAGGTGCCCGGCGCGAAGCTCGTCTGGCTGCGACGACATGAGCCGGACGTGATCGAGCGGACTCGTTGGGTCATCTCGCTCAAGGATTTCATCGTCGCTCGACTCACCGGTGAGATGGCCACCGATGCGACGCACGCCTCGTACACGCTTCTGTTCGATGTCCGCTCACGCTCGTGGTCCCGACGCCTGGCCGACCTCGTGGGCGTCGATGGTCGCACCCTTCCTCCGGTCCGCGATGCCGTCGAGCGCGCGGGCAACGTGACGGCCTCGGCGGCGACCGTCACCGGACTCCCTGTGGGCACTCCTGTCGCGGTCGGCGCACCGGATGGAACCGCGGGTGCGATCGGCGGTGGGGCGATCGCACCCGGTGTGACGGTCGACGTCGCGGGCTCGACCGACGTCATCTTCCGGACCGTCGGACGCCCGCTTACGGACCCGACCGGCCACCTCGTCGTCAATGCATTCGCCGCCCCAGGGCTGTGGGCCATCGGAGGCCCGACGGGGCTCACCGGCGGAGCGATCAACTGGCTTGCTGGCCTGCTCGGCTTCCGTTCACCTGCCGATCTGTACGTCTCCGTCGCGCACGACTACGACGGCATCTCGCCCGGCTGTGAAGGTGTCGTCTTTCGGACGGCGATGACAGGCGAGCGCTTCCCCAGCTGGGATGCGGACGGGGCCGGGGTCATCTCAGGCCTTCGGCCGGACCATACAGCCGCCCATCTGCTCAGGGCGGCGGAAGAAGGGGCAGCTTTCCTCGTCGCCGAGGGCATTGCCGCCATCCGCGCGACCGGCCAACCGGTCGACGAGGTGGTCATCGTCGGCGGGACCGCAGGGCGCCAGTCGACGCTGCAGCTGCGCGCCGACGCATGGGGCTGTCCCGTGCGTACCGTTGGAGAGCGAGAGGCCTCCGCCGTTGGCTCGGCGATCCTCGCCGGAGTCGCGGCCGGCACGTTCGGCTCGCTCGAGGAGGCCGCCCGACAGATGATCCGCCCCGGATCGGTCTTCGAGCCGACAGCTGCCACGTCGGATGCGCTCCGCTCGGCGTTCGCTCGATGGCAGGCGGTCGGGGGAGCAGCGAGGTCGAGTGGTCGCGACGGGCCGGCGTGACGGCGCCCGAATCGCGGCGCCGCCATCGATGGTCCCGACGATGTTTCGAAGTTTCGAACTACATTTGGGGCGGACCTCCGAGACTGCCCTGCTTCAACCCGTGGGGTACAAGAACTCGACGACGTGGTCCCTGGTTGAGCATCGCCCAGCATGGGCATCGCCGTAATGCTTGGTTCACGCCTCGACCTGGTACTTCGTCGGCTCTTCACCCTCGTCGCACCGAACCATCGCTCCGACCAGGCCCAAAGATTGAGATCCTCGTCCTTCGCCACCAGCTCGGGGTCTTGCGCCGGTTCCTTACACCCCACAATGATGGCAACCTCGTGCCGATAACGAGAGCGGAGTGCGAGCCGCTCGGACTCCGTCAAGTAGCGCGCGCCCTCAACCGCCTTGCTGCCGCTGATCACCGCCATCCTCACACCCCGTACACCTTCAGCACCTCGTCGCCGTAGTGGTTGATGACCTTCACCGCGATCCGGCCGCTCGTCGGACGGGGGAAGGGACGGCTCACGGTCGAGTAGAGCGAGGCCCAGGCAGCCTCATCGATCTCGGCCCGGAGGGCACGCTTGAGCTTCTCGTACGGCTCGTCACCACCGCAGAAGTAGGCATGGCGGACGAAGAACGCCTCGCCGTTGTATGCCGTGTCGATGAACCAGCAGGCGATGTCATCGGTCGAGGCCGAGCGGATCTCACCGGTCGTCGGGTCGTACACGTCGAGGCCCCGGATCTCGACGACGAGCTCGCCGTCGCCGACGGCCCGGACATCAACGTCCGGTTCACCGAAGACGGTGAAGAGGTTCCCGGCGCGGGTCTTCTTGAGGAGGTCCTCGGCCATGTGGAGATCGGGGTTCATGTTGGCCCGCAGGACGGTGAGCCGGCCGAGGCTCGTCGCCTGCTCGCCTGACTGGGCGTCGAAGGCGAAGCCGCACACGACGAGGAGGTCGAAGGCACCCCGGGCAGCCTCGAGGGCGGCGCTCCGGATGAGCTCGGCGCCGACGGTGCCGTATTCAGGTCCGAGCGCGATCGCTGCCCGCCGCCCGGAGTCGAGCTCTTGATACGAACCCTCGGCCTGGATCCACGTGCCGGGGTACGGCTCGAGCGTCTCGAAGCGGAGGCGCTCGCCCTTGACCCGGTTGTCGACGCCCGAGGCGCGGAGGTTGTCGAGGATCGTCGCAACGAAGCGGCCGCTCTCCTCGAGCGGCGCCTGCTCGGCGGCCGGCGCATCCTCGGGGCCATCGGCGACGACGCGGTGGGGGGAGAGGCTCTCGACGGTGAAGGGACCCGCGACCCGGACGATCTTGCGATCCTCGTACGGTCGATCGAACAGGGTTTCGGTCTCGGCGTGGCGGGCGATCGCGGCGTCGATCTCGGCCCGGCTCATGCCCGCCGAGATGTCGGGGTTCTGGGCGATCGACTTGAGGGTGACGTGAGGGACGCGCTCGTAGACGAAGCCCTGGCGGATGTCGCCCTCGGTCGGACCGCCCATCGCTGGCTGGCCGGTCAGCTCGGCTTCCTTGCGTTGGCCCTCGGGCGAGTCGGCGAGGAGGTAGTACGGGTAGCGAGCCGACATGAGGCGAGTGCGGGCGAGTGCCAGGGCGACGCGGCTCGTGTCGATCGTGATCCAGCGCCGGCCCCACTGCTCCGCCACGTAGGCGGTGGTACCTGAGCCACAGGTCGGGTCGAGCACGAGGTCACCGGGGTCGGTGGTCATGAGAAGGCACCGCTCGATGACCCGGACGTTCGTCTGCACGACGTACACCTTGTCCATGCCGCTCCCCGACGCGGTGTCGTCCCATAGGTTCTGTAGTGGGTTGACCGGGAAGTCCGCCGCATAGCGGACGTAGCTCAGGGTGGTGCCTGTGGCCGCAACACGGCTTGCCAACTGCAGTCGCGCCATGCCCTCTTGGTTGGTCGCCCAACTGCGGCCCGCCGTTGGCATGTACGTCTGGTTGACGAACTTGATCGGGTAGATGCAGCTCTCCGTTCTACCGGCCGCCAGCAGAATCTGGTATCGAAACACCCGACTGTCGGGCCCGTCATCGGCGCCGTCGCGACGACGACGCTTACCCAATCCGTCCTCGAGCCAGCTATAGGCTGGATCAAAGTCGAGCTCCTTTGCCCTGAAGAGCTGCCGGATCTTGGTTCGCGATCGGTCCTTCGCGTACCAGAGAAGGTAGTCAGAAACGGCCGGCAACGACTCGGTCCCAAGCCCGGCCGTTTTCTTGAAGGTGATGAGCGAAACGAAGTTCTCGCTCCCGAACACTTCGTCCAACACGTTCCGAACCAGGTGGACGTTCTCATCGCCGATCTGGACGAAGATCGAGCCTGACTCGGTGAGGAGCTCACGGGCAACTGTCAGTCGGTCCCGCAGGTAGCTCAGGTATGAGTGGATGCCGAGCTGCCAGGTGTCGCGGAAGGCCTGGACCTGCTCGGGCTGCCGCGTCGTGTCCTCCGCCTTGCCATCCTTGACGTCCCGCTTGCGCGTGCTGACCTGCCAGTTGCTGCCGAACTTGATGCCGTAGGGCGGGTCGACGTAGATGGTCTGGACCTGGCCCTTGAGACCTTCCTTCTCGGCGAGGCTCGTCATGACGTGAAGCGAGTTCCCGAGAATGAGCCGGTTCGTCCAGTGCATCGGGTGGCGATAGAAGTCGACCCGCTCCTCGAAGGCGACGCCGTTGAAGTCGCTGAACAGATCGAGCTGCTGCTCGCGACCGGCCGCCGTCTGGGCCCGGAGGTCCTCGATGATCGCCCGCGGCTCGATCTGCTCC